>Ga0164295_10003410_pt1 | contig 12814 bp, 8 predicted proteins | sample GEODES006metaG_FD_111798 | JGI IMG/M metagenome (GOLD analysis project Ga0164295, IMG submission 111798) | Oligotrophic lake water microbial communities from Sparkling Lake, Wisconsin, USA - GEODES006 metaG | ecosystem: Environmental > Aquatic > Freshwater > Lake | place: USA: Sparkling Lake...
ATGATTGCCCGCGGTCGTGATCTTCCCGGGCTGCACGGGATCGAAGATCTCGAAGCCCGAGTTGATCAGGGTCTGCTGGGCGATCTGCAGGGCGACCAGCGGCGCGAGATAGCACTTGTAGCCGTAAGCGAAACAGAACACGGTCGGGACTCCAGAGGGCTGATGGAACCACTGATGAAAATAGCATGCCAATTACCCAGCTGCATCAGCCCACCTGCCCAAGCCCGAGCTGCTCGCCCCACCGCTTGAGAATGAGCTCCCGGATGCGGCTCCAGCTCGGGTCTGCGAGGGATGGATCACGGCCGAAGAGTTCCAGGGCGTCGCAGCGGGCCTCCGCCACGACCGACGAATCACGGAGGAGGTCGGCCAGATACATCGGCGGTGCCCCGCTCTGTCGGGTGCCGACCAGTTCGCCCGGACCGCGGAGCAGCAGGTCTTGTTCGGCCAACGCGAAACCGTCGGTCGTCGACACGAAGGCGTCGATCCGCGGAATCGTGGCATCGGCCGACTGGGTCGCGGCGCCGCAGATGCCCTGCGTGCTGCCCCGCGCGACACGGCCACGGAGCTGATGCAGCTGGGCGAGGCCGAACGAATCGGCATCGAGAATGGTCATCAGTGTCGCCTGGGGCACGTCGATGCCCACCTCGATCACGCTCGTTGCCACCAGCACATCGATCTCACCCGCCCGAAATCGATCCATGATCGCCGCCTTCTCTTTCGGTTTCAGGCGGCCGTGCACCAGACCGAGCCGAAAAGCCTCCAGCGGACCGTTGGCGAGGGCTTCGAGTGTGCTCGCGATGCTGGCAAGCTCACGTTTTGATTCCTCGACGGCTGGCACGACGACATAGCCCTGCCGGCCCTCGGCGAGCTTCTTGCAGAAGAATTCCCACCACTGGTCGAGCTGCTCCGGCCCGACACGGTAGGTTCTCACCGGCTGGCGGCCCGGCGGCTGCTCGTCGAGCACCGAGACATCGAGGTCGCCGTACACGGCATGGGCGATCGTCCGCGGAATCGGCGTGGCGGTCATCACCAGCACGTGCGGATCGGTTTCTCCCTGTTGCAGCGTGGCCCGCTGGAGCACGCCGAAGCGGTGCTGCTCGTCGATCACCACGAGCCCCAGGTTTCGGAATATCGACGCCTCGCCGCAGACGAGCGCCTGCGTGCCGACCACGATCCCCGCCTCACCCGACTGGATGCGGGCGAGAACCCGCTGCCGCTCCTTCGCCGGCTGCCCGCCCACGAGCAGTTGCACTTCCACGCCGCTGCCTGCAAGGAGCCGCTCGAGCGTCGCCATGTGCTGGCGGGCGAGCAGTTCGGTGGGAGCCATAATGGCGGCCTGATACCGGAGCGGTTTTTCCGCTGGCTTGGCGGCTCGCGGCGGCTCGTCCGTGGCCGCAGTCGAGCCAGTGTCGCCTGCCTTCACCGCGGTGGCCGCCACGGCGAGCATGGCGTAGATCGCGACGGCCGTCTTGCCGCTGCCCACGTCCCCCTGCAACAACCGATTCATCGGACGCGGGCATTGCATGTCGGCGGCGATTTCGGCACAGACCCGCCGCTGCGCGGGGGTGAACGGAAACGGAAATCGGGCTCGAATGCGGCTGTCGAGACGCGCATCGACTTCGATCGACGGCGCAGCACGGTCCCGCTGCTGCCGCTCGCGGTGCATCCGAAGCGCCAACTGCAGCATGAACAGTTCCTGATAGACGAACCGGCGGTGGGCAGCGTCGATCATGGCCCGGCTCGACGGGCCATGGATCTCGCGCAAGGCCGTGCCGATCGGCAGCAACGACTTGGCCGCCAGCACGTCGGGTGGAAATGCCTCAGCAGGCAGGTCGGCGGTGTGGGCGAGCGACGCCTGCACCGCGGCGCGGACGACTGCCTGCGGCACGCCCTCGGCAAGCGGATAGATAGCCAGCCAGTCGGAAGCATGGGCCTGCTCCTCGGCTGAGAGCCAACGGACTTCGGGGTGGCTGAACTCCCAGATCAGGCCACTCTGCTTGGGCTGGCCGGCGAAGACCACCTTCATGCCGGCGGCGAAGCGGCGATTCATGAAAGGCATGTTGAACCAGACGCCGCGGACGCTGCCATCCTTGCAGGCCAGAAGCACGGTCAGCAGCGGCCTGCCGCCGGCGGTCGTCCGGGCGGCCACGCTCGTCACCTCGCCCGCGATGGAGGCGTGCTCTCCCTCCCGGAAGTCGGCGAGGGCATGGGCCCCGCTGAAATCCCGATACTCACGGGGAAAGTGCATGAGGGCGTCGGATGCCGTCAGCAGTTCCAGCTTGACGAGTTTTTCCGCGCGGGCGGTGCCGACGCCGCGTAGGCGTTCCAGCGGTGTCGAAAGGCTCCGCGGCCGGTCGGTGAGCGGGGATGGCGGCTGCCCGGCAGCTGGTGAAGCATCCATGTGTCTAGACCTGGCCGTTGCGCTGGAGCTCCTTGTAGGCCTCCACGGCCATCCGGTCGCACTGCTCATTTTCGGCGTGGCCGGAGTGGCCGGCCACGTGCGTGAACCGGATGGTGTGGGAGGACGCCAGCCGGTCGAGCTCCCGCCAGAGGTCTTCGTTTTTCACCGGCACGAACCTGCCCTTCTCCTTCCGCTTCCAGCCCTGCTGCTTCCACTTGGGCATCCACTCCGACAGGCCGGTGCCGACATAGACGCTGTCGGTCACGAGTTCCACGATCGTGGGCCGCCTCAATTGCTGCAGTCCTTGCACGACGGCCGTCAGCTCCATCCGGTTGTTCGTCGACACCGGCTCGGCGCCGGCATCGCTCGTCTCACGGCCGCTCTGAGGATGCCGGAGGATGTAGGCCCAGCCGCCCGGGCCCGGATTGCCGCTGCACGCTCCATCGGTGAAGAGCACCACCTCGCCCGCAGCTTGCTCCTTCGCCATGCAAACCCTTTCCCTCATACCAGAAACGCACTCAAAAACTCGTTGGTTCTCGCCTGCTCCGCGCCGGCCGCCCTGATCTTACGCGACTTCCCGCGAGCCGCTCGCGATCGCAAGCGTCGGTAGTTCGGCCTCGCTACTCGAATGCGGACCTGCCGCAGCCCCCTGCCCTCGCGCCGAAAGCCTCACCGGCAACCGCACACGAAACCGGCTGCCTCGCCCCAACTGGCTCTCCACGGCGACGTCGCCACCGAGCAGGCGGCAGAGTTCGCGGACGATCGAGAGCCCGAGGCCAGTACCGGAAAACTCCCGCGTCATCGCGTCGTCACCCGTCTGAAACACCCGTCCCTGACGGAACTTCTCGAAGATCGCCTGCTGCTCCTCCTCCGCGATGCCCACGCCCGTGTCGATGACGTCGAGGAGGAGGTCGGAGCTGCCGCCCGCCTCGTCCTCAAGCCGGGCCCGGATATCGATCCGGCCACCCTCGGGAGTAAACTTCACGGCGTTCGAGAGCAGGTTGGCGAGAATCTGCTGCACCTTCGCCGGATCCTGCTCGAGCTCGTCGAGCCCTGAGCCGATATCGAATGCCAGGTCGATCCGCTTCCGCTCGGCCAGTGGCCGGACCATGTCGCACTGAGCCGACACAAGCGACTCAAGCCGAAACAGTCCAGGCCGCACCTCCATCTTTCCCGCCTCGATCTTGGCGAGGTCGAGGATGTCGTTGATCATCTCCAGGAGCATGCGGCCCGACGAGCGGATGTTCTGCACGTAGCGTTTCTGCCGGTCGTCGAGCGATTCGATCGAGCCGAGGACATCGGAAAAGCCGATGATGCTATTGAGGGGCGTGCGAAGTTCGTGGCTCATGGTCGCCAAGAAATCGCTCTTCAGTCGGTTCATCTCGTAGAGATGAAGATTGGCCTGCGCCAGTTCATCGACCTTCTCGTCGAGATTGCTGTTGGCCTTCCGGAGATCCTCCTGGGAGTCGACGAGTCCGCGGAGCATGCGGTTGAAGGCGATCCCGAGCTCTTCAAACTCGTCGGCCGTGTGGATCTCGGCGCGGGCCTGCACATTGCCCCGCCGCACCTCGTCGGCCACGTCGCGAAGGTGCTCGAGCGGCTTGACGATCACATAGCGGACGATCGCATACGCGGCGAGCATGGCCAGAAACACCGTCATGATCGCGGTGGCGGCCAGAATCGCCCGGTTCCAATTGATCGCCTTGCGAGTGGCTGAGTCGGGCATCACCACCTTCACCACTGCCATGAGATCGTTTTCGGCCAGGAGCGTCCGCGGCCTATCGGAAGGCTGGGCGGCAGTCGCCCCGGGATCGGGAACGACCGTGGCATCGCCGATCACCCCGGGATACTTGTGACAGCCGGCACAGCTGCTCCGCCACCGCACCGGCTGGTAATAATGGTATTCCGCGTTGTCGGCCGTGCGAAACTCACGGTATTCGGTGGATGGGGACGGCGGCCCGCCCTTCGATGCCGCGTCGGGCAGCCGGTCCTGAAAGTAGGAGAGGACGGCGGCGTCGAGCCGGGAGTATTTCCCCCGCTCCTCAGGGATCGCGTCGGGTTTAAGAAGCCAACTCTGGTATTGCTCGCTCTGCAGCGTGCGGCTCAAAAAATCGATCGCGCTGGCATATTGCTGCTCAGGCTCAAGCGTCTTCCAGTGGTACTGCAGCATGATGGCATCGACGAGATGCCGGCCCGTGCTCCGCGTCGTCGCGTAGACGAGTTCCTCGGTGCTGCTGCCATACCACCAGAAACTGCCGGTGATCAGCACGAGCAGACAGAGCCCGAACAGGAAGCGGCATTTCCGCTCCAGGCTGGTTTCGCCCAGGATGTCCTTGAATGTTCGGTACGCCATACGTGAACGCTTTCTCCCGCCATGCTACCCCGGCCGGTTTCCCGAACGAAAGCCGGGAAAATTCGGGCTGCTGGCAGCTGTCGGTGGCGACGCGCCGCCGGGACGGCAGAAGTCTCCTTCGCGGGGACTTTCGCCGTGAGTCGTGTTGGCAGTGCAGACCTCGAGAGGGCGAAATTCCAACGCTCGTCGAGCTTCCGCCGATCCCGGCTCCCCCGTATACGCGCAAAACATGGCATCCTGCCGACACGACAGGCGAATGCCTGTCCTCAGCCAGTCGCTTGGCCGCCCTCGTCGGCTGGTGCTTACCCGGCCCTCCGGGCCTGGTGCAGTGGTGCCATGTGTCTTGCTTCATCCGTGAGGGGTTGCCCGTGTCCCGAGAGCCGGCGTTGCTGACCAGCGCAGGCAGGATGCCGAAGCGCAGTCAGCATCGAGTGAGCGAAGGCAGGATGCCGAAGCGAACGTCCGGCGACGGGGCATGGGCAACCCCGACCCGCGAGAACACCGGTAGAACTTCTGTGCCTCCGTCCTCACAGCATTTCGACCGGGTCGACGTCGATGATCCAGGCGACGTTGTCCGGGGTCTGGAGCGTGGCCGTGGCGCGGCGAACGAGATCGCGGAGTTGGCCGGCGTCGGGGCCGTGTACCTGCGCGTGCCAGCGAAAGCGGTCGCGAAGCCGGGCGATCGGTGCGGGGGCGGGGCCGAGCACGCGAATCTGTCCGCTGTCGGGCGAGACGGCGGCCGCCTCCTTGCGCAGCCGGTCGACGATGTTGCCCGCCCAGTTCGCCGCGGCCTGTTCGTCGATACTGCGGACCACGAACCTCACGATGCTGCCGAAGGGCGGGTAGAGCAACGCCTCGCGGATCGGCAGCTCGCTCCGCACGAAGGCCTCGTAGTCGTGCGCGGCAGCGGCCCGGATCGCCGGATGCTCGGGAGTGCTCGTCTGCACGACCACCCGCCCACCGAGTGAGCCGCGGCCGCTGCGTCCTCCCACCTGCGTGACGAGTTGGCAGGTCCGTTCGGAGGCACGGAAATCGGCCAGGTGCAGACTGGCGTCGGCGTTCACGACGCCCACGAGCATCACCGCCGGGAAGTCGAGTCCCTTGGCGATCATCTGCGTGCCAACGAGGATGTCGATCTCCCGGTTGCGGAAGGCGTCGAGGGTGCGTTCGTGGCTGCCCCGCGACCGCATGGTGTCGGTGTCCATGCGGGCCACGCGGGTGCCGGGAAACGAGGCCCGGATCTGGTCTTCGAGCCGCTGTGTGCCGGTGCCCCGCGGCACGAGGTTGGGTGCCGAACAGGAGGGGCACGACGCCGGTAGCCGCGTGACCAGTCCGCAGCCGTGGCAGATGCCTCGGCTGCCCGGCTGATGGAGCGTCAGCGCGATGTCACACTGTGGGCACCGCATCGTATGGCCGCAGGCCCGGCACTGCACGGCCGTGGCGAAGCCGCGGCGGTTGAGCAACAGCATCACCTGCCCGCCGGCATCGAGCGCCCAGCGGATGCCGGCGGCCAGCCGCGGAGTGACCGCACCGCGGGAGCGACTGGCAGGATCGCGGAGGTCGACCGAGAGCACCGGCGGCAGCTGTGACCCACCGACGCGGCCCGGCAGTCGGCACATCCGCCATTCGCCGTTGAGGCAGCGGTGGAAGGTCTCGAGGGCCGGTGTCGCCGAACCGAGGACGAGCGGCACCCCCTCGGCCCGCGCGATCCACTCGGCCACGTCGCGGGCGTGATAACGCGGAGCAGTCGCCTGCTTAAATGTCGCCTCATGCTCCTCGTCGATCACGATCAGCCCGAGCCTGGGCGTGGGAGCGAAGATGGCACTGCGGGCCCCAACGACCACCCCCACCTGGCCGGCGGCGATCTCCCGCCACTGCGCGTGCCGCTCGGCCGGTGTCAGGTGGCTATGCAACACGGCCACGCTCCCGAAGCGGGCCCGGAACCGATCGCAGGTCTGTGGTGTGAGGCTGATTTCGGGCACGAGCACGATCGCCTGCTTGCCGTAGGAGAGGGTCTCCTCGACCGCCTGCAGATAGACCTCGGTCTTGCCGCTGCCCGTGACACCAAAGAGCACCACCGTCTCGTGCCGTCCCGCGCGGAGCGGATCGAGGATCGCCTCCAGAGCGGCAGCCTGCGCGGGAGCGAGTTCGGTGGGCCTGTCGTGGCTGATCGGAGGCCTACCGGCGGCATCCGCCGGCGGTCGGCCGTGCAGACGATCGATGCTGCCTGACTCGCAGAGCAGCCCCACCTTCACGAGCCGCATGATGACGGCGCGGCTCGCGCCGGTGGCCTCTGCGAGGGCATCGGCGGTGGCCGGCGTCGCTGCCGCTGCGAGCACCCGCGTCTGCGCCGGCGTCGGTTTGCGGGCTGGCTCGGTGCCGGTGGCCACAAGCAGGGGAACGGCGCGGCTCTTTCGACGAAACCGGACGCCCGCCGGCAGCACCGCCTCGAGCACCTCGCCCCAGCGGGCCATCCAGCGATCGGCCATCCATTTCGTCAGGTCGAGCATCCGCCGGGAGAGGAGCGGAGCCTCGTCTTCTACGCTCACCACACTCTTCAGCGGAGACTGCGGCAGGTCGCCGCTGCGGACCGCCACGCAGTAGGCGAGCCGTTCCCGATTGGCCCGGCCCAATGGCACGACCACCCGCCGACCAGGCTCCACCGCCCCGGCAAGCGACGAGGGCACCAGATAGTCGAGTGGCTTCTCGATCCCGTCGGGCAGCACGACCGTGGCGATGATGCCCTGGCGGGCGTCGTCCTCGGCCCACTGCGGTCCGCTTTCGAAGAGACTCCGCTGGCTCGTATGCTGGTGCGACATGCCGTGGATTAGACCGCGGCGCTGGCATGCCGAGGAAGCCCGCGGGCTGGAGAGGAAACAACCCTTGCGAATCGGAGTCTTTGGCGGCAGTTTCGATCCGGTGCACATCGGCCACTTGCTGGCCGCTGAATGCTGTCGCGAGCAGGCCGGCCTCGACCGCGTGATCTTTGTGCCCACCGCCATCCAGCCCCACAAACAGGATCGTCAACTCGCCTCGGGACCGCACCGGCTGGAGATGCTGGCACTGGCCACGGGCGGGCACGATGCCTTTGCGGTCTCAGGCGACGAGTTGGAACGCGGCGGCGTGAGCTACACGGTCGACACGCTTGAGCGGATGACTGCTCGGTATCCCAGTGACGAACTGCTCCTCATCCTCGGGCCAGACGCGTTTCTCAGCCTGCCCACCTGGCGAGAGCCCCGGCGGATCATCGACCTGGCGGAGATTCTGGCGGTGGAGCGGGAGTCGCTCGACGATCTCAGCGGCACGGCCTCCCGCGCGGCACTCGAACCCTTGCTGGGGCGCGTCCGGCTCGATCGCGTGATCGCCGAGCGGGTGAGGCTGCCGGCAATCGGCATTCGCGCCAGCGACCTCCGGTCCGCGGTGGCGTCTGGAACAAGCATCCGCTACCGCACCCCTCGCGCGGTCGAACACTACATCGCCACGCATGGACTCTACCGGTGACGCGAGCGTGGCTAGCTCCCGCTCTCGTCTTTCCGGAGTTGGTCGACCAGGCCTTCGACTAGATCTGCCCCCACTCGGAGCACCCACCAGTCACCGACGATGGCGGGTTTGATGTCCTCCAGTTTTACGGCACTCTGCGGAGCAGACTCGCGGAACGTGTCCAGGCCGACATGCACGGCGCTCCACATGGCGATCACCTTGGCCGCGGTCCCATCCCCCGGCTTGCCGTGGACCCAGAGTTCAATCGGTGCGCCCAGCTTCGACTCCTCCTCGGGGAGCTGCGGAATGCCAGCCTCTTTCGGCCCCGGGCTGGCAAGGATCCAGTCCTGCGTGCTGACAAAATGCCCGCTCCACGCGGTGTCGTCCGGCATGAGCAGGGACAGCGTCTGCTTCCATGGCAGACGGGCGTTGAGGTCGCTCACCAGTTCGTCGGAGTGTTTGCCGAAGGCCTCGAGCACGGTGGCCTTCGTATCGGCAAGCGCGATGGCATCGGCCTTGGGCTTCATCGCCTCGATCTGGGGCGTGGCGAATCGCCGCACGATGCGGCCCCGCAGCCCAGGCGGCGTGGCCAGGCCGTCGAGCCTCGAGGAATACGTGGCCTCGATCGATTCGGGCCCCTCGACGAACTGCATGCCGTCGAACCGGATCTCCCGATGAACGTCGAACACCGCAACGCCGGTGTTGTAGGCCTTGACGGGATGCTTCGACGCCACTGTCTTCGTTGTTGTCGTTCCCTTGAAGTGCAACGTGAATACAGGCTTTTCGTGATCCGTGTTCATCGTCAACGCCGGCTGGCCTCGGGTGAAGGCCGTACCGGTGACGCGTGACCCAAACAGGCATTTGTTGACCGGGGCGACGTGCTCGACGGTCGGGGGCGCATGCTGACGGACAAATTTTTTCGAGACTCGCAGGACGATCTTCGTCTCTTTCGAACCGTCATCCGCGGGACTCGTCAGCACGTTCGTGACCACTTCGGCCGCCTTGTCCTTCAGTGTTCCGTCCACGGCGTTCTTGACCACGTCCTTGACGGCATCCTTCACGGAGTCGGCGATTCGCTCGCTCGACGTGCCCGTCGCCTCGGGGGCCGGCGCGGGATCATCGGCCTGGGCTTCCCCGGCCAGCACAACGATCAGCAGGAGAGGAAAACACGTCACTGCGTTCGGGCGAGTCGTGAACACGGTCACTCCTTGGTGGCTTCACATGGATTCGATTGGCTGGCGTCGGGCCTGCTGGCCAGGGGTCGGCGAGGCAGCCGCCTCCCAAGCCCCGCAATCCGCACAGTCCTCCAAGGCGAAGAGCGTAATGCGAGTGACGGCAAAATGCCACGACGAGGAATTCCCCTGCTCAAAGGCAGGACTTCTCGCCGCGGGGCGCTCGCTAGCCGCCGGCGGTTGCTCGGAGACGCGAGGAGAGCAGTCGGCTGACCGGCTGGCTGGCAACGGCTGGATCGCGGGCCAGCACACCCAGTAGTACCGCGAGTCGATCGGCGGCCGTGCTTTCGAGGTTCAGCAGGATGGTCCGCCTGCCGCCGACCACACAAGGTCCCCCAGGAAGTTCGCCGAGCGGTTCCTCGCGGACGTGGTGACCAATCTCGCCGGCCAGTTGCAAGGCTTCCTCAAGCAGGCCCAACGTATCAGCCCCCAGCGTGTCGTCCATGCTGTCATGCCTTCCACGGAATCGCGTCGTCATGACGCCGGCGGGACTGGCGGGGGAAAGTGCGGGAGATTGATGGACTGACCGACACTTGAACGGTCGAGTCGTCCACACGGTGCGAACGACTGAATTGTAGCGTCGCCGAGGCCCACCGGTCGATACGCCACGAGGAGCCGTAAGTGGCTGCCCGCAGAAGGGTTGTGGTAACCGATGGGGAAAAACTCCCCGATTGCCTCGACCCTTCCTGTTGCGGGGGGTATCCGGCTGAGTCGACCGTGATCGGAACAGCAAGGCAGCTGGTGGCTACGGCCGCGGGAGAGGGATCGTGCATCTGACAGACCAATCCTGCGGAGCCGGGGCATTCGATCGTCCGCCGGCAGGCCCATCGACGCCGCCGGCCGCCGTCAGCGGCGAAGCAACAGCCTCGGGTCGCATCGACGAGGCCACGGCATTGCACCGGCAGCTGGAGATCGCCCGCCTGCGGCACGCCGCGGAGGTCGCAGAACTCCGCCGACAGGTTCTCGAGGCCCGCAAGCTGGCGGGCCTCGGTGAACTCCTCGGCACGACCACGCACGAGTTCAACAATGCGCTGACCACGATTCTGAATTACGCGAAACTTGGGCTGCGGCACCGCGACCAGCCGACCCGCGACAAGGCACTCGAACGGATCCTGTCGGCAGGCACGCGGGCCGCGAAGATCACCGCCAGCGTGCTCGGCATGTCGCGGTCGGGTTCCGCCCGGTTCGAGCCGGTCAATCTCCACCTCCTGATCGAGGACGTGCTGGTGCTGCTCGAACGGGAATTGATGAAATACCGCGTGCAGGTGGAGCGGGAGTTTGCCCCTGTACCGAAGGTGACTGCCAATCCGGGCCAGATCCAGCAGGTGCTCTTGAACCTGCTGGTGAATGCCCGGCAGGCAATGGTGGGGGGCGGGAGGCTGATCCTGAGGCTTTCGCATGACCAGTCCTCTGGTCTGGTCGATCTGATGGTCCGCGATACGGGCTGCGGCATGACACCCGAGGTGATGCGGCGGATCTTCGAACCGCGGTTCTCGACGAAGTCGGGCCCTGACGAGACCGGCAAGGGGGGCACGGGCCTGGGCCTGTCAGCCTGCAAGGAGATCGTGGATGCCCACCGCGGAAGAATCCGCGTGGAGAGTGCGCCCGGTAAGGGCACGGCCATCACGATCCGCCTGCCAGTATTGCAGCCTGCGTCTTAGACGCTGCAGAGGGGCTGCCCGCGCCCCGTCGCCGGACGTTCGCTCCGAGCATTCCTCGCCCACCCTTGGCGGCACGTTTTCAACTTGCCGTGTGCCCTGTCCCCATGCCCTAATTCCGCAAGTTGAAAACTCGCGGCCACGAGGATCAGCATCTTCGGAAACCTGCCCACACGTGGCGGCACGTTTTCAACTTGCCATGTCCCCTGTCCCCGTGCCCTGATTCCGTACGTTGAAAACTCGCGGCGACGACCGCTGCCATCGGCGCGTCTACAATCAGGGGCGACCCCTTCTCTGAGGAAAACCGCCCGATGACGCAGCCACAGCATTCCCACGCCCCGCTTCCCCGCACGTTGGCCGAACTCCGCGCCAGCGGCTGGCAGAGCCGCTCCGTCAAGGACGAACTACGGGCCAACTTCACGCGACTCCTCCAGGATGGCGGTGAACTCTTTCCCGGCATCGTCGGCTATGACGATACTGTGATCCCCTCGATCAACATCGCTGTGCTTGCCGGCCACGACATGCTCTTCCTCGGCGAGAAGGGGCAGGCGAAGAGCCGACTGATGCGGCTGCTCGTACGGTTTCTCGACGAGCAGATCCCCTACCTCGACGATCCGTCGATCCCGCTCCACGATGATCCCTCGGCCCCGATCACGTCCGCCGGTCGCCGCCTCGTCGCCGACCGCGATCCGCGCGAGGTGCCAATCGCCTGGTGGCATCGCGACGACCGCTATGCGGAGCGTCTGGCCCCAGGCACGAAATTTGCCGACATCATCGGCGAAATCGACCCCGCCAAACTAGCCGGGGGCACGAGCATGGCGAGCGAGGAGGCGCTCCACCTGGGCCTCATCCCGCGGATGCACCGCGGCATCTTCGCGATGAACGAACTACCCGAACTCGACGAGCTTGTGCAGGTGGGGATGTTCAACATCCTCGAAGAACGCGACGTACAGATCCGGGGGTATCCGGTGAAGTTCGACATCGATTGCCTGCTGCTCTTCTCGGCGAATCCGTCCACCTACAACCGGTCCGGAAAGGTGATCCCCCAGCTCAAGGATCGCATCGGCACGGTGATCCACACGCACTACCCCCGCGACCGCGACCTCGGCATCCGCGTGGCGGAGCAGGAGGCGGGCGTCGATGTCGGGGGCGAGTGGCCCGTCGTCGTGCCCTACTTCATGAAGGCTATCCTGGAGCAGATCACGATTGCGGCCCGGAAAAGCAAGTTCATCGACCAGCAATCGGGGGTCAGCGCACGATTCTCGATCGCCAACCTCGAGACGGTGGTTGCCAGCGCCCGGCAGCGGGCCGTGCGGCTCGGTGAGCGGCCTGCCGTGCCGCGCATCAGCGACCTCGGCCACCTCTATGCGTCGAGCCTCGGCAAGCTGGAACTCGACATGATGGGGAGCCACCAGATGACCGAGCGACAGGTGCTCGACAGCGTGATCGCCGAGGCGATCGCAACGGTGTTTGAGGAATACGTGGAGAAGCACGGCCTCGATGAGATCGCCAAGGTGTTTGGCCAGGGGGTGAAGATCGAGGTCGGCGACATGGTGCCGTCGACAGCCTATGAACGGATCATCGGCGAAGTGCCGGCGGTCTGGGAGAAGGCCTTCGAAGTCAACGCCTCGGCCGATCCGGCGGTGCGGGCCAGCTGCATCGAGTTCGTCCTCGCCGGCCTCTATGCCAC
>Ga0164295_10003411_pt1 | contig 12814 bp, 7 predicted proteins | sample GEODES006metaG_FD_111798 | JGI IMG/M metagenome (GOLD analysis project Ga0164295, IMG submission 111798) | Oligotrophic lake water microbial communities from Sparkling Lake, Wisconsin, USA - GEODES006 metaG | ecosystem: Environmental > Aquatic > Freshwater > Lake | place: USA: Sparkling Lake...
GCAAGGCGCAGGGCGAGGGCGTTTTCACGTCCTCCCATGGCGGCTCGCTGCAGGGCGAGTTCAAGGACGGTGTGCCCTTCAACACCCGCGGTTTCTGGCCGCTGCGGTTCAACAGCGGCGCTACCGTCGTGGCGCAGCTGAGCGTGACGGCCGGGACGCAGTTCTGGGACTCCATCGAACTGCCCAGCGCCCAAGGAAAGCCTACGCCTGCCACTACCGCGCCGTTGGCCGGCGAGTGGGAGTTCTTGACCGCCGACGGCAAATGCCGTGAGCGCCACAGCTACCATGCCGATGGTAGCTATGTTTCCACGAGCCGCGAGGAAGTGATGGAAGGTGCGTTTTCGGTCATGGATGTGGCCAATGCCAAGCAAGTGCTGGGCTTGGTGAAAACCGCCATTGCTGCGAATGGAAAAAAGGACTGCACGGGAAATCGTTCGCCCCTGAAACCGGACAGCACGAATTTCTTCTATCTGTATGTCGAAACGCCGGACAAGATTTCCATCTGCCGCGTCTCGAAGTCCCCGCTGACCTGCGTGGGCACATTCACTCGAGTGGTGGAGTAGCACTAAACCTTCAGCACCAGCTTGCCGAGATGCGTCTTCTTCAGGAAGGCTTCTTGTGCGGCGACAATCTCCCGTAGCGGCCAAGTACCGCAAACGAGCGGCCGAATCTCGGCTCGCTCCACGTAGCCCACCAATTGCCTGAACACTTCGGGCCCATCGATGGTGCAGCCGAGCAGGCGCAGGTCTTTCAAATACAGCGTACGCAGGTCCAGTGTTACCAGTGGACCACCGATAGCGCCCGCTACCGCGTAACGCCCGCGCGTCTTCAGCAATTCCAGATAGTCCGGAAACTGTGGTCCGCCCACGCAGTCGACGATGACGTCGACGCTGTTCTTGCCTAGCGCTTCCAGCAGCGAAGCACCGCGGTCGATGACTTGGCTGGCGCCAAGCGCAAGTAAACCCTGTGCTTTCGAGCGGCTTGCTACAGCGACGACTTCGGCGCCGCGGCGCTTAGCTAATTGTACGGCGGCAGAGCCCACACCGCCGGAAGCGCCCGTGACTAAAACGCGATCACCTTGCTGAACCCGTGCGCGATCCACCATGGTTTCGGCAGCAAGATACGAGCAGGGGAACGAGGCAAGTTCGACGTCGGTCAACGTACTCTCGACGCGACAAGCATTCTCTGCTGGCACCACGGTGTACTGCGCAAAACCGCCATCACAGTCCGCGCCGAAGTACCCCGGGCTGGCGCTAGTACCGAAGCGCCCGGTACGAAGGATGGGGTCGACGAGGACGCGTTCGCCGATACGCGTGGCGGGAACCCCTTCACCCACGGCGACGATGCGCCCGCAGGCATCGGCACCCTGAATCCGGGGAAAGTGGAATGCCGAGCCGGACCAGGAAGTAGCGTCAGAAGAAGTCGCGAGCAAGCTCGCTCCCACGGTTGGGCGGGGTGCCACATTGTTTGCCAAGGCCTCAGTGGTTCCCTCCACCTCTTTGGCATACCAACCGATACGCGTGTTGATGTCGGTGTTGTTAACGCCTGCGGCGAACACCCGAATCAGCACTTCGCCGGCTTGTGGCTGCGGTACGGGAACGTCTTCGCGGTACTCGAGCTGCTCGTAGCCGCCATGCGCCTTGAGCAGCACGGCGTGCATGGTGGTTGGGAGGGCAGGGCATAGAGTGGTCATTCGTTCACCTTGTCCATCAAGCCCAGCCAATCATGCATCGATTCAACCGATTGAAGAGTCAACAGGTCGACAGGGCCGCTCAACTCGCCTTCGCATGCCAGTGGCGCCGGCGTGGCAGGAACAAGCTAGCCAACTGCTCTATCATGGCGGCTCCCAGTTCTTCCGGGCCGCCAATGGCTACTGCACGTTGGTAGTAGTCGGTCACGTCGTGACCAATGCCGATGGCGACCAGTTCTACAGATGAGCGCGTCTCTATCCACTTCACCACATTCCGCAGGTGTTGTTCGAGAAAGCTGCCGGCGTTCGCAGACAGCGTGGCTTCATCCAACGGCACGCCGTCGGAGATGACCATCAAAATACGCCGCTGCTCGCGCCTAGCGAGCAAGCGCTCATGCGCCCACAACAACGCTTCGCCGTCGATATTCTCTTTCAACAGGTCTTCTTGCAGCATCAACGCCAAGTCGCGGCGCGAACGGCGCCAAGGCGCATCCGCGTCTTTGTAGATGATGTACCGCAAGTCGCCGAGGCGGCCGGGGTTGCTACGAGCGCCGGCCTTCATCCAATCCTCGCGAGATTTGCCGCCCTTCCAAGCGCTGGTAGTGAAGCCGAGAATTTCCACCTTCACGCCGCAGCGTTCCAGCGTACGTGCGAGCACATCGGCACAGAGCGCTGTGAGCAAGATAGGGCGTCCGCGCATGGAGCCGCTGTTGTCCAGCAGCACAGTCACCACGGTATCCTTGAAGTCCGACTCCTGCTCTTCCTTGAACGACAACGATGACAGCGGGTCCGTGATGATGCGCGAGAGGCGCGCCGGGTCCAGCAGGCCCTCTTCTAGGTCGAACTTCCAGTGGCGTTGTTGCTGCGTCAGCAGCATGCGCTCCAGCCGGTTGGCCAGCTTGGCCACCACGCTTTGCAATCCACGTGACTCGCGGTCCAGCTTTAGGCGCAGCTCGCCCAGCTCTTCTTCCGCGGCCAGCGTGCGCGCTTCGACAATTTCGTCGTGGGCCCGCGTGAACACCCGGTAGTTGCGGTTCGGATGGTCGCTGTCGTCCACCAGTTCCTGATGGAGCATGCGTTCGCTGGCATCGTCTTTGGTCGGCTTACCGACGGGTTCGTCTTCGCCGCTGTCCAACGACTCTAGCGGTTGCTTGGCGGCTACGATGGGGTCGTCGTTTTCGAGTACGCCTTGGCCCTCTTTGACGCGCAAGGCCTCGGCCATGGGCGCTTCGCCACCGGCACCGGGCACAGCCTGCAGTTGCGCTTCGCGCGTCTTGCGCTTCTCTTCTACGTCTTCGCCAATTTCGTAGCCCAAGTCGAGCGTCTTCACGAGATCGTGTGCGGCGAAGGCATAGCGCTCTTGGTCAGCGCCAGCGTCACCCAGCTTCCCGAGGGCGGCGAGCGTACGCTGCCCGATGAACTCGCGCGTCTTCGCCATGAGCGAAGCGGCTTCAGGCGGAGGAGGGCGGCCGGTCATTTTCTCGCGTGCCAGTAAGGCTACGGCCTGTGTCACGCCGGTAGTACGTAGGAACTGGCCCTTCAGCACGCCGTTACGTTCCAGTGTGTCGAGCCACGCGGCTTCGAGGTTTTGCTCTACGCCGGCCAGCACTTGGGCGCCAATGGATTGGCAGCGCACATCTTCCAGCGCGTCATAAACCTCCCGGGCACGCAGACCAGCGGGGCGATAGCGCGAATGCAAAGCTGCCTGATGATGCGCATACCGCAAGGCTAGCCGGTCGGCATGGCCGCGCAGCTTCTGCCATTCCGCTTCGTCGAGGATTTTGCCCGGAATGGGCAACAGGAAGGTGCGGCCGTCTAGCCGCGGACCTTGCGGCGAGAAGCGGATTTGCACGCGTTCGTCGCCCGCCAGCGCGCGGGTCGATTGCACCAGCGCGCGCTCGTAGCGCTCTGGCAGCACCGACACGGCGCGTGGCGCCGTCGCGTTCACACAATCTTCCGGCGAGTGACGGCGTCGGGCAGATCTTGCCCAAAGGCTTTTTGAAAGAACTCGGCGACGGTGGCGCGCTCTAGTTCGTCGCACTTGTTCAAGAAGGTGACGCGGAACGCGAGACCCAAGTCGCCGAAGATGCGGGCGTTTTCCGCCCAAGCGATGACCGAACGCGGGCTCATGACGGTGGAGATGTCGCCGTTCATGAAGGCGTTGCGGGTCATGTCCGCTACGCGAACCATGGCCATGACGGTCTTGCGGCCTTCGGTGGTGTCGTAGCTGGCATCGCGGCTGACCACGATGGCAGCTTCCGCCTCATGTTCCAGATAGTTCAACGTGGTGACGATGGACCAGCGGTCCATCTGGCCTTGGTTGATTTGCTGCGTGCCGTGGTACAGGCCGGTGGCATCGCCAAGGCCGATGGTGTTGGCGGTGGAGAACAACCGGAACGCGGGGTTCGGGCTGATGACGCGGCTCTGGTCCAGAAGCGTGAGCTTGCCGTCCGCTTCCAGCACGCGCTGGATGACGAACATGACGTCGGGGCGGCCGGCGTCGTATTCATCGAACAGCAGCGCCACGCTGCGTTGCAGGGCCCAAGGCAGCAGGCCTTCGCGGAACTCGGTCACTTGGAAGCCGTCGCGCACCACGATAGCGTCGCGACCGACCAAATCGATACGCGACACATGGCCGTCGAGGTTCAAGCGCACCATCGGCCAGTTCAGCCGCGCAGCCACTTGTTCAATATGCGTGGATTTACCCGTGCCGTGGTAGCCCTGCACCATGACGCGCCGGTTGTGCGCGAAGCCCGCCAGAATGGCGAGCGTGGTGTCGGGGTCGAAGCGGTAGCTCTCATCAAACGCCGGCACGTAGTCGGTGCGGGTGCTGAATGCCGGCACCTGCATGTCGAAATCGATGCCGAAGTCGCGGGCGCTAACCGTCGTGTCGGGCCGTGCAGAAAGTAACGGGTCCGCCGCGCCTGAAGACGCGGCAGCCGGGGCGGCGCCCTTCTTTCCAGTGGTCATCCCAGGTGGACCCAGGCCGACTTCGTTTGCGTGTAGGACAGCAGGCCTTCCAGGCACTTGTCGCCACCCTGCCCAGACTGCTTGTAGCCGAGGAAGGGCGAAGTGGGGTCGCCGTGGTCGAAGCAGTTCACGCAGATGGTGCCCACTTCAAAGCGGCGCACCGCATCGTGCGCGGAGCGCAGGTCCGTGGTCCAGATGGACGCGGCCAAGCCGTAGATGGTGTCGTTGGCAATGCTCATGGCGTGGTCGAGGCCATCCACTTCAATGAGCGCGGCCACGGGCCCGAAGATTTCTTCGCGGGCGATGGTCATTTGGTTGTTCACGCCGCTGAAGAGCGTGGGGCTGACATAGCAACCCGGGCCTTCCGGCGTGTCGCCGCCCATTTCTACCTTGGCGCCTTCGGCCTTGCCCTTGGCGATGTAGTCGAGCACGCGCGTCTGTTGGCGGGCGTTGACCACGGGGCCAAGTGTGGTGGCCGGGTCGAGCGGGTTCCCGTTCTGGTACAGGGCCTGGCCCTTTTCAATGAACTTGGCGGTGAATTCGCCAATGATGCGCTTGTCCACCAGCAGGCGAGAGCCGGCGCTGCAGACCTGGCCGGTGTTACCGAAGATGCCGTACACGGCGTACTGGACAGCACGGTCGAGGTCTTCGAGGTCCGCGAGGAAAATCTGCGGGGACTTGCCACCGCATTCCAGGCTGACGCGCTTCATATTCGAGCGCCCCGAATACTCCAGCATCCGCTTGCCGGTGACGGTAGAACCGGTGAAGGAGATCTTCGCTACGTCGTTGTGTAGGGCCAGCGGCTCGCCGGCGGCCAGACCGAAGCCGTTCACCACGTTGAACACGCCCGGGGGCCCGCCCGCTTCCATGAACAGTTCGGCGAGCAGCAGCGCCGACAGCGGCGACTGCTCGGCTGGCTTTAGCACCACGGTGTTACCCGCGGCCAGCGCCGGTGCCACCTTCCAGCTGGTCATCATGAGGGGGTAGTTCCACGGCACCACGCAGGCGACTACGCCGAGCGGTTCCCGCAGGGTGTAGTGGAAGGCCTCAACGGCGGTGTTAGTGACCGAACCCTGCACTTTGTCGATTAGTTCGCCGAAGTAGCGCACCGTAAGCGAAGCCTGCGGAATGTCCACGCCGGTCATTTCGCGCACCGGTTTGCCCATGGCGAGCGTGTCCAGCAGGGTGAAGCGGGCGGTGTTGGCGTCGATGAGGTCCGCCCAGCGCGCCATGACACCCATACGGTCCCGCGGGGACAGACGGCGCCAGCGGCCATCGGCATGGGCTTGCTTGGCGGCAGCCACGGCCAAATCGACATCGGTGGCGTCACCGGCGGCAACCTCGCAAAGAGGCTGGCCGGTGGCCGGGTTTACCAGCGTATAGCGGCGGTTGTCCGCCGCTACTTGCTTGCCGTCGATGAAGTGGCCGGTGTCGAACCGGAGGGAAGCAGCCAGCTGCTGCCATTCCTGAAGGGTCTGGGGAGTGTTCATGGGCTTTAGTATGCCGTAGAAAGCCGGTGCGTAAGCCCGGGCGGAGGAGCCTTCGCCGCCATAAAATTTTCCTGCAGGGTGAATTATTTTTTCGCTTTCCCGTGGGCGCGTGTGCGAGTCTTGCGACATGAGCGACACAACACCCACTGCCCGCCGTCCTTCTGGACGCGATGCCCGTCGCGCTGCCCGCGCCACGGCCCTTCCTGACCATCTGCGCCCCGTGAACCCGGGCATGGAGAGCGGCCGCTATAAACCGCTTTCCGATAGCGACGTCCAGCAGATCCACCAGACGGCCCTGCGCCTCTTGGCAGAGGTTGGCTTGGCAGACGCGCCGGAAACCGGCGTGGAGCTGCTGACCAAAGCTGGTTGCACCCTCACCGACACGGGCCGCCTGTTGTTCCCGCGCGCGCTGGTGGAAGACACCCTCGCCAAGGCTGGCCGCAACTTCAAGCTGCACGCACAGGACCCGCGCTTCGACCTCGAGCCGTGGGGCAAGCGTACCTACTACGGTACCGCTGGCGCGGCCGTGAACATGGTGAACGTCGACGGTACTTATCGCGAATCCACCATTCAGGACCTGTACGACATCGGCCGCATCGTCGACCGCATGGAACACATCCACTTCTTCCAGCGCGCAGTAGTGCCACGCGACATCCCCGATCCGTTCGAGATGGACTTCAACACCTGCTATGCAGCGGTCTCGTCTACCACGAAGCACGTGGGTAGCAGCTGGGTTATGCCGGAACATGTGGAAGCTTCGCTCAAGATGCTCCACGACATCGCTGGCGGCGAAGACAAGTGGCGCGAGCGCCCGTTCGTCAGTCAGTCGAACTGCTTCGTGGTTCCGCCCATGAAGTTCGCAACCGACGCCTGCCGCTGCCTCGAAGTGGCGGTGCGCGGTGGTATGCCCATCCTGTTGTTGTCTGCCGGCCAGGCCGGTGCGACGGCCCCCGCCGCACTTGCTGGCGCATTGGCGCAGGAAGTGGCCGAGTGCCTTGCGGGCTTGGTCTACGTGAACGCTATGGCCCCTGGCCACCCGGCCATCTTCGGCACGTGGTGCTTCGTTTCGGACCTGCGTACCGGTGCCATGTCGGGCGGTAGCCCGGAACAAGCGCTGCTGTCCGCGGCTGCCGGCCAGATGGCCCACTTCTACAACCTCACCGGCGGCACTGCCTCCGGCATGACGGACTCGAAGGTGCCTGACGGCCAAGCCGGCGCCGAGAAGGCCCTGAACCATGCGCTCGTCGGCAACGCCGGCGCGAACATGATTTACGAATCAGCCGGCATGCACGCCAGCCTCTTGGGCTATTCGTTCGACAGCTTGATTATCGACAACGACATCATTGGCGCCTCGCAGCGCACCATCAAGGGCATCGTCGTCGACGAAGAGCGCTTGTCGTTCGAAGTCATCAAAGACGTCTGCCTGAACGGCCCTGGCCACTACCTCGGTAGCGGCCAGACCTTGCAGTTGATGGAGACGGAATACATCTACCCTGGCGTCGGCGACCGCCGCAGCCCGGGCGACTGGGTTGACCACGGCTCCACGAATGTTCTGCAGCGCGCGCACAAGAAGGTTGAGGAGATTCTCTCCACGCACTTCCCCTCGCACGTACCGGAAGCGGTGGACGCGGCTATCCGTGCGGAGTTCCCGGTGAAGTTGCCGCGCGACGGCATGCGCCCGCGCGACGCAGGCTAACGGAGTTAGGCCATGTCGCTGCCCAATCACGCGACCGTCGTCATCATTGGTGGCGGCGTCGCTGGCTGTTCCACGGCCTATCACCTCACCAAGCTCGGCATCACCGATGTGGTGTTGCTCGAGCGCAAGCAGCTCACTTGCGGTACCACTTGGCATGCGGCTGGCCTGGTCGGCCAGCTGCGTGCCACGCGTAACCTTACGGAACTCGCGAAGTACACCGCCAGCCTGTACCACTCGCTGGAAGCGGAAACCGGCCAAGCGACCGGCTTCAAGCAGAACGGCTCCATCAGTTGCGCCAAGACCGAAGCTCGCTTCGAAGAGCTGAAGCGTGGCGCTTCGATGGGCAAGACCTTTGGTCTTGAAATCGACGTGCTCACCTGCCCCGAAATCAAAGAGCGCTGGCCGCTACTGATGGTGGATGACCTTGTCGGTGGCATCTTCCTGCACAAGGACGGTCAGACGAACCCCATCGATACCACGCAGGCCCTGGCGAAGGGCGCGAAGATGCGTGGCGCTCGTATTTTCGAGAACACGCCGGTAACGCGCATACGCGTGGAAAATGGCCGCGCCGTGGGTGTGGAAACTGAACAGGGTTACATTGCTGCCGATACGGTAGTGATTTGCGCTGGCATGTGGTCGCACCAGTTGGCGCGTGAAACCGGCGTAACCGTGCCGCTGCACGCGGCGGAACACTTTTATATTGTGACGGAGCCGCTGGAAGGCGTGCCGCCGAACCTGCCCGTGCTGCGCGTGCAAGACGAATGCGCGTACTACAAAGAAGACGCCGGCAAGATTCTCATGGGCTGCTTCGAGCCTGTGGCCAAGCCTTGGGGCATGAAGGGCATATCGAAGGATTTCTGCTTCGACACGCTGCCTGAAGACTATGACCACTTCGAGCCCATTCTGAACGACGCCATGCGTCGCGTACCGAAGCTCGCGGATGCTGGCATCCAGTTGTTCTTCAACGGCCCGGAAAGCTTCACGCCCGACGACCGCTACTACATGGGCGAAGCGCCGGAAGTGAAGGACCTGTTCGTGGCCACCGGCTTTAACTCCGTGGGCATTGCCGCAAGCGGTGGTGCCGGCAAGGTGCTGGCGGAATGGATTCGCGACCGTCGCCCGCCTATGGACCTCGCGGACGTCGACATTCGTCGCGCCATGCACTTCCAAGGCAACAAGCGCTACCTGCACGACCGCACCGTGGAGACGCTGGGCTTGCTGTACGCCATGCACTGGCCGTACTACCAGTACGAAACTGCACGTGGCGCGCGCCGCTCGGCGCTGCACGACCGCCTCGTCGCCGTGGGCGCCTGCATGGGTGAAACCGCTGGCTGGGAACGCCCGAACTGGTATGCCGCACCGGGTTCTAACCCGAAGTACGAATACAGCTACGGCCGCCAGAACTGGTTCGACAACTGCCGCGAAGAATGTCTCGCGGTGCGCGACGCTGTCGCGCTGTTTGACCAGACCTGCTTCCCGAAATTCCTCGTGCAGGGCGAAGATGCTTGCGCCTTCCTGAACCGTTTGTCTTGTGCGAATGTCGATGTGGCCCCGGGCCGCATTGTGTACACGCAGTGGCTGAACGAACACGGCGGCATCGAAGCGGACCTGACCATTACGCGTCTCACCGCTGACGAATTCATGGTGGTCACTTCGGCCATCTGCCAAACGCGCGACCTTGCTTGGTTGCGTAGCCACTTGAAGGCGGAAGGCCGGCTGCATTGCACGGTTACTGACGTGACCGCTGGTGTGGCGATGATCGGCATCATGGGCCCGAACAGCCGTGCGCTGTTGCAGGAGCTTTCGGGTGCGGATCTCTCCAACGAAGCCCACCCGTTCGGCACTTCGAAGGATATGGAAATCGGCTATGCGCGTTTGCGTGCCAGCCGCATCACGTACGTGGGCGAGCTGGGTTGGGAGCTTTATATTCCCGCCGAGCACGCGCTCGACGTGTACGAGCGCTTGGTGGAAGCTGGCCCGAAGTATGGCTTGCGCCACGCGGGCTACCACGCCATGGGCGCGTGCCGTACCGAAAAAGGCTACAAACACTGGAGCCACGACATCGCCGAAGAAGACACGCCGCTCGAAGCCGGCATGGCTTTCACGGTGGCCTGGGATAAACCGGGCGGCTTCATCGGCCGCGAGGCGTTGCTGGCGCAGAAGGCCAAGGGTCCGTTGCAGAAGCGCATGGTGTACGTGATGCTGGAAGACGACTCCGCCACGGCACCGCTGCTGTACCACGAAGAGCCCATTTGTCGTGAAGGCGTGATTGTTGGCTCCACGAGCAGTGGCGCTTGGGGCCATCGCCTCGCGAAGTCTATCGGCATGGGTTATGTGCGCTGCCCTGAAGGCGTCACCGTGGATTGGCTGAATGGCGGCACTTGGGAAGTGGAGGTGGCGTGCAAGCGCTACGCCGCCCGCGTGCAGCTGCAGCCTTTCTACGACCCGAAAAACGAACGCATTAAGAGCTGAGAACCACTATGAAAACGCATGCACAGGTCGTCATCATTGGCGGCGGCTCGGTGGGCTGCAGCGCCCTCTACCATCTCACTCAGCTCGGTGTCACGGACGCCGTGTTGCTGGAGCGTGACGAGCTGACGGCCGGGTCTACCTGGCACGCGGCTGGTAACTGCCCGAACTTCTCCACCTCGTGGAACATCATCAAGTTGCAGCGCCACAGCACCAAGCTGTATGCCTCGCTTGGCGAGAAAGTCGGCTACGACATCAACTACCACCTCACGGGCAGCATCCGCCTCGCACATACGCGCGACCGCCTGGACGAGTTCCGGCATGTGGTATCGCAGGGCCATGCGCAGGGCATTGACTTTGAAATGCTCAGCCCCAGCGAGATTCGCGAGCGTCATCCGTTCCTAGAAACGCACGATATTCTCGGCGGCTTGTACGACCCGTATGACGGCGACATCGACCCCTCGCAGTTGACGCAGGCCCTGGCCAAGGGTGCTCGTGACGGCGGCGGAACAATCCATCGCAACACGCGCGTCACCTCTATTACGCGCACGCCTTCGGGCGAATGGCGCATTGAAACGAACCAAGGTGTCATCACCGCTGAGAAAGTCATCAACGCCGGTGGCTATCGCGGTGGTGAAGTGGCGGCCATGGTGGGCGCGTTCCTGCCTATCGTCACGCTGTCTCACCAATACCTTGTTACTGAAGATGTGCCGGAGCTGCTGGCGCGCGGCGACGCGCGTCTGCCGCTCGTGCGCGACCCGGACGTCAGCTATTACCTGCGTCAAGAACGTCACGGCTTCATCTTGGGCCCCTACGAGTGGGACGCTCGCGTGCATTGGCAGGACGGTATTCCCGACCAGTTCGCGCACCAGCTGTTTGACGACGACACGGACCGCCTCGAGAAGTACATCGAAGATGCGTGCTTGCGCGTGCCGCAGCTCGGCAGCGTTGGTATCAAGCGCGTCATCAACGGCCCCATCCCGTACGCGCCCGATGGCAACCCGCTCATCGGCCCGGCGCCGGGGCTGCCTGGCTTCTATCACTGCACCGCGTTCACGTTCGGCATTGCCCAGGCCGGTGGTGCAGGCAAGATCATTGCCGAATGGGTAGCCAACGGCCACCCCGAATGGGACGTGTGGCCGCTGGACTCGCGCCGCTACCTTGAGCATGCGAACACCAAGTTCACTACGGCCAAGGCGATTGAAACCTACCAGCACGAATATGGTATCGGGTACCCGGCTGAAGAGCGTCCGGCTGGCCGTCCTGCCAAGACCTCGCCGGCGTACCTGCGTTTGCAGGCGAAGGGCGCGCACTTCGGTGCTCGTGGTGGTTGGGAACGTGCAGTGTTCTTCCCGCAGGGCGACGACCTCGCCAGTGGCCCGCTGCATAGCTTCCGCCGTCCTTCGTGGCACAAGTCCATCCAGCGTGAAATCGACGCGGTGCAGAATCGCGTCGCCGTGCTGGACCTCCCAGGCTTCACGAAGTTCGAAGTGACCGGCCCCGGCGCGGCCACCTGGATTGACCACATGGTCACCGGTTCGCTGCCGAAGCCGGGCCGTACTGCACTGAACTACTTCTGTGCGCCGAGCGGCGGCATCGTTACAGAAATGACGATTACTGCTTTCGGGCCGAACCACTACTGGCTCATCTCGGCGGCGGCTGGCGAAAGCCACGACGAGCATTGGCTGCGCGAACATCTGCCCGCGGATGGCAGCGTGCAAATCAATAATCTCTCGGCACGCTACGGCACGCTCATTGTCGTGGGCCCGAAGTCGCGTGAACTGCTCGCGAAGCTGACCGACCAAGGCCTGACCAACGCCGCCTTCCCGTGGCTGTCGATGCGTACCATCACCATCGGTTACACGAAGGCTATCGCCATGCGTGTGAACTACGTGGGCGAGCTGGGTTGGGAACTGCATGTGCCCGCAGAGCACGTGCTTTCCGTGTACGACCTCATCTGGCAAGCCGGCGAAGACTTGGGCATTGCCGACTTCGGCCTCTACGCCATGGACAGCTTGCGCCTCGAGAAGGGCTATCGCGGCTGGAAGAGCGACATGACGACGGAATACACACCGTTCATGGCCTCGCTCGATCGCTTCGTGAAGCTCGACAAGCCAGGCGGGTTCATTGGCCAGGAAGCACTGAAGCGCGAATTCGCTGCTGGCCCGAAGGAGCGCTTCGTGCCGCTCATCGTGGATGCGGGCGATGCCGATGCACCGGCCGTTTCCATGGTGCTGAAGGGCAATGAAGTCGTGGGCCTCGTCACTTCCGGTGGCTTCGGTTACCGCGTCGGCAAGAGCATCGCGCTGGCCTATGTGCGCACGGATTTGGCCGTAGAAGGCACCGAGCTCGAGGTGGAGATTCTGGGCGAACGCCGCCGTGCGGTGGTAAGCCGCGAACCCATCTACGACCCGGAAAACGCCCGCCTGCGCGCGTAAGAGCGCGGCGGTTCGGTGGCAGCGAGGGTGGCCTTGCTGCTCTGCTTGGTGCTACTGATAC
>Ga0164295_10003413_pt1 | contig 12807 bp, 7 predicted proteins | sample GEODES006metaG_FD_111798 | JGI IMG/M metagenome (GOLD analysis project Ga0164295, IMG submission 111798) | Oligotrophic lake water microbial communities from Sparkling Lake, Wisconsin, USA - GEODES006 metaG | ecosystem: Environmental > Aquatic > Freshwater > Lake | place: USA: Sparkling Lake...
CGCTCCCGCCGCGGCTGGTCGAAGGCGAAGCCCTGCCGGCCGTGCATGAACAGCAGGTGGTAGTCGAAGAGCCGGTCGTCGATGGGATCGACGAGCGTTGGCGTGTCGTCGACGCGAATGCCCGTTTCACGGGCCGCCGCGCGCAGCACGTTGGCCAGCGCCGCCGGCGCCGCGTCGCACATCCCGGAGTGGCGGAGCTTGCCGATCGCGAGTTGGCCGCGGACGGGGGATTCGGCCGCGGGTTCCTCCTGGGGCAGTGCCCCAAAGAAGGCGTCTTTGCTCTTCAGTTCGCGGTTGGTGGCATAGGCCAGCACGTTGGTGCCGATCGCCAGGGCCGCCGCCACCTCCCGCTCCACGGCCGGGGGCAGGCTGCCCCGGGACGGCCCGCCGAGTTCCCAGAGACACGAGAGGCTCGGCATCGCCGCCTTGGCATCCACGAGATCGGTGGGCGGCGCGTAGATCAGGCAGGTGCGGCAGCCGTAGTCGATCCCCATCAGCGGCCGGTGGAGTTCCGGCGGCACGATCTGCTCCGCATGCCAGGCGGGATGTTCGGGGGGCAGGAGGTGCAGCCGGTATTCCGGCTCCGGGAAGATCTCACCGACGAGCTGCCGCAGCTGTCGGTCGAAGCCCTCGCTCTGCGGGCAGCAGGCCTCCGCAAACACGAACCCGCCGTTGTCGATGTAGTTCCGCAGCCGCCGACCCGCATCGGGGCCGGCGTCGAAGTCGACCTTCCCGGAGATCCAGAGCACGGGCGCTTGCTGGAGGTCGTCCTGGCCCGCCGTGGGCACATCGGTGACGTGCCAGGAGAGACCGGCTGGGTAGTCCCGCTTCCACCGGGATTCGACGTACTCCACGAGGTGGGCGATGTCGTGGCCGTGGCGGTTCCAATCGGCTTCGGGTCCGTGGCGGCTCTTGGCCACGATCACCGGGCGACGGCCCTTGGCCAGAAAGAGCAGGGCAAAGCTCGTGGCCACCACCGAGTCTTCGATGCGGTTGGCGACGAACTTGCCCGACAGCCGGTCCTGAGTGGCGGTGAACATCTTCGCCCCCTCCAGATACCAGTCGTGCTCCCCGATGTACCGCCGGGCGGTGAAGCGGCCCACCCGTTCGAGACCGTAGAGGTAGTAGTAGAGCCAGGTCTCGCCACCGGTGCCCGGGTTCTGCATCACGGAGAACCGCTTGCCGAGCCAGGCGAGGCCCTTCTCCAGATCCCGAGGCGCCGAGCCGCCGCCGCAGCAGGCGACGGTGTCGCGGACGGCCCGCGCGTCGGGCGTGCCGATGTGCTCCGACGTGATCCAGATGCTGGCAATGCCGGCGCACGTCATGCTGCCCGAGCCGCCGGCATTGCCGAGGGTGTAACCCCAGGAGCCGTCGGCGTTGTGGCAGGCGACCCAGTACTGCTGGGACCGCACCCACGTCTTGTCATCGACGCGAATGCCGGCCCGCGCGGCCTCGTGGAGCGCCAGCAGGGCGAACTGGGAGTTGGAGTTGTCGCCCATGCCCACGCCGCGGGACTGTGCATACGACCACGACCCGGAGCCCGGACCCTGCTTCACCTGCGCCAGTTCCAGCCACTCCACATTCCGCTGGAGGATCGCCCGGTCGGCTTCCGGCGAGACCATCGCCAGGATCATCGTCTGCAGGGAGACGGAGTAGGTTTCATCGGGCTCCTGACGCCGCAGCCAATCGAGCGCCTGCCGCATGGCGGGCTGCTGGGCGGGCACGCCCGCATTGGCCAATGCGAGCAGCACCAGCGCCGTCGCCCCGGCCCGCTTGTCGGCCGACCGCATCGCCTCCCACGAGCCGTCATCCCGCTGCTGCGTGAGCAGGTAGTCGCGGGCCTTGTCGACCGCAGACTGGATGTCGCCGGGGCCTGGCGGAGGCGCGGCATGGACGGTCCGCCAGCCTGCGGCGGCCACCAGCACGGCGACCACCAGCGGAACAATGCGACACGGGCTGGGCCGGCAGGGCGGGGCGATCACGCCGAGGTTCCAAAGGCTTCGTGGCGTCGCCGCACGGCGGGGAGCGACCGCGCGGCCCACCCCGGCATCGTATCACGTCTGCGGATCGGGCAGGATGCGCCGACTGCGATCGGGCGGGGCGGCATGCTGGTCGATTGCCGACCCGGCCGAGACACCCGATACTGTTCAGGCTCGGGTTTGCCCACCCCTTCAGGAAGGATCGCCGCGTGTCCACCGCTGCCAAGCCCAAGACGCTGGACGAGATCCTGGTGGAGTTCGCCCAGCATCGAAAACTGATGCAGGACGAACTGCAGAAGGTGATCATCGGCCAGAACGAGGTGATCGAGCAGCTGTTCGCGGCGATCTTCACCCGCGGCCACTGCCTGCTGGAGGGCGTGCCAGGGCTCGCGAAGACCCTGATGGTGTCGACGCTGGCGAAGATCCTCGACGTGGGCTTCAAGCGGGTGCAGTTCACCCCCGACCTGATGCCGTCGGACATCACGGGCACCAACGTTCTGGAGGAGGACGAGACGGGGCGGCGGCACTTTCGGTTCGTCGAGGGGCCGATCTTCACCAACATCCTGCTGGCCGACGAGATCAACCGCACGCCGCCGAAGACGCAGGCCGCGCTGCTCCAGGCGATGCAGGAGCGGGAGGTGTCGGTGGGGCAGGAGACCTACCAGCTCCCCGATCCGTTCTTCACGATCGCGACCCAGAATCCGATCGAGCAGGAGGGCACCTATCCCCTGCCCGAGGCCCAGCTCGATCGCTTCATGTTCAACATCACGGTCGGCTACCCGACGGCGAGCGAGGAGGAGCAGATCCTGATGTCGACCACGCGGTCGGAGAAGCCCGAGGTTCGCAAGGTGCTCTCGGGGCGGGCGATCAGCAACATCCAGAAGCTCGTGGCCGGCGTGGCCGTGAGCGAATACGTGGTGAAGTACGCCGCCCGGCTGGTGCGGGCCACCCGGCCGAAGGATCCGCAGTCGCCCAAGTACGTGGCCGAACTCGTCGACTGGGGGGCCGGGCCGCGGGCCGGGCAGTTTCTGATCCAGGGGGGCAAGGCGATGGCGGCGATGGACGGCCGCTTCAGCGTGTCGCTCGACGACATTCGCCGGGTGGCCGTGCCGGTGCTGCGGCATCGGATTGCGACCAACTTCCAGGCCCAGGCGGAGGGGCTGACGAGCGAGTCGATCATCGACCGGCTGCTCCGCGAGACGCCCGAGCCGGAGATTCCGAAGCTCGTGAAGTGACGGCCGCGAGGAGGCTCTGCTGATGGCCCGCGCGGTCGAGGAATACCTGAAGCCCGAGGTGGTGCGGCAGATCGCCCGGCTCGATCTCCGCGCCCAGTTCATCGTCAAGGGCTTTCTTCAGGGGCTCCATGCCAGCCCCTACCAGGGCTTCTCGGTCGAGTTCAGCGAGCACCGCAAGTATGCCCCGGGCGACGACCCGAAGGACATCGACTGGCTGGTCTACGCCAAGACCGACAAGCACTATGTGAAGAAGTTCGAGGCCGAGACCAACATCACCGGCTACCTCGCGATCGATGCCAGTGCGTCGATGGCCTACACCTACCGGCAGCAGCTCACCAAACTCGACTACTCGATCTCGCTGGCGGCCGCCCTCTGCTGGCTGATGATCCACCAGCAGGATCCCTGCGGCCTGATGGTGTTCGACGAGAAGCTCCACGCCTCCCTGCCGGCCCGCTCGCGGCGGTCGCAGATCGCCCACGTGCTCTCGGTGCTCTCGAAGATCAAGCCGTCTGGAAAGACCGATATTGCCCGGAGCCTCGTGCAGGTGGCCGCGATGCTCCGGCACCGGTCGCTGGTGATGGTGTTCAGCGACCTGCTCGCCGACCCGGCGCCGATCAAGGACGCGCTCCTACGGCTGCGGCACCGAGGCCACGACGTGATCCTGTTTCACGTGCTCGACGAGGCGGAGGTCAGGTTTCCATTCGAAGGCATGGTGGAGCTGACCGAGCCCGAGGGCCACGACCGGCTGGTGATCGACGCCGATGCCGCCCGCCGGGGATATGTCTCGGCGGTCGAGGCGTTTCGCGAGGACTATCGGGCCTCGTGCTTTCGGGCGGGGATCGATTACGTGCCCCTCGATACCAGCATGCAGTTCGACCGCGCCCTGATGGAGTATCTGGTAAGCCGGCGGAACCGGTTCTGACCCATGGGCCTGTCGTTCATCACACCGATGCTCCTCGGCGGTGCGGCGCTGGTGGCCGTGCCGCTGGTGCTGCACCTGATCATGCGGCGGAAGCCGGTGCCGCACGATTTTCCGGCGCTGAGGTTTCTGCGGGAGAAGGCGGTGTCCAACCGTCGTCGGCTGCAGCTGAGCCACATCGTGCTGCTCCTGCTGCGGATGGCGGCGGTCGCGCTTTTGGCGCTGGCCCTCGCGCGGCCGGTGCTCCGCGGAGCCGGGTGGCTCGCCGACGGCGAGGGGCCGGTGGCCGCGGCCCTCGTCTTCGACACCGCGCCGCGCATGGCCCTCCGGGAGGCCAACGAGACGAGGCTCGCGCGGGCGGGGCAACTTGCCCGGGTGCTGCTCGCCAAGCTGCCCGAGGGGAGCACGGTGGCGGTGCTCGACACCAGCGGCGGGGCGGCGGCCTTTTCGCCGTCCGTGGCCGCGGCCTCCGCCCGCATCGACCGGCTGGCGGCGGCGGCGGGCGGATCGCTGCCCACCGCGATCGCGGAGGCCCGGCGGCTACTGGCCGGCTCGGAACTCGCCCGCAAGGAACTCTCGGTGTTCACCGATTGCTCTCACGGCGCATGGGACAACGCGGCCCCGCAGCCGGAGCCGACGGCCGGTGAGCCGGCGGTGCTGTTCGTCGACGTGGGAGCATCGGCTCCGCGAAACTTCGCCGTCGATGCACTCGACCTCTCGGGCGAGCGGATCTCCGCGGGCACGTCGCTGGCCGTCACCGCATCGGCATCACGATCCGGCCCCGACGCGACCCGCGCCGTGGCGGTGGAGGTGCTCGGCCGCGACGGCGAGTATGTCCGCCGGGGCGTGAAGCCCGTGGAGTGGACCACGTCGGCTCCGGTGCAGATCGACTTCGACGTCTCGGGGCTGGAGCCCGGCACCCGCCAGGGCCGCGTGGTGATCGAGGGCTCCGACGATCTGGAGGCCGACGACGTCCGCTACTTCACCGTCGAGGTGGGGGCGCCGGCTAAGGTGATCGTGGCCGCCCCCCGCCCCGCCGCGCGAACCGCCGCCTTCATCACGCAGGCGATCGCGCCCAGGCTGCTGGTGAAGTCGGGGAAGTCACGGTTCGAGCCCGAGGTGGTCGACATCGACTCGCTGGGCACCGTCTCGTGGGATGCCGCCCAGGGGATCGTGCTCCTCGATCCGCCGCCGCTCCCGCCCCAGGTCTGGGAGTCGCTCGAGCGCTGGGTCGCGGGAGGGCGCGGCCTCGTGATCTGGCTGGGGCCGCGGGCCGGCAGTCCGGAGCGGTTCAACACCGACGCCTCGCGGCGGGTGCTCGGCGGCGACCTCGTGCGGGTGTGGCGGAGCCGCGAGGGCAACTACCTGGCACCGGCGGCGCTCGACCACCCGATCCTCGCCGCGTTCCGACGGGTGGGAGATGCGGTGCCGTGGCAGGATTATCCGGTGACCCGCCACTGGGAGTTCAAGGCGGCCGAGGCGGCCGCCGACGGCGGGGGAGCGGCGGCCGTCGTGGTGGCCGCGTATCGCAACGGCCTGCCCGCGGTGATCGAGCATCGCGTGGGAGGGGGCAGCGTGGTGCTCGTGACCACGCCCGTGTCGCAGTCGGCCAACGATCCCGAGGCCTGGAATACGTTGGCCACCGGCTTCGAACCGTGGCCCTTCGTGATCCTTGCCAACGAGACGCTGCTCCACGCCGTCGACACCTCCGACGACCGCAATGTGCTGGCCGGTTCCGCGGCCGTGCTGCACATCGAGCGGCGGGACGTGCCGGCAGCCGTTGTCAGCACGCCGAGCGGCGATGACTTTCCCGCGGCCGTTGACCAGAAGCGGGGCACGATCACCGTCACGGCCACCGAGGTGCCCGGCAACTACGCGGTGCGGGCAGGGGGCGACATCGGCGGCATCTCCAAAGGTTTCAGCGTGAACCTCGCGCCCCCGGCCACCGACTTCGCAAGGCTGTCCGACGACTCGCTGGCGGCCGTGCTCGGGCCCGGACACCGGCTGGCCCGTTCGGAAGACCAGATCGTCCGCGACGTGAACCGGGAGCGGGTGGGGTCGGAACTCTATCCCTGGGTGATCGTGCTGGTGGCGTTGGCGATGGCGGCCGACTGGATCGCCGCCAACCGGTTTTACGCGCCGCGGGAAGGCATCGATGCCCAACGGGTTGCCGCGGCCGAGTTCGCCGCTGACGTCCCGCCGGCGGGTTCTGCCGTGCCGCCACCTGTGCCCCCCGCCGCGCCGCCGTCGGGACCGCCGCCGGTGCCGCCGCTGGAGGTGCCGGTATGAGTGAGACCAGGCCCCTCGAGGAACTCGCGCTGCACTTCGACCCGGTGTGGTCGTGGGCATTCGTCGCCGGCGTGACGCTCGCCCTCCTGGCGGCCCTGCTCGCCTTTCCCCCCGATCGCTCGCGGCTCTCGCCCGCGGGGCGGCTCACGCTCACGCTGCTCCGGCTCGGGGCCTTTCTGGCGCTCGTTGCCTGCATGCTGCGGCCGACCTTCGTGGCCACGCAGAAGGCGCGGCAGCAGGGAACGGTGCTCGTGCTGGCCGACGCCTCCGAGAGCATGACGGTGGCCGATGGTCCCGGCGGCCGCACCCGTTGGCAGGAGATGGTGGACGCTTTGGCTGCCGCCCGACCGGCCGCGGAGAAACTCGCCGCGGCGGGTGATTTCGAGATCGCGGTCTGGCAGTTCGACCGCGAGGCCCATCCCGTGCCCCCCATCGGGGACGACCCGTTTCCGCTGGCGGCGTGGCGCGATACCGCCACCGCCGACGAGACGGCCATCGGGGCGGCGGTCGACGACGGCCTGCGGTCGCTCGTGGGTCGGCAGATTGCGGGCGTCGTGGTGCTCAGCGACGGGGGCCAGCATGCCTACGCCCCCCGCGATCTGCCGCCGCAGACGGCGGCCCGCAAGCTCGCCGACTCCGGCGTGCCGCTGTGGAGTATCACGTTCGGCCAGCAGCGGGGAGGCGGGCAGGGACGTGATGCCGCCGTTGTCAATCTCGCCGTCGCCGAGACGGTCTACCTGCGGAACCTGCTGGAGGTGGCCGGCCGCGTGCGGCTCGACGGCCTGGCGGGGCGGGACGTGGCCGTCGTGCTCCTCGCGGAGAACGAGTCGGGAGCCATGCAGGAGGCGGCGCGGACGATCGTGCGGGCGACGGGCGAGGCGGTGGAGGAACCCGTGCGGCTCTCGTGGACGCCGACGGCGCTCGGTGAGCGGAAACTCACCCTCCGGGTCGAGCCGCAGGAAGGGGAGGTGATCCTGGCCAACAACGAACTCTCGACGTTTGTCGAGGTGATCGATGGTGGCCTGCGGGTGCTCTACCTGGAGGGCGCGCTGCGGGTGGAGCAGCGGTTCCTGCGGCGGGTGCTCGCGGCGAGCCCCGACATGCAGGTCGATTTCGAGTGGATCGACGCCAGCCGCCGCGACCGCTGGCCCATCGACCTCTCCCGGCGGCTCACCGCCGACTACGACGTGTTCCTGATCGGCGACCTCGATGCCTCGGCGCTGCGGCCCGAGGACCAGCGGACGATGCTCGGGAAGGTGAACGCTGGGGCCGGTCTCGGCCTGCTGGGCGGATTTCATGCCTTCGAGGCAGGTGGCTGGGCCAGTTCGGCCCTGGGGCCGGCCATGCCCTTCGAGCAGGATCGCCTTGCCCGCCAGCCGCTCGGCGAGCCGGTGCGGCCGGGCCTGCACGTGCAGGGCAGCCTGCGGATGGTGCCCGATCCACGGTTCGGGAACGTGTCGATCCTGCGGCTTGGCTCGACCGATGAAGACAACCGCGCCGCCTGGGAGGGCATGCCGACGCTCGAAGGGGCGAGCCGCCTCGGCCGTCTCCTGCCGACGACCAAGACGCTCGCCTCGGCCACCGATGGCACACCCCTGCTGGTGGCCCGCGAATACGGCGAGGGCCGGGTGCTGGCTTACGCTGCCGACTCGACGTGGCGGTGGGTCATGCAGGGAGCGGGAGATCAGCACCGCCGATTCTGGCGGCAGCTGGTCCTCTGGCTGGCGCGTCAGGATGACGCCGAACAGGACACGCTCTGGGTACGGCTCGCGCAGCGACGGATCTCGCCCGGCACGCCGCTGCCATTCGATACCGGCCTCACTCGGCCCGACGGCTCCGCTCAGCCGGGCGTGGTGCTCGAGGCCACGGTCGTCGCGCCTGACGGCCAGCGGCGGCCGGTCCGGGTGGGCCGGCAGGGAGAGACGTTCTCAGGACTGATCGCCGACTGTGCCGAACCGGGCGATTGGAAGCTGGTGGTGAAGGCCACGAAGCCCGGCGACGCGACCCCCCGCGAGCGGTCGGCGCGATTCACGGTGTTTCGGCAGGATCTCGAACTCGCCAACCCCCGCGCCAACCCGCTGCTGATGCGGCAGCTCGCGGAGGCCACCAGCGGCGGCGTGCGGCTGCCCGAGGAGGTGCCGGCGATCTTCGAAGAGATCGCGGCGCGGCCGCCGACCTTCGAATCGACGGAGCAGTGGTCATACTCGCCGTGGGACACCTGGCCGATGTTCCTGCTGATGGCCGCCTGCCTGGGAAGCGAATGGTTCCTGCGGAAACGCTGGGGGCTGGTGTAGCCGCAGGGTTTCCGTCTTTGTGGAGGAACAGGGCTTTGCTACCCTCCCCAGCCCGCGCAGGGTGACGGCCGCATCCCCGGCTCGTGCCACGGCCGCGGGATCGTCGCCGACAGGAGGTCGGACATGGCACGCCGTCGGGCCATCCGCGAGAAACTGCTGCTCGGCGCCCTGCTGGTGGGCGTGATGGTGGTGGTGTTGTCGGCGAGCAGCTTCCTCGGGATCTATTCCTACCGGCGGCTGGTGCGGGCGCTCTCCTGCCGGGCGGCGGAGCTCCCCCGGGCCAGCGAACTCGGTGAGTGCGTCGGCATGCTGCGGCTGGCCCATGCCCGGGCCCTCGCGGCCGACGAGACCGAGGAGGAGGCCTTCCTGTCGGGCCTGCGGGCGACCGAGGCGGCGCTCGAGGCCTACCGCCAGGAGCTTGCGGCCTTCGAACTCGACGACATCCGCCTTGCCGACCGCACCCGCGAGGCCCGCACCGCTCAGCGGATCTCCGATAGCCTGGCAACCGTCGACTCGATCGCCCGGCAGCACGAGGCGGATGCCGCGGAAGATCACGAGCCCTCCGCCAGCCGGGGCATGCTCCTCGCGGTCGAGCCCCACCTCGAGTCGCTCGCCGCGCTCACGGCCGAACTGCCGTCGTTCCTGCAGCAGCGGCTCCACGACCTTTCCAGCGAGGTGCGGACGAGATACCGCACGCTGATCATTACCACCTGGACGGCCGCCCTCGCGGCCGCCGGGCTGCTCACGGCGATCGCCGTGCTCACCTACCGCTGGGTGTTTCGGCCACTGCGGCTGCTCGGCCACGGCTCCCGCCACGTGGCCTCGGGCAACTTCGACTACCGCATCCAGCTCGACACGCAGGACGAGATGGCCGAACTGGCCGACGCCTTCAACGACATGACGGAGCGCTTTCAGGAGATCCGCGCCGGCCTCGACCTCGAGGTGCAGGAGCGGACCCGCGAGGTAATTCGCAGCGAGCAGCTGGCGAGCGTAGGTTTTCTGGCGGCCGGCGTAGCCCACGAGATCAACAACCCGCTGGCCTCGATCGCGATGTGTGCCGAATCGCTCGAGGGGCGGATTGCCGAACTGGCTCCCGGGGAAGCCGATGCCCAGGTGGCCCGTCGGTATCTCGCGCTGATTCAGAGCGAGGCCTTCCGCTGCAAGGGGATCACCGAGAAGCTCCTCGACTTCTCGCGGCTCGGCGAGGTGCGCCGCCAGGCCACGGCGCTGGCAGCGCTGGTCACCGACGTTGCCGAGATGCTCCGCCACGTGGGCCGCTTTGCGGGCCGCGCGATCGAGATCGAGGAGGGGGCCGACGTGCTGGTGATGGTGAACCCCCAGGAGATCAAGCAGGTGGTGCTCAATCTCCTCGTCAACGCGCTCGATTCCATCGAGGAGACCGGGAAGGTTCGCGTCGCGGCGAGGCGATCGGGGGGCGAGGCGGTGCTGACGCTCAGCGACGACGGCTGCGGGATGACCGACGAGGTGCTCGAGCATCTCTTCGAGCCGTTCTTCACCCGCCGCAAGGCTGGCCAGGGCACCGGGCTCGGCCTGTCGATCGTCCACCGGATCGTCACCGACCACGGCGGCCGCATCCAGGCTTCGAGCGCCGGGCCGGGTGCCGGCTCGACCTTTCGCGTCACGCTGCCACTCGCCCAGATCGGGTCCGATGCGGCCCCGCCCCGCCCGCCCGCAGCCGATCCCGCCGCCGGCCGCGCCGCCTGACGCGATCCGCGCCTGTTCGTTCCTGAAGGAGATTCCGTGAAGCCCACCCCCCGACCGATGCGGATCCTGTTCGCCGACGACGAGGCCTCCTTGCAGGAGCTGATGCGGATCGAGCTGCCCAGGCTCGGCCACGAGGCCACGGTCTGCCCCGATGGCCGCACCGCGCTGGCGGCGCTCGACCGCACGTCGTACGACTGCGTGATCGTCGATCTCGACATGCCCGGTGCCGGCGGCCTCGACGTGATCGCCCGCGTGCGGCAGACATCGCCCGATACCGAGACGGTGATCATCACGGGCAAGTCGTCGGTGGAGAGCGCCGTGACCGCCGTCAGGCAGGGGGTGTTTGATTATCTTACGAAGCCGTGCAAGCTCGCCGACATCCAGGCGGTGCTCGAGCGGGCGCGGAAGAAGCGGGAGCTGACCACGCGGCTGCGGGCGCTCGAGCGCCGCGTGCGCCGGGCGGAGGGAAACACGCAGCTCGTCGGCGCGTCGCCGTCGCTCGATCAGGTGCGGCGGCTGATCGCTCGGGTTGCGGCCAGCGAGGCCACCGTGCTCATCCGCGGCGAGACGGGCACGGGCAAGGAGCTCGTGGCCCGCGCCATCCACGAAGGCAGCGGCCGGGCGGAAGGGCCGCTCGTGGCCGTCAACTGCGGCGCGCTGCCGGAACACCTGGTGGAGAGCGAGCTCTTCGGCCACCGCAAGGGCGCGTTCACCGGCGCCGACGAGCATCGGGCGGGCCTGTTCGAGGTGGCGGATGGCGGCACGCTGTTTCTTGACGAGGTGGGCGAGTTACCCAGGTCGCTCCAGTCACGGCTGCTGCGGGCCCTGGAGAGTGGTGAGATTCGCCGCGTCGGCGACAACCATCCGATCACGGTCGACGTGCGGGTGGTCTGCGCCACCCACCGATCGCTCGAGGAGATGGTGAAGACGGGCGACTTCCGCGAAGACCTGCTGTTTCGGATCAACACGTTCGAGATCGCGATTCCGCCCCTCCGCGACCGCCGCGATGACATCCCCATGCTCGTGGAGCACTTCGTGCGGCAGGCTCGGCCGCAGATGCCTGCGGAGGCGCCCGTCGCCGACCCAGCCGCGCTCGCCACGCTCGCCGCCCACCGCTGGCCCGGCAACATCCGCGAACTAGCCAACGTGGTGGAGCATGCGCTGGTGCTCTGCGATGAACTACCACTCGCGGTAGGCCACCTCCCCGCGCGATTCGGAGGCCTGCGACCCGCGGTTGAGCCGGCCGCGATCGCGGCCCCGATGATCACGTCGGCTCCGAGCGCGGAGAATTTCCACGCCACGGCACCGGCCGTCGAATCACCTCTGCCCGCGGATGCTCCAGCCGTTTCCCGACCGCGGCCCGAGAGCCTGCGGGAACTCGAGATGCGGGCGATCCTCGAGGGCCTCGACCGCAACAAGGGCAACAAAGCCCGCACGGCCGAGGAACTTGGGATCAGCCTCAAGACGCTCTACAACAAGCTGCACCAGCTCAACGACGGCACGCTCGACAAGACGGGCTGAAGGCCGTCAGGTCTTGCGGACCACGCCGACGAGCACTCCCAGCACGCGGGCATTCTTCACGTAGATCGGCTTCATCGAGGGGTTGGCCGGCTGCAACCGGATGCGGTCCCGCTCCGGAAACCAGTGTTTCAGGGTGGCTTCGCCGTCTTCCGTCTGCGCGACGACGATATCGCCGGAATGGGCCGTCTGCTTCTTCTGGATTACGACCCAGTCGCCGTCGGCGATCTGGGCGTCGATCATCGACTCCCCCATCACCTTGAGCACGAAGTGGTTGTCACGGTTGAAGAGCGATTCGAAGTCGATCCGCTCGCTCTGCTCTTCGGCAGGCCGCAGCGTGCCCGCCGCCACCCAGCCCGCCATCGGTAGGCCGCGGAGGTGCGCCGGTTCGTTGACGAGTTCGATAGCCCGCGACATGTTTTTGCCGCGGGTGATCAGACCCTTGCGTTCCAACGCCTTGAGGTGGCAGACCACGCCATTGGGCGAGCGGATCTTGAAGGCGAGGCCAATTTCCCGAACGGTGGGCCCATAGCCACGCGAGTGGATCTTGTCGCGGATGAACGCGTAGATTTCCATCTGCCGCTCGGTGGGAGCATCGCTGCCCTCGTCGGCCAGGTTTTTCGAGGGCAGGTTGAGGGGATTCCCGCGGACGGCGGCGACGGCCGCGGCCACTCGGCGCGGCTTCGGCCTACCGTTGGTGGCGGCCCGAGCGGAGGAGACTTTGCGCTTCGACATGCATGCCAAGCGGTGGAACCGCTTTCCTTGTCAGGGTTTGGGCTGGGGACTCTTTCGGCCCCTTCGTGTGTGGACGCCAGTATCTTACTATACGGCCGTTCATTTTCAAGTCC
>Ga0164295_10003414_pt1 | contig 12806 bp, 2 predicted proteins | sample GEODES006metaG_FD_111798 | JGI IMG/M metagenome (GOLD analysis project Ga0164295, IMG submission 111798) | Oligotrophic lake water microbial communities from Sparkling Lake, Wisconsin, USA - GEODES006 metaG | ecosystem: Environmental > Aquatic > Freshwater > Lake | place: USA: Sparkling Lake...
GTTGATCCAGTTGATCCAATTTCTCCAGTGGCACCTGTAGCACCTGTTGTTCCTTGTATACCAGTAGCACCAGTTGCACCTGTTGTTCCTATATATCCAGTAGCACCAGTAGCACCCGTTGTTCCTTCTATACCAGTAGCACCTGTTTGTCCAGTAGCACCAATATTTCCAGTAGCACCGGTCGCTCCAGTTGTTCCTTGTATGCCTGTTGCTCCGGTTAAACCAGTAGCACCATCATTACCAGTAGCACCAGTTGACCCTTGATTACCTTGAATACCAACTGCGCCTGATAAGTTTACTGACCAAGTACTATATGTGCCTGACCCAATGAAAGTCTCTTTAGTAAATAATAATGCACCAGTGCCAGGATTATAACTATTTACAAGTCCATATTGAATATTACTTGCGTTAAAAGCAACAATTATACTTTGTCCAATTGAATAGTCAACGTTTATATCAGCAAGAAAAATAGTCTGATTACCAGTATTACCTAATGTAAATGATGTTGATGATGTAGTAGAATATCTATCTCCGTCAGCGCCTGACGCTCCAATAGCACCCGTACTTCCTGTGTAACCTGTAGCTCCTGTTGCACCAGTTGTTCCTTGTATGCCAGTAGCACCTGTTGCGCCCGTTGCACCATCATTACCTGTTGCTCCAGTAGCGCCTGTTGTTCCTTGTATGCCTGTCGCACCAGTAGCACCAGTAGTTCCTATATAACCCGTTGCGCCAGTGGCACCAGTTGTTCCTTGTATTCCAGTTGCACCTGTAGAACCTACACCTGTAGCACCTATTGCTCCAGTAGCACCATCATTGCCTGTTGCACCTGTAGCACCTATATATCCTGTTGATCCAATAGCGCCGGTTGCGCCATCATTACCCGTAGCACCTGTTGCACCTGTTGTTCCGTCATTTCCAGTAAACCCAGTTGCACCAGTTGAACCATTATACCCTGTTGCTCCAGTAGCGCCTGTTGCACCTGTTGTTCCTTGTATACCAGTGGCACCTGTTGCACCCGTTGCACCTGTTGTTCCTTGTACACCCGTTGCGCCTGTTGCGCCTGTCGCTCCTTCTACACCAGTTGCACCTGTTGCACCAGTTGTACCTACATAGCCAGTTGCACCTGTTGCACCAGTTGTACCTACATAACCAGTTGCTCCAGTCGCACCAGTTGTACCTACATAGCCAGTTGCTCCAGTAGCGCCGGTTGACCCAGTGTATCCTGTAGCACCAGTTGCTCCAGTAGCACCTGTGCTACCATCGTTTCCTGTTAAACCAGTAGCACCCGTACTGCCATCATTACCTGTTGCACCTGTGCTACCATTGTTACCAGTTGCGCCGATTGCGCCTGTACTTCCTGTATATCCAGTAGCACCTGTAGCACCTGTAGCACCTGTTGTTCCTTGTACACCCGTTGCACCTGTGGAACCATCGTTACCCGTGAGTCCTGTTGCACCTGTAGCACCCGTTGTTCCTTGTACACCTGTAGCACCAGTAGCACCTGTTGTGCCTACATAACCAGTAGCACCTGTTGCTCCATCATTGCCAGTAATACCAGTAGCGCCTGTTGCGCCTGTTGATCCAATGTAACCTGTTGCACCAGTAGCACCTGTTGCTCCTTCTACACCAGTTGCACCTGTAGCACCTGTTGTACCTGTATATCCAGTTGCACCTGTAGCACCTGTTGTACCTGTATATCCAGTTGCACCTATTGCTCCCGTAGCACCATCATATCCAGTCGCCCCGGTTGCACCTGTACTACCATCATACCCAGTCGCACCAGTTGATCCTATTGCGCCAGTTGCTCCAGTTGTTCCTATATAGCCTGTTGCACCAGTAGCACCTGTCGCACCGTTATCACCTGTGAGTCCAGTGGCTCCTGTTGCACCTGTAGTTCCTTGTACACCTGTTGCACCAGTTGCTCCAGTTGTTCCTACATATCCAGTAGCACCAGTAGCACCTGTACTACCATCATTGCCTGTGAGTCCAGTGGCTCCTGTAGCACCTGTAGTTCCTATATAACCAGTAGCTCCAGTTGCACCTGTAGTTCCTTGTACACCTGTTGCACCAGTTGCTCCAGTTGTTCCTACATATCCAGTAGCACCAGTACTACCAGTATAACCTGTGGCACCTGTTGCACCCGTTGCACCAGTGGCTCCGTTGTCCCCTGCTATTCCAGTCGCGCCTGTAGCGCCTGTACTTCCTATTTCACCGGTTGCTCCAGTTGCTCCAGTTGTACCAATGTATCCAGTAGCACCAGTCGCACCATCATTACCTGTTAATCCAGTAGCACCCGTTGAACCAGTGTTACCGGTTGCACCTGTGAGTCCTGTTGCACCTGTAGCACCTGTTGTTCCTTGTACCCCCGTTGCGCCAGTTGCACCTGTTGTTCCTATATAACCTGTAGCGCCTGTTGCACCTGTACTTCCTATTTCACCGGTTGCTCCAGTAGCACCTGTACTACCATTGTTACCTGTAAGTCCAGTTGCACCTGTTGCACCAGTAGCACCAATATCACCCGTTAATCCAGTAGCGCCTGTTGCACCTGTACTACCATCATGTCCTGTAGCACCCGTACTACCATCATATCCTGTAGCACCTGTACTTCCTGTATATCCTGTAGCACCTGTAGCACCAGTTGTACCTTGCATGCCAGTTGCACCCGTAGCACCTGTTGCACCTGTTGTTCCAGTATATCCAGTTGCACCTGTAGCACCCGTTGCTCCTTCTACACCAGTTGCACCTGTAGCACCTGTTGTGCCTATATAACCAGTAGCACCAGTAGCACCCGTAGTTCCTTGTACACCTGTAGCACCAGTAGCACCCGTAGTTCCTGTATACCCGGTAGCGCCGGTTGACCCATCATATCCAGTAGCACCTGTAGCACCTGTTGCACCCGTTGAGCCTGCATCTCCAGTAAGACCGGTCGCGCCAGTTGCACCTGTTGCACCATTGTTACCTGTGGCGCCAGTTGCACCTGTTGTGCCTAAATAACCAGTAGCTCCAGTTGCTCCTGTAGACCCTGTGTAACCAGCAGCTCCAGTTGCACCATCATATCCTGTGGCACCAGTACTTCCAGTATATCCAGTTGCCCCCGTACTACCATCATATCCAGTAGCACCTGTAGCGCCTGTTGCACCAATATCACCGGTAAAGCCTGTGGCACCTGTAGCACCAGTTGCGCCATTATATCCAGTAGCACCTGTAGCACCTGTAGTACCAATGTATCCTGTTGCGCCGGTTGCACCTGTTGCTCCTTCTACACCAGTGGCCCCAGTTGCTCCGGTCGTTCCTATATATCCAGTTGCACCTGTTGCTCCAGTAGCACCCGTAAATCCAGTTGCGCCTGTAGTACCCGTTGCACCCGTAGCACCAGTACTACCTATTTCACCAGTTGCACCCGTAGCACCAGTTGTTCCTACATATCCAGTTGCACCCGTAGCTCCTTGATATCCCGTAGCACCTTGGATACCTACTGCTCCTGATAAATTTACACTCCATGAACTATATGTGCCTGATCCGATGAAAGTTGATTTTACAAATGCTAATGCACCATTACTAGGATTATAGCTGATTACAGTTCCATATTGAATATTACTAACATCATACGCTACAGTAACATCTTGCCCAGTAGAATAGTCAACAACTAAATCATTTAATGTAATTGTTTGATTACCTGTATTACCCAAAGTAAATGATGTATTTGATGACGTAGAATATCTGTCACCGTCTGCTCCGGCCTGTCCGGTAGCTCCTGTTGTTCCTTGTACACCCGTTGCACCTGTTGCTCCAGTTGAACCAATAGTACCAGTTGCACCAGTACTACCTTGTATACCAGTGGCACCTGTAGCGCCTGTGGTTCCTTGTACACCCGTAGCACCTGTTGCCCCCGTAGTTCCTGTATACCCGGTAGCGCCGGTTGCACCTGTTGCGCCAATTTCACCTGTCGCACCTGTTGCACCAGTACTTCCTGTATAACCCGTTGCACCTGTTGCGCCTGTGGTTCCTTGTACACCTGTTGCACCTGTTGCACCTGTAGCACCATCATTACCTATTAATCCAGTTGCACCTGTAGCACCTGTGGAGCCCGTTGTTCCTTGTATACCTGTTGCGCCTGTTGCGCCTGTTGTACCTATGTATCCAGTAGCACCTGTAGCACCTTCATATCCAGTTGCACCCGTAGCACCAGTTGTTCCTGTATATCCTGTTGCACCTGTTGCTCCGGTAGTTCCTACTACGCCAGTTGCACCTGTAGTTCCTTGTACACCTGTAGCACCCGTAGCACCTGTTGCACCAGTTGTACCTACATAGCCAGTTGCACCTGTTGCACCAGTAGCACCATCATATCCTGTTGCGCCGGTTGCTCCTGTAGTTCCTTGCACGCCAGTTGCGCCTGTCGCACCTGTACTTCCTGTATATCCTGTAGCACCTGTAGCACCAGTTGTACCAATATCACCCGTAAGTCCAGTTGCTCCTGTAGCACCCGTTGTACCTACATAACCAGTAGCACCTGTGGCGCCCGTTGTTCCTTGTACACCCGTTGCTCCTGTTGCACCTGTTGTACCAATATATCCAGTAGCACCTGAAGCACCTTGATATCCAGTAGCTCCAGTGGCTCCAGTAGCTCCAGTACTACCTATTTCACCGGTTGCACCGGTTGCTCCAGTAGCACCATTGTATCCAGTAGCACCAGTTGCACCTTCATTACCCGTAACACCAGTGGCACCAGTCGCACCTGTACTACCATCATAACCAGTTGCGCCTGTCGCACCGGTAGTACCTACATATCCAGTTGCTCCGGTCGCTCCTGTAGTTCCTATTAAACCTGTTGCACCCGTACTTCCTGTGTATCCAGTAGCACCCGTAGCACCCGTAGCACCCGTACTACCATCATATCCAGTTGCACCTGTCGCACCTGTTGTTCCTATATATCCAGTAGCACCAGTAGCACCCGTTGTTCCTTGTACACCCGTAGCACCTGTTGCACCTGTTGCACCATCATTACCTGTTAAACCTGTGGCACCTGTAGCGCCTGACAATCCAGTTGCTCCTGTAGCACCCGTTGTACCTACATAACCAGTAGCACCTGTGGCGCCCGTTGTTCCTTGTACACCCGTCGCACCTGTTGCACCTGTACTACCATTATCACCTTTAGTACCGGTAGCGCCAGTAGCACCTGTGGTTCCTTGTACACCTGTAGCACCAGTAGCACCTGTTGTGCCTACATAACCAGTAGCACCCGTTGCTCCGGTAGCACCCGTAAATCCAGTTGCACCTGTTGCACCTGTTGAACCAATTTCACCTGTTGCTCCAGTACTTCCTGTATAACCCGTCGCACCTGTTGCACCTGTTGCACCGTCGTACCCTGTTGCACCTGTTGCTCCATTATTACCTGTTAATCCTGTTGCACCTGTTGAACCAATTTCACCTGTTGCTCCAGTACTTCCTGTATAACCCGTCGCACCTGTTGCTCCAGTTGCTCCAGTTGCTCCAGTACTACCATCATATCCTGTAGCGCCAGTGGCACCTGTAGTTCCTTGTACACCTGTAGCACCGGTTGCACCTGTTGTTCCTATATATCCAGTGGCACCAGTGGCGCCATCATTACCGTTAAGTCCAGTAGCACCAGTGGCGCCAGTAGTTCCTACATACCCGGTTGCACCAGTTGCGCCTGTTGTTCCTTGTATACCAGTAGCGCCGGTTGTACCTGTTGCACCTGCTCCACCAGTACTACCTGTTAATCCTGTTGCTCCGGTTGCTCCGTCATTGCCCGCTGTACCAGTAGCACCTGTTGCTCCGTCATTACCTGCTGTTCCAGTAGCACCTGTTGCTCCGTCATTACCTGCTGTTCCAGTAGCACCTGTTATTCCTGTAGCACCTGTGCTTCCAATGTATCCTGTCGCGCCGGTTGCTCCCTGTACACCTGTTGCACCTGTTGCTCCAGTGGAACCATCATATCCAGTTGCTCCTGTAGCACCGGTCGTTCCCACAACGCCAGTGGCACCGGTTGCGCCTGTTGTACCTATGTATCCAGTAGCACCTGTTGCTCCTGTTGTACCTTCAACACCAGTAGAACCTGTAGTACCAATTCCGCCGCTATTGCCTGTTGCACCTGTCGCTCCCGTATATCCTGTTGCTCCAGATAAACCAGTAGCACCTGTTGCACCAGTTGATCCTGCGCCACCTGAAGGAGAATTAGTTAAACCAATGATACCTATGTATCTATAACCTGATACATACAAGACTTTACCACTAGTAAGCGAAGCAGGGATTGTTTCCCCTATGAAGTTAAGTACACCTGACTGATAGTTATAGTAATACTGACCTGTTCCACCTGACCCGTCAGCGAATATCTGAGTACCAGTCAATGTAGGGTTAGCTACCCCTGGACTATCTACCCATACTTGTACTGAGTAAGTGGCACCAAACTCTTGGGGTATCCAAGATGTTAAATTAGTTTTCCATGTTGGGTATATACCACCAATTGGAACTGTTGTAGTATCTGCTACTGTTTGTACTGAACTTGCACTTGTGTATGCTTGTACAATGTTTGCTGTTGCAGCCGCTGGATTTGGTATTTGATCTGATTCTACCCAAATTGTGTCTCCGCGTATTAATGCAGGACTAGGAATTGATTCGTTACTAGGGCTTTTATTTTCTGCCGTGTCGGTTTTAGTAACGCCGAACGCTTGCTTATATAGTAAATCAACGATTTGGTCTTGTGGTATTGCCATGATTTAGTTAGTTACTTGCAGCTCTCAATGATAATGCCGTGACAGTTTGCCCACTTGTTAATCCCACTCTTATGTAAATTTCATTTTGTGCTGTGCTAGAACTACTTACAGTTCCAAAGGTTGCAGTAATGAATTTATTTGTCTGTACTGTATTTATCGGGGCAGTACCTCCTAATGCAGAACCGTTACTTCCATTTCCGCCAGCAGCTACATTTGCACCAGGAACTCCTGCTCCAGCATACGAAACTGTCATATCTAACCAACCATTTGCCGTTGAAGTGTTGTCAATAGTACTTCCTGGTAATGCTACCCATAATCCAGCAATATTACCTGACCATCCTACATCAAATTTAGATACAGATGTTCTAACAACTTTGAAAGTAAAGTATTGTGCCCCACTTCTTCCAGTACTTAAATCAGGCCCAACTGGTAAATAACCTGTTGAGTAATTTGTTTGATCATGTTTTAATACATTTGCTACTACGGTAGCATCATATACTCTTAATAAACTTGTTTGACTGTCAAATGCTGTTTCATACCCTGTGTAGTATGGTGTGTTACTTGCACCCGGGTTTAATATCCTAAATGCTAACCCGGACCCAACACCAATAGTTGAACCAATATAAACATTAGCTTCTTGTATAACACTCAATGAACTTACTGTTCCTGTTTTATACAATACATTAGCGCCCAGTGTACTAGTGAATGATTGAGTTCCAGTAGCATAACTGTTTAATACATTTACATTTGGTCCAATAGTGCTTGCACCAAATCCAGAAATTATGCTACTAGTAGTTGATACCGCCTGTGAACCAGAACTTACATATAGATTTTGCGCTAGTGGTGTAGTAACGCCTGCCGTAGCGTATGTCACTGATGTTGGTGCAGCAAATGCGCCACCTGCTGTTCCTGTTACAAATGTATCACTTACTGGGTACATGTTACCACTTAGTTTTGTACAGTTGAATCCAATAGTAAAATTGTTAGTATTAGCATAATGCGGAACAGTACTTGAATATGTATAAGTAGGTGATCCAGGAGCAGTTATTGATAATGAACTGAATGTAGGAGTACCGGGTGAACTTGAATCATAGAACCAATTTGCAGTATTAGTATTACTTGTGGCCGAATCTCTTATATATACTTCATTCCATCCTTGAGTTATTGTACCTGAGGCTCTTGAAGAAAACACACTCCAAAACCCAGCAGTGATATTTGCATTGATTGTATTATAATCAACATTATTGAATATAACTAAATTACTATAAACACCGTTTCCATTCAAACTAGTAGTAAGTGTTCTACTTCCTGCATTAGCGCCATTCAGAAATGCAGTAATTGTTCCACTATCGCCTGGACCAGCGTTAGCTATATTGCTTGTAGTATATGTTGCTACTCTGGTTACAGTTGAAACTGTTGTTCCACCTGCTACTGATTTGTTTGAACCGGGGGTATTATCAGTTTGAACATAGTTTGCCATACGATACGATGACAAGCTATTAATAGCTATTGATTGACTTGCAGGGAAATTAGGGGGAGATGGGGGAACTAATTTACCTAATACTGTATTTAATTGTGCGATTGCGTTTGACACTGTTGAGTCCGTGGTAAAAGATATTGCATTGCTTACTAGATTGCCTTGACTAGGACTACCTAATGCAATATTTGTAGCACCTCCTGCTGTGTTTGATATAGTTACTGTATTACTTACAGTTAATGTTCCATTGATATTAGCGCCAGTTCCAGTTATTACTGCTACATTTGCATTACCACTTACCGATATAAAAACATTGCCATTTGCAGTTGGGATAGAAACATTAGTAGTTCCATTGCTAATCTCATTGTCTGAGATGTTTCCCAAATTAGCAGAGAATGTGATTTGTTGCGGGTAAGCTGCTGCATTAGTTGTGATATCTATACCAGAGCCGGCTATGAACTGTACAGTATCTTCACCTACCGCAACAAGACTAGTTTGACCGGCAACTTCCCAAGTCTTGAATGAACTACCTAATTGAATTAATGCATCACCGTTACCCAAATCAGTAACGCTGAAACCTGTCGTAGTATCAAATAATAAATTATCTACATTTGATACTATATTACTAATTGTTCCGGTTGTGTATTGACTTACATTTAAGCTAGAGCCGCCGGAACTTATGTTGGTTAAAAAACCACCATCACCTACAAAGAAGCTATTAGTGGAAACATTGCCAGAAAAATTACCAAGGTTGGCGCTAACATTCGCAAAATTTGCGTTTCTGTTAGCGTCAATTACCAGACTAGCACTGCTTCCAACGCTAACCCCGGTATCCGCGTTGAATGCTTGAGTTGCCATTTATTAGATCAATCTATACTGTGTAGTCCATACTGTAGTGTTGCTGCTAGCTGGGGTAACTTGCAAGTTAATATTAGCGGTTGGTCCAACGATACTCATATTAACTGCTAGCACACCAGTAGTGTTACCTAATCTAACTGTTCCAAATACAGCATAATCTGCATCTGTTCCATTAGTAACTGCTTGTACTGTTGCTACACTGTATTTAGTGTCTACTGGGTTAGTGGAATCATAACTTTTTACTAAGAACTCTACACCAACGATATCAGTACTTGATATAGTGTAATATGCAATAGTTTGATTAGCACCAGTACTAGTTGTTGTGGTGTTTGCCCATTTAATCAATGTGTTGCCAATATTGGCTTGTTGCATTGATATAATGTTATTAGAAGCAATATTATTAGCAGTGATATTACCTGTTATAGAAACATTAGCAATATTAGCAGTACCAACAACATTCAAGTCATTAGCTACATTTACATAGTTAGCAGTAGCTAAGTTACCTAAGTTAGCATTAAGTGCAGTTAAGTTACCGCTGAAGTTAGCAACATTACCATTAATCTGTGTTGCTACATTTACATAATTAGCTGTTGCTAAGTTACCTAAATTAGCATTTAGTGCAGTTAAATTACCACTGAAGTTAGCAACGTTACCATTTAATGTTAGAGCAACATTGGCATTTCCACTAACTGTTAATAAGTTAGTAACAGTAGCATTATTAGCACTTAAGTTACCAACAATGTTAGCACTAGCATTAGCAGTAATATTATTAGTTAAGATGTTAGCACTAACTTCAAGATTAGCAGTCGTAATCATTGCGTTAGAATTAATATTAGCCGCTAATACATTACCAGATAAGTCAATACTTGTACCAGTTGCAGCACCAATATTTGGTGTCGTGAATGCTGCTCCTGCTGGAACATAAATATTACCTTGACCGTCAAACGCAGTTGTTGGGTTAGGGTTACCATCAACCTTAGCACTGAATACTGTACCAGTTAGTAACAAACCAGCACTAGTATTAGCAGTATATTGACCTGCACCAGAGAACTGTGTCCAAACTACAGGAGTTGTACCAACTGTAACAATTTCGCCTGTTTGTACCCAACCAGTATCTGCATTTTCAGTACCAATAGAAACGAAAGTGAATGCACCATCAAATTCTGCTGCTACATTCATATCTAATGAACGAGTCAATACGAAATATGCTGCTCCGCCGCCTGCTGTTGTTAGTGTGTATATACCGTTATAAGGAGCATTGCCAGCAGTTTCATTCTTGACTAAGACACGAGTGCCTATTGTTGAAATTGTTTGACCATCAACAACTAATGCACCAAATGCATTAGCAGTAATTGTTGCACCAACGCCAGCTGTACCGTTGTCGTAAGTATACGCTGGAAGTGCAGCATATGTAGCAACACGAACTGATGCCTTAATATTCAACCCTTGTGCTACGCTATCAACATATGCCTTAGTAGCAGCATCAGAGTCTTGTGTTGGAGCTGCTACACTTGTGATTCTCTTACTAGAGACATCAACAGTACCATTACCAGATGGAACAAGAACAACATTTATGTTAGCTGAACCCGCTGCTGTACCTGCATTAAGAGTTAGAGCAGTATTAGCAAATGCTGTTACAGTATTAGAAACAAATCCAGTATTTGATGTGATATTACCATTAGCAGTTACATAACCAATTGTATCAATGCCACCTGAACTAATAATTACAGCATTAGCATATCCAGTACCTGGGCTGAATCTGATATTACCACCATTATCAATTTGTACATTACTTGCACCATTAGCAAGATTACCAATGAAGTTTACAGCATTTACATTAGCTGTAAAGTTAGCATTAGCACCTTGTAACAAGCCAGTGAAGTTTGCACTGTTAGAAGTAATATTATTTGTTATACTAATGTTATTAACATTAGCAATATTACCAACTACATTTAAGTTACCTGCGATATTAGCATTTGTACCAACATACAATGCGTTAGCGATATTAGCTTCAGCACCACTGAATTTAACATTACCACTAAAGTTAGCAGTATTACCAGCTAGTTCTAAGTTAATTGTTGCGTTATTTGCTGTGATATTGCCAGTAGTACTAATATTTGCTACATTAAGATTAGTAATGTTGGCAGTGTTAGCAGTTAATACATTAGCAATATTTGCGTTAGCACCAACATATAAATCGCTTTGAACATTCGCATAGTTAGCATAGATATAACCATTGCCGCCGCCTGCATTTGCATAAACATTGCCATTTGCAGTTACATTACCGTTAGCTGTTATAGCATTAGCACCAATTGTACCAACGAAACTACCGTCACCCGGTGCATTGAATGAACCATTTGTATTAGCGAATGTCCATGTGTAAGCAACGCCTGCATTTGCAGTAATAGTTACATTACCATTTGGATTTGCAATAGCTACATTACTATTGCCATTAAAGATTTTATTTGATTCAGCAGTTTCTTCCCACGCTAAATTACCAGTACCGTCAGTAGTCAATACATAACCATTGCTTCCGCCTGTGATATGTAAATTACCTACAGCACCTAATGCAACATTACTTGTATTACTGAAGTTTGCTGTACCACCGATAGCTAAGAAACTATTAGCACTTACAACATTAGCACCACTAATGTTACCGCCTGAGCCACTAGTAATAAAGTTAGCAGCAGTAACATTACCACTGAAGTTACCAATATTACCATTAATTTGATTAGTTACATTTACATAATTAGCTGTTGCTAAGTTACCTAAATTAGCATTTAATGATGTTAAGTTGCCAATAAAATTAGCAATATTACCATTTAATGTGCCTGTTAGATTTGCATTATCAACAGACAATGTGTTTGATGTAGCATCAAATACAAAGTTTGCGCTACCGCTTAGTGTATTACTAGCATTAGCAAAAACAATTTGCGTATTTGATAAGTTTGTGTCTTTAATGTTAGCAGCAGTTAATGTGTTAACGATATTAGCATTAGCACCAACATATAAATTACTTTGAACATTTGCAAAGTTAGCATAGATATAACCGGCGCCACCACCTGCATTTGCATAAACATTACCATTTGCAGTTACATTATTTGTAGCAAAGAAACTATTTGCACTAAAATCATTACTTACTGCAATACTAGTACCATTTGCTGTTATATTTTGTGAACCAATGTAGATAGTTGAACCTGATAAGAACAAGTCTTTCCACATGTTTGTAGCATTACCTAATGTATATGTGTTAGATACATTAGGAATTAAATTGCTTGTTACGTTACCGGTAACATTTAGATTACCAACATTAGCAGTATTGTTTACAGTTAAGTTGCTTGATACATTTACGTAGTTAGCAGTAGCTAAGTTACCTAAATTAGCATTCAATGAAACAATGTTACCACTGAAGTTAGCAGTATTACCTTGCAAGTCATTTGTTATACTTATATTATTAGCATTAGCGATGTTACCTTGTACAACTATATCATTAGTAAAGTTTGCAAAGTTAGCAGTAATTAGATTACCTAAATTAGCATTAGCTGCTTTTAAGTTACCACTGAAGTTACCAATATTACCATTAAGTTGCGTAGCTATGTTTACATAATTAGCAGTAGCAAGATTACCAAGATTAGCATTTAGAGCAGTTAAGTTACCACTGAAGTTGGCAACATTGCCACCTATAGTATCTGATACATTTAACTAACCTGTTACATCTGCTGTACCAGTAACTTGTA
>Ga0164295_10003415_pt1 | contig 12805 bp, 8 predicted proteins | sample GEODES006metaG_FD_111798 | JGI IMG/M metagenome (GOLD analysis project Ga0164295, IMG submission 111798) | Oligotrophic lake water microbial communities from Sparkling Lake, Wisconsin, USA - GEODES006 metaG | ecosystem: Environmental > Aquatic > Freshwater > Lake | place: USA: Sparkling Lake...
AAGCGCAAAGAACGAACCTCACAACGTAATCTCACTTGAGCTGGAGCCGTCCTCCTTTTCAATGGTTGCACTCACTGGAGATTCCTCAGCAAGAACTTCAACTGGCCAAAAGCTCGACGGACATATGAGCCGACTCGTGCCCACAACACTCTTTGAGTGTCTCGCTCGAGTTTGCAGGACGGAAGAAATGAGCGGCGAAACGGCTTACGCCTGCGAAAAGTGCAAAAAGAAGGTCCCTGCAACTCGCCAGCAACGTTTGCATATTCTTCCACCTGCAATTTGCTTTCACGTGAATCGCGCATTCATCAACACGGGATCCCTTTCGGGGCACGTGCCAATCAACCGTCGCATTGTTCGGTTCAAGTTCCAGAACTACGTCGAGTGTCCAAGCACTCTCTCTGCTTCTCAGCTTTGGCCATATCTATCCGCAGATGCGAAGAAGAGACACCCTCAGAGCAGCGGAGTCTTGTACAAGCTGACAGGAATTGTTGAGCACAGGGGTCGCTCCATTGACTCTGGACATTACCTAGCTCACTGCCTCGATCCCAATGACGAGGAAGCGTGGGTAGTCTATGACGACAATGTCGTTCGAGTTGAGAGCGAAGACGATGTGCAGAAGGCTCAGGTCTACCTAGCGTTTTATGAACGAGTTATATAAATATTAGAGTGAAAAAGTTTGTTCAACAGTAGACAACCCTGCGACATGTCAACAGTAGACAACCTCTTCAACATAGTCTCCAATGACTTCATGAGAAAACTACTCTTATCGCTCTTATCGTTCCCAGCTCTTTTTCTTGACATATTGAAGTAGTCCTCTCTTCATTTGACGAGGAGGCTTCTGCTTGGCATGCTCCTTGATGAGCTTTGCTTGATTAGCCAGGCCCTCTTTTATCTTTGCGATTCTAGCCATACTCTTTGCAACCCATCGAGCTGGACTTTTAGGGATGGACAACACGCGAGACATGGGCCGTTGCCAAGGAATCGGAGCAAATGTCAAGCGCTTAGAAACAGATAAAGGTGGGCTAGTTCCAGAAGACGAGGGTGCAGGCGTTACAGTCGAAGTTTTTGTTTGGGAGTCTGCTTCAGATAGCAAAGACTTCGCGTCTGTTGAGAAACTGCGTAATGATGTACATAAGGAGCTTGTCGAAGTAGATGATGATATAGTAGTGCTTCTTGTCGAGCCAGCGCGGCGAGACAAAGTACATAAAGCATATTCAAGACGCCTCATTTCAGAAAAAAACTAAACGTCAAAAGGGTAGGATGAATTCAGAGACTGCAGGATTATATGAAACGTGCACAAGTGCACACGATCACTCAAATCACGATCACGCGCGCGTCGGAATTTTGATTTCTCCCTCTGTAACAAAATCACAATCAGAACGCGATCAAGCACTGGAAAAGTTCGCGCTGGCAGAGTCATCTAGTTCCCAACCTCTACCTCTTTCTTTGGAATACTCTCGCGCCGAGCTTCTTTTCCGCCACATCGAGCGCGGCGACACCTGCGATGAGGACCACGATCCGGCAAGACACGCTATTGACGCTTTGCGAGCTTTTCTTCGCTGCTCAGAGCTTGCGAGACAAGAAGGAGTTCTCCCGTCAAAGAACGAAAGCATTGATGACGTTCTTACGGAAAACCTGCGCTACCTGTTGATCGAATACTACATTGCGATGCTGAGGTCGCAGCGATGCGCGCCTCCGTTGGGTCCGCTACGGAGCAAATTTTTACGAGAAGCGTCCCTTGGGCTCGAGGTCTTTGCTAACAGGGCCATTGCGATCGGAGCTGCAACGAAAAGCGATGCTGGTGTTCTATATGTCGACGAAAATGACGAAGGGCTTCCTTCACGGTCTCTCTCGTCATCCTGCAGGGAGCAGTCCAGGTCAACAAAAATCGAGAGGTACAAACGTCAACAGGAAGCAAAGAAGAAACTTCTCGAACTTCAGAGAATCCACGATGCTGAGGCAGCAGCTAGTATCCATCGCAGGCTAAAGAATGAAGGAACGCAAGGCGACGAACTAGAGGCCCCGGACGGAGTTGGCGCTGCAGGAACGCTCGGAGTCCCAGACGAAAAGACTCTTCGAGAAATGACCCTCCTGAACATTGCGATCGCGGTTAGGACATCAGCAGACGAAGCGCAGTCTATTGCAAGCGAGCTCCAGATTCTGGCTCATGGCGAGGAGCTTTCTCGAAAGAGAGCCGAAGCTGCCGCTGCTGGAGCATTTGAAGGTGCCAGCAGCGCTTTGCGAGCTGGGGCTCCATCTTCTGCAGAAATGGCGGCATCCTCTCATTATGGCATATCTGGCTCGTACCATGACAACAGGATGCGAGGTGGTCCATCTGGCGGCGGACAAAGAGGAGCAGATGTATATCAGGAAAGCAGCGACGGACAAGAAGAAGGTCGAGAACAGACTGGGCCTCCTCCGTGGGATTTGTCTATTTCAGAGTCTCGCCCTGGAATCGAGGTGCAGCACATTGACCCAACGTTTAAAGTCACAAAGGAAACGATCAAAGCAAATATTTTCAAACATGGACACAACCTGCCTACACAGTCTCTGGACGAGTGGGGAGAAGAGGTGATGGAAATTGCTAGGGCGCGAGAAGAGAGACATGCAGAACAAGGCAAGTCTCGAATAAAGACCCTTGATGAGCTTCACGAGCTAGGCGTCGAAGATGACAATGAGCTCCACGAAAAGGCCACGTTGCGCATGAGGGGGTTTGAAGACTGGAAGGACGGAGTCCCGAGAGGCTCAGGAAACATTATTGGAAGAAACAAATAACGAGTTGTAACTTAATGATCACAATTCGCCATCATTATAAAATGATTGTGGATCAGAAGAAGGAGTCTCTAACGCTTCACTCTCTTCGTGGATGATCGAAGTGTCGTGGCTCTCTGATGTTGCACTCTCTCCATTAGACTCTGCTGCTATTTCGACATGAGGTTGCGTCTCCTCTTCATGATGCGATTCACTCTCTCCATTCGTCTCTCCTGTTTCAACATGAGATTGCGTCTCCTCTTCATGATGCGATTCACTCTCTCCATTAGTCTCTGCTGCTATTTCAACAGTATCATCGTGTGAATCATAAGACTCGCCAGCGATTGTGTCACTATGTTCATCCCCACTTTCAGCAGATGAGGGAGGAGCCTCATCCACGAGTGTCTCGGTGGTGTCATAATCAGTAGAATTACTTATTACATCCAGTACGTCATATTCAAATCGGTCACTTCGATTTACGACGTAAGTATCGGTCTCGTTTAATGTACTCATTTCAAGTGAGCCATTGGTACTAGCAACCTCTCTATTTTTTCTATACACTGAGTGAACTGCCTCCGACAGAGACCATACACGACGATTACTGAGACCATTCGAAGGCGGAGGCTTAGGAAACATCTTGATGATCATATAACAGGATGCGAATGTCAAAGCAGCTAGAAAGACGATCTTTACAATGAGACCACAAAAAGGCTCAGAGAGTTCCTTGCCTAACTCGTTGTTGAGCCGTTCTGACTTCTGAAGATTGGATTCTGCAACATTGGCGGCTTCATCTAACATTTTATTGCTTTTCCCAACCTCTTCGAGCAGCGACAACATTCCGTTGCGAAATTCATTATTGACTTGCAAAAGTGACGCGATTGCTTCTTCCTCTTCCTTGACAGATGCGTCTGGGTCCATTTTCGCTCTCTCTTCTTTAAGAACCTTATCTTTTCTCTTTGTTTCAAGAAGCCTTTCTCTGCCTTCGCTTTGTTTTCGCATAACTTCGTTTTGAATTGCGCGATGAGCGTCTTCGTCCTTTTTTACTTCAATCTTGTGTGTCGATTCCACCTGCTCAAGGAGGGAGGATGAGCCCATCGATAACAAGTTTCGGCGAAGAGTCCCAATAACTTCCGTAAACTGGATCTCAAGAAGCAAACAAGAAGGTGCTGCATTATCATTGTTATCATTCGAAAACGTTTGGATCGTCCCTGCGCCACCGCGTTTCTCCCATTCATAGCCTCTAGCCGCAAGAATTCGTCCTCGCATGGCCATCAACAACAGGTCAGCGCATGTAGCATTAGAGGGAGCATTACCTTCTAAAACTAGTTTGCTCGTAACCGTGTTCCACAAAAGAAGAGCTTCTCGACGAGAGAGGATTTCATCTGCCCACGTGGTATCTTTTAAATTTCGTTTAGATACGATACTCATGTCGCAACTTAGATCAACAATGTATAAAGTCGGAGGCTCAACGTCGTCTGGGTCTAGCGTAAACTCAAACAGTTCAAGTTTTCCGAGCTCGGTTTCAAACACTGTCGCGTCTCTACTTGTGTCTCCAACTTATTCACGAAACTATAGAATCACATTAGCGCCAGCTGATAGTTCAAGCTCATCTCCGTTCTCTTCGTCCTCTCTGGATCGTTTACAGTCTGCGCAGTCTGTATCAGGCCAGACTTTGAATTCATCGTTAGATCTAGATAACGATGGAGGCGTTTCGGCAGCTGTGGTGGAAGGCGCAGGAAAAAGCCGTATAGAAGCAATGCCGTTTCCACTGCCTGCTCTTCCGCGCATTCAAGAAGAGACAGAAAGCGGCAGACTGAATCTATCGCAACGAAGGCAAAGCGACGAAGATGACGAAGTGAACGATCCGAGAACTCGAGCTCGGTCGGACCGCGTCGACAGCGATACAGCTGATAGCAGTTTAGTTGGCGGCAGCAGTGTAAACAACGAAGACAGGCTCTCAAATGCACCGTCCGGATATGACCTACACAGCGAGATCTCACAAGCAGTTCAGCGCGCAATCTTATCAAATAACAACACCTGGCAATCTGCGTTGCGAAAATCGGAAGAAGAATGGAGCCGGTCAAAGGCTGAAGGAATGTCCGCTTTAGAGAAGAGGCTAACAGACTTGGCTAAGAGGGAACGAGAAACTTGGGATCAGGAGAAGAAGGAGCTCACTACAAAGATCGACCAGCAGATGCGCTACATGAGCGACGAGTTGGAGAGAGCTCGAATTTCAGCCATGGAGGAGAGGGCTAAAACGGCCTCTCTTAATGGCACGATTGAAAGACTTAAATCAACAATGATTCCTATTAAGACCCACGAAGAAAAGTTCCTCGCATCTGAACTTCATTTCAAATCAAAGGTGTTGGAGCTTGAAGAGAGAATAAAACATGCTCGTTTAACTCAGGAGCAAAGTTTTGCTAGGGCGCAAAACGTTTTAAAGATGCAGGATGAGCGCTTGCTTGTTCAGGTTTCCATAAAGGAGGCTGAATTGAAGGACAAGGTCACGTTGATGGAGAACGAGCACCGAGAAAAAAGAGACAAGCTGGTGGAGGACTCGAAGAAAGTGGCAGCTGAATCTGCAGAGGAAATGAAGTCACTGCGCGCTGCGCTTGACGCTCAAACTAAACTTACTGCCGATGAGCAAGCTGCATTTCTTAAAGAGCATGAAATGCACCTTACAAGCATGCGCTCGCTTGAAGATCTTAAATTAGAATTAGCCGCCGCAAAATCAGATTTCGATCACTGCAAGACAGCTCTTGAGGATGTTAAACGAACCCTTGAGGCCGAGCGTATCGCTCATGAAAACACAAAGGAGGCCCTTTTGCATCGAGGCCAGGCATTAATGTCTCCATCAGTGTCTAACCGAGAAATTCGCTCTCCTGCGTCTCCTTCTCGTAGTGCTACCTCGTCTGTTAGAATTCTTGCTGGAGAGCCCGCAGAGCTTCGGTCGTCAACCTTGTCAGAAGATGCGTTACATAAGCTTAGTTTGTCGTCGATGCAAAAGAAGGGGCAAGCAGCGAGAGCGTCAGCGAATGTGACGAGTCTTGAGGCGCTCGCTTCTATGGGAGACGACGATGGCTTTTCGTCTGGTATGGAGCTTCCTGACGACACTAACGATAACGCGAACGAAAAGGAGGATGATAAAAAGGAGATTGAGAACGCTATGAATGAGATTCGCTTACTGAAATCTTCTATTGAAGCGAAAAGTGAACGCGCTGCTGAACTTGAGGTTAAATTAAAGTCTGCCGAAGACGCTGTTAGACTAGCTCGAGATGAGACTGAGAAAGAACAAATAAGGATGTCAAAGGTGCTGGTCGACTTAGAAAAGGAAAAAGGAAATTCAGTGTCTCTCCAAAACAAATTACAAGATGAAAAGTCTATAGTGACAGGACTTCGTGAGGAGTTATCTCGCTTGCTGGAGTCAAAATTAGCTCTATCTCAAGAGTTGAATATGCTGCAAGAGGCGATGACAGCTTTATCGAAGCAATCAACGCAACGCATAGACGAGCTCTCGAATCGATTAACGAAGAGCGAAGACTCGGCGAAACAACTCACATCTCAACTTTCTCTAGCACTCTCAGCTCTTCTTTCTGACCAAGGTTTGTCATCAGAATCGGCTAGTGATGACAACCAAAGTGATGTTCTTGCGTTGAGACAAGGCGCGAAACGCTTTTCCGATCTAATAGAGCCGGCAGAAGCCTCTGTATCTTCGCGATTACAAGCATCAAGTGACGCAGAACGAGGTTCTCGAGTTGGTTCTTCTTCGACCTTTGTGTCAACGTTTTTATCCACTCCAGAGGGAAGGGCGCTGGCAAATGCACGACTTCCATCTTATTCATCTATGAATGACGCCCTTATCTCTCTCTTTTCCTTATTATCACGAGGGGAAGATGCCCAGGAATCATCCTTGGATACAAAAATTGACGCAACACCCAAACAACCGTTGGATGCATCCTCCGATGCCTTGAGAATGGTTAAAGCTTTGTTATCGGCCGTAGAGGCGCATGTGGGATCTTCTCCGATTAATACTTCCCCGTCAAAGGCTCTTTCTGTCTTTACTGATGCTGCTCCTTCTGAAGAGCCCGTTTCTTTCGCTCCAGCCTCATCGATTAACGATCGAAACCTTCTTTCACTAGCATATGTAAACAAACGTTATAGCGGTCTTTTAACAATTCTTCGATTTGGGGCAGGAGAGACATCTTCTAGCAATTCCGTTACAGAATCAAAGTCAAGCAGTGTAGCTGGAGGACGTTCCCATATGCAAAGCAGTGCTAATATAGCCGCTAGAACTTTGCTTAGTTTTTTGCGCGCCTTGTCTACGTCTGGTGCGCTCGGTGAAGCCTCCTCCTCATCTAATTTTGCAATTTCCGCTCTTGACCTCTTGGATAAGGCTCTAGACACTTATCTATTATCAGAAGAGCGGCTCGGTGGTAGCAGCAGTATAGCTAGGAACCAAGACGGTGCAATTATTGCTGACAAGGACGTGACTGAAATGCTAGAAAGCTTGGTGGCTACTGTGAATGACATGAGGGTGGCAGCTGTGCGATCCGAGAGGCGAGCCGGAGAAGCCACCGCAACATCTACACTAGTACGGGAGGCTGCACATGTGGCCATGATTTCGATGCAGAAGAGAATTTCTTCCCTAGAAACGGCTGTTCGAGAAACAAGTTCAAGTGTCGCAACTGGTTTTGTTAAACTAAGTGCAGTCGAGTCCAAAGCGCGGGATGCAGAGACTGTAGCTCGTGATCTAGCAGCTCGGCTAGTTAGGTCGCAAACATCTTGGAATGATTGCATAACACAACTGCGAAGAATTGTGGTACAGTTAGAGCAAGAAATGACGCAACTAGCCGCGTTTGAAAAAAAGAGAGCGCCTCACTTGTCAAGTCCAAGCCCAATGTCATCACCTCAACCAATAAGTGCAACGAAGGCGGCGTTACGACTTGGCGCATCTGCTACCGTGAGCCCTCCATCTATAAAGGCTCCAACGAGGAAGGCACCGATGCTTTAGTAGTTCTCACTGAGAATCTTTCCGAAACTATTGATAATTTGATTATTGGAGTTTGATAAATCTAGATTTGCAAAATGTCTCAAGTAGTATCACGACGACTATTGTCAGCATTGGCTACTAAGAAAGCCTCATTTCAACGTGCAGGTGTTTTTTGCTCATCAAGATCTTTATCAACTCGAGGTTCATCCTCTCCTTTAGCATCATACATGGATAGCAACACTGCACCGATCCTCGTTTTCCACAAGAGCTACTGCCGCGTATGTAAGGATTTGGTAGAGCGAATTGAAGATGGGATGTCAGCGGGCGCTTTGAAGGAAATCGCCATCGATTTGGCTTTTTCCGATAGAGGGGATGCTATACGAGAAGAGTTACGCACAAAGACAGGTCAGAAAGACGTTCCGTTTGTGTTTATTGGCAAGGAGTTTATAGGAACGCTGGATGCAGTCAATGGATTAAGAATAAAAGATGGAGAAATTGGTGAGTGCGAACTGAAGCCGAAATTACAATCTCTAGGTATAAACGTTACAGGGCCTTTTAGAGCTTAGTTGCGCTTGAAAAGTGTTAGTTACGCTTTAAAGGCGCTTGACTTGCACCTAGTGCGGCGTTACAGCTTCGGCTTCAATCTATTGTTGCTTATAGATATTTTTTGTAACAAAACTAATCATAAGTTTCAATTCATGCATTAGTTAATAGCAAAGCGCGATGTTTCGTTTTTCAACACCGATGTGATGCGATGCGATGCTCCGTAATTACCAATACTATGACGCGCGTCAATGATAACGAACGCTCTACAGAAATGCAACAGACACGCTGTTATCTTGATCGGAATGATAATTGATTGCGTCATCGCAAAAAGCTGTCGAGAACCTAGGATTGCCCGAGTTCATAGCAGCTACCATGGGGACTGTTCTATTCAAATTCGTGTAACCAAGGCTGAGAAACTCTGCAGTAACAAACACGGGCCTAGTGAAAGTGGCTGTTACACTCTTGTCTTTGTTCAAAGTTGCCTTGATCAATGTGGTTAATTGCTTCTTGAAGCACGGAGGCAGCTGAGCCACAGGGGCGGTGCGATCCTCTAGCACAATCTTTCCAGACGTTAATACTTTTAGCAGAATAATTTCAGATGGGGCCATACCCCATCGCTGAGGAGAAGGATACTGGATGTTGAAGCCAATACCGCACCATTGCAGGTCGTCTCCAGCATTTGGCACACACGTGAGAGTGAACGTGGCGTTTCCATTAGCGATTTCCCAACTGTCCAAACAAAGTTGCGTTCCTGTGCCTATCTCTGGCCAGCAGGTGTCTGTTTTTCCAGAAGAAACATAAGGTCCTCGGATATTCTTTGCTTCTGCTGCAATAAAAGCTAGTAATGTAAATGCAATTGCTAGCATTTTTTAGTTGGTCAGTTTTCAAAAATGGATTTGTAGTAGTTTTTGATTCATTAGACGAAGCGAAATAATTAACACTTATGGAGCCTGTTGAATTGTTAATGAACCTGGGCAAGACTCAGGTCTCGAACTCCCAAGTTGCTGAAATCCAATTAACAGCTCGTGAGGCATCTTCGTTGACAAGCAGCGCTTCGGTGGAGTTTGTTGTTGGCGTCGACGGAAAGCATGAAATTTGTGCGTTGTGCGCAGACGGCGGCGAGTTGATCATTTGCGACAACGAAAAATGTCCGCTAGTCTATCACGTCCAGTGCTTACAATCTGCGCGATTACCAGAACCAATCGATGACGACACTGAATGGTTCTGTACCCGATGCGATGGTAATCATATGATTAATAGAGGTCTACCCGATGATGCGGCTATCTTGAGTTATGAACAAATTCAACGAATTAAGAGCAAGCATAACACTGTGGTTGATAAATCTAAAGGACGTGGTAGACCCTCGGGCCCATCAGTTCCTGCGCCCCGTACACTGCCTCCTGCTTCCCGTGAACTACCCTCTGCAAATCCTCCGAAAGTTTTCTTGAAGCTTAAAGTACCAGAGCGAGAGCCGAAAATTAAGGATGAGAAAGTGGAGGTCAAATCGTCGAAATCTCTTCCGCCTGTGAAGGAAATCAAAGGATCTTCTTCACTTGTTGGCGCATCAATCAAAGCATCTTCTACACTTGTCGGCGCAGCATTGAAAGGATCTTCCTCACTTGTTGGCGCAACAAGCTCTTCAAAGTCCCCAGTAACTGCTCCACCATCTCGGCCTCATTCTTTTAGTGAACCAAGCGTTGGCCCCCGGGTGCGACGAGCTAGACGCTGCCATAACTGTGATGCGCCATCTACAAGCTTGGTTTGGCTAGCTTTGGATAAGTCTGATATGACGATTGATAAATTTTCAACAACGAGGCTGGCGGCCATTGATATACAGCCTGATACAGTCTACTGTGACAAGGAAGAGTGTGAAGAATCACTTAACCTGTTTATTGACGAACAATTAAAGACAGAAAAACCAAATGAAAAACGAAAACGATTAGAGTTGATACGTTCAAGAAGAGATGAAGATGAAGAGGATGATGATGACATTAAACCTATAGAGAAATCGAGTCATAAGAAAAGTTCTCCCCCGTCTTCTAAAAAGCCTAGATTACAGGAGGGATCATCTTCAAAACAAGACGTGAATCACAAGGAACAGGCCAAGCCTCAACTTCATAAACCTAGCGGTGGAAGTGGTCAGATTGAGAAAGAGTCAAAGGAGCAGCAGCCTTCTCACTCGAAACTAAAAGGAGGCGAAAAGCCGCAACTCTCCTCCTCTCAACCTAAACCTAAACCTTCTCAGCCCACCAACGGTCAGCCCACCAACGGTCCTAAACCCTTGCCATCGTCTTCGGCCTCGTCTTCATTTAAAGGTGGGCGAACAACAATAGACCTGTCGAAAGATACTGACGATGAATCATCTGAACATGATTCACAAAGCTGTCCGACAGATGTAGTAGATGGAGATAATGATTAACCAGGTTATAACTTTCATCAGTGTTTTTCTCTCTGAAGAGACTTTGCTCTCTTTGACCTTGCACTCTCAATAGCCGAATCTACGCTCATTGGTGTCCATCCGTGGTCGTCTTGAACAAAAACTACACCCCTGTCTAATTGAACAATTATACCTTGACCAGCATCTCCAAGATGAAACACTTGCGTTGAATCAACAGCCAGCGAAACACCTCCACGAAGGCGAGTAGGAACAAGGCCAAATCCAGCACTGCTAGCTGTTGCTTCAACAAATTCTCGAAACGAAACTTTACATTGGCCCAGGCCAGCTATAACTCCGTTGACTGATTGAGACGCCAAAGGTTTTTGAGCTCTATGTGGGTTCTCAATCGCCTCATTGGCTTTTGCTGCATTTCTTCGTTCAATCGATAATGCGTAAGAGGCCCTACTATCAGGCCCCACGCCCCGCGAATTTAAGAGCTCTGCAGCACATGTTGAGGCTATGTAAACCTCTTTTGGATCTTCCCAGTTGATGACTTTTAGTGATGCTTCGATTAGATCAAGTGATAAAGAAAAAATGCTCAAGAGCCTATCTTCACGAGCGGATGAAATGATAAGCGAAGAAAAAGCTGGGCGCCATTCCTCGTACCACGCAAGAACTGCAACAAAATCTGGAGCTGACCGTGAATGGTGATCATCTTTGGTAGTCGGGCCGAGACCAAGCGAAAGCGTAAGAGCTGCTAGCCACTTTTTGAAAAACTCGCCCTCTAGAAGACACGAAAAATGAAAAGCCGGCATAAGGGCTCCCCATCGAGTGATCCACGAAAAAACGTCAATAACTTCTCGAGATTTCTCAAGAATAGATACAATAGTGAGGTCACGAAGAAGAGTCACAAGCTTGGGGATGATTGTTCTCACAATTAGATCACCAAGAAGCTTATCGTGTTCATCCCAAATCCCGCCCGCCCAAGGTTTAAGCACAGTGATTGCTGACGCATCACTTGGATGCCACTGAGCGAGAGTTTCCTGAAGCTTGAAGCGAAGGGGCGGAAATAATTGCGCTCGAGCATCATTTCCAAGAAGATGCGGCATTGACCACGGCAGCGTCCAATCCTGTGCAGGTAGTGGATCAGTTTCTGGGCTCCAAGATTCAATTGAAGAAAGAAGACGAGGGAGAATACAAAGGCTTAACAGTTCACGGATGGCTTGATTAGAGACCGGCTCAGCAATGACGAGTGGAGCGCCATCGTCTTTAAAGTGCAGAGCGCTTGGGCGAGGAGATAATGCCTCGATTAATGAAATAAGCGCCCTTGGGGAGGAAATAGGATTCCAGGAAGCATTGATGGCAGACTTTAAGGAAGATAAAATTGTCGTCTCAACAACTGCTTGAAAGTACTTTGCTGAGGATTCTCCCTCGACTCTCACCTTTTCAAGTGCATATTGCTTATTCTGCTCACTTGATTCAGAAATGTTGTCACTTGAATCGAAGAAACGAGGCCTGCTGAAAAGATGCCCTTCACTGCTTAAATTCGTTAGAGGATTGGTCTCTGTTTGATACGAAAGGGCTATCGCCCAGCGCCACAGCGACTTAACGAGCCTCACCGTATTCTCGTCGCGTATTTCGCCATCGTCATCCACAAAAACAGACACACTTTCCGAGTCTTTCGCATTGTGGCGGTGATTGAGATGCAATCGAGACGAATCAATGACATTCACAGGAGGTTCCCATGTTTTCACAAGTCGTTTGAGAATTTGATGCACAACAAGAGGGCCTGAAGTAACAAGATGCAGGAGGGTAAATGCGCGCTTGTGCTGGTCCTTCAGACATTCAAATGAAGCAGCAGAATTTTCGAGAACAGAAATGAGACTTGATGTTTGACTCTGTCCTTGCTCTATTGAAGAAGAAGAAGAAGCTGCAGATTTGATTCCACTTTTTACAGTATCGAAAAACAACTCTAGAGCTTCTTTAGCTCTAGAAAGTTCATTTCTCTCTAAAACTTTATGAGAAAGAGAAGCTTGCGCTAACGTAAACTCTCGTTCTAAAATCTTAGCGCTTGATTCATGAGTGCGAATACGAGCATTGGCTCTTCGAAGATCAATCTCAGACTCTGAGAGAAGTCGTCC
>Ga0164295_10003416_pt1 | contig 12799 bp, 11 predicted proteins | sample GEODES006metaG_FD_111798 | JGI IMG/M metagenome (GOLD analysis project Ga0164295, IMG submission 111798) | Oligotrophic lake water microbial communities from Sparkling Lake, Wisconsin, USA - GEODES006 metaG | ecosystem: Environmental > Aquatic > Freshwater > Lake | place: USA: Sparkling Lake...
CGGCAAGTGGGAAAGGTGAGGCGGTGTGCATCAGAACATCGATGTCGTGAAGAGCTTTATCCCAACCAGAATCCTTCTCTAGGTCGAGTTCAACGAAAATTAAACGAGAATCAAGATTCGATGAATCCAGTAGATGAGGCAATACCGCATCCCGAACTTCTGCCGACTTTGCCAGATTTCGCACTGAGGCTCGAACTGAATATCCCTGATTGAGTAACTGCAGGGTGACGTGCTTACCAATATATCCACTTGCACCTGTAATGAAGACGTTTTTCATGGTTCGAATTATTGCATAAGGCTCTATCCACTACCCGTATGACAACTTTTGAAATCTGGTTCGGGGATAAATAAGACCGTAGATGCAGACCGCGCGGCTCGAAATAATGCTTTTCAGCTAACTAGAGGTGAACAACTAAATTCAATAAGTGGCTCTTCCCCCAGAAGCGTCAAAGGTGAAGCCCGTTGTGAATGAACAAGCTCTAGACACCATAAAGGCTAAAATTTCTGCAGCTTCTTCAGGTTCTCCAACACGTCCCATAGGTATTCGTCCCAGCATGTACTTCAGTGTCTCCTCACTCGTATCCGCATTCATTGGAGTTCTAATTACTGCAGGGGCTAGGGCATTAATCGTGATTCCTTCTGCAGCGACCTCTTTACCGACACCTTTAATAAAACCAATCATTCCTGACTTAGATGCGTTGTAGGCATGCATTCCAGGATTGCCTTCCTTACCGGCAATAGATGCAATATGTGCAATTCGGCCATACTTTCTGGCTTTCATGTGAGGAATAATTGCCTGAGTTATCCATACTGTTCCAAATAGGTTGATAGTGACGGTTCGCTCGAATGCGGGCCATTCAACATCTTCAACCTTTGTATTGGTCGGACCAACGACTCCCGCACTATTGATAAGTGCATCAATCTGTCCATGATCAGAAATCACTGAGGTTATAAGCGCGTGAATGCTCGATTGATCGCCCATGTTCACGCTCTTGACCTGCTTATCTGCCAGGCCTAGCTCTTTTTGAAGTGAGGCTAAGCCAACTTTATCTAAGTCAGCAATCACAACTGTTCCACCGCGTGAAGTAATTAAATGTGTAGCTGCGCGACCAATTCCACTTGCCGCCCCCACAACCAAAACAACCTGACCACTGAAGCCATTTAGATCACTTGCCATTTTTCCTCCTTATGAATCAAGTTGTTATGCAAATTACATTACACTGCGCAATTCGGCAATGCCCAAACCTAAAAATTAACAATTTTTACTGTCGCATTGATCCTGGCGTTGGTCTTTGATTTTTCTCAACCTCGTGTCCCATTCTCTTGAGCATGGCTTTGGACCCAGCATTGACCTGGGCTAGTAAAGCTTGTTCATCAAAATGCTGAAACTCTCCATGGTCAAGAATTACTTTTCCATCAATAATTACTGAATCTACCGACTTGGAACCAGAAGAATAAATAAGGTTTCTAAGAAGGTCTGTAACCGGCAAGAGTTCAGTTCTGCGGAGTGTGTGAATAACAAGGTCTGCTCGTTTGCCAACCTCTAGTGAACCGATTCGATCCTCCATTCCACAGGCACGTGCACCGCCTAGAGTTGCCATTTCAAGAACATCTTCAGCCTGTAAGTAATTACGATCTTGATGCGCTTCACGTGCGGTCAGAAGTGCAAGATTTGCCTGGCGGAAGAGATCAAAAACATTTGACCAATTTGCTGAATCCGAACCAAGTGAAATATTTGCGCCACGTTTCCATAATTCAGCGTGACGCCCATGGAGAGTAGATCCGTGGCCCCACATCATTGATGCACCTGGCGCCCACGCCAAGCTTGCACCCAACTCGATGAGCACTTGCGTTTCTGCATCAGTGAGGTGATTGGCATGGCCTAGCGTGACATTTCTCCCTAAGACTCCAATATTTGCCAAGTGTAAAAGGGGATCCATTCCGTAGCGCGTGAAATCAGCAGCAGTATCAGCTGGGCTGTACGCATGGTGCATATTGAGTACAACGTGAGCAGCATCTGCTTGTCGTTTGGCCTCGATGAGAAGTTCTTCACTTGCTGTTCCGAGTCCAAGTAGAGCAATATGCCCAGTAACGAGTGCATCAGGATCAGAATTACGGCGCACTTGTCCGCCCATTTGTGCTAACGCTTCATTTAAATTTCGTGGTGCTCGCGCGATTGCGCCTTTTACTCGCACTGGACCTTTCTCTGGAGTCTCTTTCCCTTGTGCAAGCCCTGCTGGTCGATCCCAGATGAAGGCATCGCCCAAGATTGCTCTGATGCCCACAGTGTGTGCAGCACGCGCAGCAGCTTCTGGCTCAAGAATTGTGCCAGCTTCTAGAAAGCAAGTCGTACCATTACGGACCATTTCAATAGAGGCGAGTAAGACGCCCAGATATTCTTCTTCATCATTGACCGTATTATAAAAAACTCGTTCGATTGCATCGAAAACTTCATCCTCTGGGATGTGATCTGGAATTACGCCACGGTATGTCTGGAAAGAAGCATGCATATGACATTCGATAAGACCGGGATGCACCGGTGCTCCTCCTGCATCTATTGTTCGCTTCGGTAGATACCGCGCTGCAAGATCGTGGTCCTCTCCCACTTCCACTATGCGACGATCAGAGATAGCAACCGCCCCATCTGAAATAATTCTGCGCTGGTTATCCATTGTTATGACATAACCATGTCGAACAAGCAGGTCAATATCTATTAATTGTGCTGTCATAGCTGACTCCCCCCTGATTCTGACTTCCATACATTTGCTTGGTGGATTTGCCACGAGAGTTTGACGGTAGCCCCAATTGTTAGCTCAACTGTCTCCTGATCATCTAGATCAGCTAAAACTACCTTGCCCTCAGCAATTTCAATTTGAAGACGTGTCCGACTTCCAAGGAAGATGATGTCCAGAATCCGTCCACTCAGCCTAAATTTAGAATCGTCCAAAGAATTAAAGGCATTGACACGAATCGATTCGGGTCGAACCGATAAAGTTGCTCGCTGTCCAACACTCAGATTGCTCCCTTTACCAGCTAATAACTCTCCTGTTGTCAATTTGATATGCACTAATCCATCGGCTGTTTCTGCAACTGTGCCGTGCAAGAGATTGATCTCACCAATAAAATCTGATGCAAACTCAGTTGCAGGATTGGCATAAATCTCACGAGGAGAACCCACCTGCACCACTCGACCTTCATTCATGACAGCTATTTGATCCGACAAAACCAGTGCCTCTGTCTGGTCGTGTGTGACATAAATAAAGGTAGCCCCCAGTTGACGTTGAATTGTTCGCAGTTCCAACTGCATATGCTGGCGAAGCTTCAGATCTAGTGCTGATAAAGGTTCATCGAGCAATAAGACACTTGGTTCCGATGCAAGAGCACGAGCAAGTGCTACTCGTTGAACTTGTCCACCGCTTAATTCGCTTGGGCCTCTACCTCCCAACCCCTCGAGCTTTACCAGCACTAGCATCTCTTCAACTCGTGTTGCTATCTGAGCTTTTGACAACTTTCGGAGTTTCAAACTGTACCCAATATTTTCTGCAACATTCATGTGAGGGAAAAGTGCTCCTCTTTGAAAGACAATATTTGTACTTCGAAGGTGTGGTGGGGTGTTGGTGACGTCCACGCCATGAATCTGAACAGTGCCACTAGTAGCTTCTTCAAATCCAGAAATAATTCGCAAAAGAGTTGTTTTGCCGCAACCACTGGGACCAAGAAGCGAGACAAATTCTCCAGATTTTATCGTCAGATCAATATTGTGAAGGGCAGTATGCGTCCCGAATTGCTTGTTGACATTAATAATTTGTACGCCAGGTTGATTCATAGACTATCTCTCGCTCCGATTAGTGAGTCGATTTGAAACCATCACAATAGCAATGAGAGAAACTAATACCACGCTCGCCAAGGCATTTATTGATGGATCTATTCCTCGCCTGAGCAGACCCCAGATCAAGACTGGAATTGTCATTTCATTTCCAATATTGAACCATGTGACTACAAATTCATCGAGCGAAAGTGCAACTGCCAAGAGACCGGCGCCAATGACCGCGGTACGGATAATAGGCAGAGTAATATCTCTGAAAGTTTGTAGCGGTGATGCTCCTAGATCCCTAGCTGCTTCAAGAGTGGTGAAGTCGAAAGTTTCTAGCCTCGCATTCATTGTGAGAATGACAAATGGCAATGAAAGAACTGCATGTCCGATCGAAGCATTCAAGAGTCCTTGTCTACTTCCAATACCTGAGAAGAACACTGCCAGTGCTATGCCGAGAACTAGTGCGGGAATGGCGGCGGGTAACAAACTGGCGGTCAGTGCAATACGCCTGCGGCGTCCCTTTATGCTCGTGATTCCAAATGCAAAAGATGTTCCAAATATGACTGCCACTATCGCAGATGAGAGAGCCAGAGTTAATGTATTCATTGTTGCATCAACGAATAAAGGATTACCAAAGGCGCTTTTATACCAGTCAAGGGTAAAGCCCTCAATCGGAAGACTCAATCTTGGAGAGACTGTAAATGAGAACAATACGGTAACGATGACTGGTGCAAAGAGATAGGAAAGTACAACTCCAACAAAAATTGCTGGTCCTAGTTTTCGAAGGGAACGTCTGAAACCTCTCGTACGTAATTGATTGCGTGGCCCTGAAGATTTAAATGTAGTCATAACCGCGTGACCTCGCGAACTAACTTCATGAATCCCATTTGAATTGCAATCAGGATCGCCAACACACAAATGGCTAATGATGCTCCGAGAGGCCAATTAGGTGCCAAACCTTTGAATTGATCGGCGATGAGATTGCCAGCCATGACACCATTTGTGCCACCGAGCATTGTTGGAACTACAAAATCTCCCGCAGCAAGGATAAATGAAATTGCAAAGGCGGTAGCTATTCCCGGTAAAACCATTGGAATGAGAATTGTCCTATGCATCTGAAATCCTCTTGAACCAAGATCTCCAGCAACCTCGAGGTGGTCTTTTGAAACATTTGACATAGACGACCAGATAGGTAACAGGGCCAACGGAATTAATAAGCCAACAAGGGTAATTGCGATAGACCAGTTACTGAAAATTAAGAATGTGATTGGCTCAGTAATAATTCGAAAATGAATAAGAGCAGTATTAAGTAATCCCTCTTTTCCAAGAATTGTTCTCCATGCATAGATGCGAACAAGGTACCCACTAAACATGGATATCAAAATAATGTTGAGTAGTAATCTCGCCTTACTAGGAAAGACAAATTGCATGATGTACGAAAGAATATAAGCGATAGGTACCACAATGAGTGCGGTTAACATGGCCACAATAATCGTACGTAGAAATACATCTCGGTAGAGAGAGGTCATAAAAACAGTTTGGTAGTGCTCCAACGTAAAACCAGGATGCATCTTGAAGTCAATTTGAGTCCAGAAGCTATAAACAGCAAGAATCGATAAGGGAATTATAAAAAAGATCGCGTAAAGACTAATGCCGGGTAAAAGTAGTCGGCGAATTGCGGCGCTGTTTTTCATTTTCCTCTTAATAAGGAGAAATTCCAGCGCCGCAATCCATCAGATTTGTTATTAACCAAGCTTGAAGTCTGCCCAAGCTTTAACCCACTTGGCCATTCCGACGATATCGCCTTCATCGTTTGCCGGAGGAACAACAACTTGGGTGCTCAGTACTCCACCCGCATTTGCAACCATTGAGTAGTCATAAAGACCCTTTGTCGCAGCATCCAATTCATCTAGCGCGCCTGAAATGGTAACTCCTGAGCCAAGCTCAGTGGCGATAGCAGCATTTGCCGCTGGTGACATCATGAAGTTGATAAATGCGTAAGCATTATCAATATTTGGTGCATCTACTGCTATTCCATAAGAGTCAGACCAGTAGAAAGTTCCGTCGGTAGCAGGTGAAGCTGACTTCAGTACTACGCCTTTCTTTCCTGCTAAGACAATCTGGTAAGCCCAGCCACCAATTGCAATCGAGGCATCACCACGAACAAGCACATCGGCCTGATCTCCAAGTGACGCTGAGAAAGTTACAACATTTGGCTTAGTCTTCAGCATCTCTTTAATTGTTGCATTGAGCTGCGCTTGAGTCATGCGGCTTGGATCCGAAATTCCCATTGACTTTGCCCACAACCAGGTGTTAGCAACGGCATCATCCACCATAACTAGTTCACCCTTAAACTTCTTATCTGCGAAATCTGTGTACTTAGCTGGAACGCCATCCCATTTATCTGGGTTGTACACACATGGTTCATCGCCCCAAATTAATGGAACTCCATAAGACTTTCCATCCTTAGTGAGCCACTCTGCGCTCTTGAATGCTCCCATAAGGCCGGCAGCATTTGGGATTCGGGAGAGATCTAACGCTTGATATAGCTCTTCGCCGGCTGATAAAACTGAGCGCTGAAAATCCTTGTTGTCAGAGATAATATCCAGCTGTCCTCTTCCACCAGTTTTAAACTTTGTTAGTGGCTCATCTGCAGTGGCGATAAATGTTGGTTTTACAGTAATTCCATTATTGGTCAAGAAATCCTTAGCGACCGTTGCAGCATCTTCACCGGAGTAGCCGATAAAGTTCAGCTCCCCTCCGATTTTGCCGCCAGTTGCCGCCTCAGTTGAACTTTCTGACTTTCCGCATGCTGCAAGAAGTGGCCCAAAAGCTGCCACCGCACCGATGCCCAAAATACCGTTAAGAACGTATCGTCGATTTACTGGTGCATTTAATTTTGAATTTTTAAGATCTTCTAGTGGATCGCTCATACTCTTACCTCTTTATCTTGCTGATCTGGTCAGCGTAGAAATGAATGCACCTTCTGGTGCAGTCTTGGGTTCACCCCGGGAAGGTTGGGGGTAGATCTCATTAATCAGTAGTGTCTGAGATATTGCTACTGACAAGCCTAAAGTTATCCCTGTGCAAAATGAATGTCAACCACTAAATTGCCAGTCCTTTGGCTTTCTACGGTACTCACTTGAGCCAAAGCCACTGATAGCCTCTCAGCATGCACAGTGCACTCATTACCGGCACCTCCAGTGGGCTGGGTCGTGGTCTCGCCCAGCGTCTACACGATCGTGGCTGGGATGTGATCGGCACGATAAGAGAGGAATCGCATGGAATCGGCCTTCCCTGGACTTCTGTACTTGCCGATATCACATCGCCTGCTGACATTGCCCGCTTAGGCCAGATCGTCCAAAGTCGCTGGGGAAAATTGGATGCTCTGGTTAACAATGCCGGAATTTGTCAGATTGGACCTTGGGAGGAACTCTCTGACCAGGAGATTACATATCAGCTCAATGTAAATCTCATTGGTGCGATGAATCTCGTAAGGCAAACTCTGCCCATGTTACGTCAGGGTCCGGGTGTGATTATTCAAATTTCTAGCGATTCGGGGCAGATTGCTGAAGCGATGTTTGGTGCCTACAACGCTTCAAAATTTGCGTTGGAAGGAGCGAGCGAGGCACTTTTAGAAGAGGTTGAACCTGATGGTGTCAGAGTTGTCATCGTTGAACCCGGTAATTTTCGGACTCAGATTTCACGTAACAGTCCACAACCACAAGGAAAAAATTCTACGCAGAGATATTCAGCACAATGGAAAAAAATTGATGAATGGCTTACATGGCATGGGAGTGAAAGTCCGATTCCAGAGAAATGTATAGATGCAATTGTCGCCGCAATTACCAATCAAGATGCACCTTTTCGATTGGCTGTGGGAGAAGGTGTATCTGAATCAATCCGCCTACGAGCTCAGCGAATCATCAGTCAGATGGATGCTTCAGATGAATTCCTGAACTCTCACTAGTTACTGATTTTTTTATCTTGGTCGCCCTGAGAGCGTACTTCTAGAATTTCCTTCGAAAGTTCAATCGCTGAGGAGTTATCTAAGGCGCCACAATCAAATGCAAAGCGTGCCTCTGCTTGTGGGTTAACTATCAAAAGATTTCCCTTAGCGCGCTCGGCTAGGTAGCCATCTGGTTCAGCTGTTGAAGGTAACAAGAGCCCGAGCGCTTCTTGATCTGCACTTCGGCTAATCCAACGTAGGCTATGAGCAAATTCTGAAGGCCTGTAAGTCACAAAGTCGGCAGCACCATCTGGGTGGATTTGCATACTAGAAGTCCAGCCATCTTTACCAGGCAAAGGATTAATGGCCAGAACTACTTCAGGGTCAATAATCCCACCAGGCACCAAGTCTCTGTGCTTCTCTGGGTCTTGAGTAAACCCATCAATCATCTGGCGATAACTTTCATTTGATTTATAAAGATCTTTAAATACATGAGTTACGTGTAAGTAATCATTTCCTTCAAGAGCTGTGTCAATAATTTTTCCACCCTCGACCGGGAGAAAATTAATGTGAGCCAGATACATTATCTCCATTGGAGAACTTTTTAGATTTGTAATCGACATTTCCACATGAATCCTGCCATGGTTCTCGCGCAAGGTAATTGAAGGTCGAGCAATATAGTTATGTGTGAAGGCAACTGAATATTGATATTGCCCAGTGATTCTCATAAATGGACCATCGCTATCAGATCCTGTTACAAGTTCTGCTTGTTGGTAATGTGCGTTGGGAAGCTCGCCATGAATTGGGTGATCATCTTGAGGTGACGGTCCACCCATTCCAATTACACCGCAGTGAAGAAGAAAACCACCATAGGTTGATAAATAATCAGTTGTAGGATTTGGTTCATCAAAGATGGAACGCATTGTTAATTGGCGATTATAGAATTTAGCTTGCCAGATTTGCTGTCCTTGGAACGGTAGGACTTCGATTTCTCCACAGCTATTGGTGATTCGAAGTCCAACTACTCCAGTGCTGTATACGAAGGTTGATGCTCTTAGATTTCCCGCCTCCGCAAGAATCGATTCACTTTCGGAGAAGTATTTCGGAAGTAGCGGGATTACTACGTGTTTATTCATTGAATTATTACTCTACGTGAGGCCCGGCAAAACGACACCGCCACTTGGTTGAAGGTGATCGAGAATTCCTTTACCTCGGCCACCTGGAGTGCTTTCAGCTTCAGTGTAAGCCTTATTAAATTCGGCAGAATCATCATCAACCCACACTTCTAAGTTAGCGCCTTTACTTTGCACAGGAAGAGTTCCATTACGACCCATGTCGCGCCAGAGATGATTAGCGTCCGCAAAGTTTCGTCTATGGCCATTTGGAAGGGTAAAAGTGAGTAATTTGCGAGGAAATTCAATGAAGTAAGGAGGCTTCATTTTATATTTTTCAATCGCATCCGTGTCAATTTCTACACCCAGCCCAAACCCCGTGGGGACATCTGCAAACCCATGAGCAATTTTTATTGGTTCGGCCAACATATCATCGGCATAAATGTTCATGGCTGTCACTGCCGGCCATCTCGCGTGAGTCAGTACCGCACCAAGATGCAATGTGTATGCGCTCGTGATTCCAGTTCCACAGATCTGTAGCCAAAGATTTTTATCAAATGAAGCACACGCTTGACCTTCCTTGAGGAATCGCGAGACTCCACCTGCATCCACTACAAATCCATCAAGTGCATCCTCCCTCATCCAATGGGGAAAAAGCTTTGGTTCAAAGTGCGTTGCCAGTGGGCGAGAAACTCTACTTCTTAGCAACTTTTGACCTGCAATATCAGTTCGCATAATTGGGTCTTCATAAATCCCGATACGTGGTTCACGATCCAATTCTTGGAGAAGTGGCGTGGCCTCACCAGGGCTCAGTAACATTTCATTCCAGTCAATGTCGAGGCGATAATTTTCAGGAGTTACCGCCGCAACTGCACGAACCTGTTCACGTACATCAAACCAAGGACGAGCCTTAAACTTATGGCTTAAGTAACCTTCTGCATAAGCGTCCTTGGCTTCAGCAGCTAAAACATCCGGTGGCATTTTTGTGCTCCACCATGAGATTGGGCATTTATCTCTCACTGCGGGCATGCTCAGTAGTGCATGCATGGGAGCTTCATACGCTTTACCCACTAAGTCATAGAGTGCCATTTGTAGGCCGGCACCTAGAGAATCATCAGTGAGGTGAAGTACTGGGTTCTCTCCAACTACGCGAGCGACCGCTTCATCTGTGACTGTCTGCCAGGTGTAGTAAAGAATTGTTTCGCCGTATCCAACAATTCCCGGCACATTACTTGTCACCTTACAAATCTCTACGACAGCCCATTGACCAACGAGAAGCTCTACCCACGGACGACTGCGCTCTCTCAGCGGAACTTGAATGACTGTCCGTTCAACATCTTTGACTCTTAGTTCCATCGCAGTTCTCCGTCTCTAGGGTTATCTTATGATTCTGCGATCAAGGGCACTAGAGGCACCTCAATCTTTTCTGAAGGGGTTTATCTGATTACTCCACCCATCGTGATTCCTCTGTTGATTACTCGATGGAAGAGGAGATAGATCACCGCTAAAGGAATAGTCGCGAGAGTGAGCCCAGCGAAAATAGGTCCAGGATTTGCTTTGAGCGCATTTGAAAATGTGAGGATACCTACGGGAATTGTCTGACTGGCAGAGCCTTGCAAGAGCACCAGACCTATCTGCGTTTCACCCCAGACCCAAATAATATTGAGAAGAGTAATTGCTAGTAGCGGAGCAAATGAAAGTCGAATGACAATCTTTGTAAACGTTCTATAAATACCAAGGCCATCAAGTGCTGCCGCTTCTAGAAGTTCTCTCGGAAATTCAAGGAAGAAGGCATGAAGTACAAGAATTGTCACTGGTAAACAGAGCCCTGCATAGAGAAGGCCTAGCGCGGCAGGATTGCTCAATACACCAAGAGCGTTAAAGATTTGGAAAAATGGCAAGAGCAAAACAATAGAAGGCAACATAGTGGCAAGGAGCGGAACAGCCATAAATTTCCTGCGAAGTGACGGGGAAAGTAAAGTTGTAAAATAGGCAGCAATAGCTCCAACTGCTCCAGAAATAGGAAGCGCTACAAGAACCACAATCGCAGAATTCTTTGAATAGACGGAAAATCCTGTTCCTCCTGGAGGTCCGCCCCACGCTTCCTTAAAGTTTTCAGGCGCCCAATCTGGATTTAAACTCAGAGGGTTAATGTAGATATCTAACATCGATTTGAAAGAGAGCAGGATAATAAAGAAGAAGGGAAAGAGGATTATTACGGTTACAAAGATCCGATAGAGCCCCCAAGAGCCTCTTCCTAAAATATTCTTTGACCTCATTGGATAGCCGATCGAGATTTTGTAAAACGCAAGCCGAGCATGCCGAGAGTGAGCAAGAAAATCGTTCCCAGGACACCAACTGCCGATGCACTTCCAAAGTCCCCGAACATAAAAGCTTGCTTATACTGAAAAATCGACAAGACGCTTGTGGAGTCAACCGGTCCACCTCTTGTCATCGCCCAGATTAAAGAGAACCCATTGAAACTCCAAATGAATTGGAGCACCGTAACCATGACTAAAACTGGTTGAATTAATGGAAGAACGAAAAAACGATTTTGCTGCCATTCGCCAGCACCGTCAATCTTGGCTGATTCCAAAATCTCGGGATCTATTCGATCTATTGCTCCAACAATAAGTAAGAACGGGAACGAGGCGCCGGCCCAAATTGATACAGCAATAACAACATAGAGAGCTGTTGATGGCTCTGAGAGCCAAGCACTATCTCTTCCTAAACCAATCTTGCCCATGAGTTGAGTGACAATACCGATCTCCGGTTGTACTGAAATCGTCCAAAAAACCGCCATCGCAGTAGCTGGTGCAATCGCTGGAAGAAACCAGATCGCACGTAAGGGCTCATCTGAGCGCCTTTTGCGACTCGCTGCCAAGCCCATGAGAAGTGCAGTTCCCATGACTCCGATAGTTGAGAGAATTGAAAAAACAATTGTGACCTTAATCGAGCTGTGGAAATCTGGATTCACAACAAGCTCAGAATACTTTTCCAAACCGACCCACTCGACTGGACCAACACCAGGCCATTCGGAGAATGAGAGTCGCAGGGTCGAAACAATTGGAAGTAGAAATGTCGCGCCCAAAAGAAGGATCGCAGGAAGACAGGCAAAAAGCACAGGGAGAATTGACATGCGACTAACACCAGCGCGGCCAGAGGTCCGCGCTGGTGTTAGCTCTAGTTTGGAGTCAGACTTTGTAGAAATGGTCTGACTCCAAACTCATGCATAGAGATGTCATTTATTAGACATGTATTTTCGTTACTAGGATGAACGTAATTTGTCTCTAATGGCATCAAGTTCGGTGCCAATCTGCTTTACGTTCTTCTTGCCGAGCAGCAGCTTCTGAATCATTGGGTCAGTAACCCCATTGAGTCCTGCAGGCACTCCCTCAGCCCAACCAGGTGAAGAACCGAATTCGTTTGCATAACGAATAAGCTTCAATACTGCTGGATCGAGAGTGCTGTAAGCCTTTTCTACCGCTGCCTTAGGCAACTTAACGGCAGACAGTCCTGCACCACTCTTTACATACTCAAGCTGCATCTCATCAGACATAAGGAGTACCAAGAACTTCTTTGCAAGTTCTGGATTCTTTGCCTTAACTGGGATTTGGTAGGTATTTGAGCCAGACAAGTTTGGAAGCACTTTAAGTCCGGGCGTGGTTGGAGGTAGGAATAAAAAGTCCAAATTGAGATTGACTCGTAGTCGGTCTTTTAATCCACCAGGCGTTGCGTTGTGTCCCATCATCATTGCTGCTCTTCCAGCTGCAAATAGGGCCATACCAACGTTCTGATCTTGTCCTAGAACTCCAGTTTGGAATACTTTGGCATCATAGATTTGCTTAAGTTGTGTTAATGATTTACCAACTGAAGCATCAGTATAAGAAGTTGTAACTGGAACATCACTTACGAAGTTAGTTC
>Ga0164295_10003417_pt1 | contig 12797 bp, 8 predicted proteins | sample GEODES006metaG_FD_111798 | JGI IMG/M metagenome (GOLD analysis project Ga0164295, IMG submission 111798) | Oligotrophic lake water microbial communities from Sparkling Lake, Wisconsin, USA - GEODES006 metaG | ecosystem: Environmental > Aquatic > Freshwater > Lake | place: USA: Sparkling Lake...
CGCCAGCTCCGCCACCAACTTCGGGCGTGAGTTGATCATCAATGAATTCAGCCAGGGAGCACAGTCTGGAGCTGGACGTGAGTGGGTGGAATTACTTGTGCTGAGGACCGCCGATCTACGTGGCTTTACACTGGCTGATCGATCCGGCATTTACACGACATTTGCCAATGTGGCTCTGTGGAGTGCCGTCACCCCGGGGACGGTCATTGTCATCTGCAAGGCTACTGAGCGTGACGCACTGCTGCCTGCGACTGATGACATTGATCCAGCGGACCGGCTGCTCGTGCTTGCCCACACAAATGCCAGTGCCTTCACCGGTGGCACCTGGGGCGGGCTGAGTAATTCCTCAGCAGAGAGCATCATCATCCGCAGTGCCACGAATCAAATCATCGATGCACTCTCGCTCAACAACGAAAATGTGTATGATCCAAAGCTGGCTTCCGTCGGCAGCACAAAGAGTGCCTTCTACACGGGCGATACCGAGCCGGGAGCGGACAATGCGCTCCTCTGGACTATCGGCAATGCCAGTGCCGCTACGCCGGGCTTGGGTAACGGCGGCATCAACACCACCTTCGTCACCAATCTGCGCAGCGGAGCCTTCAACGTGCAGCCGCAGTTCCGCCTCGGCTCCACCAGCGATGCGCTGCCCGGCCTCAGCATTCAGGCCACCTCGGGCGTCCTTTCCGGCATACCGACTGCCGCAGGGCTTTACCAGGTCGTCATCGAGCGGTTCCTCAGCAGCGAAGTCGTCAGCCACAGTTTCTCCTTGCTGGTGCTCGATGCCGGTGGCTCAGGCATCGTGCCTGCCGGCAAAACTTGGACACTGGATGCAGCCGTCACGCTGCCCGGTAACCTTACGGTTCAGGGCACGGTGAACATGGGCTCCTACGCGCTTGTGATTCCTACCACACTAGCGCTGTCAGGCACACTACTGAATCCAAGCGGCACCTTGACGTATTTGAACCGCACCGGAGCGCTGCCTCCCGGCCAGATTTCGCTCGCGTCGAATCCCATCAACGATGTTGCTGACGATGATGGCGACGGTTTGGCCAATTTGATCGAGTTCAGTCTCGGCACGGATCCTACCACCACCTCCACCTTGCCGATGACGAGCCAGATCACCAGTGGGCACTTGGAGTTCACCCTTCAGCAGCCCGCAGGCATCACCGGCGTCAGCACCACCATCGAGGTCAGTGGTGATCTCAGCACTTGGCAGTCCGGCCCTGGCCACACGCAAGTGATCAGCAACACCACCAGCAGCGCCACACGCACTCTCATCGTGCGTGACGAACACAGCGGCGCTCAGCGTTTCGTCCGCCTCCGTTTCACTCGTTAGTCACCACGTCTTTTCAGCCCTATTCACACCGCAGCTTCATTTCCTGCTACACCACTGAAGTGGAAGTTCCACGCTTGCTCCCCTGAGTTAATTGAGGACTTTACAAGGTGGCGGAATGGATCGAAATTTTGTATCCCCTTAAAGCCCCCCCTCTCAAATCGACAAGCGACCTACAGATACCTCAGAGGTGAGCGAGCCAGCACTCGGTGTTCGGACTCGAGGGGCATTCCATACTGGCGATGTTGAGCTTGATAATTACTTGAGGCGACGCAGGAAAACCTATCGCTTGAGACGTTACGGGGGTCCTATTCTTGCGCTCTTGGGTGTCTTGGTGGCGGCCATTCTGATGTGGTATTGCAGCACTCGGAGCTAGGGAATCAATCAACCTTGATGTGAGGATAAAGTCACCGAACACCGAGTGATTTTTAAAAAGAAGAAGACATGTCTTTAGAATGAAATCGCCTGAGTGTTCAGAGCACTATGATGACCTATCGAGACGCAGCTGGATCAAACGTTTCCTGTTTGGATCTGCTGTCTCGCCTTCTTGTGCAGCGCTGTTCCTATCAGAGGTCACAGAGGCTGCGCAGAGCGGGGCAGGTGTGTTAAGACTGAACGTGGCGACCTATCCTGCCTTGGCAACCGTAGGCGGTTCGGTGCAACTGAACTTCAGTCCGATCTACAAACCGCTAACGATCAACCGGGCCACAAGCGAAGTGTTTGTCACGCTTGATTCTGTCTGCACTCACGCAGGCTGCCCGGTGAACAAATTCCTGTCAGCGAACGGTTCCATGAGATGCCCTTGTCATGGCTCGCTCTTTAACGTCTATGGCCGGGTCATCCAGGGTCCGGCAGATACAGATTTAGTTTCTTACAAGACGGCGTTTTCACCAAGTACAAACCTCATCACCGTGGAGGTGCCGATGCTTGGATTGAATGTGAATTCCGTCAGTTTCCATTCACGTTCGGGAAATACCACGCGACTCAAACTGACGTTTCAGGTCACGGCCTTTAGCGCTTACGAGGTGCGCTATCAGAGCAGTCTGACGAGTGCCTTCACTGTTGTGCCCTTTGCGATTACTCCGACCGGCGCAGCAACGGAGACGTCGCTAGAACATAATGATGATGGTGAGCGCACGGTGTATGTGGATGCGGTGGGAAATCAGGGCTTCTTCGTCGTGGCGATCGTGCTGTCAGAAGTGTGACTTAGTCGCCCTTCAGTCCACCAAGCTGCCACTGCGGATTTGGGCGATCTCTTGCGCATCAAAACCGAGCTGTTGAAGTTGTGAATCGCTTACCTTGTTTTGGCGAACTTGATGGGCGTAAAGAAGCATGAGCGTAGCGCGGCGTGCGGCCTTATCTGGGATGGACTCTGCCCAGACAAGCGCCGTATCTCCGTGGCCTGCGGAAGTGAGGTTTTCAGCGATGGAACTGAGGCTACTGCCCAGTTCATCAAAGCGGGTCGTTTGGTTGAGCCACTCGGTCGCTTGTTCGGGAGCTAAGCTAAACCAGAGGACAATTTGTGCATTCAAGCTTGCGGCATTTTCTGGTGTCGAAGGCGCGGCTTCCAGCTCAGAGACGCGGCTGGCGACTTCGGCTGCCGTGCTGGCTGACCCCGTGCTGCCAGGAATAACAGCCGGCGTTGGTAGGCGTGGCCTTGCGGGCTCCGGCACGACGGCGCTAAGCCAGAATGGGGGCTCTTCGTTGGGTGCTTTGAGCGGGCTGTCGCGCAAAGTTGAACTCGCGGATGCTGGTGCCTCTTGGACTGCGGGGGCGGTGGAGAGGGCCACTACGCCATCACGAGCACGGGTGATCTCAGGCTCACCGATGCGGTAGCCAATCCAGCCAGCGCAAACAATCACGCCTAGCAGTGCAGCGATCTTTGTCGGTTTGGATGGTCGCGCAGGATTCATTGGACAGCAGTTGGCAAGGTGACGATGTGTTCCACCGTCGCATTTTCAGGTGAAGCGTTGACTACCTCCATGCCATCAAAACGTAGCAGGCGGGCGCTATTGAAGATGACAAAAAAGGCGCTGAACTCATGCAGGAAAGCTGCGAGCACCGGATTGACTAGGCCAAGGCTGGAGGCCGTGACGGCGGCGATGATGAAGATGAAACCACACAGCAGGTTTTGATTGATGATGCCGACGGTGCGTGCAGATAGCACCAGCAGATCGGCCAGGCGCCGCAGGTCGCCGGACATGAGGGCGACGTCGGAGGTGTGAACGGTGATGTCGTTGCCCAGGGCCCCCATGGCGACGCCGAGATCGCCTTCCTTCAGCGCAGGCGCATCATTCAGGCCATCACCAACGACGAGCACGCGGCGGCCTTGCTGCTTGAGCAGTCGGATGCGGGCGACTTTATCTTCGGGCAGGCACTCGGCCTGGAAGTCGGTGATGCCGATGCTGCTGGCGATGTGTTGCGCGACTTCAGCGCGATCGCCAGTGAGCATGACGAAGTCAGTGATGCCAAGACTGCGCAAGCGCGTGAGTGTTTCAGCCGCTTCATCACGGATGCGATCAGCGAGTAAAAAAGTCGCGGTGTGGCGGCCATTGAGGCTGAGGAGCACCAGGCTGTGTCGTGTCAGCAATGTAGGATCGAGTGCGATCTCCATGCCATGACCCTTGAGCCATGACAGGCGACCAATCTGGATTTTTTGTCCTTCGACCATGCCTTCAAGTCCGAGTCCGGGATGCTCGATGAGGTCCGTGACTTCAGGCAGCGTTAAGGATTCGCCTGCCTGAGCAATGGCGCGTGCCACGGGATGATTGGAGCTACTTTCCAGGGCGGCGGCGAGGCGTAGCGCTTCGTCTTTACGGATGGCCCCATCATGCAGCAGCACGTCTTCTAGCTCCAGTCTGCCGACCGTGAGCGTGCCGGTCTTGTCAAAGACGACCGTATCGACGAGGCGAGCGGATTCCAGATGGCGCACGCTTTTGATCAGCAGACCCATTCGCGATCCTGCGGCGATGGCGGAGACCATGGCGCTGGGGCTGGCAAGCACGAACGCACAGGGGATGCTGACCACAAGCACAGCGATGGCCCGCTCCACATCCTGAGTGAAGAAAAACACACTCACGGCGATGAGCATGATGAGCGGCGTGTAGTAGCGGGCGTAATCCTCCGCCATGCTGATGATGGGAGCTTCGCTGGACTTCGCCTCCTCGATGATGCTTTGCACGCGGCCCATGACGGTGTCAGTGCCAGCGCCAGTGACACGCGCGGTGAGAGCGCCGTTGAGATTGAGCGTGCCGGCAAAGATGTCGCTGCCTGTGCTGGCCTCCACGGGGGCGGACTCGCCCGTGATCCGACTTTGATCCATCATGGCGCTACCTGTGAGGATGACCGCATCCGCAGGCACGACCTCACCGGGGCGCAGCACAATGATGTCACCGAGATGCAGCTCTGCAGCTTCGACTTCCTCTTCTAGTTCACCGCGACGACGACGGGCGATGAGGCGGTTGAGCTGACGTAGTTTGGACAAGGCCAGTTCAACGCCAACCGTGGTTCGCTCCTCCATCATCTGACCAAAAACGAGGATCACAGCAACGATGCCGCCGGTGAGATAGCGCCCAGTGGCCAAACACGCGGCCAGTGCGAGCACGACGTATTGATCCATGTAAAACTGTGTGGCGGCAAAGCCGGTGGCCCGGATGGCTTTTATCACTCCTAGAACGATCGGCAGGGCAACAATCAAGACACCTGCGAGGGCTAGTAAGGAGGGAACGGTGGGTTGGTCTGGGCGCAGCCATGTCGTGAGAGCAGAGGCCGCAAGAAGGCTGCTGGCGGCGAAGAGCAGACGCAGGCGTGAGAGCGTTGTGTTGTCAAGATCGTGCGTCATCGTGAAAATTCGGGAGATGGCTCCAGCATAATGGCGGGCGCGGAGGTCTTCATGGGCACGAGTGTGCGTGAGTAAATCTGGTTCATCACAGTATCCAGCGTCTCACGCAGGATGCGCTGAGCGACGAGTTCAGGCTGCTGCTGATAGTTGACTAACAGAGAGGCAAAGGCACTGGCCTCACCACGAGAGACAGCGATGAGGTCGGCACTGTAGCCTTGGGCGCGTTGCAGGATGGCGGCGGCTTCGCCTTGCGCTTGAGTCAGCGTTTCACCACGATATTGCAGGGAGTTTTCGGCCATCGTTTTGGCAAACTGGCGTGCGTTCACCACATCTTCAAAGGCGGCGAGGACTTGCTTTGGTGGCGATAGCAAGCCGATGTCGATGCTACTGACGCGGATGCCGAGTTTCAGCTGTGCGGCCGCTTCTTGCAGGTTGGTTGCGGCAGCCTTTGCTAGGTCACTGCGTGCTTCCGTGAGACTGGCGTCGATCTTCCGCGCTGCCAGCTCAATGGTTAGACAGCGGCGCGTGAGTCTGGAAAGCAGTGTTTGGACATCTGTGCCAGTGGAGGCATACGCGAACGGGTCTGCGATACGATAGCGTAAGGTGAAGCGCCCCTGAATGACATTGTAGTCGGCGGTAAGCGTGTAACCGTGGCGCACGGGATCGAGGGTCTTGTCGGCATACTCTGGGTATTCAGTGCCTTCGATTTCACGGGTTCTTATTTCAGCGGCGAGCTGTGCGTCGGATTTTTGAATCGGCTTATCGGGATCAACGATCTTGGTGCCTATGAGGACCCACTCATCCAGCGGCAGGCTGAGATCACGACCTGTGTCAAAGCGCAGCACTTCATCAAATGGTGCTGGCAGTCCGATTAGCAGACCAGGACCATGAAGCTTGGTTTGCAGACGCCCTAGCCTGCGCACCAGCGCACTTTCCTGTGGCTGGATCGTGCGGATGCCGGAGATGGCATAAAGGGCCAGCAAGATGGCAAAGACCCAGCGCGCATGCGCGGTAAGCTGCTTGAGAAAAAGCAGCAACGCCTCGACGAGGTGGCCATCGTTGCGCAGGGCTGAAGGAGAAGACGTTGACATAGCCATCACGGATTACGGTCAATGATGGTGGGAGCTGGAACGCCTTCTGGCACCGTGGCGTCGACGGGCTTCACGGGATTGACGTCGCCTTCTTTAGCCTTAAGCCAGTGGAAGGGCGCTACGCTGGTATCGAGCACGACGGTGGTGTTTTTATCGACAATGGTGCGCAGGCTTTGCAGCTCGCGCAGGAAGCGGTAGAAGGCGGGGTCCTTGCCATGCGCAGCAGCATAAACGGCAGCAGCTTCGGCCTCAGCCTTACCACGCAGTTCCTCGGCTTCACGTTTGGCGTCGGCGATGAGAAAGGTGGCTTGCTTATCGGTTTCAGCTTTCATCTCAGCGGCCTTGGCGCGCCCTTCAGCGCGATATTGCGTGGCTTCACGTTTGCGCTCAGACCTCATGCGTCGGAAGACGGATTCCGTGTTAGCCTCAGGCAATTGAATCTGGGTGATGCCTGTGGTGATGAGCTCGATGCCGAGCTGCTTTGAAGCATCCGGCGCAGCGAGGGTGAGGATTTCCTTTTCCAGTGCTGGGATGGAGGCTCCGGCGCGTTCGTCGCCGACGAGATCCGCAAAATCATGGCGGCCAAGCATGGTGTTACGCGCGCTAGTGATGAGTGCATCGAGCTTTTGCCGCGCGGGTTCAAAGTCGCGCACAGCGGTGTGGAAGGTGAGTGCATCCTGCACCCGCCAGGTGAAGAACACCGGCACGATGACATTGCGCTGATCGCGTGTGAGGGTCTCGCTGAGGCGGATCTCGGCGTGTTGCAGGCGCTTGTCGATGCGGACGACGTGTTCCAGCGGCACCGGCAACCGGAAGTGCAAGCCGGACTGCTCGACGGCGCGCATGGGCTTGCCGAAACGCATCACCAGAACGTGCTCGGCTTCATTGACGAGGAAGCAGCAGGCGAAAGCGAGCACGAGCAGTGCTGCTCCAGCAATGAGGGCGAGGCGCGCTGTGACCGTGTGGCTGGCGTTGATGGGCGTTGTGTCATTCATGGCTTCGGCTGCGCGGGTGGATTTTGAAGAACATTATCGGTGTCTGGATCGGCCATATTGGGTGCAGGAATTTCGCCTTTGCCCATTCGGAGGTAACCTTCGATCTGCATATCAAAAGCCTCCAATGACTTGCTAGGACGAGGAATGAGCGTCTGCGGGACAGGAGGGGCACTGGAGACAAAGTCGGGGTTGAGAACTTTGCGCAGATCGATGTGGGTAGGAATGCGCGTCTGGATGCTGTCATCAATGATGGCTTTCTTGGTGTGGCCCAGAGCTTCATCAAAGATGCGGAAACCCTCACGCCACTGATACAGCGTCGGCTGGATGGCCCAGGCAGCACGCTGACTCTCAAAGCGCGCGGTTTGTCCACTGACTTGTGCCTGACGATTATCTGCGGTTGCGTTGGCACTGGTCAGCGTGGCAGCGGCGAAGCCTTTGGCATTGTAGATGGAGTCGATGTTATCTGACTCCGCCTCATGAATGGTGGCTTCTTTATCCTCCATGGCCGAGATCACTTCCTGGAAGGTCTGTGCGACACTGACCGGAGGATGAATGTCACGTAGTAGAACATCGGTGACAGTGATGCCCGAGTTCAGGGCATCGAGCGCTGTCTGTAAGCGCTGGCGAAACTGGACGCGCATTTCTTCGCGTGCCTGGGTCATGATTTGGGAGGCTTTGAGCGGCAAGGCCAGGGTCAGCAGAACGCGCTGGGCTTCCTGCTCAAGCAGAGTCTCAGGTTGGGCGATACTGCGCAGATAGCGAACGGGATCACTGACGCGAAAAAGGATGGGCACACTGATGGACAGGAAGTCATCTCCGCCCCCGACGAGGGACTGCTGTTCACCCTCATAATGCGCGCGCTCCCAGAGAATGGGCTGGCCCGGATCCGTGCGGAAGCCGAGCACGATCTCGCGCACTTGACCTGTCTTCACGATTGCAACGCGACCCAGTGGCCAAGGCAAAGAGACATGCAATCCAGGTTCCAAGGGCAGTTCCTGCCAGGCACCCAGTTGCTGGCGCACGCCCTGGCTGCCCGCAGGAACTTCATGCAAGCAGGAAGCCGTCCATAGGCAGAGGAAAACTGCCGTCAGGAGCCAAGGCAGACTGCCGCGCACCACGGGCCACATCCACATGTCGGAAAGCTTGAGAGAAATCTGATCCTCGGACTCAGCCGCACTTTGGGTTGGCAGACAGTCCCGCCATTCTTGACCTAACCAAGCATAAAAAAAGAAGACGCCAGGCTGTGGCATTTGCTGCCAATGCCGCCGCGGCGTGTAGAGCTGTGCGGTGAGACGCATGAGTGTGTCTGCGGCCAGCAGAAGGCATAACAGAGCCAACGCGAGCGCCAGCCAGCCATGCAGGTTGGTTTGTAAATAGGCAGCGGCCAGGAGCACGCCTGCACTGATGAAATGAGTGACCACCACCAGTCGCAGCAAGCAGCGTGAGATGGGCGACCAGGTCTTGCGGCCGGTGGTTGCGAGAATGCCAGCAAATGAAAGTGCCGCGCCGATAATCAATGCGCCGATGGGCCAGATGGAGCTAAGCAGTGACTGCGGCTGAAGGTCGAGGAAGCTTGTGAGCCAGACGCCGCAGCTCACGGTCGCCAGCAAGACAGCGCTGACGGGTCGCCTACTCAAAAGGGCAGCGATGAGACTGACCAGACCGAACACCGGCAATAGCCAGAACATTTTCCAAACAAGCACCAGACACAGCAGGCCAGTTGCCTCTGCCCAAAGTAAAATGGGTGGTAGGATGGAGGACTTGGATGGTTTTGACATAATAACCTGGGAATAAAAGTCCCGGCCACACTTTACGCATGGCCGGGATGAACGAGAACTCAAAGATGAGCGGACACCGAATTAAGGAATCGGGCGCATGATGAGCACCTGACCGTCTTCGGCGTAGTTGGCAACTGCGGTTGCCTTGGTCAGAACGCCGCCGCTGCCATCTGGGCAGTTGGAGCGCATTGAGGCAGGGCTAGCTTGAAGATGGCCCTGGACGTTGATGATGAAGGTGCCAGCACCAAAGATGGCATCCGAAGCGATGACACCTGAGGTTTCCCAGCGACCAGCCGTGTTTGTGGCTGAGCTATCACGAGTCTGGGTGTGGGCGTAATTGAAGGTACCTTGGAGCTTGGCGGCATAGCTGCTGTTGCGGTTCAGGCTCCACACGCCGCCATTGCGAGCGTAGTGTGCGAACACATTATCAGCTGGGCTATTACGGTCTTCGCAGCAAAGGATGAAGTCATTGGAGACTGCGATATTGTCGACGCTGACTGGGAAGTCAGTGCCAGTGCCAAGAGCGCCGCCACCAGTGTAGGTTCCGAGGCTGCCTGTGGCAAAGCCAGTGCGTAGCATGCCAGTCGTGCCGTTGTAGGTTCCACCTGGATTGATGACGTTGGAGGCATTGTAGACGACGTTCAGCGTGCCATTGGCGATCGGGTTGACCGGATTCATTGTCAGTTCATAGAGACGACCAAGGGGATTCGGGCCACTGCCGCCTGTAGTTGCGAGGAATACGCTGCGGGTTGGTTGTTTTGGGTCGAATTCTTCATCTTCAACACGCACGAATCCGAAACCGCCGAGGATGTCAGCCTGAATGGAGAGCTGGTCACCCGTGAGGGTTGCTGCATTTGGAATTTCCACCCATTTGGTCGCTAAGCTGCCTGTGGTGAAAGTGCCTTCATTATGTTGGGCGTCGCGACCAGCGAGGACGTAGATTTTACCATTGGTCAGACCGTTTTTGTCCAGCACGCTGTTGGAGCGGCGCTGCTTGGTGCCGACATACATGTAAACGTAGGAAACGACGTTACTTGGCTGAGGACCATCTTCGGTAGAAAGAATGACAGTCAAGGCATCACGACGAGGTTGCACGAGCGTCGTCTCACGCACGATGCGGCCGAGATCGGGAGCGGTGTACATCTTGCCATCAGCGACAACCACGGTCTGTGAACCGTTGCTATCATAGTTGCCGGACTCGGACTCCTCATTGGTGAGGAAGAGCGGGCGGTCCATGCCATGCTCGCGACCAGCGAAGGAGCCGGAGCAGAAGCGGGTGAAACCGGCAGCGTCACCTTCCAGGGGTGGGCGGGTGCCAAGAACACCAGCGGCCTGGGTGTTTTCGAGGAACAGTTCCTTGTGAGCAGGGGAGCCACTCAAGACTGCGCCTGTGGTGCCATTGAGCACAAAACGGGAAACAAAAGCACCTTTATAGCGTGTCTCGCCCAAGAAGGGGCGCGTATTTGTGCCGCTATTCATTTCATGTGCAACGAAGAGAACGTTCTCACCGCTGACGCTGTCTTTGTAGAGTCCCATGGCATCAGGAATGCCGCAGAAAGCGAAATTCGTGGCACCGACAGGGCCTTTGCCTGGTGTCACTGACACGAGGTCACCAACCGTGACGATTGGGTGGAAGGTGAAGTTAGCTCCGGCAGGAGCCGTGAGATAAGACGACTCGGAAGTCAGGAAGCCCTGACCGAAGGCGGATGTCGAGGCGAGCGCAAGGCCGGCCAGAAGTTTGGAGAAGTGCATTTGAGGAGGGTGTATTTGGGTTAACTGCGGGTTGAGGGCAGAAAGGGTTTAGGCGACGCGGCGGCGGCGGAAGAGAAGGCCCACAAAGGCCATGCCGAGGAGTAGTGCGCGTGAAGGCTCTGGGATTGCGGCGAAGGAATTGACGCCAACGCCTGGACCAAAGCTGCCGACCGAAGTGGCTGCGCCGGTGAGTGTGTTGATGGAGTAAAGGGAAGAGCTGAGTCCATCTGTGGAGAGTGTGCCCCAGAGATTACCAGCTGCATCCACTCCGAGACCGCCAAAGGCTGTCACATCAATGCCGAGAGCACCGACCGTGAAGAGTTCACTGAAGTTAGGGTCGAGGCTTGTCACCAGTGTATTCAGATCCGCATCAATGAAGTAAGTGCTGCCGAAATCAGGGTCGATGCCGAGTGCGAAAATCTTCGGTGCAGTGCCGAAGTTCGCGTCACCTACACCATAGACTAAATTACCATTGGCTGTGCGTGTGCCGTTGGTGGAAAAGAGGATGTTTTCGCCGACATCGCTCGCGAAGAGCATCTTATCAGTGATCGGGTCGTAGGCAAATCCAGCGGCAAAACCAAGGGTGCTGAACGTGCTGCTGACCAGAGTCGCCGCACCGCCTCGGGTGACGGAATAAAAGTTTGAGTTCGAGTCAATGCCGTAATGCGTGTCTGAGCTGGCATGGTAGGTCAGGTTCAGCAGCACAGCGCCTGCATCGTTGGTTACACCGTCACTCATCTTCAAGCCTGTGATAGCCGTGGTTGTGATGAAGGTTGCTGGTGCAGCCGTGTCGAAGGACACAAGGTTGTTATCGGTGGTGACACCAAGGAAGACGGCAGCTTGGGTAGTGGCCGTGAGTGCCACGCAGGCGGCACTGAAGATCAAGGAACGATTCATAACTTATGGGCGGGATGGATGAGGGTGATTGAAGCGCCGAAAAAATGAAATTTGTCGACATGCAAATCATACTTCTCTGTCTAATTTTTTGGCAAAACAACGTGCGTAACAATTTTGCCATGCGGCAAATTTGTTTCAAAGATTGAGGTAACGGCTGAATGCGATGACTTCGAATTGCTCGTCATCAGTGCTGATCATAAGAAGGCAGATGCGACTCAATGGGTAGACTTTAGGCAAGAAGATCCCTATGGATCTTTGCGTCGTGGATCAGTGGTTTCGTTATCGCTTCGGAGGAACTCCGAGCGATTCATTTTAGCGACGACGACGAATCAAGAGAGCGATCAAACCCAAGGCGAAGAGTAGCGCACGTGTCGGTTCAGGCACGGCGACGACAGAGATGGTACCTGCAGTGTAGAGTTGGCTCAGATTCCAGCCCAGCAATCCGGTCAGCGTTGGTAGCTCCAATAGCGCGGTATCAAAGGTTCCTGTCGGTGCTGTGCCGGCTAGAGAGCTCCAGTCCAATAGCCGCCAACTATCGTTGGCTGCAAAGCCTGTCATCGCGCTGTTTACCTTCAATTTAACACCGGTGCTGATGTTGAAAAGGCCACCTGTGCGGAAGAGATCGGCTGCGGCAAGATTGCCCGTCTGATTACCCTGACCTGCGCCTGAAAAAAGATCAAACTCCAAGGTGCTGCCACCCTGGAAAAAGGTGGTGATGCTGCCATTGGCTGGGGTGAAGGTCAGGATCTTCCCAATTGTGTCGCCCGAGGTATTTCCCACACTCACTTTCGCCCCGCTGCCGATGGTCACAGTGCCACCTGATGCTGGCTGGATGAATCCCGTGCCAAGAATCACGCTGCCAGAGTTTGCCTGCACATTGCCAGTGCTCGTCGCAGATCCCGTGGTGTTTGTCACGACCAACTTACCGCCATTGTTGACAGTGGTAGGACCGTTGTAGGTGTTGGCGTTGGCAAGCGTCACCGTGGTATCTTCGATCACGAGATCTGAGTTGGCAGAGGCGCCTGTGATGACGCTGCCAACTTTAATCGGCTGGGTGCCGCTGAAGGTGAGTGTGCTGCCGTCCTTTGAAATCGGTCCTGTGAGTATCAG
>Ga0164295_10003418_pt1 | contig 12793 bp, 9 predicted proteins | sample GEODES006metaG_FD_111798 | JGI IMG/M metagenome (GOLD analysis project Ga0164295, IMG submission 111798) | Oligotrophic lake water microbial communities from Sparkling Lake, Wisconsin, USA - GEODES006 metaG | ecosystem: Environmental > Aquatic > Freshwater > Lake | place: USA: Sparkling Lake...
ACTGTTTTGCCAAAAGAAGATACCCTAACATTATACAAAAAAAGTGTTGGTGATAATGTTTTTTATAAAGCAACAAATTTAGGGGGACTTGGTTTAGAAAGTTATGAAGACAAACTCGATTTGTATTCAGGAATTCCTATTCAAGTGAACTCAAATTATGATACAGATATTAGAATAGATATAATAGATAAATCAGATCATGAATGTAAAAATATATTTTCATATTCAAAGAATAGTTCTCAAATCAATATAAATCTTCCAAATTTTATAAAACCTTTAACATGCAATTTAAGTATTAATTTAAATGCAAAGAATATTAAAACTGGAGTAGTTGAGAATCCATCGATTAGTAAGATAAAAGTTCGCTTTAATCTTACAATGAAGGCTTACATGAATAATAATGACAAAAATTATTTGAGATTTTCAGGTCAGCAATATCCTGACGATACTAGGATAAGGGAAATAGTAAGCCAAATTAAGACGACTAAGAAAGTAATAATTAACAATTTAAACTTAGATAATTTTAACTTTCTAGAAGGTGCAAAAGATTATGTAAAGACGTTTGAAATTAATAATTCAAGTATTGGTGATTACAATCTTTTTAAAGAGTTCAAGATTTTAAACGATGTATCTTTAAATAAGTTGAATTTAAATGACATAAATGCAAAAAAAATACTTAATATGCTACCAATGCTTGATAGATTATCAATTCGTGACAATCTTTTAACTAATTTAAGATCCATAATTGATACACAACCTAATTTAATTTCACTTGATGTCTCTGGTAATCTATTTCAAAATTTATTAGAGATTAAAAATCTGACAAAATTAAATACAGTTGTATTGAGAAATATGAATCTTACAACTTTGCTTCCATTAAATAATCTAACGCAAATAAAAGATTTGGATATCTCTGAAAATCCTCTAAGAAAATTTACGGATGCCGATACGAGATATTTATCAAGTTTAACAAATTTAGAAGCATTAAATGTTTCGGTTGATAGGGATAATTCAAACTCTACACCAATTACTGATAAAGTTTTAAATGATTATTTTAGAATAATTTCTGGTGATTCAAGTGCAGTAATTCAAAAATTAAAAAAATTTGTTGCAAGAAACCGTTGGGAAAATAAATCTAAAGATTGTAATATGATAAATGATTTCAAAATGAATATAGGTTCAATTGATTATTTAGAAAACATTGAATATTTGGATCTCCATGGGAATGGATGTGTAGATGCACTAGGGTATTATTCAGGTTTAACTGAGATTCCTTTAATGAATTTACGTAATATAAAATATATTAACATATCTGATACACCAACTCGTACTTTTATTAGCTCCTTAAATTGGCAAAAAACAGATATAACAATTGTCTTTAATGAAACTCCATCAAATTATAATACAGGAGTTTTTATGACAAAAGAATCTTGTTTATCAACGTTTCCTATAGGAAATAAAAATCGCATTCAATGTGAAGGTCTAGATCCTAATTTCAAAGAAAATTAAAACATAATTAGTAAATAAATCCCAAATTAAAAATTAAATAAATTTTTTACACCTATTGTAGTTCTTTTCTAAGGAGAAAAAATGATTAAGAAAGGTTGTTTGCCATTTTCTATTATTACATTAGTGTCCTTTTTTGGTTGTGGTATTGATCCGAAAAATGATACTAACACACAAGATGTTACGGTACTTAAAACACCAAAGCTAAATATGTCCGCTTCAATTCCAAAAGATCCAATTTATTCTTCTCCTAAACAATCTCAGACTAATAAAGATTTTATTGTGAATGCAAATGCAAATGCAAATTCCAATTCCGATATTCTTTATAATGAAGGAGGTGTTCTTTATACGGCAACTAAAAATGGGGGTTTAGGCGCGGATTTAGACTCAGAAAATAAATTAACACCTTATTCTGGAATTCCAATTCATATTGAAAAGAAAGAGGTCACAGGAGACCCAACTATTGAAATTTCTGCAACAGGTGTTGTTGGCTCTGCAAATGACGAAGCTTGTCCAAGTTTATTTAGCTATAATAAATCAGATTCTTTAATTTCAATAGATACAAAAAACATTAAAGCACTAACAATATGTAAAGTGACTATAAATGCAAGTTCAGCTGAAGATAATAAAGTTTATACTGCCGCAACAAGTTTTGAAATTGTATTAAATTTAACTTTTTCTGTTTATTATAAATTAAATGATAAAGGAGCTTTGTATATAAAAAAGTATTCTGGAATTCAAAGCTCAGATGTAGAAGAATCAATTTTACGTGTTTCTCAATATTTAAAAGACAAATCGAATCAAGATTTAAATTTAAATTATAATCCTGGTTTAATTCCATTGGATGAAAAATTTACAAATTTTGATGCAATTACTGCAGTTCAAACTATAACTTCTTTATATTTAGTAAATACAAACTTAAATAATTTAAATGCAATAATAAATCTACCTAATTTAGTATCACTTGATATATCTGGGACTAAGGTTGACCCTAAAGATTTAAGACTTTTAACTAAATTGCCTAACTTAAAAAAGTTGTCTGCTCGTGATATGGATATTAAGGATATTTCAATTATCACAAAATATCTTCCAAATTTAGAAGAATTAGATATATCTGAAAATGTTAAAATTGAAAATTTAGATAATATTAAAAATCTTAAAAATTTGAGAGTATTAAAAGCTAAAAGTATTGGTTTGAAAAGTTTAAAGCAATTAGAAAATTTAACCCAAATCTCTACGTTGGATATTTCTGGAAATGATTTTTCAAAAATTAAAAATGAAGAATCCAATATTTTAATTAATTTATATAAATTAAACTCATTAGATATATCAAATTCGAAATTTCCTGATGAAGTATTAAATAGTTATTTTAGTTCTTTATCCGCTAGTCGTTTAGTAGCCTTTATAGATAGAAATAATTCTAACAAAAATTCGATTGGAAATTGTAACTATAATAATTTTAATCGTATTGGAAATATTAAAAATCTTATTAATCTTCAATTCTTAGATTTAAGTGGAAATAGTTGTCAAAGCTCAATAGGTTCTCATCAAGGAATTACAACAACAGATATTTTTAAATATATGAATCAATTAATAACTTTAAATATTTCAAAAACAGCAGTTTCAGATCTTGATGGAGTAAAAAATTTAAATATTCAAAATCTTATTTTGAATGAACCAAATGAAAAAGGAATATATACACCAGAGAATGCAATAATGGTAACAAAAAAGCGTTGCAAAGAAGTATTAGGCCAGAGCCAAAAAGCGTGTAATTATCTTTCAGATGGGTCAGAAAAATCAATAGAATTTAGAACAGCAGGTATTCAAAACTGGACCGTTCCAGCAAATGTTACTTCAGTTAAAATAATTGGATGTTCCGGAGCAAATGGAGGAGCTGGTGGTGGAGGCGGTGGTGCTGCTGGGGCAATATTTGGTGGATCTTGGGGGGCAAGTTCTTGGGGTGGTAATGGTGGTGCAGGAGGTCCAGTAAACGATGCTGGCTATGCTGGCGGTGGGAGTGGTTCTGGAGGACAGTTTGATTGTGGCGATACTGTTTGTAAAACAAATGCAGATCATCTTGACCCCTGGCAACACGGACAAAATGGAGGAGCAGGTGGTTCTGGTGGTATAACTTCCTTCGGGACACAAAACTTTTCTGCTGCTTCATTATTTAATGCAAGAGATGCTTCATCTGCATGTATTGGTGGTGTGTCTGGTGGTGGTGGTGGTGGTGGGACAAACCAAACTGCTAATCCATCTGTTTTTGGTGGCTCAGGAGGAAATGGCGGAACTCCTGCATATCCATATGGATGGTCATCTAAAATTGAAACATACACAGTTCAAGTAACACCAGGTCAAACTATACAAATTAATGTTGGAGCTGGTGGCTCTGGCGGCGGTGGAGGTGCAGGTGGAACCAAACAAAATGGAGGTTATTACCGTGGCTCCCATGTTGGTTCTGCTGGATCTGGAGGAAGTTCTGGATCGGATGGTTTCATAAAGATTTACTATGAATCATTATAATAAAGCTGTAGTTCAATAAATAACTATTATTTAAATACAAAATTAAAACAAAAACAAAAACAAAAAATGAGAATGATTATAGATTAAAAATTTCTTCTATAGACATTCTCAAATTAATTTAAAGGAGAGGAATAAATATAAAATGGAAGATTGTTTAATAAAAATATATATCAACCCTATATTAAATATAAGGAGATTAAACCTCAATCAAATGATTTATTTCTATCGCTATTTTAAACAAGAGCTCTTCTTTTTATGTTCATTTGGATTTTTTGAGCAAGTGAATGACAAAAGATTTAACAGAGATAAAAGAAAACTAAAACGGATTATCAAAGTAATGAGGATTGAAATTAAAAGAAGGAAAAATCTATTAGCTTTATATTAAAAAATGAATTAATAATTAATAAAATTTTTTTATAAACCAATAAAATATATTGATTCATATGAATTCAATTTAACTTCCATAAACTTATTTCTCTAAAATCTTCAAATTAAGCTCATAATAACTAAAAAAATATATAAAAAATGTATAAAAAATAATAAGGACATCAAATGAAAATTGTAACTAAAAGAAACATTGCTTTATGTGTTTTTTCCTTTTCTACATTATTAACAACATCCGCTTTTAGTAGTCCAGGTGATACCGCTATCTTAAGCAGTAATTTACAGACGTTAAAAAATATTGAAAAAAATATCGAAAAAAATCATAATGAGGATATGATTAAAAAAAATGATACATTAGCAATTCTTCACAATGATATGCTTCAAATGAATTCATATCTTATGGATATAGATATTTTATTAAAACATATCCTCGATAATCAAAAAGAAGGGTTGCAGAAAAATAATAAACCCGTTGCCATGCTCAATACTAACGAGAAAAATGAAGAAAAAAAGAGTTTAAATAAAATAGAAGAAGAGACTGTTAAATAATTATAGCTGCGATGGATAAACTATCGTAGTTTTTTTTAAAATAAAACGAACCAAAAAGGTAACAAGAATATGGTTACTCCAAGGAAAAATAAAGAAATTGAACAAAATAAAGATAGAGAAAGAATAAATTTAAGTTTTTCATTTAAAGATTTTGATGAATTAAAAGTAATATTAATAAATAGAAAAAGGTATGAACTGAAAATAAATGAAAGACAGACATTATCGGGACCAGGGCTTTTAAAGTTTTTGATTGCAAAAGGTCTTAGGGATTTAAATAAAAAATATGGCGAAATTGATTATATCTTAAGGAAGGAAAAGTTATTAAATGAAAAATAAAATATATTCTAAAATTGTTTTGTTCTTTTTATTCATAGTTATGACTTCAAATACAGCGCAAGCAGAGTGGAGTTATGCCGGTAAATTTTTAGCAACAACAGCTTCGGGTTGTGCAGCAGGGCTTGCATCGGGATATATGGTTGGCAATTATGGAGGTTATGACTCACAACCAAAACAAATTGTGACCTACATGGGTGGTGTGACAGGCTGTCTTACTGGCGCTCTTTTTTCCTATTTCTTTTATGATGAACCTTCTAAAGATTTAGCTCAGAGAAATGAACAATTACAGTATGTAAATGACAGGTTGCAGCTTCAATTACAATCCTCTGTGAATGCAAATCAATTGCAAAAATTAGGAGGCATGTTGCCAACAAGCCCTTCAGGAAATAATTTAGGACAAACAAATTCAATTCTTGAAAATATGAAAATAGCTCAAATCGATCCTTCTAAAATTGGGGGAATGGGAAGCATATTAAATGGTATTAAAAAATGTAATATTATTTATCCTTTATGGATGGGAAAAGATGGCTTTGTAAACTCATCAAATGATAAAATAAATGAAGAAGATTCGTGGATTCCTGTATCTCCTAATTTTGCTATAAAGGTCTGGCAGTTTTATTATTCAAAAGATGGTTGTTTCGAAAAAGATCCTCGTTATGGTTATTTTGAAAAAGTTGTACCAGGTCTTACAAAAAGTTTAAAAATGCATATGGATTATACATTAGGAATTAATGAAGATAATTCAAAAAAAGAATGATAAATATTTCATTCAAAAATAAATTAAAAATAGAACATCAAAATTCAACATAATTTTTTCATTTGATTCGAATTAATATGAAAATTATATAAAAAAAATTTAAATAAGGCATATAATTATGGGAAAAAAATTAATTTACAAGATAAAAAAAAATACATTTCAAATAAATTTACATAATATAAACAAATTAAGTTTAAATTATGTCATTAATTTATTAGGATTCCTTAGCATATCTTATTTCCCTGTTGCTTTTGCTCAAGATGGTGCTGTAAGTAACTATATAACAGCAACATCAAATTTAATAGCCGCAATTAGAACAATGTCTCCTACAATATTTTTACTTGGTCTCGTTTTTCTTTTGGCTTCTGTTGGGGCATGGATTTGGTTTCCTAAAAGTAGAAACGTTACAGGCTGGGTTTGGGCTTCTATTGGTATAATCATTATGATTTATTTTGTAGGTACTTTTTACGCAGACCCAATAAAAGCAACGTTTTCTGCTGTGCTTGACCCAATTAAATGGATTAGTCCATCTGGCATTTAATTTAAAAACTTTAAAATAAAACAAGATATTAAATATTAGACGGAGATTTTTATGGAAAAAATAAAAACCGTTTCAAGTTTGTTAAGAAATCGCCCTAAATTTATGAACTCAGTTAAAAAGAAATCCTTTATTTATGCTTTTTTCGGTTTTTTATTAGGTATCTTTTTTGGAAGAATATTTGGAGAAATTATATCTTATCTAAGCTTTCTTATCCCATTTATAGGAACTATAGGAGGTTTTTTATTTGGAGAATGGTATTTAGGAGGAAGATATGATTTAGAGAAAAAGGAAAATATATATGGATCTATATTAAATTATTTTAAAAAAAGAAGATTTAGACTGAGTGAAGAAAGATTATTTAAATATAGATTAGAAGAAAATAAAAAAGATGTTTTATATGATATGGAAGGAAACGAAATATTTGGATTTGAAATAGTCCGGAATGAAGACGCTGATTTTGAACATTCATTTAAAAGTTTTGTTGAAATCATTCTAAAAGAACTTCCCACACTGGATCAAATCCAATTTGTAAGAATGAATAAAGATATTGAAGATAATGATTTTTTTAATGGACGAGATATACTTAAAAAAAACAAAGTAAAAGAACAAAAATACTATATATTCTTTTCAATTTATAATGGAGGTCACGATAAATTTAAAGAATCTGTCAAAAATAGAATGGATTTTATTGGTAGAAGAATGACTAGAAAAGAGATTAGTAAATATTGTCAATTTGTTTTTGCTCCCTTAAATTATCAAGTAGACGAAGAGCTACCTATTTATCCTCTTACATATTTTTTTGGAAATAAAGAAGTTCATGCTTATAATGGTGATTTTATTCATGGAGCTTCAAGCCTTGCTGCTATTCCACATATAGCTTCGTCTGATTTTAATTCATTCTATAAGCCGTTGGATAAAATAAATAACATTATATGTACCACATTTCGTGGGCAAGATGGAGTCTCAGCAAAAGTAAAAGAGCTTATTGGAGTTTTGCAGCAAGAAAAATTAGCTGACAAAAGATCGAATGCTAAAAAAATTGATCAAGTTGAACAACAAACAATAGATGCTGAAGAAGGACGTGCTGTAAAATTATCTATGTCTATTAATTTAATTGCCTTTGGCGATAAAAATGAAGTGAATAAAGCTTTAACAGAACTTGAATACAAAGCGGAAGAATTTCCTGATTCTGACTATAGACCATTATTTTCAAGAGAAAATGCGTTTTTAAAAGATTCACTTTTTTCTATTTTACCAGGCGCTCGTTGTTATAATAAATTTAGAAGTCAGAATATTTTTTCTAACTTAGAAGCTTTTTGTTACGTTCCTATGCCGGCTGTTCGTGGTGAATTTTTAGATAACAGATCCTTTAATTTTAGAACAACGGATAATACGATTTGGGCTTTTCCTTATTTTGAACCAGCTTCTACCGTTATTATTGGCTTACCAGGAAATGGAAAAAGTTTAATTGCTGGGAGATTATTTGCTCACCACATCGAGATGAAAAGAAAAGGTTACAGAGCTTCTGGATTTATTTTGGATTTAGGGGACTCGTTTTCATTCTTAGAAGATGGACTCGCTGATTTTGTATTTAAATTAAATTATGACAATATTTTAGGAAAATATAAACCAATAGAAATTCATCCTTTAAATCTATTTAAACCATTTGGCGACAATGTAAAATATGCAAAAAAATTCTTATGCCAATTAATGGGATTTGATCCAGAAGAACCCAAATCCTTAACCTCTTCGGATGGCAATGTTGTTTCTGATTCTTTAAGACAATTTTATGATAAAAACTTGAATCGATTATCTGAATTTAAAGAAATTTTACTAGAAAATTTAGAACCATTTTTTAATCGGTCCTCAAACAGTGAAAGTAAAAGAGCAAACTGGGATGAATATTTGGCTAGGTTAAATAATTTTTGCAAAGGGGGAATTAACGGAGATGTGTTTGATCCAGAGGATCCTAAAAATAATGAAAAAGATCTCGAAAAAATACATTTCTTTTATGCTTGTAAGAACACACAAACGAAAGACGATAAATCCTTAATATCTGCCTTTGCTTCGCTAGTTCTTGAATTTGGAAATTTATTAGAAGAGAGATTTAAATCTGGAGGAGAGAATGAGCCTTCAAACTTTTTTTATTGCATTGATGAGCTCCAATGGTGGCGCGATTATATCCCTCACTCGTGGCTTAGGGAGCGAGCGAGTCAAAATAGAAAATTTGGGGCCTCACTTTGGCTACTAACTCAAGATGCATGTGATCTTTTAATACCTAAAATAGTTTTAGAAGAAGATAAAATGGCAAGTGAATACAGCTTGCTTGAAGCCATGCAACGTTGCTTTTTCTTTACTTTGCCGCAGAACTTAAAGGTTTTATCGATCTTAGCGAGAGAGCCGCTAACTGAACTTGGATCAGCTATTCCGAATGGTCGAATTAAAAAGATGCTAGAAATTGAAAAATCAATTCAGGTCGCAGCAAAGTTTTCTGCTAAAAATAGGGTTGTAGATAGAATCGTTGGTTATTGTGATCATTTAAGCAATATGATTTCTCTTTATGCAGAATATGAATCTAGCTTTTTATGGGCCTCCACTACTCATAATGGAGGCCGCGCCATCCGTAAAAAAGCGATGAAATATTCTGGTCTTAAAATATTTGATGTATGCGAAAAATTAGCAAAATGGGATAAAGCCATTCCTGTTAATCAAGTTCATGCCACATTAGAGCAAGATATTATTTCTACAGTATTTAAAGTTGATAAAGCCAGTATTTAAAAAATAAATATTTAAAAATTTAAAATGATAAATAAAAATTGAATAAATTAAAAAGGAATTTCTATGAATAAAAACGATGAAATAAAGGATGATTTAAATGAAAAAATAAACAAACAGATTCCTAGAAGAAATATGGGAACCGTATTATTGGGAGCTTTAATTGGTGTAGCAGCGTTATCAAAAGAAAAAGCAGCAAATGCGATAGTCTCATCTGATGCGCCTATTTTAGCTAAAATTGATGGGACATTAGTGGCAACATCTGCACATATTGCTTCTATTGCGGAACTTATAAAAAAGGAATTGGATAATTTTAATAAATTTTTTGAACCTTTTATGAAGACCTACAATAATATTAAAACAGTAGCTGATTCCTGGAATGGATTAATTGATCAAATAAATAAAGTGATGCTTGCTTCAGAAAAGTCAAAAGATTTTCTTCTATCAATAGCAGATAAAGATAAAAATATATTTTACATCCAAGCAAAACAATTATCGGATTATATAACAGGATTGATGTCCCAAGATTCGGATTGGACAAAGATTCGATTAAGACGTTTTGACTGGTATTCACAAATATTAGTGAGAACAATAAATGACATCGCTTCGCATTATCAAGACATGTATAGCGCATGGGAGAGTGCAGCTAGAGATCCAAATCGCAAAAAAACGCTTGCTGAAAAAACATTTATTTTTGGCTCAAATCAAAAATTAAAAGCGATTTATCATGAAGTAAGAGCATTAGCATTTAATAAACAACTAGATGATATTAGAAAAAAAGTAGCAAAAGATAAAGCTAAAGGGAAAGTGCCTAATGATAAAAGTGAAGCAGAACTTGTTTTTGAATTAAGTAAACAAATGATGCTTCAATTACAAATTAATCAGTACTCTGTTCAGGTTGAAATATTAAATTCAATAAATACCCTCATTCTTACTATGAATCCAGAAGCCTATTCAATTCCTAAAAGCATGAAATTACCAAATGCGGCAGATTTTATGAGCGTGTTTAATGCAGCAAGCAATGGTGATGATTATCCAGGGACATCTAAAGAAAAGACCTAATTCTTAAATATGAAGGAGAAGTTTAATGTCACTAGATGTAACAACAATCAAGCCTTTGATGCAATCGATTACTTCGATTACAGCTTTGGGGATGACCTGCTATCTTGCTTATAATATTTGGACAGGAGCGTATAAAAAAGAAAATTTTATAAATATATTTAAATATTGTTTTGCATTTGCTGCTGGTTATTTTCTTTTAAAGGGATTTATTGATTCAAAACATACCGTATCATTTACAAGCACTAAAATTTCAAAATATGCAAATATGACAGTTGTTGGAGTTTGGGTCTTTAATTTTAATTGGATTGCTTCGATTGCAAAATTTATCTCAACTTCTATTTCCACTAGTGCTGCTGGAGCAGCAACTTCACTTTTAGCAATTATTTTTTCTGGTCTAGCCTTGCACTCAAGACTTGCTTTAAATGCATGGAGAGGGCCTTCTGAAGTATTTGAAGCATTTATTTTTGGAATTGTTGCTTATATATCCATGGCCTATTTTGATGTTTTTTATGATTGTGTAACGTTGTTTTTAGATTCATCCGTGAATTCGTTATTTGAATATAATATTTATGAAAAATATTCGGAGTCATTAGATCCTATTCTTCGAGCAAACAAAGATTTCACTAAAAATTTATTTTCGTTAAATTTAATTAGCTCCATTGCAAATTTAGCTGCCATGGCAATGGGTGGAATAACTATGTTATTATTATTGATATTAGATTTAATAAATTTAATGTTATATTTATTACAATATTTTGGATTATTATTACTGCCCACATTTGTCATGGCGATTACATTTTTTTCCGGTATTGATCCAACAAGACCATTAAAACTCTGTGGCGTTTTTGCAGCAATGTCTTTGCTTGCTAAAACCCAAGTTATTGTTATGAATTTATTATTGTCTTCCTTTAGTCCTAATGATACTGCTGCCTATAACTCTGTATCAGCATCAATGGGAGTTGGACTTTCTCTTGCAGCCGATAATTTACTTTTAATTATGAAAGTAGCAATAGCTGTAATTTGCTCTGTATGCATTATTATAATCGTTTCAAAAGGATTTTTGGGTAAAATATTTACTATAGTCTTTTCAAGTCAAGTCATTCCTATGTTAAGTCAAGCAAAAAATATTATAAATATAACAAGGAAATAAAATGAAAGAGAATAAAAAAAGTTTTTTATTAAATCTTGGATTGTATTCTGTTATTGTTCAAAAATACTTTTGGGTACTTGGTGTCCCATATATTATTTTATCTCCCTTTATATGGGGGAATTATTATAAGCCTCCTGCCCCTCAAGCTCCGCAAGTTATGCCTATTATGATTGTAGATACTCTAGGAAATGCGAAAAAACTGACTTGTGAAAAGAATTCAGAAAATGAATTATTACCACTTGCAAAAAATCTGGTTACAAATTTAACAAAATCATTTTTTTCTTGGCCTCAAAATAAATCAGAAGCTTCTGCAAGAATGGCAACATTTGCGAAATATTTTTCTCAAGATAAAAACAATCAAGCTCAATCTTTTTTAGGCTTACAGATGACAAAGATTTTATCAGAGTCATCCTTTTCCCAAGCTGCATTTGAAGTAACAGGAATGGCTGGAGAATATGATCCTAAATTAATTGAATTTGTGATTGTCTTAGATGGGTTTCAAACCGTATTAAAAAACGATACCAAAACAACTCAAAAATTTAATATTGATGTTTATTTAAAGAAAGCAGCAGAAAATAGAACAAAATATGAGGATGTTGTTTTAGAAATCACGAAAATAAAGGTAAAAACAAATGAAAATATATAGTCGATTGAAAAGATCTTATAAATATAAGAAAGTCTATTTTTATTTAATTACATTCCATTTGTTGATATCAAATCAAGTTAAAGCAGATGATATTGAAGGTGTTTTTATCCCACAAGGAAAATTTGATAGCGCGCTTCCAACTGTTACGATGATGTTAGATAAAAATCGAGCTCCTGTTGTTCGTATTGCACCTTCTAGACCAACAGTTGTTATTTTTCCAAGACAAGTAAGCAATTGTTTTAGTGATCATGCAGCACTAAAAACAGAAAAAGCAAGTTCAGTTAAAATGAATGGAGATCAAAAAGAGACTAATTTTTATTCCGTTGTTTTTAAAGTGATTGGAGCAAGCATAAAAGACTTTGAAAACCTAGATCAAACAACCGTTGTTTGCCAACTTATAGATTCAAACTATTATACAATTGCTGTGACATTTACGGATAAAAACGCTTATAGTGTAGTAAAGTTAATTGAAAATCCTTCTGAAGAAATAAACTACACGTATGATATGAGCTCATTTTCATCCGTACGTTTAGGCCAAAAAAAGCCATTTCATCAAGAAAATAC
>Ga0164295_10003420_pt1 | contig 12789 bp, 10 predicted proteins | sample GEODES006metaG_FD_111798 | JGI IMG/M metagenome (GOLD analysis project Ga0164295, IMG submission 111798) | Oligotrophic lake water microbial communities from Sparkling Lake, Wisconsin, USA - GEODES006 metaG | ecosystem: Environmental > Aquatic > Freshwater > Lake | place: USA: Sparkling Lake...
ATTTCGAACGCCACTTCGTTGGCACCGCCGTGCTTCGGCCCGCGCAGCGCGCCGATGCCGCCGCAGATGGCGGAGAACATGTCGGAGCCGGTACCGGCCACCACGCGCGAGGTGAACGTGGACGCGTTGAACTCGTGCTCGGCGTAGAGAATCAGCGAGGTGTGCATGGCGCGCACCCAGGAATCGCGCGGCTTTTCACCGTGCAGCATGTGCAGGAAGTGGCCACCGATGGAGTCATCGTCGGTTTCCGTCTCGATGCACTTGCCGTTGTGGCTGAAGTGATACCAGTACAGCAGCATCGAACCGAGCGAAGCCATGAGCTTGTCGGCGATGTCGCGCGCGCCGGGATGGTTGTGGTCGTCCTTCTCGGGCGACAGACAGCCCAGCACGGACACGCCCGTACGCATCACGTCCATCGGATGGGCGTAGGGCGGCAGTTCTTCCAGCGCCGACTTCAGCGCCGCCGGCAGGCCGCGCAGGGCTTTCAGTTTGGCCTTGTAGGCGGCGAGTTCGGGCACGGTCGGCAGCTTGCCGTGCACCAGCAGATGGGCGATTTCCTCGAACTCGCAGGTGTTCGCGATGTCGAGGATGTCGTAGCCGCGATAGTGCAGATCGTTACCGCTGCGGCCCACGGTGCACAGCGCGGTGTTACCAGCGACGGTGCCGGAAAGGGCAACGGATTTCTTCGGTTTCGGCAGGTTGGGGGTGGTCTCGGACATGGTCATTCTCCTGTTGAAATCAATCGTGTACGGCGCTGGCCGTTACTTGCCCTTCTTGAACAGCTGGTCGAGTTTGTCTTCGTAGGCATGGTAGCCGAGGAAGTCGTAAAGCTCGCTACGCGGCTGCATGAGATCGAGCACGTTTTTCTGCGTGCCTTCCTTGCGAATGGCTTCCATCACGTTCAAGGCCGCGCGCTGCATGGCGCGGGTGGGTGAGAGCGGATAGAGCACCATCGCAATGCCCTGCGCGCCCAGCTCATCCACCATGTAGTAAGGCGTGGTGCCGAACTCCGTGAGGTTGGCCAGCACCGGCGCTTTCACCGCGTCGCAGATTTGCTTGTACATGGTGATGTCGGTCATGGCCTCGGCAAAGATGGCGTCGGCGCCCGCTTCGATGAACGCACACGCGCGGTCGATCACGCCGTTCAGGCCTTCGACCTGCAAGGCGTCGGTGCGCGCCATCACCACGAAGTCCGCATCGGTCTTCGCATCCACCGCCGCCTTCACGCGGTCCACCATTTCATCGGTCGAGACCACTTCCTTATTGGGGCGATGGCCGCAGCGCTTCTGCGACACCTGATCTTCGATATGCATGCCGGCCACGCCGGCGGCGGTCATTTGCTTCACGGTGCGGGCGATATTGAACGCGCCGCCCCAGCCGGTGTCGGCGTCGACCAGCAGCGGCAGGTCCACCTGGCTGGTAATGCGCCGCGCGTCGATGAGCACGTCCTCCAGCGAGGTCATGCCCAGATCCGGCAGGCCGTAGGAGTAATTGGCCACGCCGGCGCCAGAGAGATAAATCGCGCGGAAGCCCGTGCGCTTGGCCATCATCGCGGCGTAGGCGTTCACGGTGCCAATAATCTGCAGGGGCTGCTCCTCGCGGATGGCGAGGCGCAGGCGAGCGCCGGCGGTGAGTTGCTGAGTCATGAGAGCTCCTTCTGGTGTTTTTCAATGTTCTGTCGGGCCGAGCTGATGTGTCGGCGCATCAGCATTTCGGCGAGGTCGCCGTCGCGCGCTTCGATCGCTTCGGCAATGCGCTGATGTTCCCCAAAGGCCTTTTGCGGCCGGTTGGCGTAGGCGCTGATCTGATAGCGATACATCCGGATGCGGTGGTAGAGCTCGCCGATCAGCAGCTGGGTCAGCTGGGTGTTATGGCTGCCCTGAATAATGCGGTAGTGGAAATCGAGGTCGCCTTCCTGCTGGAAGTAGGCCATGTCGGCTTTCAGGGCTTCGTCCTGCTCGTGGGCGGCGAGCAGCGCCTTCAAGCCCGCCACTTCGTCCGCCGTCATCAGCGTGGCGGCAAGGCGCGCGGCCATGCCTTCCAGCGCCTCGCGCACATAGTAAATTTCGATGAGCGCGGCCTGACTTAAAGCCGCGATACGGATCCCCACATGCGGGGTGCGCTCCACCAGACGCCGCGACTCAAGCCGCCGCAGGGCTTCGCGTAAGGGCCCCCGGCTGGTGCCGAAGCGCTCGGCGAGCTCGGTCTCGCCCACCCGCGACCCCGGCGCTATCTCGCCGCGAACAATCGCGTCCTGCAGCGCTTCAAACACCCGGTCAGCGGCGGTGCGCAGGGCTTTAACGTCGTCGATTTCGGGGTTGAACACGGCTGTTGTGCACAATGCAGGGGACATGACCGGAAAATAGCGGGCGATGCGGCGGCCGGTCAAGGCGCATTGTCGACAATCTTTGGATAAAGGCTCACGCGGTGCCAGCACTGGCCGCAAGCCCGGGGCGCTGACCGGGCGTCTGCGTTCGCCGCAAACGCCCGGCCTTCGCGAGAGATTAAGCCAGCCCGTTCTCGAAGCTGGCTTCGGTTTTGGCGCGCAATTCGTCCAGCGTCACGCCGTCCGCCAGTTCTACCAGCCGCGCACCGCCACCTTTGCGGTCGATCTCGAACACCGCCAGATCGGTCACCAGCAGGTCCACCACGCCCTTGCCGGTGAGCGGCAAGGTGCATGCGGGTTTGAACTTGGATTCGCCGCTTTTTTCGCAGTGTTCCATCACCACCACCACGCGGCGCACGCCGGCGACCAAATCCATCGCCCCGCCCATGCCCTTCACCATTTTGCCGGGCACCATCCAGTTCGCCAGATCGCCCGTCGCCGAGACCTGCATGCCGCCCAGAATCGACAGATTGATGTGCCCGCCGCGAATCATCGCGAAGCTGTCGGCGCTGGAGAAATAGCTGGTCTGCGGCAGTTCGGTAATGGTCTGCTTGCCGGCGTTGATGAGGTCGGCGTCTTCTTCGCCTTCAAAGGGAAACGGGCCCATACCCAGCATGCCGTTCTCGCTCTGGAGGGTGACCGTCATGCCGTCCGGGATCACGTTGGCCACCAGCGTGGGGATGCCGATGCCCAGATTTACATAAAAGCCGTCGCGCAGTTCCTGCGCGGCGCGCGCCGCCATTTGTTCACGAGTCCAGGCCATTAGTTGCTCTCCCGCGGACGCGTGGTGCGTCGCTCGATGTGCTTGACGTAGTTTTGCCCCTGAACAATGCGCTGCACGTAGATGCCCGGGGTGTGGATCTGATCGGGGTCGATGCTGCCCACCGGCACGATTTCTTCTACTTCGGCAATCGTCACGCGGCCGGCGGTGGCCATCATGGGATTAAAGTTGCGCGCCGTTTTGCGGTACACGAGGTTGCCTTCGGTATCTGCCTTCCAGGCTTTCACCAGCGAGATGTCGGCCACGAGGCCGGTTTCCATCACATACCACTCGCCGTTGAACTGGCGGGTTTCCTTGCCTTCGGCCACCGCCGTGCCGTAGCCGGTGCGGGTATAGAACGCCGGGATCCCGGCGCCACCGGCACGAATACGCTCGGCCAGCGTGCCCTGCGGATTGAACTCAATTTCCACTTCGCCGTTCATGAAGCGGGTTTCCAGAATCTTGTTCTCGCCCACATAGCTCGCCAGCACTTTGCGGATCTGGTTATTCGCCAGCACCAGCCACATGCCGTGCTCGTCGCAGCCCACGTTGTTGCCGATGACGGTGAGATTTTTGGCGCCCGAATCGCGCAAGGCGGTAATGAGGTTTTCGGGAATGCCGCAGAGGCCGAAGCCGCCCGACATCACGGTGATGCCATCGGCGGTCAGACCCTCGAGCGCGTGATGCGCGTCCCGGTAGAGCTTGGAAGACATAAAGGCTCCGGTAGTCAGTGGAAAGGAAAAGTGGCAGGCGGTGATGCCTGCCCGCACGAAGTCTGGGGCCGCAGAGCCCGGCGCTAGCCTAAGTCGTTTTGCGCCGTTGCTCTAGCCTGCGCCGCTGCAGCGCCGTCGCGGTCTAGAACATAGGTACCGGCAGCAGCTCGAATTTGCGGGTTAACTGCAGCCGCAGCGCAACGCCGGGCAGCGGCGGCAGGACGCCGCCTTCCGGCGTTACCGACAGCACCAGTTCCCGGCGCGCCGGGAGGTCGCCCGGCGAGTTGAGCCACAGCAGCGTCTTGCCGCGCTCACCGGCGGCAAGCGCCACCGGCACCTGACGGGTCAGCAGGGTTTGCTCGCGCCGTCGCACCACAAGGTTCAGGGTCAGCGCGATGGGGCCGTGGGTGTCGGCCGCCTCTCCTTCCAGCAGGATCTCCAGGTAATAGCGCCCGGTCCTATCGAGATACAGCGGCACGGCCGGGTTGCCTGCGGGCTCCAGCAGCGTGTTCAGCATCAGGCGGCCGGGCGAAGGTTCCACGTAACGTGCGGTTTGGGCGGCGGCGGCGAGCGGGAACAGCAGGCTCAGCAGGAGCGTGAAGGCACGGGCATTCATCATCAAAATTCCTTGATTGGGGGCGGCGACGCTAGACCAAGCTGGCGATAGCGGTGACGGATTCGCGCAGGCCGTCGCTGGGCACACCTTCCACCCGCAGGCGGGTGACCACCAGATGCGACATGCCGAGCGTTTCCCGATACAGCGCAATTTTATCTTTCACCTCCTGGCGGTCGCCTATGATGGCCCAATCGTCGGCCTGTGGTGAACTGGCAAGGCCACTGGGTAAGCTCAGCGTGGACAAGCGCTCGCGCAGCGTGTTGAGCGTGGCGCGTGAATCGCTCACAAAGACGGTTCTCATCACCGGGCGGAGCGTCATGGGCGGATGCCCGGCCGCCGCGAGCGCCGCGTCATAGCGCGCGAAGTTGCTGGTGAGATCCGCCAGGGTCTCGATCGGCGAGGCCAGATACGGCAGGCCCAGGCGGCCCACCTGCGCCAAAGCCTTGGGCCCGAACGCCGCCACCCACACCGGCGGATGCGGCTGCTGCAGCGGCCGCGGTTCAACGGTCACCGCAGCGCTGCCGTCGGCGTGCAAAGACACCGCCTCGCCGCGCCAGGCGCTCAGCATCAGCGTGTAGGCCCACTCGAAAAGCTCGCGCTTCTCACCCGGATCAATCGCGAACGCCTTGAGCGTTTCCCGCGAATACCCGCGCCCGACGCCCAGAATCACCCGCCCTTCGCTCAGGCGATCGAGCACCGCCACCTGCTCGGCGGCCAGCAGCGGATTCCGCAAGGGCAAGAGATAGCTGGTGGTGGCGAGCTTAATCTCGCGGGTCGACGCCGCCACCGCCGCCAGCAGCATCAGCGGATCGGGAATCGCATACGGGTTGAAATGATTCTCCGGCAGCCAGAACGAGCGATAGCCGAGCGACTCCGCGTAAGCCGCCTGCGTGGCGAGCGAGTGCGCGGTAAGCGAGGAGAAATCCCAGGGCGTGAGGCCCAGTTCCAGCGCGGGCAAGGGCGCGCTCATGACGGGACGCGGCCAGCGCGGCGCACACAACAAACGACTTGAGTCATCGCGGGTTCCTGCTTAACGATGGGGGCATCAGGCAAAGCGCTCGGCGCGGCCGTGCGCGGTGTTGAAATCGATCAAAGGGCCTTTAGGCACCATGCCGCTCCGGCCAATCATGCCGTAGTAGCCGGCCTTGATCTCCGCCAGATTCACCGTGCCGGCGACCGCCGGCAGTTGGTACAAATCCCGCGTATAGGCCCAGAGATTCGGGTAGTCGACGATCCGCCGGAGGTTGCACTGGTAGAGCGGGTAGTACACCGCATCGAAGCGCACCAGACAGGCAAACAGCCGCCAGTCTGGTTCGGTAGGGCTATTGCCCAGCAGGTAGCGTTGATGCGCAAGCCGCGTTTCCAGTTCGTCGAGCGCACCGAACACGCGGTCGAAACCCGCCTCGTACTGCGCCTGATCTTTCGCCAGCAAACAGCGATACACGCCGTCGTTGAGGCGCTCGGCCACAAACTCGTTCAGGGCATCAATCTCGGGCCGCAGGGCGAGCGGGTAGAAGTCGCGCTCGGGGTGTTCTGCCAGCGCGTTGAATTCGTTGTTGAACAGGCGCGCGATGGCGCCCGAATCATTGTTGACGATGCGGCGCGTGTGCTTGTCCCACAGCACGGGCACGCTGACGCGGCCGGTGAAGCTTGGGTTGGAGGCCGAATACAGCGTATGCAGGTGCGTCGCGCCGAGCGCCGGGTCCACGTAGCGCCCGCGCTCCCCGAACCACCAGGACTCCTTGCCCATGCTGGGTTCCAGCAGCACCAGATCGATCACCGCCGTGAGGCCTTTTTGCGCGCGCGTCACCAGCGGCCGATGCGACCACGGGCAAGTCCAGTTGCAATACAGCGCGTAGCGGCCCGCGTCGGGCGTGAAGGCCGTCGATCCGTCGGCGCGAATTGCGTCGTGAAAGCCGCTGTCGAAGCGCACCCTGCTGCCGTCGCGCGCAAATTCGCGCAGGTCTTCCCGCTGCCATTGGCCGTTGACCAGCATGCCCATTGCCTTGCCCTGTGTGCGTGGGGTGATGAGGAAGGCTCGACCCCAAGGGCGCGAACCTGAGCGTTCAATACTCGCACAGCCTCCCGCTCGCCACGACCTCAACGCCAATTGATCCGCGCCAAGGGCCGCGCGCTCGCCGCCAACCATACTCCGGCAGGCGCCAGTCCGGCGCCCTTGGACGAGGTGACGCATGCAGGACCGGAAACGCTTTCCCCGCTGGTTGCTCGGCGTGGGCCTGATGGGTGGCGCCGCGACCGCCGTCGGCGCCATGGCCTGGCATCAATGGAAGACCCCGGACGCCAGCCACTGGGTGGCCGCCGCCGACGCCGCGCGCCAGCAAGGTTCGCTCAAGGAAGCGGTCATCCACTACAAGAGCGCGCTGCAGCTCACGCCGGAAGATTTGCCCACCCGCTGGCATCTGGGCCAGACCTATCTGGCGCTCAATCAACCGGCCGCCGCGCTGTCTGAATTAAGCCGGGCCGAGGCGCTGGCCGCGACCACGCCGGCGGTGAGTCTTGATCTCGCCCAGGCGCAAATTGACCTCGGGCGCTACGCCGAGGCCAACGCCACGCTGGAGAGCTACCGGGGGCCGCGCACGCCTGAACTCGACGCGATGAAAGTGAAAGCCAAGCTCGGCCTCGGCCACACCGCAGAGGCGAAAATCCTGCTCGCGGCCGCGCAGCAACACGCCCCCGACGCCGCGAGTCTGGATGTCGCCACCGCCCGTCTGGCCTTATCCCAGCGCGACATCAGCGGCGCGTCGGCCGCCCTCGATAAAGCACTCGCCACCAGCCCGAAGAATCTGGAAGCGCTCACGCTGAAAGCCCGCATCGCGCTGTCGCAAGGCAATCTGACGGCCGCCTTGAGCGGCTTTGAGACGGCGCTGGCGCTGGCGCCAGAGGATCTTGAAGCGCTGGCCGGCCTCGCGCAGGCGCAAATCGGCACGCGTCAGCTGGAGGCCGCGAGCGCGAGCGTGACGCGCTTGAAACACCTCGCGCCCAAATCCGCGGAAGTGCTGTTGCTGAGCGGCATGCTGGCGTATGCGAGAGAAGACTGGGCACAGGCCAGCAGCACGCTGGCCGAGTTCGTGAACCTGCAGCCCCGACAGCCGCAGGCCTTGCTGATGCTGGCCGGCAGCCATTTTCGTCAGGGCGATTTCCACCGCGCCGAAGCGCTGTTGACCACCCTCACCAAGCTGGTCCCCGACCACGATGCCGCGCGCAAACTGCTGGCGGTGGTGCTGCTGAAACAGCATCGCGGCAGCGAGGCGGTCGAAGCCTTGAGTCCTTTGCTGAACGATCCGAAGCGCCCCGCCGACGCCGGTCTGCTCGCGCTGCTGAGTCATGCCTATGCGGCCAGCGGCGACTCGGTGCGGGCGCGGAGCGTGCTCAAGCAAGCTCAAAGCCTCGCGCCAGACCACGCCTCAGCCGTGCAGACCCAACTCGCCACCGCCCAGTTCGCCAGCGGCAATCCCCAGGGCGGGCTGGCCGCGCTGAACAAGGTCGCCGAGCAGTCGCCGGAAAATCTCGCCGTGCGCCAAACCCTCACCTCCTGGCAGGTTGCGCAGGGTGACGCCGCCGCCGCGCTGGAGTCGGCCCGGATGCTGGTCGAACTCGCGCCCGGGGAAGCGCTCTCGCACAATCTGGCAGGACTGGCGTACGCGCGGGCCGGCAAGGGACAAGAAGCCAGCGCCGCCTTCGCCAAAGCGCTGGCACTCAAACCGGACTTCGCGCCAGCGCTGGCCAATCAGGGCTTCATGGCGCTCGGCAATCGGCAGGACGATGTGGCGCAAGCCAAGCTCGAAGCCGCCTTGAAGGCCGATAAGGCCTACACGCCGGCGGTGCTTGCGCTGGTGGCCTTGAAGGACCGCAAGGGCGACGCGGCAGGCGCCACCACGGTACTGAACGATGCGCTGGCGACCCAGCCGGATGAACCAGAACTGCGCTGGCAGCTCGCCGAGCATCAACTGCGGGCGGGGGAACGCGAGTCCGCGCGCAACAACGCGGAGCAAGCGTTCAAACAGACCGCCGCCTCCCCCTTGAGCCAGCTCCGCTGGGGCACCTTCCAACTCCGCCTCGGCGCCGCTGAAGACGCTTTCAAGACCTTGAGCGGCGTGCATGCGGCGGCGCCGAACGATGCCCGCATCACCTATTTCCTCGCCGAGTCAGAACGCGCCACGCAGCGCTACAAGCCGGCACGAGAGCACTATGAAGCGGCGCTGAAAACGCATCCCGGCGTGCTGCCGATGTGGTGGAGCCTGTTTGCGACCGAACTCGCCGACCGCCAGTACGCGGCGGCCGGCCGGGTGGTGGCACGCATGCGTCAGCAATTCCCCACGCTGGTCGACGCCGACAGCGCGGCCGGCGAACTCGCCACCGCGCAAGACCAGCGGGCAGCCGCCACCACCGCCTTCCGCACCGTGTTCAAGGCCGAGCCCAGCACGCGCGCCCTGCTCCGCTTAGTCACGGCGCAGCGGGCCGCAAAGGATATGGACGGCGCGCGCAACACCCTCAGCGAGTGGCTTGGCCGCTACCCGGACGACGTCATGGCGCGGCTGACGCTAGGGGCGCTGGCACTCGACACCAAAGACTGGCCGGCCGCGCAGGAAGCCTTCGAGAAGGTGCTGGAAACAGTGCCCGACCAGCCGCTGGCGCTCAACAATCTGGCCTGGCTGTACGACCGTCAGAACGATCCGCGGGCGCTACCCTTGGCCGAACGCGCGCATCAGAAAATGGCCGGCGATCCCAACAGCGCCGACACTCTCGGCTGGATTCTGGTGCGTAAACAGCGCGTGCAGCAGGGGCTCGCGCTGTTGGAAGGCGCGCATAAGGCGCGGCCGGACGATCCCAACGTGGCCTATCACTACGCCTACGCGCTGGCGGAGGCTGGCATGAAAGACAAGGCGCGGGCCACAGCCGAAGCGCTGCTCGCCAAGGGGCTTGAGTTTGAATCGCAGGCCGACACCCGCACGCTGCTGCTCACCTTACGGGCGAGCAAGGCACCCGGTCCCTATGGCATGAACTGAGGGCCTTGGCGGCGCCGGCGGCGCTCGATTTTGGCGCTTGGCGGGGGTAGCCTCCGCTGGCGACAACCCCGACCGGATGACCCGCCATGCCAGGACGGACCCTGCTCCCGGAACTCAGCGCGCAGCTGCGCCACTACCACCAGCCTGACTGCGTGCGACGGCGCGCGGTGTTGCGCGACACCCTTGCGGCCTTCGTGCAGGCCGAAGCACCGGACCACTATCAGCGTCTGGCCGCCGCCAACCTTGCCCGCTGGCAGGCGCGGGCGGTGGCGGCAAATGGCCCGCTGCGCGTTGAAGTGCAGGCCGGCGACTGGGGCGAAGTGACCGGCGCCGTGACCGCGCGCGATGGCCACTGCTTTGCGGTCCTGAACATGGCCAACGCGTTTGTGCCAGGCGGCGGCTATGTGGAAGGCCTGGTGGCGCAGGAAGAAAACATGTTCCGGCGCACCGACTGCCACTTCGCTATCGACGACCACTGCTTTGACCGCGCGCGCGACGTCTACCACCCCGCGTTCACCGAGTTGCTGGAGGCCGCAAACGGGCGGGTGTATCTGGACACCGCACGGCCACGGGTTTGCCTGCGCGGCCCCGAGCAGCGGGAGCGCGCGGATCTGGGTTATGCCTGGCTGGCGCAGCCGGCGATCTTTCCGTTTTACGAACTGCGCGCCGCCGCCACCGATTTGCGCGACGGCTCGCCGTTTTCCGCCCCCGAAATGCGCCGCCGGATCGCGGCCCAACTCGACACCCTCCGCGCTCACGGTCTGCGCCACGCGGTCCTCGGCGCGTTCGGCTGCGGGGCGTTCCAGAACCCCGCCGCGCAGGTGGCCACGCTGTACCGCGAGGAAATCGCGCGCCGCGCGGACGACTTCACGCGGATTGTGTTCGCCGTGTTTCATGCCGGCTACGGGCCGGACAATTTTCAGCCGTTTGCAGCAGCCTTCCGCGATTTCGCGCCTTAGCGCGCCCATCGCGCCGTGGCGCGATGTAAAAAAAGCCCGAATATCCCGCTAAAACCCGGGCCGTTCTGTCGATGTTTTTTACAGTTCGGCGTGCATTCGGGCGGCTCGCGAGCCAAGCCGGCAACTCGCACCAGCAAACACAAGGCGCACAAGGCGCTGGCCTGCTTCGTGCTCTGAACCAACCGGGGCGCAGCTCACAGACCCGTCTGGTAATCAGAGGTCTTCGAGCCTGCGTCATTTCGGTAACCGCAACGAAAGGACTCAATCATGAAACACAGCAGCACCAGATGGACGCTCACCGCGTTGGCGATGGCGTTCGCAGGCATGGCCCAAGCGGGCGTGCTCTACAGCAACAACGCCGGCACGCCGTTCGTACAGTCGTTCGACACTACCACCGGCGCCCAGATTTTTAGCTTTACCGCCTCCGGCGGGAACGGCCGTGGCGTGGTGACGGTGGGCGATGTGGTGTACACCACGGATGCCAGCACGCCCTTTATTGGCAAGTTTGATCGGCTGACCGGCGCCTCGCTGGGCGGCTTTAATGTGGTGGGCGCGCCGGGCGGGATTTCCACCATCAGCTTCGACGGCGATAACTTCTGGACCAGCGACTACACCGGATCCAACAAGGCGTACTACGTGCAAAACGGCACCGGCGTGGTGTTGAAGACCGTTACGCTCGCCAACTCCATCGGCTTCTACGACGGCCTTGAGTACTTCAAGGACAAGCTGATCGCCAACCGCTTTGATGGTGGCATCGGCGGCGGTAATCAATACAGCGTCTACGACACCGACGGCAACCTGCTACAGGCCAACTTCATTGATACCACCGGCCATGGCAATGGCACGGGTATCGCGTTCGATGGCACCAACTTCTATGTGTCGGATATTTTCAACGGCCGCGCCACCATCTGGAGCGGCCTCGACGGCAGTTTCCTCGGTGCCCTGACGCTCACAGGGAGCGCCAATCTGGTCGAAGATCTGTCCTTCGACTTTGAAGGTCGTGATGACACCTGTCGCATCGATTGTCCGGTGCCGGAGCCGGGCTCGCTGGGCTTGCTCGGGATCGCGCTGGCCGGTTGGGTCGGTGCCCAACGCAAAGCCAAACAGACGCTCTGATTGCGCAGACGCCACGCCGGTGCAAGGCCGGCGTGGTGTATCTGGCGGCACGCGGGACATTGCTCCCGCGCCGATCAGGTCTGGTCTTTCGTCGCCCCGCGCCAGGCTGGCCACACAAACCCGGTCGCGGGCGTGGCTGACGCCACCGGCGCCGTTTGCCCGGCGGCTTCGCGCAGTTTGTCTTTTTTGCTTTTACGTTTGCCCTTGATGCCGCCGGTGGCGGGTGCGGGGACGTCGGTCTCGACGGGTTCAAAGCCGGGGATGACTTCGCGCGGCAAGGCCAGTTCGTGCCGTTTTTCGATAAGCCGGAAATGCGCTTCGGTCGCGGCACTCACAAAACTCACCGCCGTACCCTCCTCGCCCGCGCGCCCGGTGCGGCCAATGCGGTGGACGTAATCCACCGCTGAGCGCGGCAGGTCGTAGTTCACCACCGCCGGCAGTTGCGCGATGTCGATGCCGCGCGCGGCCAGATCGGTGGCGACCAGCACCCGCGTGCGCTGGGCTTTGAAATCGGCCAACGCGTCGCGCCGAACCATTTGCGCCAGTTCACCGTGCAGGGCGACGGCGCCGATCCCGGCGCGGCGCAGTTTGGTGGCCACGTGTTCGGTCGAATAGCGGGTGGCCACAAACACCAGCACCTGCGGCCAGCCGTGCGTTTCAATCAAGCGGCGTAACAGCTGCGTGCGACGCGAGGCGTCGACCGCAATCGCCCGCTGCTGGATCACCGCCGGCGGGCCGGCGGCAATCTCTACCCGCGCCGGATCTCGCAACAGCTGCGCGGCGAGTCCCAGCACTTCATCGGGAAAGGTCGCCGAGAACAGCAGGGTTTGGCGTGGCGACGGCAGGGCGTCGAGTAACTCGGCGAGTTCGTCTTCAAAGCCGAGTTCCAGCAGGCGATCGGCCTCGTCCAGCACCAGCGTTCGCAGCCCACGAAAACTGAGTGCGTTGTGCGCCAATAAATCGAGCAGACGACCCGGCGTGGCGATGACGATGTCGGCGCCGCCGCGCAGGGCCATCATCTGCGGATTTATGGAAACCCCGCCCACCGCAGTCACCACTTTGACCGACTGCGGCAGATCGCGCGCCAGGTCCGACATCACCTGCGCAATCTGCTCCGCCAGTTCGCGGGTGGGCGCCAGCACCAGCGCCTGCAGGGCGCGGGGAGACTCGGGCGGCGTGTGGAGTCGCTGTAGCAGCGGCAGCGCAAAGGCG
>Ga0164295_10003422_pt1 | contig 12783 bp, 11 predicted proteins | sample GEODES006metaG_FD_111798 | JGI IMG/M metagenome (GOLD analysis project Ga0164295, IMG submission 111798) | Oligotrophic lake water microbial communities from Sparkling Lake, Wisconsin, USA - GEODES006 metaG | ecosystem: Environmental > Aquatic > Freshwater > Lake | place: USA: Sparkling Lake...
AAATAGTTCTCCAAATGCTTCGCCCGTACAGTTGTCAGTAGGGGCGAAGCATTTGGAAGATAAATTATCGGTCATTGCCAAAAATAGTTCTCCAAATGCTTCGCCCGTACAGTTGTCCGTTGTCAGTTGTCAGTGGTAAAACTGCTCCCTGCTCCCTGCCTCCTATTCTTCCATGGGGAAAAACTCCTTAGACTTACGAGAATAAGACCAAGCGATACCATCAGGATCACGGCTACGACACCACTGGGCAAAATCTGGGTCATTGCGTCGCTTGTAAACCGTACTGGAATAGACATTTAGCCGTTTAGCTAATTCAGATTGAATCAGCGAACCAAAAACTAACTGTTCTTCTAGAGGTTTTCTCACTTCCTCGTGGGTAGGAACAGATAAGGATTCAGATTGCGCTTCTCCCTCCAGGGAAATAGGTGGAGGTGGAGCTAAAAACGAACGGGCAATTTTAGTAACTGGTTGATCGGGAAGTTTTTCTACCAATTCACTACTATCAAGAATATCGCCGAGAATACTGGCATTAATAAAGTAGTACGATTGATCCTCCTCATTTTCTGAATCTAGGACACTAGCACCAAATTCCTTAGCTTTACTATCTAAATAGCGTTTTGCCACCTGTCCCGAAAAATTACCCTTGATTGCCAAGTCCATGGGTCTAATTTTGCCATGATTTTCCTCAATCAATTCATAAAAGAGTGGGTTAACTTGGTTGCACCACTTTTCCCATCTAGATTGCTGCCAAAGATTGAAAACCATTAATAGCCCTAAGATTACCAGTAAAACTTTCCAGGTATTAACCAGGAAAACAATCAAAAACGATATCGGCAAAATTAGAACGAGAAAACTTTTGCCTGGGCTTTCTATGGTTTTTTCACTCATACTGATTTTTGCCAAGGGAATTTTTACAAAATAATATCTCTATCTTGGCAAAAATTTGGCCATTTGTTTGTATCTTTCGGCAAAATTGTCGCTAATTATTCGGCAAAAGCTACTGATAAAATAAAAAAGTAACCAATTATCTCAGTATATTTTTTCAAGCCTTTGAGAAATTGGTGTGTAGTCAGATTAGGTTCACAAAGATTAAAATTAAGCGATGATATAGCGGTATGCACTGGAATGAGATTCTAATTTTCACCCCAGAGGCTTACAACGAAAGAATTTTACTCCTAATTGCTGACCGCTAAAAGCTCCTATAATCATCAATCACCAATTACCAAACAATGAAGATACCTGGATTTCCTGGTGACAGAGATAAAAAATCAACTTCAACCGGACGAAAATCCTATTTTTTGATTCCCCCATTAGCACTTTGGCATCCTTGGTGGCATCAATTTATGGATCGGATGGTAATATTTTTAACTGTCATGTTATGTTTACTAATGTTGCCAACTCGTCTCCCCGGAATGGAATTATTAGGCATTGGTCCTAATTGGCTACTCATTTGGGTAGTGGCTTGGAGTGTCAATCGCTCAGTATTTTCTGGTCTGCTATCAGGTGTGATTTTGGGGCTATTACAAGACGCAATGACATCACCTGATCCAACTCATGCCTTGAGTTTGGGAATTGTGGGAATGTTAACAGCCCTGATGCAAAAACAGCGGTTTATTCAAGAAGACTTTATTTCCATTGCTTTAATTGTATTTGCGATGGCTGTAGTGGCAGACACTATTTTTGCTTTCCAGTTATCTTGGGTAGGAAATCGTCATGCAGCCAGTATTTGGACATATTACCAACGGGCTACCTTAGCTTCGGCAATTCTCAGTAGTTTGTGGGCGCCTGTGGTTTATTATCCTCTTAATCGCTGGTGGCAGCAGATGAAATTAATTCGTAATTCGTAAGTCAAATGGATAATTTTCCGGGAGTCTCTCCCAAATCTGCATCATTACCTCAAGATCCTCAACTTCTAACACAGCCTGTAGTCCCAGAAATAGTAGGTGATGACTTTGACTCTCGCATGATGGGAAGGTGTGTGGAATTAGCCCGGACTGCCTTAGGACGCACTTCACCAAATCCCTTGGTGGGGGCGGTGATTGTCCAAAATGGGGAGATTGTGGGAGAAGGATTTCATCCTTGTGCTGGTGAACCTCACGCCGAAGTTTTTGCCCTGAGAGCAGCGGGAGAACGGGCGCGAGGAAGCACTATTTATGTGAGTCTTGAACCTTGTAACCACTATGGACGCACTCCTCCCTGTTCCCAAGGGTTGATTAATGCAGGTGTGTCTAAGGTGGTAGTAGGGATGGTTGATCCTAATCCCTTGGTAGCAGGTTCTGGAATTGCGCGGTTACAGGCTGCTGGGATAGAAGTGATAGTTGGAGTAGAGGAAGCGGCTTGTCGGCGATTAAATGAAGGTTTTATTCATCGTATTCTCTATCAACGACCTTTAGGGATTTTGAAATATGCTATGACTTTAGATGGTAAAATCGCCACTACTGCTGGTCATAGTGCTTGGGTAACAAATCAAGATGCTCGCACTGAGGTTTATCAACTGCGAGCGGCTTGTGATGCGGTGATTGTTGGTGGGAATACGGTTAGAAAAGATAACCCTTATTTGACTAGCCATCAAGTTGAGGCTCATAATCCTCTGCGAGTGGTGATGAGTCGTAGTCTAAATTTACCAGAACAAGCTCGGCTATGGGATACTCAGGAAGCTCCAACTTTGGTTGTAACGGCAGTTGGTAGTTCACAGGCTTTTCAAAAAATGCTGCGCGACAAAGGGGTGGAAGTGGTGGAATTTAGCTCACTCACACCCGAAGCAGTCATGAGTCATTTATATGAGCGCGGGTTTTGTAGCGTGCTATGGGAATGTGGTGGTATTTTAGCAGCTAGTGCGATCGCTCAAGGCTCTGTCCAAAAAATTATGGCATTTATCGCCCCCAAAATTATTGGTGGAGATCATGCTCCTACACCTGTGGGAGAATTAGGTTTGACCAATATGACTGAAGCGTTACTTTTAGAGCGCGTCAGTTGGCGTGTTGTTGGTAATGATTGCTTGGTGGAAGGTTATTTACCACCCAAAATAAAATAAATAGCACAGATACTCAGCTATGATTCTTGGCGTTCATAAGCTAAATCACGAATCAGAGTTAGCCGAGATTGAATGTAATCACAGAGAAAATCAATTTCATGGGCATCTAAAAAGGCTTGATTCGTGATTTGTTTAACTAACCACTGTACCAAACTAGTATCATCAAGCTGCAAAAGCGTTACTGTGTGAGTGGCTTCAACGATAGACCAAAACTGACGCATGATTGTTGGACTCATTCGGCCTCTATTTAATCATTAATTTAGTTATTTTCAGATTATACAATTCTGATATTAATTAACTGCCTAAATCTACAACTAGATATAACTATTATTAAAAATTTAATAAATGGGCAAATATTTTGCTGAAAATGAAGAAATGTCAAGTTATATGAACTAACTTAATTTTACTTAACTAAGATCACAATTGGTAATTGGTAAAAGTTTTTTTGTTGTCTTTTACTCTTTTTACAAAAAGAAGGGAACAGGGAACAGGGAAAAATCAGAGTTTGAGCGGTTTTTGCTGGGAGATTAAAGTTTATTAACTTCCAATTTCAGATTTTTTGTATTAAAGTAAATGTAACCAGGTTATCTATATTTTTACAAGATGACAAAGTAATGGTTCAACCTGATAACATAAGGAATGCAGTTGCGGAAAACCCCCCAACGTTTCATTCTATTGATCTAAATAGTATAAATAAATATTGCCAAAACAATCCTGTTGGCAAAATGTTACCTGATGCTTTTTACATTCATATTTTAGCCTTACATACTCTTGACCCTTGGCTTCAGGAATATGAAAACCTCGCCCGTACTTGTAGTGAGCGAAGTCGAACTAGTGCCTTACTTAAAGTTCAATCTGCAACTTTAGTTAAATTTAGCACGAATAAACCCAAGATATCCTATCTATTTTATCCTGATTTTGATACTGATCCTCATCCGGCTTTACAAGCTAGTATTCAGGTTGACGTAGAAACTCTAGAAGTTGGTTATCGGGATTACAGCGATTCGGAAAATCCCCCTATTCTGCACCGCAAAGAAACTTTTGTAACTCCAGAATATCCCCTCTATCAAGAGTTTGCAGCTTTAACTCGCGCTCAAGTCGCTTTAGGTTTACTTAATCATACTAGGGGAATTGGCACTAAGTTGGGTTGGGAACAACGGCTACAAGTTTTTGGGGTGGAAGTACAAGGACATAGCCTGATTAAACGCGAAAGCAGTTCTACAATTACAAATATAGTCCCCAAAATAGAACGCCACAAAGCCGCTCTTATTCGTCCTGATTTATCCCGTCCTGTGCGTTTAGCCTTGGAATCGAGCTTATTTAGTCCAGAAACTACCTTTTTTGATTATGGTTGTGGACATGGTGGAGACGTTACCCGCATTGCTGAACAGGGTTATACAAGTTATGGCTGGGACCCTTATTATTCTGCACATACACCGAGAATCGCTGCGGATATTGTGAATATTGGTTTTGTGATTAATGTCATTGAGCATCAAAGCGAGCGCCGGGAAGCTTTAATTCAAGCTTGGGAACTGACTCAAAAGGTGCTGTTAGTAGCCGCCCAAGTGTTGATATCTGATATTAAGCGGGGTGTAATTGCTTATGGCGATGGCATTATCACGAATCGTAACACATTTCAGAAATATTATGAACAAGAAGAATTAAAAATTTACATTGACCAAGTATTAGGAGTTGACGCAATTCCTGTGGCTTTGGGGGTTTATTTTGTGTTTCGAGATGATGCTGAAGCGGAGTTATTTCGCGCTTCTCGGTTTCGTTCCCGGGCGACTACTCCCAGAATCCGTCTTTGTGTAAAACGGTTTGAGGAACATCAGGAATTATTAACGCCGTTGATGAATTTTCTGACGGAACGGGGAAGAATGCCTATCAAGGGAGAATTACCTCAAGCAGCGGAAATTGCTGAGGAATTTGGGAGTTTACGCCGGGCTTTTAATGTCATTATACAGGCAACTGACACAGAAGAATGGCAAGCGATCGCTGACAAACGCCGTCAAGATTTGATGGTTTATTTAGCGCTGTGCAATTTTAGCCGTCGTCCCCGATTAGGACAATTATCCCCAGCAGTCCAAGAGGACATAATTGGTTTATATAGTAGTTATAAACAAGCTTGTTTAGATGCTGACCAAATGTTACGCAGCTTGGGAAATACAGAACTCATTATTAAACGCTGTCAAGAAAGCAAGGTTGGTAAAAAATTACCTAATTCCCTTTGGGTGCATATTTCCGCACTACAAGCAGTTGACCCTTTATTACGCCTGTATGAAGGTTGCGCTAGTCGGACTCTTGGAAGATTAGAAGAAGCAAATGTGATTAAATTCCATCTGAAAACACCGAAGATCTCTTATTTATTTTATCCTGATTTTGATATTAATCCTCATCCCATTTTATCAAAAGTGATGACAATTGATTTGCGAGATTTGCACGTTACTTATCAGGATTATGATTTAGAAGATGATCCACCAATATTACACCAAATAGATGCTTTAGTTACTTCTGATTATCCCCAATATGAGAAATTTGCTAAGTTAACTCGTCAAGAAGAAGATAGAGGACTTTTAGATAATTGGCACAGTATTAGTCATGTTTCTGGCTGGAAAAAATGCTTACAAGAAAATTGTACTGTTATTGATGGTTATAGGTTATTTTGGGCTAAAGATGCAGATGCTTATAAGTTGAAAGCACTTAAAGCAGCTTTGAGAACTCGACAAAGAAGGAAGAATATTTCTAACGAGTCACAGAGACACGGAGAGGAGGAATAGAGAGGTTTTTTTAAGTTTGTTTTGCTAGTTTTATCCAGTTTTCGATTCCTTTTTTTGTGGGGATTCCTGAGTTATTAAATGTCCAAATATCTCGTTTATGTTGTTGTCCATAACTAATGTGAATTGGTTGGTGGGGACTGTAAAAATACAGGGAATCAAAGGGTAGTTTTGTTTGTAATATCCATTCTACTAGTTCTGTGCTGGGTAAGTCTGTAATTAGAAAATCACAAGCTGCACCTAATCTTTTACAGTAGTATGTACCATTTTTGTTGATTTCATGGCTAATATGTTGGTCGAGATTGGGGGCTACACGTCCATTTTTTTGCCCTGTAACTGGGTCTTTTTTCTCAAGATACTTTTTTAGGTCTGGAGAACAAAAACCGTAGGTAAGTTGAAATTTTTCTCTACTAAAATAATCTATAATTGGGTCAATGATAAATTTATTTAAATCCTGTAATGCGGGAATTACTTCTGGTAGATTTTGTGGATATGGGTTGATATTTTCGGCATATTTATGATAAGTTTGAGTGCAGGTACAAAATTCTTCTAAGGTTAGATATTTTCCTAATTTTAAATTGTGAGTATTCATAAATACTGGATAGCAATGAGTCCGGTGATTTTATTGTAGCATTTGCTAAAGTTCTGGTTCATTAATTGCCCAGAAGTTAAAAAATGTGAATAAATTTATGTTTAGTTTAAATAAACAACAGGATTAATCAAGATTTAATTATATTTTAAATTTTGTCCGACTACTTACCAAGGTCTAGAAAAGTATGAATGTTCAAGAACTTTTAGCTAGATACGCGACAGGAGAAAGAAGCTTTAACTGTATTGCATTACCAGGAGCAAATTTGCAAGGAGTCAATTTGGGTGGGGTAGACTTCGGTAGAGCAGATTTAAGAGGAGCAAATCTGACAGCAGCTTCTTTGAGTGGAGCTAATTTGAGTAAAGCGAATCTTCAAGGAGCAATATTAGCAAGAGCGCATTTATCCGAAGTTATTCTCTGTGGTGCTGATTTAACTCAAGCTACATTAACAACTGCTCATTTAAATGAATCAGACCTCAGTGGTGCATTGTTGAGTGGTGCTAATTTATGTGATGCTAATTTACACATGGCATCAATTTCCGCCGCAAACTTACAAGGTGCAAATCTCAGTGGTGCAAAAATGGGAGGTGTGAGAATGTGGAAAGCAGATTTACAAGGCGCAGATTTAAGTGGTGCTGATTTAAGCGAGGCTAATTTGTGCGAAGTGAATTTGACAGGAGCTAATTTAGATGATACAGATATGAGTGAAACTTTCTTAACTGGAGCGATTATGCCTGATGGTAGCATTCATACTTGATTTTCTCGCCTGGAAGCGTGGGAAAACTAGGTTCAATGCGGGTGAGATAAGCTTTTTCGATTTGGACAAGGTATTGATTAGATGCAGATTTAATCACTATATAAACTGTTGTAATCTATGCTTTTATATTTTGAGTATAGTAATCAGCCATATATTTATTCTTCACTTTGCGACACGGAAGGAGTCAGTGGTCAGAGGGAATTGACAATTGATACCAATTACCAATTGACAATTACCAATCCTAGTTCTAAATACCCAGTCGTTGATAAACTTGTTCTAAATGCTTGAGATGATGTTGTGGATCAAAACAGGCTTCTATCTCTGCGGGTGACAAGTTTTGAGTGACGCGAGGATCTTTGCTGATTAAATCACGGAAGTTGCCTTCTGGTTTATTCCAAGCAGTGTGGGCGCTTTCTTGGACTATGGAGTATGCTTCTTCGCGGTTAAGTCCTTTGTCTATTAAGGTTAGTAATACCCTTTGACTAAAGACTACTCCCCCATAACAGTTGAGATTTCGGGCCATGTTATCAGGATAAACCAACAAGTTATTTACCAAGTTGGTGATTTCATGCAGCATGAAATGAGTCAGAATACAAGCATCTGGTAAAATTACTCGTTCTACAGAACTGTGGGAAATATCCCGTTCGTGCCACAAAGCGACGTTTTCTAATACTGCCCCTGCATGACTTCTCACCAGTCGCGCCATCCCTGTTAACCGTTCGGAACGGATGGGATTACGCTTGTGAGGCATAGCACTAGAGCCTTTTTGCCCTTTAGCGAAAAATTCTTCAACTTCTAAAACGTCTGTTTTTTGCAAGTTGCGAATTTCTACAGCAAAGCGTTCTATGGATGCAGCGAGTAATGCTAACTGTTGCACAAAGTCTGCATGAATATCGCGGGAAATTACCTGAGTGGAAGCAGTATCGGGTTTAAGTCCGAGTTTTGCACAGGCGATCGCTTCTACACGCGGTTCAATGTTGGCGTAAGTTCCTACCGCACCGGATATTTTGCCAACAGCGATGGTTTTTTTGAGAATTTGCAGCCGTTCTTGGTGTCGCAATACTTCCGCTAACCAACCAGCTAACTTAAAGCCAAAGGTAATCGGTTCAGCATGAATACCATGCGATCGCCCAATCATTAACGTATGCCGATGTGTTGTGGCTTTCTTGCGAATGGCATCAATTACATCTTCTAGGCGTTTTAACAACAAATCCAGACTAGCAACTAATTGTAGTGATAAAGCAGTATCCAAGACATCAGAACTAGTTAAACCTAAGTGAATATAGCGTCCTGCATCACCTACATATTCATTAACATTTGTCAAAAAAGCAATGACATCATGATGGACTTCTGCCTCAATTTCTAACACCCGCTGCGGGTCAAAATTCGCCTTAGCCTTAATTTCTTCTACTGCTGCTGCTGGAATATAACCCAGTTCTGCCTGTGCTTCGCAAACCGCGATCTCTACATCTAGCCAGGTTTTCAGCTTATAGGTTTCACTCCACAAATTGCCCATTTCGGGCAGGGTATAACGCTCAATCACATTCACAGCATCTAATACAACTGTCATATTTTACATTGAAAATTACCCATAATGCTTATCCCCACCAGATAACCGTCATATTGCAATTGAAAATTACCCCAATTCCCAATTAAACTGAGAAAATTAAGCCTAAAAAAAGTAACATTTGCCGGAGTCTTAGCAATAATGCCAGAGACACGAACCAATATTAACTTGAGGTTAAGGACAAAAAAATGCTGGCTATGGATAGTATTCAGAATGTGGATCAGCTAAATCTCAAATTAGAATCAACTTTACAGGAATTACCAGTTTGGACAATTCAAATTGAAATAGATCATCCAGGTAATGAATTAGCAATGCTTTTTGAAGAAGATCCTTTGCTGCCAGGGATTATCTTGACTAAAGACAAAAAATATGTAGGCATGATTTCTCGACGGCTATTTTTTGAACAAATGAGTCGTCCCTATGGTTTAGGACTATTTGCCGGTCGCCCTGTCGAATATCTTTATAATTTTTTACAACCTAAAACATTTATCTATGCAGAGGATACCCCAATTGTCGAAGCAACTCAAATAGCTTTAGGGCGATCGCACAAACAGGTATATGAACCACTGGTGATTACAGATCAATCTTATCAATATGGATTGCTAGATTTTCATCAGTTACTTTTAGCCAATTCCCAAATTCATGTTTTAACATTAAATCGCCTGCAAAAAGAAACAGAAAAAGCCAGAATAGCTAAGGCTGACTTTCGTGATCTTCAGCATAACTATAGCCGATTATTACAAAACGACAAAATGATTGCCTTGGGACAATTAGTAGCTGGGATTGCCCATGAAATCAATAATCCCATGAATTTTATTTATGGCAACCTCAATTATGCTGTCGAATATGTTCAAGATATACTCTACATCCTGGAAAATTATAAACAAGAATTATCCTATGCTGACGCAATATCTGAAGCTAAAGAGAAGGGAATTGAAATAGAATTTATTCTGGAAGACTTACCAAAATTACTATCTTCCATGAAAGTTGGTGCTACAAGAGTAAATGAAATTGTCTTATCTTTACGTAATTTTTCCCGATTAGATCAAGCAGAAATTAAATTTGTTGATATCCATGAAGGTATAGAGAATACATTAATAATTCTCAAACATAGTTTAAAAGCTAGACCTGAGCGGGTAGAAATTGAATTAATTAAAGAATATGACAAATTACCATTAATAAAGTGCTATGCAGGGCAACTGAATCAGGTATTTATGAATATTCTTGTCAATGCTATTGATGCTCTTTCTGAAAGTGATAATTTAATTCTAAAAACCCGTAAAAATTTGCAAATTCGGATTCGGACAGAAATAACTAATGATCATTATGTTATTGTTCGCATTGCCGATAATGGTTCAGGCATTTCAGAAGAAGTCCAAAAACGATTATTTGACCCATTTTTTACTACCAAAGCTGTAGGCAAAGGAACAGGATTAGGATTATCAATTAGCTACCAAATCGTAGTTGAAAAACATGGTGGTGAACTTTATTGTATATCTACTCCCGGAGAAGGTTCTGAGTTTATTATCAAAATCCCAGTTGTCTCGAATCACTCAGACAAAATACAGCAAACTTCAAAGTTTATGGATGAATTTGACTCAAAATAAACCGCAACCGATCATAATCATCTTTGAGTAACATACTCAGATGTCTTCCAGCTTTAATCAACCATTCTCGGTCAGTTTTTCGTAACTGATATATTCCCCGAATAGCGGCTGCGGCCAAAGAATCTACAGGCGCACCACTAATAAAAAGTAATGTTCGTAAAAAATCTAGTTCTTCTGTAAACTGAATAATTTCTTCTGCTTGACAATGATTAACAGCTTGGTGAATTTGTGGCGGACGAGGTGGCAAATATTGATACATTTTGCTGTTATTACTATTTAGAGATTTTTCTTTAAATCCCACAATCGCTGCTCGAAATTCAGTTTTGAGCATGGAAAATATTTGGGGTTGTTCCTCACGCAAAGCTTCTAAAGATAATCCTAGTGCAACTGCCCGATGTACAGAATCAATAGGCATCGTTGTGGCATGATAAACTACGGCATAAACTTGATTACCTGATTCTTCATCTACAGCACAAACCCAACTTCCAAAAGGTGGCATTGGTGGAAAACTCAAGTCTTCTGGTTCTAAACATTGAGCCAAAAATTCTGTAGTTGTGGTTTCAATTACCTCTGCAAAGTGATGGGAATGGCGATTGTCAATAGCAAACTGTGGTAAAGGTAGACGCATAAGCAATTAAAAATTATCAATTAAAAATTAAAAATGAATAAACATATTTTCTGAAGGTGCGATTAGTCAATAGTCTTAGTGAAAAACTAATAACCACTGACTAATAACTAAATTACTATTTCCCTTTTTTCTGGATTGTAGTTTCCACGGGTTCTAATTCTGTAAGACGGAAAGTAATTATTTTATCCCAATTACCACCTTCAAACAGTACAGCTACTTTACCATCACTAACTCGTTGGACAAGTCCTTCTGACCGATAATATGTATCAGCAGGATTTTTGACGCGAACAGTTGCTCCAGGTAGGATCATCATATTTACCCTTATTGGTTTCTTATTTCTAGCTTAATTGGTAATTGGTAATTGGTGATTGGTAATTCTATTCTTTCTCCTGCTTCTTGAACTCCTGACTCGGTGACTCCTCTTTAATAATACTTTTGGCGTTGACGATAATTAGCTACAGATTCTACTATACCGATGGCAATAAAGTTAGTCAGCATCGCCGAACGTCCATAACTCATCCAAGGTAAGGGAATTCCCGCCACAGGTGCTAAACCAACTGTCATACCAACATTCACAATTAGTTGAAACACAATCATAGACAAAACACCAATAGCTAAAAGTGAACCAAAGTTATCTTTGGCGGTTTGAGCTACATGAAGTAAACGGAAGCAAATTAAGCAAAAGACCGATAGTAAAACTAAACAACCCACAAGACCAAATTCTTCAGCAACAGCCGAGAAAATAAAATCTGTGTGCTGTTCCGGAACAAAATTCAGTTGAGTCATGGGACCTTTAAACAAACCCCAGCCCCAAACTTCACCAGCGCCAATAGCAATGCGAGATTGAATCAGGTGATAACCAGCGCCAAGAGGATCATGCTCAGGGTTGATAAATACACTAAGCCGGTTTTTTTGATACTCTTTTAATACATGATTCCAGGCAAAAAGGCCTAATTCGCCACCGAGCATATTTAGACAGAACGAAGCAATAGCAGCAATACCAAACCGCTTCCAAGGCAGACTAAACCAACCAACTAGCGCCATCACTACTGCCCATACTAAACCTAATATGCTTAATGATATGTCTTTAGATAACATTATGGGCGTTGATAATGGCCAAGATATACTAAATAATATTGCTGCTATGACTGGAGAAACCATGAGTATTAACCAGCCGGGGTTGGCATTTGCCCAGTACAACATTCCTAAAAATATTGCCCCAAATACCAGCGATGTTGCCAAGTCTGGTTGTAAAAATACCAATGCCCAAGGTACAACCGTAATTGCCAAGACACGGAAAACACTCTCTAGAGTAGAAGCAGTTCGCCTATGTAACAAAGCTGCTAAGGTAATAATTAATCCTAATTTGGCAAATTCTGAGGGTTGAACATTAAAACCCGCAATACTAATCCAACGCTGTGCGCCTTTGGCACTAGTACCAGCGAGCATGACAGCGATTAAACTAAAGTTGGTCAGCCCATAGATAAACCAATGCCACTCCATGAGGATTTCATAGCGGCAACGAGCTAAAAATAAGGCGATTATTGTCCCAATAGCGGCTGTCAACCAGTGCCACCACCAGTCAGTTACAGGTTGCTTCAGTTCTGTACTCAGAATCATTAGCCCCCCGAACATACTAACAGCAACGGGGAGGAAAAATAGTAGCCCATCTATTTGTTGCCAGGGCTGAAGCCAAGATTGCCAACGCATTTTAGGGAACGAAGGTTTTAATAAAATTGTGTGAGGAGGATGTGGGGCAGGGGAGTAGGGGAGTAGGGGAAGTAGGGGGAGTAGGGGAGTAGGGGAGTAGAGGACTAGGGGAGT
>Ga0164295_10003423_pt1 | contig 12781 bp, 6 predicted proteins | sample GEODES006metaG_FD_111798 | JGI IMG/M metagenome (GOLD analysis project Ga0164295, IMG submission 111798) | Oligotrophic lake water microbial communities from Sparkling Lake, Wisconsin, USA - GEODES006 metaG | ecosystem: Environmental > Aquatic > Freshwater > Lake | place: USA: Sparkling Lake...
AAAACACCGTGCCAGCATCGTACAACGTGGCAAAACGCCTCTCAGACCATCTAGACTTAAACATGTTGCTGGCTCTGATGAGTACTCTATCATCACTCTCATATGATAAGGGACGATCCACCGGTCAGTCCCAGCAGGGATCAAAGCGCACGATCAGCCAACCTTATCCTTGCTCACCTGCAAGTCCTGGGGGTGCGCTCGGTAGGTGCCCATCGCGTAGTCCCAGAGCATAGTGTACTGGCCGTAGTTGGAGTTGGGGACTGCGTGGTGCGTGTCGTGTGCGCGCACTGCAAAGATAGGTACTTTGGTGAAAGGAATGCGCAGAAAGTTGCAGTCCAGCCTCGTGTGGTTGAGCGTCGCAAGCGCGCCGCCGAAAACGAGGAAGAGGACGCAGCTTAGAGCATGGACGGGCAGCACGAAGCGTGAGACGAGATAGACGGCCAAGACGTGGTTGTACTCCCCCATGATGAACTCGAACGGGTGCACGTTGATGGCATCCGTGTTGCCACGTGTGGGCACCACCTGGCGGTGATGGTGCTTGTGCACGAACGCGTACACGCGATGGTGGTGCAGCGCCCGGTGGAAAGGCGCGTAGAAGGCATCGTAGATGACGAAGAAGAGCGGCAGAGCGACGCACACGTTGGCCACCGTGAGCTCCTCCAACTTCCACAGCACATTTGGGCTCGTGAGCATGAACTGCAGGTAGTGGAAGGTCATCACCACGATGGCGAGCTGGCTGAAGACGATGAACTGACGATCGATACTTGCGAACTCGTCGAGGTGCTTGCCGCGCGCAGGCAGCTTCGGCCAGCTGCGGAAGGCGAATGGCACGCCATGGCGGTAGAGCTCGAGTCCGATCTGCGTCACGGCGCCCATCAAAAGCAGCTCGACGAGTCCCCACGCCTCCGGGTGGAGCACGCTGTGGCTCGCACGCGCGATCACGAGAGGTAGCACTCGCTCCATCAGCACATCGCTCACGACCTCCATAGGACGGCGCGGCGGCTTGCCCAAGACATGATCCAAGGTGGACGGCGATCGGAGGTTTCGGAGTTTTGGGACATGGCTCGTGACGAATTCGCTACCTGGCTCCCAAGAACCTCCTCGAGGTGCGCATGAGTTCGTTCCATCTCCCATCCTCGAGCCGCCCCTTTTTCTCTTTGTGAATGGCGGTGTATGGGTGCTCCCACGCCGAGCGTGAGAAGGGATGGTCAGTCGACATCGCTCCGGTAGCTAGGACGCTGGTGATGTTTGACAGCGCTCTGTGCCCGCACGAAGTGCTGGTCACCAACCGGCCCCGTATCGTGCTGGCAATATGGTATCATTCATCGAAGGCAGACACGGGGCCTGCCGCATCAGAGAGCGGATCCGTCGCCAAAGCGGCGACCGCGCGCATTCGTGGCGGCAGCGCGCCCAAAGACGGTACCCCGGGCGCCACCGGCATGCCACTGGCACAGCAGCCAGCCCCCGCCGCTGCCGCCGCCTCTTCTTCTGCCTCAATTTGGGATGGGCCGAGCCCTCAGCTTGCGCATGCATCCGCGTGGGCAGTGCTCGCGGCGGTGCTCGTGGCCGCGTGGTGGCAGGGGTCCGACTTTGCCTCAACCAAGCCGACGGCCACCTTTTGGGGTGCTGTCATCGGCCTCGCAGCCTTCTTTGCGTGGTTGGCCGTGGATCTACCCGATGATAAGGACGAGGAGGCGGACGGGGACAGCGAGGAGGAGGAGGATGTCGACGTAGCTCAAGTCGATAAGGCTAAGCGCGAATAATATCACTTGGAAGAGGATAGCGTATAACAGTTCTGTACATGTTCTGTACCGGCAATGAAAGCTCCCCAGCGCAATTGATCCCTCATCAACCCTCATCAAAGGATATCACACGTAAACGGCCGAAAAGGAAACTCGATCAAGGACGAGCGTTACATTGTAAGGAGAGCGCCGCCCACGGCGCGGGCGCCGGCGTGCGGCGAGCGGCAGGTCCCCGGCCGCCGCCGCGCTCTAAATGGGAACAAGCCAACCGGCGCCTCGCCTGGAGAGTTCGGCGATCGGCGTCCATTCCTTCGCCTGACGAGAATTCGAGATGCTCGCGCGGCCGCGACGCGTATAGCTGTAGCCGTTCGTCAGGCGTCGAAGGTGCCCTACCGAAACCCTGGAATTCTCCCGGTGTCTTTTTACCGTTCAAAGTAGCTCGGTCCAAAACCGGTACGAAAGATGAAGCGCGGGGCTTCACGGAGCGAGAGCGTATAGCGAGCGACGGCACGAAAACCGACGCCATCGCATCGGTGTTTTTCTCAGCCTTCATCATGGGCTGCGGCGCATCCAGGCCGACTGCCAATAAGTACGCCGACACTTCGTCAGAAGCGGTGTCTGGCGAAGCCTTCCGTTCGCCGGTCGGCAAGGAGAACACACCACCAAGAAGAACAAAAGACAACGAGGAAACCAGAGAACCCGGAGAGTCTTTGGACAATTGTGAGCCCGAGGCGTTGGCGGCCGCTGCCGCCTTGGCGATTCGAGTTCAGGGCGCTCAGCGCGACGCGGACGCTCTTACGCTGGAGGCTGTGCTGCGCGACCCACAGATGGCGCGCTCGCTTCGCCGACACGCGTCGCTGTGCGGGCTAGCTAGTGGTGGTGCTAGAGGTGCTTCGGACGCAGAGAGCACCTTCCTGGTAGCTTCCAAGCTCTTTGACCTTCACGCCGCTCTTGCCGCCTCGGACGGTGGCGCTGCTTTTATCGCGGCGAGTGACCTAAAGGCATTTGCTAACTTTGGCGCGGTCGGGCTCTCGCCGATCGCCGCAGACGCAGCTCCCGTGGCTGTAGCAGCGGCGCTGAGCGGCTCGGCTGCGCCATTCCACGAAAAGCTTACGCCGGCGTTGGAGGCCATGCGTGCAGAGATTTCCTGCGCCGCTGCGGGCGCTTTGATAGAGCTGGAAAAGGGCGCAAGGAAGAAGCGTGTGGTGGTGCTCGGCGGCGGGTTCTGCGGCGCCATCGTCGCGCACGAGCTGACGCGCGGCGACAGCCAGGGGATTGACACCGAGGAGTTTGCAGTTACGCTCGTCGACACGAAGGAGTTTTTCGAGTTCACGCCCAGTGTGCTGCGACTCATGGCCGACGAGAAGGCCGAGGAGAAGGGCATGTGGAAGAAGTCAGCCATTGAGTTTGAAAAGATCATGGGAGGGAAGGGCGAGCTCATTATCGGTTCGGCTGCGGCCGTGCGCAGGGACCACGTGCTGTTGGGCACGGCGGCGGGCGTCGCCTCGCGTATGGTTCCGTTTGATTACCTTGTGATCTGCACCGGCTCCTCGTACCAGTCCAACATCAAGACCGAGGGCACCTCAATCGAGGCGCGCAAACGCTCGTTCGCCCTTGAGCGCGAGCGCATCAAAACGGCGCCCGCCATCAATGTCGTTGGCAGTGGCCTCGTCGCCACCGAGCTCGCCTTCGATCTGAAGGCCTTTTTCCCTGAGAAGCCGATCGAGATGATCACACGCTCCCTCGGATTGCTGCCGCGTATCCCCGGCGCGAACGAGCGCGTGGCACCCCTTGCCTCCACGCATGGCATCAAAATCAATCTCGGCGCGGAGGTGATGCATGTGGATGAGCAGGGCCGCGCGTTCACGCGCTCTGGTGATGCCAAGGGGCTGCCGAACGCGCGCAGCTTCTGGGCAACTGGGTACCAGCCCAACTCTGCCTTTCTCGCCGATGCGCGCACCGAAAGCATCATTTCGGGGATGCTCGACTCGGCTGGGTACGTGCGAACCAAAGAAACTTGCCAGCTCGACCACGCGGACCTGGGTCACATCTTTGCAGGCGGCGACATATGTCACGCGGGGGCCTTCACCGTCGGCGAGCGCACGATGAACGCGGCTATAAAGCACGGCTTCACGATCGTCAAGAACCTCCTCAAGCTTGTGGGCATGCGCGAGGGCAAGATGAAGAAGCCTTTGGCTCATTTCACGCCAGGCTCCGAATTCCTTGCCGTCTCCCTCGGCAACACCAATGGCCTTTTGTACGCCACCGATCCCAACACTGCCTCCCTCTTCTCCACTAAGGCCGCGCTGGAGGCAGAGAGGGGGCCGCTCAAGGATGCGGGGATCAAGGGTTGGATGGAGCTCAATCCCGCAGTGGACTATATCAAGTTCGTCATGATTCCCAGCGCCGTTTACAACTATTTAGTGAACAACGATTATACCTCGATGGACCAGTTCTACGGGAAAGAGCAGGCTTACCTTACCATCGACGTCGTATAGTGCAGGACTCTCGCTCTCTATTTCGAATCAGTTTCGCGAATCAGTTTCGACGAAGGAGCGACCTGGATCTAGCGCGTTTTTTTACTACATGTATTTACTTCCACGAGCGACGGTAATAGGCGATAGGACGGAACTTTACACCGTAAGCGGAAAGCGCGTACACCTCTGAGCGCGTTCAGCCGAGTTCGGTACAGTATACGCGGGGGTAAGGTAGCTGTCGGGGTATAGGTTTCGGTCGCGGCGAAGGTAGGTTGCGGAGGCAGGTTGGACATGGTGTAGCTAAAAGCTAGATTTCGTTTGTAGATTATTTTGCGAGCGCCCTAGCGTTGTAGCGAGCCCCGCCGCGCACAACCGCGGCGCTGGGCGCGCGGGGGTGGGGCTCAGGTGGGGCCGGGGGTGGCGCGCGTGCGGGGGACATGCTGTGGTTGCCGCCGTGCGTACGCATGTTCCCATCGTCGAGACAAGCGGTTTTCACAGCTAGTGTCATACGTAGACGAATCGCCCCGGGATAGGGGACATAGCCCCGGGAACGAGCCGAACGACGAACGAGGAGGCGCTACGTGCGTACAACGCGTCGTCCATAGGCATAGCGTTAGCGACATCGAGAGCGGAGAGGCTGCGAGACGTGCGAGACGGCGCAGGCGCCAGGCGGACCAGACGCGTTGTTCGCTTCGACGCTTCCCCGCAGCGGCACGTTAGCGCAACTTAACATCCTCACGACCGAGAGCGGAGGGTGCTGTGTGGATCCGCACTAACATTAATACGGAGATCTGGTACCGGTCGTACCGGTAGCCATAGTGACGAAACCCTCTGGTTGCCTACGCGAGATCCGGACCCTATCCGTGCGGAGTCCGTAGACCTGCGCGTGTGTATGCGTGTGTCCGCCCCCCTTTTAGTTGGCAAGCCGACGGTCTGAATGCTGCATAGCTTGACGGTGATTCTCAGGCTGCTGCCGCTCGGCTTCACTTCAGGTCGAACCGGAAATCGTCTGTCTCCCGGCTTCTTGTGGCGGCGAGCGCCTCGGCCAGCGCTACCGCCGACGTTCGCTTGCGCTCTCGCGCAGCAGCTGTCTGCGTTCCCTCAGCCTCGGTGGCCGCCTGCTGCTCACGCATCGTCTGCACCCACCAGGTAACGGCCTCGTCGACCCTCGGCTCAAGGCCCTTGGGAATCCATCCTGCGAGCACCGACCGTGCGGCCTGGTCGCTCAGCGCACCACAGTCGACCGAGACAAGTCCCGTGTCGCGCGCCTCGTCAAAGCGGGGCTCGGGCACATGCACACCGTGTGAACGGAGGCTGTCGGCGACGAGGTGGACCAGCTCTTGCCAAGTGGGCGACTCGGCTGCGCAAATGTGCAGAGCGCGTGTTGAAAATGGCATCGGCAGTCGCAGAGCAGCGACAGCAGCGCTCGCCACATCGTCGGCGAACACGAGCGAGAGTGGTAGTGTGGCACCTGCATCGGGGTTTGTACCCGAGATGGCACTGCCGATCGTGCGCCCCTTAGCCAGCTTGAGAAAGAGCTTCTCCTGGCGGCCAGTATTTTCGTGCGGGCCGAGCACGTCCGGCAGTCGCAGCGCCAGCCAGTCGAGTCTGCCGCCGTGCCGCCGCAGTGCGTTCTCAGCGGCGAGCTTGTTGTTGCCATACTCATCGCGCCGCGCGCGCTCAGCAGAATGCGTGGTATCACTCGCTTCGAGAAGACGCATGCGTTCGTCAAACACAAAGGCTGACGGTTCGCAGGCCATGTAAACAGAGTCGGTGCTGATAAATATGTACCTCTTCAAATGCACGGCTGCAGCAAGTATCGGCTGCACGTCGTCCTCATCGAAGGCGACAAGGTCAATCACGGCATCCCAGCCGCAAGAAAGGACGGCCTGGAGCTGATCTGGCCGCCGCCGCCGATCCACCTTCCGGTGCGCAACTGCGTCGCCAAAGGGATTGGGCGTTTGGCCACGGTTGCAAATGGTCACGACGTGGCCGGCATCGAGGAGTGCGCGTACAGTAGCTCGGCCGATGAATGAGGTGCCGCCGATGACGAGGACCGACGAAGAGCTCTGGGGCTCCTGCATGTGTGGGGACGAGTACTCGGTGTACATGTTATGTACAGAATTTCGTCGAGACCTCGAATCTTCGCTCTTACAGCACCCCTGTTCTTTTAGAACCGGATGAGGAGCCTGATGACAAACCGGGGATTTACTGAAGACGTTGCGGACAGTTTTCCTGGTGCCGATTCAAAGCCGTTCTTGTTATGGTCGTCAACTCGGCCTGGGCTGTCCAGTCGAGCACGGCGCTCGTCCAACTCATCGAGTCCAAGGCGCAGGCCGCGTACGTGGCCGCCTGCGAGACAACTGCCGAAGGCACGCCGCCGCCCGAAGCACCCGTGCACATCTCCGACCCGGTCGACGCGGCGCTCAAGCTCCTCATGGACGAGGACATTCTGGCGGCGGCCGGCGGCGCAAACGCGGCTGAGGACTTTGTGGCCGTGTCCACGAAGCTGGGTACGGCTTATCCGCACCCGGCGCTGGTCAAGGCACTCCAGGCCTGCGCTACAAAGCCCATGCTCAGCTTGCGCGGCTGGCAGTGCGACCTTCCCAGCCTGACTGCGCTGCTCGTGGTGCTCGGTAAGCATCCGAGCATCCGCTCGGCGAGCTTCTGGCAGTGTGGCCTAAACGACCGGGCGTTGACACTGCTCGAGCGCGCGCTGCCCGCCTCCGTTGAGAGCCTCGCCTTCGAGGGCACGGCCGCCGAGGGCGCAGCCGTCGAGGGGCTGTCGACGTTGCCATCGGTCACGAGCCTCGCGCTACGCTGCGCGTCGCTCACGAGCATGCCGCCGCCGCTTGCGGACGCGCTGCGCGCCAACGAGACCCTCACCGCCCTCTCCCTCTTCGGCAACCCGCTCGGCGACATGGGAGCGCTCGAGCTGCTCGAAGCGCTGCGCTCTCACCCGACGTTGCTCACGCTCAACCTGGGGCGTTGCGGGCTGACGGACACGAGTGCTCACGCGGTGCTCGAGATGGTCAGTGACCCGCCCAAGGAGGAGAAGGATGAGGAGGGCGAGGTGCCCGAGGCGGGGGCGATGTGCCTCAACGTCGCCATCCTCCCCAACCGCACGCTGACCGCTCTGAACTTAGGCTACAATCGAATCGGCACGGAGGGGCGGCTGGCGCTCGAGGCGGCGCAGGCGGCCTCGCCGGGCCTCGCACGCCTCGAACTCGTAGGCAACCCATGCCTCACATGCGGTCCGACCGCCGGGCTGGGCGCCGAGCCACGCCGGCTCATCAAAGCGAGTTGGGCGGCGCTCGCGGCGCGTGAGGGTGGCGCCGAGGCGGTGGTTGCCGGGGTGTGCGCGGCTGCGCTCGCCCAGGTGCCCGAGGCACTACCGATCGTCGGGTTTCCGGTCGCCGAGGGCGCCGATACGAAGGAGGCGCCTGAGTTTGCAGGGTGGGAGGGCCTCGCTCCGTTGGGTGCGATCGGTGCCTCCATTCTCGGCAAGCTCGTGGCTGAGCTCGACCATCCGAAACGACTGCGGGCGACGCTGGTCTCCGAGCTCGGCGTCGTGTGCGCCTCGCGCGGCCTGACGCCCGGTGCGTCCTTTGACAAGTTTGGCGAGGCGCTCATCACTGGCATCTCCGCGGCGCTCGGGAGCCAGCTGTCGGAAGATGCGAAGACCGCGTGGCGCGACGCGTACGCTGACGCGGCCCGGTGCATGCAGACGGCCTACTTGCCGAGCCAGCTTGCGGCCGCCGCCATGGCCGCCGCTGCCGCTGCCGCGCCGGCCGAGTGAGACTGTGAGACTGAGGGACGCAGGAGAGAAGGTCGGTGTGTGAGAGGCGGAGCAGGAGAGACGGTACCATGGACGGTACATCTCGACATGTCATTTCAAACCCAGCGGGTTCGCTTGTGGCTAAGAACGGGTGCGGAGGGTTGTGCTTCTCGGAGCGCCGTGCCGGCGTGCGAGATCTTTCTTCGGACGAGTGTGTCGGTCAACAATCCCCGACACGAGTGGCCGGCCGGCCACTCGTCCGGCGGGTGGTTCATGCCAAAGGACCCGCCGCAAAGGCCGAAGAAGCCGGGCGTCAAGTACGATCTCACTACATGCGCGTGCCTGCTCTCATGCTTCGACTTCCAGCAGCGTGGCTTTGTGGACCGCGACGACTGGAAGCGCGGCACGGAGATGATGCAGCTCTCAGAGATGGGTGAGGACGAGGGTCTGTGGGCCAAGGTGCTCGCCACCTACGGTGGTGAGATCGAGGGCTGTGTGGCGATCGCCCGGCTGCAGGACGTGGTACCGATGGATCCACGCATCTCGCTGATGATGCGAGCGATGGTAGCCTCGGTCGCGACTGTCGAGGAACGGCTGGCGCGGCAGGCGCGGCGCACTGCCGACCAGGGCGCGAGCCGCGCTAATCGCATCATCCTCAACATGCGCCGCAAGATCATCGAACCGGTATACCACGCATGGGTCGAGCTCGTCTCCTCTAAGAAGCGGATAGGCCAGCGCGCCGCGAAGGCCGCATTCAATGGCTCGCTCGGCCGAGCATGGCGCCAATGGAGCAGCGTGGCCGAGGCGCTCGCGGAGACTCGGCAGCGGCTGCGTCGATTCGGCGCGCGCTTCGTCCAGCAGGGTCTCGGCCGCGCATGGAACGCGTGGCTCGCGGTGGCCGAGCAGCGGGCGCGCATGCAAGCGATCGGCCGGCGAATGCGCAACCAGGGCCTGACGCGGGCCTTCAACGCGTGGGTCGAGAAGGTCGGGGAGGGCGCCGCGAAACAGGCGCAGATGCGCAAGGCCCTCGGGCGGCTCGTGCACCGAGAGCTCATCGGCTGCTGGGAGAAATGGACGGGCGTGGCGGCCGCAGCACGCCGTAAGGCAACGCAGCTGCGGAAAGTCGCGCGCCGTTTCGGCCATGCGAGGGAGGGCGCCGCCTTCAACAGCTGGCTCGCGGTCCTGGCGGAGAACCGGCTGATGCGGAAGGTGCTACGGCGCGCGCTGCATGCGGGAGTCGGGCGCGCCTTTGGCCGCTGGTACGAGTGCGTCGAGGAACGCATTCGGCTGCGCGAGCTCGCGATGCGTATCGGCCGGCGGATGATGAACCGCGTGCAGGCGGCCACCTTCGATTCGTGGTACGAGTGCATCCAGGCGTCCATTGAGAAGCGCGAGGCGACGCTGCGCAAGGCGATCGTGCAGATCCACTACAAGTGGGTCGCCATGTGCTTCGGCGCGTGGTCCGGCCTGAGCCAAGGGGTTACCGACCGCCGCTCGAAGGCCCTCGGCGGCGCGCTTGGACGGCTGCGCATGCGCGCAGCCGCGCTGTGCTTCGAGGCGTGGGCCGAGTCGTACCGGCGCGCGGGTGCGCTGCGGGCCAAGTACGCGACGCGCTTCGTGGCCGCAGGGCTTGGGGCCGCCTACCGCACATGGGCCGAGACGTCGCGCGAGCTCAAGCGGCTCAAGTCCCGGCTCAAGAAGATTGCGATCCGTATGGCGCGGCGCGTCGAAGTGCTCGTGCTGACCGAGTGGCACGCGTTCGTCAAGGAAGCGCACGGGTACATGCGCGTCGCGCTCGCTCGCTGGGTCAACGGAGAGCTCAATGTCGCCTTCCTGCGCTGGCACGAGCACGCCTCCGGTGCAAGTCGCATGCGGCGCCTCTTGCGCAAGTCGCTCGGTCGTTACGCGAACGCGCTGCTCAGCAAGTGCTTCGTTGCGTGGGTGGGCATGGCGGTCGCCGAGGTGTCGCGGCGTGAGACGCTGACGCGCAGCGCCCTAACCCTCCTCTCTGGCAAGCGCGAGCTGCTGCTCAAGAACCGCTTCGTCCACTGGCACGACCTCGTGCGCGGGGTCAAGGAGCGCCGTAACGGGCTGCTGCGCAAGGCGATCCTGCGGCTGCGCAATCAGCAGCTCCTCAGTGGCTGGAACCTGTGGATGGAGCACCACGAGGCGTGCCGGGGGATGCGCAGAGCGGCGATCGCGTGGAGGCAGGCCGCAGCGGCCCGAGCCTTCCGATCGTGGGCTCACAAGGCGGAGAGTGCGCGCCGGCTGCGCCAGCTCGGTACGGCCGTGCTTGCCCGCTGGCGCGGCGGCGTACTGACCAAGGTGTTCCTGGCCTGGGCCTCTCACATCGGGTCCGAGCGCACGCGGCGCGAGCAGTCGCAGCTCCGCGCGCTCGCCGCCCTCTCCGGACGTTACGAGATGCTCATGCAGCTGCAGTTCTGCGCCTGGCGCGACTACGCGCGTGCGGCCCACCATCGGCGCTTGGAGCTCGCCACGAAGGTCTTCAGGCGCTACGCGAACCAGGCCGTGACACGCTGCTTCCTCGCGTGGCAGGCGCTCGCGGCGTCCGCTCGTCAGACGTCCAACGACAAGATGGCGCGCGCACTCGCTTTGCTGTCCGACCGCAACGAGCTCTTGCTGCGCGCGGCCTTCGTGGCTCTGCGCCGCGCGATCGCAAAGCAGCAGGACGAGCGGCAGGCGCTCGTGCAGAAGTCGCTCATGCGCATGAAGTATGGCGTGCTGCATGCCGCCTTCGAGGAGTGGCGCGCGGCTTATCTTGAAGCCAAGCGCAAGCGCGTCGCCGCCGGTGGTGGTAGCGGCGGCGGTGGCGCCGGCTTCGATCGAGCAGCCAAAGCGGAGCTCGCGGCAGCGCGCGCGGATGCAGCGCACGCGGCGCAGCAAGCGGCGGAGCAGGCGCGACGCAACGACGAGCTGCAGGCGCGCATCACGCAGCTCGAGGCGCTCGTGCTCGGAATGCTCCCAGTACTCCCTCCAGAGACGCCGCCGGCTCCGGCGCACGCACCCGTTGCGCCCGAGCCTGTGCCCGAGCCGCTGCCGTGTGTCGACCTCGCACCGATGTTTGCGTCGCTGCGCGGCTTCGGGCAGGTGATCGGGGCCACCCTTGGCGCAATGCACGGTCTCACGCAGGCAGTAAGTGAGGTTCGTCTGGCCTCGGAGGTCGGCGGGGGCGCGGGCAGCACCGGCAGCAGACGAGGAGGGAGGTCGTGGGAGCTCTCCGAGGTACCGCCGACAGCGACGGCGGGCGAGGCGGCAGCGTGGGTGTCGAATCGCCTCTCAGTACTCGAGAGCGAGTTGCATGGGCAGCTGGACAGTGCCCTCCACACGCTGCGCCACTCGGAGCGTACTCTCGAGGATGGGCTGCGCAACGTGCGCGTGAGTCAGCTGGGCACGCTCGAGGTGCCGCTCCACCCGCTCCCCATCGGCTCCGTCGATGCAGCCGCCTCGCACATACTCATGAGCGAGGTGCGCTCACTGCAGACGCAGCTCGCAACGACGCGCCGCGAGCTTAAGGACGTCATCCGCACCAAGGCGTACCGGTACGAGATGGCCTACATGCGCACCGAGCTCCATTCCTTCCTCTTCGGCGGTGGCCCTGCGGGTTCCGCCGCCGCCATCGGCGCTTCTGAGCTGATCCACGACACAACCGTCGCGCGACAGGCTCTGCTCGCCGCGGACGAGTCCCGGGCGCTGTCCCGGGCGCTCTCAAGGGTGGATAGCGAGAGTGTCACGGGGGGGATCGAGGACGAAGCAGCCGCAGGTGGGGACACGTCGAGGAACTCTCAACAAGCGTTGCAGGGAATGCGTGGCATCGAGGAGGAGGAACTCTTGCCGCCGCGCCTCTCGCCACGCGCGAGCAGCCACCAGAGCCACGTGCCTTCACCACGCCCCTCGCGTCCGGCATCTGCATCGCTCAAGGGGCGGGCCGCTCCCCCTCCGACGCCCACCGCCCGAGACGCCAGCGCCACACAGTTCTTCGAGATGCCGCCGTACCACTACGACGCCGATCTCGGCGGCGCCGGCTCTGTCGCCGCGCGCTTTGGCATCGGCGTGAGCGGCGCGGCCTCGGCGAGGGAGGGCGGCGCCGGCGCCGGCTGCCGCTCAGTAGGAGGGCCCGCGCCGCCCACGCGCCCATCACGCCCTCGATCCGCCGTCGTGGGCGTCTCGCCTCGCATGAAGGCCCTCGTTAGCGGGGAGCCCCTCGGCGCGTACGCAGGCGGCGGCGTGCCCATGAGCAGCGTGGCAGCCGACGGCCAGTTCGAACCGGATCCGAGCGATGCGGTCGGTATGGCTTGGGCCTCGCGCGGGCACTTTGCCCAACAGCTTGAGCCACGCCAGGTTGTTGCTGGCCGTGGGTCGAACGGGCGCCTCGTCTCTTCGAGGCCGCCGAGTGCGGGCGTCCGGCCAGCGCCTGCGTAGACGCACGCATGGCTTCCGCTCACTACGACGCTCACTACCTCACATTAGACATCTTGCGAGTGTGCGCACACGTATACGATACGCGTCGTCACGTCGTTGCGCCGCATGCTCGACGCGGGACGCGCTGGCCGCGCACTGGCTGGCCCGCACGACCAGCCGCACGCCGCGCCGCGGCCGGGGCCGGCGCTTCTGGCGGCCAAGGGGCCGCGGGCAGCCACGCTGTGGGGACGCTGCCTCGACCCCGGCCGCAATAGGCAATACCTCGATCGCCGCTCACTACACCGCGACGAGGACTGCGCACCATCGCCGCCGAACCGAACACGCGCGCCACGACCCACGAGCGA
>Ga0164295_10003424_pt1 | contig 12778 bp, 13 predicted proteins | sample GEODES006metaG_FD_111798 | JGI IMG/M metagenome (GOLD analysis project Ga0164295, IMG submission 111798) | Oligotrophic lake water microbial communities from Sparkling Lake, Wisconsin, USA - GEODES006 metaG | ecosystem: Environmental > Aquatic > Freshwater > Lake | place: USA: Sparkling Lake...
AGCACGGGGCGCTGCCCGCGCGCCAGCAGATCAAGGATCAACGGCGCCAGCTTCACCGCCTCCGGGCGGGTGCCGGCGATGAACATGATCGGGCCTGTTGCAACATCGGGGTCGTCGGCAACCATCGCCCACCTGTGCGACGTGACTGACCCTGAACCCTGTTGTGCGCGAAGCCTGTCGATCTTGCAACTGCCGGACGGGCACCGCCCACGGCAGCAAGATCAGAACTTGGCGTCCTTCACGCGGAACAAGGCTTCCAGTTCCGGATCAGACCGCCGGCCCAGCACGCGCTCGGCGATATACTCGCCCACCACTGGCCCATGCTTGAAGCCGTGGCCGGAACCGCCGCCGGCAATCCAGACATTGTCCCACCCCGGATGCTGCTGGATCATGAAATGTTCGTCCACGCTGTTTTCCAACTGGCACACCCGGGTTTCGATGACCGGCTGGTCCTTCAGCCCCGGAAAGCGGCGCGCCAGATAATCGCGCGACCGGCGCACCTGGAACGGCGTGACCATGCGATCATCATTGTCAGGGTCCATGATCGTATCGCCGCCCACCGGGCAGACCTTGATGCCCTTGCCGTCAACACTGGGAAAACCATAATGGCTGGCTTCGGAAAACACCGGCAGATTGGGGCAGGACCAGCGGTCGTCACCGGCCGGCATGCCAAAGAAATAGACCTCGCGCCGCGGCGTCTGCAGCTTCTGGCCCAGCAGATCGGGGAACAGCCGCCCCAGCCACGGCCCGCAGGCAAAGACATATTTCGCGCCGCTCACCGCGCCGCCGCCTTGCAGCGCCAGATTGGCCATGGCGCCGCCACTGGCCTGCCCCGGCGCGGCGCGACCCGACACCAACTGCACGCCCTTGCGCGCCGCGGCTTCCGCCACGGCCAGGCAGGCGCGGTGTGCCCGCACGATCAGGGCGCCGGGTTCATACAGACCCACCGTGTTTTCGCCCGGCTCCATCTGCGGCCAGCGCCGGCGCATGTCGGCGGCGGTCATCAGTTCATGATCGACCTTCAGCCGGGTGAACACATCGCGCGAGCCGCGCAGACCGGCATTGAGATCGGTCGCCAGTTGCAGCCGCCCCGCCTGTGACAGCAGCGGCAGCCCGAATTCGCGTTCGCGTTCCCGCCACAGCTCCATGCCGCGCAGCACCCAGCGCGAATAGACTTCGCGATCCCCATAGCCCACCCGGATCTGCCGGGTTTCCCCGCCCGACGTGGCCCGCGCATTGCCCGGCCCATAGGCATCAACCAGCGTGACCGTGTGGCCCATTTCGCGCAGCCGCAGCGCCGTCCAGCCGCCGAACGCGCCGGCGCCGATCACCACCACATCGGCGGGCTTGGCCGTGCGCTGCCATTTCAACGCGGATTGCGCCGAAGCGGACGCGGCGACACCGCTGGCCGCTGCCAGGCCGGCTGCCTTCAGAAATGTGCGACGTTCCACCGTTGACCCCCCAATTTTTCAGCGCTTCACCGATTACGGCGCGCGACATTTCTGCGGAGCCTAGGTCTGGCCCCGGCAACCGTCAATTGCGCCCCCTGATGGCACGACAAAACAGCGCATTCCAAAGCGCTTGTCCTCGTGTAACCTGCCCTCAATCGACCAATGCGGCAGGAGCAGGCAAGGTGACCGCACCAACAGGCACATTCAAAGACGCCATCTTCCGCTGGTTCGAACCGGCGACCCTGGCCTTCATCCTGCTGATGTGGAGCCTGCTGCCCGCCGAAACCGCCAGCAACCCGCTCACCATCCTGGCCGCGACGCTCACCACGCGGGCAGTGGTCCTGGGCCTGGAATTCGTGGGCGAACGCCATGCCGGCTGGCGGCTGAACCGCCGGGAGCTGCTGACCGATCTCTTTTATCTGGTGCTGGGCTACACGGTCATCCAGGCGGTCAACAACGAAGTCATCGATGGCGGCTTGCTGGCACTGAAGGCGCAATTGGGCATCGCCACCCCCGGCCTTGCACAACTGCCGCTGGCGGTGCAGGCGCTGCTGATCCTGTTCATTATCGAATTCGGCCAATATTGGCTGCACCGCGCCATGCACAATTGGCGGCCGCTCTGGCTGCTGCACGCGCCGCACCATCACCTCACCCAGCTCAACGCGCTGAAGGGCGGCGTCGGCAACCCGCTGGAGCTGATCCTGGTGTTCGCCTCGGTGGTGGCGCTGTTCGATTTCTCGCTGCCGGCCTTGTTCTGCGCCGGGCATCTGGTCACCGCGATCACCTGCTTTGCCCACGCCAATGTCCGGTTCAAGGCGCCGGCCTGGTATGGATTTTTCTTCACCACCGTCGCGCACCACAGCCTGCACCACAGCGTCGCCTATGACGACACACGCTGCAATTATGCCAATTCGCTGATCATCCTCGATCGCCTGTTCGGCACGTTCCGTGTCGGTGAAACGGATACCGTCGGCCAGGGCGAACGCCGCCGCCTGAGCATCCGCGAGCAATTTCTGTTCCCGGTGCTGCCCGCCATCAACGGCGCCAACGAACGGCCGGGTATTCCGGCAGAGTGAAGCGAGCCACCTTTCCCCCTGGGGGAGAGGTGATCGTGATCGCGGCCAGCTTGTGAAACGTCCACCCGCCCGCTAACGCCGCACCTGTGAACACATCTCCTCTCGTCATTGCCGTCGATGGCCCCGCCGCCAGCGGCAAGGGCACCATCGCCAAGGCGTTGGCCCAGCATTATGCCCTGCCGTTCATGGACACCGGCAAACTCTATCGCGCCTGCGGGCTGGCGGTGCGGTTGGCCGGGCACGATCCTTATGATGCCGATGCGGCCGCCGATGCGGCGCGGCACATCGACACCGGATTGCTGGACGATCCCGATCTGATGAGCGCGCTGAACAGCGATTATGCCTCCATCATCTCCAGCCATCCGCAGGTACGCGCCGCGCTGTTCGATACCCAGCGGGCCTTTGCGCAGCAGGCGGGTGGCGCCGTGCTCGATGGCCGCGATATCGGGACTGTCATTGCGCCCGATGCACCAGCCAAATTGTTCGTGACCGCTGCGCCCGAAATCCGCGCCCAGCGCCGGCACGCCGAACAGGCGGCGCGCGGCGCCCCCCATATGCTGGCCGATGTGCTGGCCGATATCCAGGCACGCGATGCCCGCGATTCGGGGCGATCGGCCGCGCCGCTGGTCCGCGCGGCCGATGCTGCCTTGCTTGATACCAGCAATCTGGATATAGCCGCGGCCGTTGCAGCCGCGATCGCGCTTGTTGAAAGTGCGCTTGCGCGCAACGGCCGCTGACCAGCGCCGCCCCGGCAGGACACCCGATTAGGGCCTGCGCGGGCGTTTTTGGTTTTCGGTGAATACCCAAGGGAGCGGCTGGCATGGTGCCACCGCGACGGCGATGAACGACGGGCAATGGTGCCACGTCGATGGGTTTGATGGCGCAGGTTCGCGCTGTCCCGGCCCGTGAATGCAAGGTGTTTTACTGTCTATGGCGACGTCTGCCCAACCGACCCGCGATGATTTTGCCGCGATGCTCGATGCCATGCTTGGCAAGAATCAAAGTTTCGAAGGCCGCGTTGTCCGCGGTGTCGTCACCGCGATCGAAAATGAATTTGCCGTCATCGATGTCGGCCTGAAGAGCGAAGGCCGCATTCCGCTGCGCGAGTTCGCCGACCTCACTGGCAAGGTCGAGCTGAACGCCGGCGATGAAGTCGAAGTGTTCGTCGATCGCGTCGAAAACGCCAATGGCGAAGCGATGCTGAGCCGCGACCGCGCCCGCCGCGAAGCCAGCTGGGACGCTCTGGAGAACAAGTTTGCCGCCGGTGAGCGCGTGGAAGGCGTGATCTTCGGCCGCGTGAAGGGTGGCTTCACCGTCGATCTCGGCGGCGCTGTCGCCTTCCTGCCCGGCAGCCAGGTCGATATCCGCCCGGTGCGCGATGTCACCCCGCTGATGAACCTGCCGCAGCCGTTCCAGGTGCTGAAGATGGACCGCAAGCGCGGCAACATCGTCGTCTCGCGCCGCTCGATCCTCGAAGAATCGCGCGCCGAAGCCCGCACCGGCCTGATCAGCAGCCTGGCCGAAGGTCAGATCGTTGACGGCACCGTCAAGAATATCACCGATTACGGCGCTTTCGTTGATCTGGGCGGCATCGATGGCCTGCTGCACGTCACCGACATGAGCTACAAGCGCGTCAACCACCCGTCGGAAGTGCTGAACATCGGCGATGTGCTGCGCGTGCAGATCGTGCGCATCAACCGCGACACCCAGCGCATCAGCCTGGGCATGAAGCAGCTCGAAGCCGATCCGTGGACGACGGCTGCTGCCAAATATGCCGTGGACACCCGCCACAAGGGCCGTGTCACCAACATCACCGAATATGGCGCCTTCGTCGAACTCGAAGCCGGCATCGAAGGCCTGGTGCACGTGTCCGAAATGTCGTGGGTCAAGAAGAACGTCCACCCCGGCAAGATCGTTTCGACCAGCCAGGAAGTCGAAGTCATCGTGCTGGAAGTGGACGAGGAAAAGCGTCGCATCAGCCTTGGCCTCAAGCAGGCCCAGCGCAATCCGTGGGAAGTGTTTGCCGAAACCCACCCGGTTGGCAGCATCGTCGAAGGCGAAGTGAAGAACGCCACCGAATTCGGCCTGTTCATCGGCCTGGACGGCGACGTCGACGGCATGGTGCACATGAGCGATATCGCGTGGGGCATGACCGGCGAAGGTGCCCTGTCGCGCCACCACAAGGGCGAGCGCGTTTCCGCCCGCGTGCTGGAAGTGGACATCGAGAAAGAGCGCATCAGCCTGGGCATCAAGCAGCTCGATGAGACTGCGCCCGGCCCGGTGGTGCGCAACAACACCGGCGCCGACTGGAAGAAGAATGACGTGGTGACCGCCACGGTCGTCATCGCCCGCGACGGCGGTCTGGATGTGCAGATCGGCGAAGATGGCCCGGTGGTGTTCATCAAGCGTGGCGATCTCAGCCGTGACCGCGACGAGCAGAAGGCCGAACGCTTCCAGCCCGGCCAGAAGGTCGACACGATGGTCGTCGGCTTCGAAAAGGGCCGCAAGCCGATGCTCAGCATCAAGGCGCTGCAAATCAGCGAAGAAAAAGAAGCTGTTGCGCAGTTCGGCACCTCGGATTCGGGTGCCACGCTCGGCAATATTCTGGGCGCTGCCTTCAACAAGGCCCGCGAGGACGCCGAAAAGGGCTGATTTTCGCTTCATTTCAGGAACAAGGAAACCCCGGCGGTCCACCGCCGGGGTTTTTTGTGGGCGCGGCGCCAGATACGTCTGAATTTGTGACACCAATGTTGCATTTTTTCCGTTGGCACCTTGACCAGCGGCCCGGTTACAATAAGCTTTGTGCGCGAAATCGGGCCTTGGTGCCTGTGCGCCAAACGGGGTACAGCAGCATGATGCGGTCTGAACTGGTTGCAGTTATTCGGCTGGCACCTTGACCGGCGGCTCGGTTGCAATAAGCTGGCGCAAAAAAATCATGGGGTGGCGCGTGTGCGCCAAACGGGGAACAGCAGCATGATCCGGTCTGAACTGGTTGCCGTCATTGCCGAAGCGAATCCGCATCTGACCATTCGTGATGTGGAACAGATCGTTGCCACCGTGTTTGACGAAATCACCGATGCGCTGGCGCAGGGCCGCCGCGTGGAACTGCGCGGCTTTGGTGCCTTTTCCACCCGCGCCCGCGATGCCCGCACCGGGCGCAACCCGCGCACCGGCGATGCCGTCAAGGTCGATGCCAAACGCGTCCCCTATTTCAAGCCCGGCAAGGAATTGCGGGAACGGCTGAACGGCTGACACGCCGCTCAACACCGGCTAAGAGACGCTTCGTCGGCGGGCGCTATTGATGCCCCGCATTGCGGGCGTGGCGGAACCGGTAGACGCAGCGGACTTAAAATCCGCTTTCCCCTGGAAGTGCGGGTTCGAGTCCCGCCGCCCGCACCATGTTTTTCGCGCGATGCCGCCCGCCAACCCATCGCGATCTGTCGCGCGATGCCGCCCGCCAACCCATCGCGCGGTCAGGCGCGGCAACAGCGCCGACCCGCGCGGCCCGCGAGCCCCCGCCACCACTGGCCAGGGCCTGCGGGTGTTTTCCCCATTGCCGTCATTGCCGCATTGGCTTGCATAAACGCGCGCAAAGGCCGATTATCACAGATGAGCAATCGCATGCCGTGAATGATTCTGCGGATTGCACGCGCTGTGTTAAGCAGACATGGTGCCATATTGCGTTTATACTGCCGCCGCTTTGGCTGGCTGAGGAATGATGATGTCCGACGGGAATGCGTGGATCGAAATCGTGCTGCTGGCAATGCTGGCCGCGTTCATCGGTCTGCGGCTGGTGTCGGTGCTTGGCAAGCGCACCGGGCAGGAGCGGCCGATCGGTGACAGTTTCCGCCCCAGCACCGAAGTTGTGCCGGCCCCGCGCCGGGAAGCCGATCGCCCGGTGCGTGGCCGCCTGGTGCTGCCCGCCGGCACCGATGCCGCGCTGCAACCGATCCTGGAAGACATTGCCGCGGCCGATATCGGGTTCGCGCCGGAAAAATTCCTCGATGGCGCGCGCTTTGCCTATGGCATGATCCTGGAAGCCTTCTGGTCCGGCAATCTCGGCTCGCTGCACGGCCTTGCCTCCGATGAAGTGCTCGACAATCTGGGCGCGGCCATCGATGCCCGCGGCGCGACGCGGCTGGGCAACACGCTGGTCGCCGTCGATGCGGCCATCATCCATGGCGCCGATCTGGTCGGCACCATGATCGAGATGACGGTGCGTTTTTCGGCCCGGGTATCGACCGCCGACGGCGAAACCGAAAGCCATGATCTGTGGACATTCAGCCGGCTGGCCGGCAGCCCCGATCCAGCCTGGGTGCTGATCGCCACCGACAATGAAGCCGACAGCAGCGACATGCTGCCTGACCATCTCGACTGACCACCGGCCGCAAGGCAGGGTGAAAGGATGATGCGCCAGACCATAGCGCTGGCCGCGTTGTTGTTGCTTGCGGCCTGTGCCGGCAAGCGCGAGCGGCCGGCAACGCCGCCAGCCCCACCGACCATGCCGGCGGCGGCCGTTCCCGCGCCCACCGCGCCCGCCCCGCCCGCCACGCCGGCCCGCGCCGCCGATGCCGGTGCAGCCCGCATCGAGCTGCCAGCCCTGCCCGATGCCGTGGCCGCGCTCACCGCCTTTCGCCGCTCCTGCCCCGCCCTGCTGCGCCGCGAAGACCTGTCGGGCCTGACCACAACCGCTGATTGGCAAGCGGCCTGCGCGGCGTCCGCCAGCGTCGCGCCCGGCGCCGAAGCCGGCTTTTTCCAGCAATATTTCACCGCCGTTGCCGTGACCGGCGGCGACGGCTTTGCCACCGGCTATTATGAGCCCGAAATCGCCGCCAGCCGTGCCCGCGCGCCCGGTTACGACGTGCCGATCTACCGCCGGCCGCCCGATCTGATCGATGTGCCGCTGGGCGATTTCGCCGCCAGCCTGAAGGGCCGCACCGTGCGCGGCCGGGTGCAGGGCAACCGGCTGGTGCCCTATGCCAGCCGCGCCGAGATCAGCGCCGGTGCGCTCGCCGGTCGTGGCCTTGAACTGGCGTGGGCGGCTGATCCCTACGAGGCATTTTTCCTGGAAATCCAGGGCAGCGGCCGCCTGCGCCTGCCCGATGGCGAGGTGCTGCGCATCGGCTATGACGGGCAGAACGGCCGTGACTATCTGGCGATCGGCCGGCTGCTGATCGAACAGGGCCGGCTGGAGCGCGGCAAGGCCGGCATGGTGCAGATCCTCGCCTGGCTGCGGGCCAATCCGGCCGAGGCGCCCGCCGTGCTCGACGCCAATGGCTCGAAGATCTTCTTTCGCATCCTGACCGGCGAAGGCCCGATCGGCGCGCTGAATGTGCCGGTGACGCCGCGCGTGAGCGTCGCGGCCGATCCGGCGTTCATCCCGCTTGGCGCGCCGCTGTTGGTGGATACGGTGCTGACCCGCAGCGGCGAGGCCTTCACGGCCCTGATGGTGGCACAGGATACCGGCGGGGCGATCAAGGGCGCCAACCGCATCGATCTCTTCCTGGGCGCCGGTGCCGACGCGGCGGCCACCGCCGGCGCGCAATCCGCGCCGGCGCGGATCATCCTGCTGATCCCGACCAGCGCCGCCGCGCGCCTGCCCTGATGCGTCGGCTGAGCGCCCACGAACGCGCGCTGTGGGCGCGGGTGGCGGCCAGCGTGAAGCCCCTGCCCGGCCGCGAAATGCCGAAATTGCCCGCCGCGCCCGCGCCGGTCGCCACCGCAGAGCCGCCACCCGCTGCAAAGACCCCGCCCAGCCCGTCACGGCGTCCGCCCGCAGCACCCACCGCCAAAGCAAAAGCCCCACACCCGCTCGGCGCGACACTGGATGGCAGTTGGGATCGCCAGATCGCCCGGGGTCGCCTGGCACCCGATCGCGTCGTCGATCTGCACGGCCACACGCTGGCCACAGCGCACGGCGTGCTGGCCAGCGCCATCCTGGCCGGCGATGGCGCGCGCGTCATATTGGTCATCACTGGCAAGGGCCGCCCGGACCGCCCGGCGCGCATCCGCGATGAACTGATGCACTGGCTGGATCGCCCCGATCTGCGCCCGCACGTCGCCTCCCTGCGCGGGGCCCACCCGCGCCATGGCGGCGGCGGCGCATTCTACATCATTTTGCGCCGGGGAAAGTGACAGCCCTATCGCCAATTGCAGTCGGCGCGGCCGTCACAAGCCTCTAACGCTAATGGCGCTCAACGCCCTTCCCCTTGCGGGGACGGCGTGGCCTTGCGCAGGAGAATCGACATGAGCGAAGATGTGGTGCTGGTCAGCCGCGACGGCCCGGTGGCAATCGTCACCCTCAACCGGCCGCAGGCGATGAACGCACTCAGCGCCGCGCTGCGCCGCGCGCTTGCAGCGACGTTCCGCGACCTGGAGGCTGATGACAGCATGCGCGCCATCGTGCTCACCGGCGCCGGCACACGGGCGTTCACCGCCGGGCTCGATCTGAAGGAACTCGGGCAACAGGGCCTGGGCGCCGCGAACGCCGAAGGGCCGGACGACAATCCGGTGAAAGCCATCGAGCAGACCGGCAAGCCGGTGATCGGTGCCATCAACGGCGTGGCCATCACCGGCGGCTTCGAGGTTGCGCTGGCCTGCGACGTGCTGATCGCATCGCAGAACGCCCGTTTTGCCGATACGCATGCGCGGGTGGGCATCATGCCGGGCTGGGGCCTCAGCCAGAAGCTCTCCCGACTGATCGGCCCGTATCGCGCCCGCGAACTGTCGCTGTCCGGCAATTTCCTCGATGCCGCCACCGCCGAGCGCTGGGGGCTGGTGAACCGGGTCGTGCCGGCGGACGAATTGCTGCCGGCCGCGGTCAAGCTGGCGCACGACATGGCCAGCATCGCGCCGGAATTTTCAAGGACGTACAAACGGTTGATCGGCGACGGCTATGCGCTGCCGTTCGGCGAGGCGATGGCATTGGAGAATTCGCGCTCCACCGCCGCCAACGCCCGCGTATCGGCCGCCGATGTGGAGGCCGCACGCGGCCAGGTGCAAGAACGGGGACGCAACCAATGACCGCCATGCCATTCCAAGGTTTCAACAGCGACACTATCGACGACATGCTGGTCAACCCGGCCGCCTATGCCGACGAAACCATCCACGACGCCTACACCACGCTGCGCCGCGACGATCCGGTGCACTGGACCCAGCCCAACGGCTTCCGACCGTTCTGGTCGATCACAAGGCACGCCGATATCGTGGCGATTTCCAAGGCCAATGATCGCTTCATCAACCGGGAACGCACCTATATCTCGCCTGTCGAGGCCGAAGACTGGGTGAAGGCCACCACCGGCGACACGCACCTGTTCCGCACGCTGGTTGATCTCGACGATCCGCTGCACATGAAATTGCGGCGCATCACCAACACATGGTTCATGCCGCAAAATCTGCGCGCGCTGGAACCGCGCATCGCCGGCATCGCCAAGGCGCATGTCGATCGCATGGCGGCGCTGGGCGGCACCTGCGATTTCGTGAACGAGGTCGCGCTCTGGTATCCGCTGCGGGTGATCATGATGATCCTGGGCCTGCCCGACGCCGACGAGAACCGCATGCTGCAGATGACGCAGGAGATTTTCGGCCCGCAGGACCCGGATGTGGTGGCGCGCAGCCGCATCATCACGCAGGGTTCGGGCAACCCTGAAGCCTCCGGCAATCCCCAGATCGATCTGTTCGCGCTGGTGCAGCAGTTCTTCGTCTATTTCGGGGAGGTGATCCAGGATCGCCGCGCCAACCCGCGCGACGATCTGGCGACCGTGATCGCGCAAGGCACGGTGGATGGCGAACCCATCGGCCTGCACGAAGCGGTCAGCTATTACGCGATCACGGTCACCGCCGGCCATGACACCACCAGCAGCAGCGCGTCGGGCGGGCTGTTGCAACTGATCCGCAACCCCGCCGAGATGGCCAAGCTGAAGGCCGATCCGGCGCTGATCCCGCAAGCGGTGGAAGAAATGATCCGCTGGGTGACGCCGGTGAAGCATTTCATGCGCACCTGCACCCAGGATACCGAAATCGGCGGCAAGACCATCAAGGCCGGCGATGGCGTCGCCTTGTTCTATTGGTCGGGCAACCGCGACGAGACGGTGTTCGATGACCCGTTCAGTTTCAAGGTCGACCGCGCCGCCAACCCGCAGACCGCATTCGGCAATGGTGTCCACCAATGCCTGGGCCTGCATCTGGCGCGCATGGAAATCCGCGCCTTGTTCGCCGAACTGCTGCCACGGCTGGACGAGATCGCCCTGACCGGCGAGCCGAAGAACAGCATCGCCAATTTCGTCTCCGGCCTGAAGACCCTGCCGGTGCGGTACAGCTTGCGATGAGAGGTGATCCGGGCCGGCTGCTGGCCGAAACCTATCCGGCACGGCTCGATCTGCCGACGCGCTTTGGCGACATGGATGCCAACGGCCATCTCAACAATGTCGCGATCGCGCAACTGTTTGAAGAGGCGCGGGTGCAGTTCAACACCGGCACGGCCAGGCTGTTCGCGGGGCCACGCCCGCGCTTCATGGTCGCCCATGTCGGCATCGATTATCTGGCGGAGGGCCATTATCCGCACGCCGTGGCGCTGATGCTGGGCGTGTCGCACATCGGCACCTCCAGTTTCCGCATGGCGATGGCGGCGTTCCAGGCGGAGCGCTGCATCGCCCTGTCCGATGCCGTGCTGGTGGTGCGCGGGCCCGATGGCGGCGCGGCGCCTTTGCCGGCGATCCTGCGGGAACGGCTTGAGGCGCATCGCTTGCTCGGCTAAGGCCGCTTCCTTTCCCCCATCCGGAGACAGACCATGGCCGACACGCTCACCCTCACCCTGGAAACCGGCGATGTCGTCATCCGCCTGCGCAACGATCTGGCCCCCGGCCATGTCGAGCGCATTGCCGGCCTCGCCAACGAAGGCTTTTACGACGGCGTGGTCTTCCACCGCGTCATCCCCGGCTTCATGGCGCAGGGCGGCTGCCCCAAGGGCACCGGCACCGGCGGTTCGAAACTGCCCGATCTGAAGGCGGAGTTTTCGGCCGAACCGCATGTGCGCGGCGTCTGCTCGATGGCCCGCACCAGCGCGCCGAACAGCGCCAACAGCCAGTTCTTCATCTGCTTCGACGATGCCCGCTTCCTCGATCGCCAGTACACGGTGTGGGGCGAAGTGACATCGGGCATGGAGCATATCGATGCCCTGCCCAAGGGCGAACCGCCGCGCAGCCCCGGCAAGATCATCACCGCGCGCGCGGTGTAGGGTCGATTGCGTCAAAGCTGAAGCGTTCAACTCCCTCCCCCTTGCGGGGAGGGCGAGAGACGAGCCGAAGGCGAGGCCCGGGGTGGGGGTTGCTTCTGTGGCCACGAGGGGAACCCCCACCCCGCTCGGCTGGCGCCGAGTCGCCCTCCCCACAAGGGGGAGGGAGTCGGAAGAAGCAAATGACGAGCAATAGAAGCTAAAGGCTGAGTTCCACCGTCACCACATCACCCTCCCCCACGCCTTCCTTCTTGCGCACTATGGCCTTCACCGGCAGCAGATAGCCTCCGGCCTCCTTGGACGGGAAAACGGACGTCTGCCATAATGTCCCGCCCAGCCGCACCTTCACATACACCGATCCCCACGCCGCCGTGCGCCCCGGCGCCGCTGCCTTGATGCCATCGGCCACCGCGCCGGTGATGGTGAGGAAATGCCACGACACCGGGCTGGGCTTGCCGTCCTGCACCTTGCCCTTCCAGATCCACAGCGGCCCGCTGAACGTCCAGTTGCGGCCCGTCGGCAGTTCATGGCCGAGCTCCTCGCGCAGGAAGCGGATCAGTTCGGGATCGAGGTCGGCGTCCATGTGCCGGACGATATCCTATCGCCGCAACACGAACACCCCGGTATCGCCGAGCAGATTCGGCCACAGCGCCACCGGCTTGCCGGCGCTGAGCGCGGTGCGGCCCTGCACGGTCAGGCCCATCGCCACCGCCAGCGCTTCGAAATCAGCGATGGTGCAGAAATGGATGTTGGGCGTTTCGTGCCAACTGATCGGCAGGCTGCGCGTCACCGGCATCTGCCCCGTCAGCGCCAGCATGGCGCGCACCCGCCAATGGCCGAAATTCGGGAAGGAGACCACGGCACAGCGCCCGATCCGCACCAGTTCGCGCAGCACCACCGCCGGCCGCTGCATGGCCTGCAATGTGTTGGACAGGATCACCACATCGAAGGCGGCATCGGGATAATCGGCCAGATCGGTATCGGCATCGCCCTGCACCACGGCCAGGCCGCGGCCCACG
>Ga0164295_10003427_pt1 | contig 12768 bp, 20 predicted proteins | sample GEODES006metaG_FD_111798 | JGI IMG/M metagenome (GOLD analysis project Ga0164295, IMG submission 111798) | Oligotrophic lake water microbial communities from Sparkling Lake, Wisconsin, USA - GEODES006 metaG | ecosystem: Environmental > Aquatic > Freshwater > Lake | place: USA: Sparkling Lake...
TATGCCAGCCGGTTGGCATCATAGTCCTTATATGCAGTCAGTCGCTAGGTGTCGCCAGCCTGATCTTACTCCTGCTGTATGTCATGTTGATGGCACCAGCCGAGTACAGACTGTGGCGCGGGACGGTTCGGGCATAAGAGAATTACTAGAGAAATGGTATGTGCTAACAGGATGTCCTATGTTGCTCAACACCAGTTTGAACATACGTGGCGAACCCATGGTCAATGATCGTGCAGACGCTGATCGTTTTGAACAGTTATATAGCGTAAAGGTATGTTCATGACAGCAATAAAACAAGCAAAAACAAGATACAGTGATGCATTTTACTTCTATGCCAACGATGAAATAATTGGTCGAAGTATTGATGTATATGGAGAATACAGTCAGTTTGAAGTGGATTTTTTATTAAGTTTTTTAGGAAAAGACACTGTGGTATACGACATAGGTGCCAACATAGGATATCATACTCATGCGTTTGCCAGTCGTGCTGGACGAGTCATCAGTTTTGAACCACATCCACGAACATTTCAAATGCTAACAAAAAACACCGAACATTTACCAAATGTCACAAGGTTCAATCTGGCTGTGAGTAACTTTACTGGCCGGTCAAAATGTTTAGATTACAACATTGATGTTGGTGGCAATTATGGTGCAGTATCAGTGGACAGTGAGAACGGTGTGTTAGAAATTGAATGTGTGAGCCTGGAACAAGTGAATACATCTCTACCCGACTTGATCAAAATTGATGTTGAAGGCAGTGAATTTGCAGTGATACAGGGTTGTATGGAAATAATAAAAAAGAAACATCCAGTGGTGTATTATGAAGCACACGAAACTGTTCATCTTAAAGAAATTTACCAATTACTATCTCCGTTTCCCTATAAATTTTATTGGGTGCCTGTTAGAAATTTTAATCCAGACAATTTCAACAAACAAACACAAAATATATTTGGGGACAGCACATTACACAGCATTGTGGCCTGGCCTGATTATTTGCCTGAATTAGAACTGTGGCCGGTGCAAGATGCGGATGATACTCTGGAAAAACTCTATACTCGACTGGGCAAAAATTATCACAGATAAGTTTCTAATCCACCACGTCGGCGAATGTCTTGGGTGCAACAACTAATACCGCCATCCCAGAAGTAACTGTGGCGCAGTTCACTTATGATGGGTTCAATACCATGCTTGCGGCAGTAGTCGAACACTTCTCGGTTGTAGGCACTAAAGATCACATGACTTTCGTCTAACACAAGACAGTTAACATCAAACACAGTTTCGGCAACAAAGCCAGTCCACTTGCTGAGATAGGTGTCCACAAATTGTGTGAACTCTGGTGTGGGTGTTTGTCCTTGCACGTACCAAGCACCGGGTGATTGTTCGTACTTGAATTTGCCCACTTCCATTGCGGCCCAGATTGAACTATCCCATATCTTGCATACGTCCCAACCAGGAAAGTCTCGTGCTAGATCCAAGTTAACATCGTGCTTGGAACTAAGTAACACTCCGGGCTTGAGAATAGCAAACACAGCATCACCATGACCATCTGTGATGGCTTCATGTATGCGATACTCAGAACTCAACACATTGTCCACAATCCAGCGTGTTTGTTCGGGTTTCAAGAAGTCTGAGTTGTCAAAAAACACATCACGACCCACACGTACAACGCAACTGGCACTGGCACCATTCAAGATACAGTTTTTGTCCCAACCCGCGAGTCCGTGTGGATTGATCACAGTACCACCCACCTGGCTGTATTCAGAACACAATGAGTCCAGTTCCGGCATGGCCAACACACGCAACAACTTGTCTCCCAGCGTAATCTGCCAGTCTCTTGGTGTCAGCGGTGGAAGCGGCGCACCTCGCCCATTTGTTTGATTGCTTATAAACCGGTCCCGATCGGGCAAGTCAGGACGACGTACTCGAGCACCAAACTTTTCTATTGTCTTTTGCAAGTTAGCAAGGTCTTCTTCAGTTTCCAAAAGGATTTGTTGTAACTGATTGCGCACTTGTGCGTTCTCGATGAAGTCAAAATAGTCTGGGCTGTACGCACGGCCGACAATGACTTCTTCAAGGGGTTGCCAACTTGTATAACTGTTAATAGGATTCATTTAGTTGCTCGAGTGGAATATTTAACCTGCTGACTTGTTGCTAAGAAAATAACTGCTGTCATCATCAATACTATTCAACATCTCTGTTAACTCTGTCCAAAGAATTCGTTCAAAGCCGCCGTGGTAGAAGTGGTTCCAATTGTGTTCTATCACTTGTTGTGCCTGGTCAAATAAATCTTGTTTGCCTTCAGGTGACAATTCATCTAGACTACGCAACAGGCCGGCAATGCGCTCAATGCGAACGTCATCTTGCTCAAGATCATAACTTTCGTCCCAAATACCTTCAAATGTACGGAACCCATAACTGCGCAAATATTCTAAGCTACCTCGGGTACCTACAATAACAAACGGCATGCCCAAGGCAATAGGTTTAAAAGTCTTTTCTGTTAGATGATGTCTACGTCCGGTGGCCACAGTTTCTGTCACAAGATACAACAATGATTCTGCACACTCGTCAAATAAACTCAGCCAGCACGAATGCATGGGATGATCTGTTTCGTCCGCAAAATTAATAGGCAATGTTTGTTGTGCGAATACTGATTGAATATCAGGATACTTGGCAATCAAAGGTCTGACTGCATCGTGTATGCTGATATTTTCTGCTGGGCAAGTTGCAGGACAACTAATGTGATTGTCTAGGAGTTTGTTCTTGAATATATGATACAGCACTTCTAGTCTATGTTGACGCTCGCCTGCAACAATACGATTGGGCGCAATAAAAGTTTTTGTTATTGTACGTTCAGTCCAAGGTTTAATTAAAAACGTTCGATCATATCCGCGATACCAATCCAGTGCGGCCCACCCGTGAAAGAAATAATAAAGTGATTTCCAATGGTACTTTTCGCAAATGATTTCCACATTTTCACTGTTGCGTTCACTGGTCACAAGATATCCAGGAGCAACAAACCCAGGCGGCCGGTTTATTTTTTTTGTTATATTGATATTTCGATTGATATAATATCCAGAATTGATATCTCCATTTAACTTCGTAACTTGCTCAAATGTACCGGCATGTATACTCAAATGAATTGGCTCTTGATCAAAAAAGAATATATAATTGTGTTCGTAGAAATCATCTCTACCGTAGTTCATTACACTGTCTGGATCACTTCGCCCAAACGGTTCGCAAAAGAATTCTCTAAAGCCTGGTCTGTTTTTTCTGATCCAAGGCCAGAAGGTGTTATTATAAAGTTCATCTATTCTAATCATGTTTGACGTATTCTATTCGGGAACTAAGCCTAATCAATTTGCACACGAACGTGCGGCGGATTCGATTGAACATGCACAGAGCATGTGCCGTACACGGTATTTTTGGTGGATCTCATACTTATGTGATTACACTGACTGGGATTGGCTTTGGGAACCGGTACCGTGGCAAGCCACACAACGTCATGCTTGGCGTAGTCAATGGCAAAAAGATTCTGGTACATATCTAGTTCCGCGGTCGGGATATGCTGACACAAATTATCATGATGCTCCAGCAGTGCTACATCTTGGTAGTCAAGTCATATATGAAATAGATCACATGGATGGTGCCGCGGGACTTATACCCAACACCACACGTAGAGTACGTTATTTTGATAACTATAGAGATACCTTGATACGACTGGCCAAAAGCATTGGCTCTGAACATGATTTTGTGTGGATATGTAGCAGTATTTGTGATTACAGCAATTTTGACTTTTCGTGGCATCCAGACAAATGGCAAACAGAAATGTTGCATGTATTTTCTAGTGATGGCGAAAAGTTTGGAGATACATTCTTTATGCATGTGCCTACTTTTGCGGCTCGGGCAGAAGATCGAGTATTACTGGAGTGGTATGATTGCAACTTTGTCAACATCAGTGTACCACGCAGACCCATGCCTGTAATCAAACATGATCTTGATAGTCAAGCAGATGCAGTTCGCACCTTAGACTGGGCAGGACCCGTGGCCTTGTTTACCAACACCGACCACGTGTCGAGCAACATGGTCACAGTACCACTGTGGAGAGAAAATGTCAAAACCATTGTGCCATTAAGTTCGGGCGCTACCAGTGTAATTGTACCAAAAACAGCAGTTCCTTACATCAAGACACAGTTGTACGATTATCCTTACATAGACAAAACACATCGTGTGCATCACTTGGATCAACCCTTGGACATTGTGTTTATTTCTAACGGTGAGAAAGAAGCAGAGGCCAACTACTCATGGTTGGAAACAGTGGTCCGGCATGAGAACAATCGCATACACTGGTCAGATGGTGTCTCAGGTCGTGTGGCAGCCTATCATGCGGCAGCCAAGGCCAGTACCACACCTTGGTTCTTTGCGGTATTTGCTAAACTGCGAGTGAATCAACACTTTGACTGGTCTTGGCAACCTGATCGCATGCAAGCGGCCAAGCACTATATCTTTCATGCTAGAAACACCATCAATGATCTTGAATATGGTCACCAAGGCATGATTGCTTATAACAAACGACTGACATTGGAAAACACCGGCACAGGCTTGGACTTTACCTTGGATCAACCGCATGAAGTTGTACCCATATTATCAGGTGAAGCCATATACTATACTAGTAACTGGATCGCTTGGCGTACAGCATTCCGTGAAGCACTTAAACTAAGAGCCAGTTTGCCCGATGTGGAAAATGAGTATAGATTAAAGCAATGGCTTGAGGTAGACCACGGTGCAGGCAAGTGGAGTTCAAAAGGTGCTCAAGATGCTGTGGACTATTATGAAGAAGTTGGTGGAGATTTTCAAGCACTCAAGAAAAGTTATGAGTGGGCCTGGCTGGCCAGTTATGCATTTGTCAAACGATCTCTAACAACTGATCGTTAGCCAATAAACTCTTTATATGGATATCGATCAGGATTGGTACTGCTACCAATTCTTGGTCCTAGTTTTATAATACGTGGATTTAAATAATCCCAATTTAAAACGTTAGAGCCTATCAGTTTGTCAGCATGCCCAGGACCATCGTTCTTCGCCCAATCTATAAGTTTTTTTGCACCCTGTGGCGTTAACCAATACGCAAATGCACCAGGAGCCCACGACCCTAACTTTTTGTGTTCATGCATTTGTCTTGGATCGTGTAGTTTAATAAGATCTTTGTCAGTAACAATTTCTGGCATTGGTCCAAGAACTTCAGCGTCATCTTCAAGTACAATAATTGGTTGATAAAGTTCAGTACAACGTTGCCACAGCATGTAATGACTCAAAAAACACCCTTGCGCTCCAGGTAAGTTTCCAAATTTGTTTATTTTCTTAGTTGATCTTTTTGGAACTTGAAATCCAAAATTTTGCCAATCTAATTCGGTAAGTGTGTAACCGTTTACACCTGGCACTACTTCTACGATCCAGTTGTGTTGATTACAATGGTGTAAAGTTTGAGGTAGTATGTGTTGGGCTGATTCAAGATGTTTTCCATGCCCAGTTTCTATTAGAGAAATAATAAATGTTTTGTACATGATTTATTTAAACGATCTCTAACAACTGATCCATGATATATTCTACTTCTAGATCTGTAAGTTCGGGATAGATAGGCAAACTAAGGCAACGTCGGCTCAGGGCATAAGCCGCACTAAACATATCACCACTGCCCATACCTTCATATGCTGGCAAGTCCCATAAAGGATCAGCATAGTGTACTTTGGTTTCGATCTTGCGCAAAGTCATTTGCTTCTGAACTTCATCACGATTGTCTACTTCAATCACAAACTTGTGATAGCAATGAGTCGAGAAGTTGCTGTCGTCGATCAGCAAACGTACATTGCGCTTCTTTAGTTGTTCAATCCAGTGTGCCGCAATTTCACCGCGTCGTTTTTGCCAAGAATCGATATATCGAGTTTTGACCATCATTTGAGCACAGTCTATCTCACTCATCCTTGAGTTTGTGCCAGTTTCGGCATGTCTAGTATGCTTGCCATTGTTGATCCAATTCCTTGCATAGTCCAGCAAATTTCTATCATCAGATACTATGGCACCACCATTACCATAGTTAGCAAAGTTCTTGGTGGGATCAAAACTGATGGCCGCCGCCTCACCTTGTCTTTGGCAGTTGTTGCTTAACCAGTGTTGTGCGGCATCTTCGATTAATATGGCTCGACTTTCGACTGGCCGCATGTCATGCAGAGCGGTACCATACAAGCCCACAGCGCACACAGCGTGATAGTGTGTGTCCATGTCATTGATTAACTTTAGAACATCAATCTGACCGTAGTAATCAGTATCTGCAATTATAACCTGCCAACCTGCTCGCAAAAAAGCATTGGCTGTGGCTGGATAAGTCAAGGCAGGCACAACCACAGTGGGAGGGCGTACAAAAGCCAAATCAGTATCACGATAGTAACTGGCCAAGATCTCAAGTGCTTGGGTACCTGAATGGCAAGTCACGGCATAACTCACATGATTTCGCTTGGCCAACCAGTTCTCAAACTCAGCAGTATAGTTACCGTTCATGAGAATACCTGAACGCAACACTTCATCGGTTGTGTCCAGGATTTCTGTACGGAGATTGTTATACTGCTTTTTTAGACCAGTAAAGGGAATTGTCAATCCAGTTGTAGTAATTTTTAAATCCTTGTTCTACATCTACCTTGGGATCAAATCCCAGTATAGTCCTTGCACGATCAATATTTAATGCACCACGTGTGGGGAAGTCTGCATCTCGATCACGAGTTTCGATTGTGCCCCGGCCCACGATCTTTACAATCATTTCTGCGGCTTCTAGCAAACTAACACTATGACTCTTGGTAATATTAAATGTTTTGTTAGCACTCATAATACGTGTGGCAGCCGCAACAATGCCATCTGCGGCATCATCTACGTAGGTAAAGTCAAGTGTTTCCGATGCACCGTTGACTCGGAGAACATCTCCACGTATGGCAGCAAGCATGAACTTTGCAACCACTCGGTCTTCGACGTCCAAGGGCCCATACACAGCACTGGGACGAATAATGCAATAATCAAAACAACCACGACGATGATAATCTTTAACAATGTCTTCCCCTGTGAGTTTCATAATACCATACTGTCCAATAGGTTTACAATCATAGTCCTCTAACACTTGGTCTGCAAAGTCTCCGTACACCATACTACTAGATATGTACACCACACGCTCTACACCATGCGATTTGGCACTCTCGCAAACGTTGATCAAACCTTCCATCATGACTCTGGCACCCCAGGCAGGGTTGGCGTTGACAACTTTTTGTCTTGGGAATGAAGCCATGTGTATGATCACATCGGGTTTGTGTTCTTCTACCACACGATCAAATGCCTCGGCATCAGAAATATCAGTGCGATATATGTGCTGTGTCCGGATCTTTTTACGGCGTTCGTCCAACAAGTACTCTAGTTCCGCTTGTGGAATGATGCCGTAGTTGGTCATGATGTCCACAATCACAACTTCGTGTTCTCGGGCTTCTAGTCGTTCGACTACATTGTGTCCAATCAGGCCCATGCCACCTGTTACTAAAAATTTACTCATTTAATATCGCCCCATTTGAGTTGCCAAAAAGTTTCGTTTTGTTCGCTGAGTCTGGCCATGATACGGTACATGTGTCCGTAACTGTGTAGGTCCATGGTACGAGTCCAGTAAGGTTTGTCCACAGCATTTTCCATTATGAATTGTCCAGCATCCGATTCTTGCCACTTCCAAATTGGTTCGGCTACAAACAAGTCTGGGTCTTCTACATCGCCCATGCGGATCTCGTGTACGCATACGTCACGAAAACGTATGGCTCGGTCGCCGATGATTTTAACTTCTTGGGGTTGCCAATGGTCTGGTTGATCTCTAGTTGTTGTTGCCATACACAAGTATAGCAGACTAGTTAGTTTTTTGCAACCAAGTCAGAGGCCATTGGAAAGATTGCGGCAATGGCTCGGGCACATTCAACTGCAACCGCTTGGTGTTCTAGTTGTGTTCCATTGCCTGTGCGTAGTTCAACGAAGTGAATCCATGATCTCAAGGTACCATTCATGTACAAGCGACTTTGGATTAGACCTTCTGGTAGCACCGCACGAGCCTGTTCTTTGGCAATGCCGTTTTTGATAGCCCACTCATACTCTCTTTTGGCCGCATAGATCACTCGTTGTTGCGCACGGTACCACTCGTTTTCCAACAAGGTGTCTGTATGCTCTATGCTGTTTTGTCGATTCTTTGGGTCTTGAAGTCTTCCACTGCGGGTAACGAATTCAAGATCCGTTGTCGGGTCAGCATATCGTTGACTGAATTCTTGGAATCTGAAACTTCGGTGTCGTAAGATTTGCCGTGCAATATCTCGTGTTGTCGTAATTTCCATGCAAGCTGAGACCATTTCAAGTGGACTCCAGTGTTGGTGTTGGACAAGGTATCGGATGAGTTTTTCGCTTGTGTCATTGTTGAACTGGTTGGAGGGATTGGATACTCGTGCGCAGAAAGCGATAAGTTCTTGAGCATCATCAATGCCCTGGGCTCTAAAGTCTTCTGTTGGTTGTGAATAGGAGACAAGTTGGACATTCATAGATCTTTTAAAAGTTTATCGGTTTCGGGCTGAACCATTTTGGCCACTTCCGAAACATCAACAACAAAGTCAATGTCACGAACTGTGTCACCAAGTTCAGTTAGTGTGCGGGTCAAGACAGTTTCAACTTCTTCTAGGTCAAGACCCTGTCGTCTTAATGCAGACAAATTGATCGTTTTTTGTTTGCGATCATTTAATCTAATTACAACTTTTTTAAGGCATTCAAGTGGGACTTCGGTTTTATTGACTTGTTCAATAATGTGTTCCCACTGTTGAATAAATTCATCACTGAACGGCATCGGCAGTCGCTACCTTGGCTTTAGGAGGACGACCTTTTTTGGGTGCCGTTGTAGCAATAGATTCAGTCACAGGTGCAACATGCTCTTTTGCGTTAACACTAGGATTCAAGTGCTGTGCTTGTTTCTTCATACGTGCGGCTTCGGCAATCATGCCTTTTGCTTCTATTTCCATACGCTTGGCCTGTGCTAACATGTTGGTCGCAAGAGTCTTGTCATCCAATGCACCATCGGCACTAACCAAGGGTGGCACATAAGATGTATGTGTGTCTTGTGCTTTGCGTTCTTCTCTACGTTTGAATTCTGCTTCTGCCTTGCGTTTTTGTGCAGGATCAACTATGCCGGCGCTGGCATCAAGTTCTTGTAATCGTTTGAGTGCTTCTCCGCCTTGTTCCATTTCGCGAATGATCTTGTTCATCTCATCCAACTTTACATTGCTTTGTGGAGTAGGAGTCACAATAACTTGATTGGTCGGAATCTTCTTGATCATGCCTTCTTTATGCAATGACTCCAGTTGTGGTCTACCATCAGGAAGTAAATTTCTATGCAGTACTTCTGACAGATTAGTTGCCGCTTGCCCTGGTGCACTTTCTAGTGTGGTCATAATTGAATTATGGATATGTGTGGGCATGGTTTCTGGATATACCACAAGGCACATGTGCTCCTCGCCAGGTACTTCTCTAAAGAGAATAGCAACCTTGCGGTCACCGTGTCGTCCTATATGTTTAAGCATTTTGATCTCCTTGTGGTGGTTCTGCTTGTTCTGCTTCTTGGGCTTTTTGTTGTGCTACAACAGCATCAAGAAATGCGGAAAGTTTTTCGTAAACGTCGCCGACAGATTTCATCTCTGCGGCTCTGAATGCACCGCGGGTGCAGGCGGCGTCAATAATTTGTTTGAGACTTGCCAAATCGGCAATGGTAAGTTGTGCGTTTTCCATATAGATATTTAATGTCTAAATGCCTATATAAATTATTTTAATCGTCATTTTGGAGAAATTCGTTTAGACGATACACCGCTTCATCAAAGTCTACTGCCCAAACCTTCGCCTCTAGTATGTTACCTGTAATCTGCATATCAAACGGTATGACACCGCGAAACCCAAAATCATCTGGAAGTTCTGTAGTAACTGTAAATTCCTGTAAGTTTTTTGCCCTAAAGATTAAGTTAGTGGCCATGTCGACTGAGTTCATTTATACTCCTTAATATCCTTGTGCTTGACAATGATAAAGTTATATATCTGATTATCAAACCGGATAGGTAAATCTAGGTGTACTGTGATCTCAGGACCATCCCGGTGGTTGAGCAAACGATCGTTGCCAACTGTGCCCACAAACGGGATCCGGTTCCACTTACCAAACACACGATCGCCTATGTCCCATACGGCTTGGTAGCCTATACGGTCGAAGTAATCAGTTTGGTTGCCCATGCTGGCCAATTTTTTTGCCCGAAAGCAATAAGTTTGCCACTGAAACAAACAGGCTCAAACAGCCATAAGTCATGTCGCCTCGAGCAAAGTAATCACAGGCAGTCATTAAACTAACTCCTGACACAAAGCCAGAAATAACATCTTGGTGTTTTATAAACCATGCATACATTATATTAAATCCTTAAACATTTTTTTACGTCCTTCTTCACCAATGTGATAGTCGAACAATTCTCTTGTGCGTTGCAACATAGCACAAGCCATCATAAGTTGATCCTCACGGCTATCGCACATGAGAATCTGTTGCTCTATCGGACGCATGAGCTCGGTCATGCGTTTTTGAATCTCGCTCACATCTTTCTTTCGTGTATCATTGATTCAAACGTGTTCCACAAACGATCAAACTTGCGCTCGTAGTATTGCGCCAGGGCCGTAAACTCCTCAGATGTGGCACCCTCGTCAACATAGTTTTTGATGTCGTCAGTAATGTTCCAACATTGTAAAATCTCTTGCTCAAGATCAAATCGATCTTTTGTTTTCTCAATCATTTCGATTTCCATTGGGGTTTCTCCATTGTTGTTTGGCCAGTCGGGCCTCTTGATAAATCCTCTTGCACAAGTTCCATACAGGATGCCAAAAGTATCCCAGTACAAAACCCCAAGCAAACGGTCCTAGTGCCTGTAAAAAATCATTCACGTTTCAACTCCAAAATGTTCAAACAACTTTTGTTCAATATCAACAAAATCTCCACATCCATTATCTATTGCAACACCAGCACATTCTCCAACAATCAACCGGGCAAACTTTTCTAATTTGTGCTGTTGGCGATAACAAGTCATTCCGTTCACAACTTGTAATAATTCAGCCTGTTCAGCAAGTTGTTTAATTCGTTCGTGCAAGTTGACTCCATTTGATATATCCACCATTGGTCGCACTCCACGGACAATATTGTTCCCATAGTGCTTGGCCTGATTCAGGATTTTCTTTCATCAGTCGGTCTATGCCGGGTCGAGCAATATACCCGTCAAGACTCCAGTTGTGATTTTTTAGCGCGGTTTCAAGTTCGCTCATTCTTCAACTCCGAAATGTTCTTTAATTCTCATACCGTTTGTTTTGGTAATATATCCGCAACCAACTGAATTGGATCTCTCGGTATCGGCAATTAGCGCACATTCTCTCACAATTAACCGGGAGAACTTTTCAATATCAAAGTGCTCGTCGATCATGAACGTTTGGTTGCCATACACTTGATTCCAAGCACCGCACTCACGTGCAAATTTTTCTACAAGTTCAATCATTACTCGGCCTCGTCGTAGTAGGCATATTGACCCCAAGGTGGCTCAATGGTTGTGGTACCATGCAAGATCCAAACAGTATCTGCATAGTTCTCATCACCCCAAGATCCAAACGGTAACCCGTCTGTAAACACAACCAGTCGCTTTGGTTCAATTTCATTGTCCTTCAAATACTTGAAGATACAATCAAAGTCAGTACCGCCGCCACCTTTTACTTCGTAGTCGCAAATGTCTTCTAGATTTTCCGAGTCATATTGTGCAGGGTTATATGCATCAGTGTCAAACGTGATAACGTGAATGCGATACGCAGGGAATGAATCCATGATGCCTTGAATTTCACCCAAGAAGTCTTTCAACATTGTTGTGCTGATTGAACCCGAAGCATCCAGTGCAACAGCAATGTCAATCATGGGATCCAGTTTCATACCGGGCATGACCGCATCCATGTGCCAACCTTTACGGCTGGCTCGCATCCAAGTGTAATCACTCTTGATGGTGCTTTCTAATTGCATACGCAACAATTCGCGCCAGTTCATCTTGGGTTCAGTCATGTCTTGTATAAGACGCTTGACACCTGCTGGGATATTGCCTGCACCATCCACAGTAGCGGCGGCCGCCAACATGGCTTCTTTAATTTCATCGCGGATTTGTTGGCGCTCTTCGGGAGTGAGTTTGGGACGACCTTTGCCTTCTTGATCACCATCGCCACCATCAGCAGGATCGCCTTCACCGTCCATGTGCTCGTCGATCATCTTGTCCAGCAAGTCGCTGATGTTGATCTTTTCTGCTTTTTCGTACAACTTGTCATAGATCTCTTCTGAACTCATGCCTTCATACTTGCGGTCGAACAAGCAAGGCACCGTGGTAATCATCTCACCTACCTTGTGTTTAACCAAGTCGCCATTCACAGCAAAGTCATTGGCAATGTTGAACAACTGTGGATCACGGGTGCCGCGACGTCCAAAGTGATCATAAACACAATGTAGGACCTCGTGTCCAAACAAGAATTCAATCTCTTTGGGCTTGAGCATTTTGATAAAGCGACTATTGTAGTAGAAGTTTCTGCCGTCTGTTGCGGCAGTGGCACACCACTCATCTGCATTTACCAGTTTCAAACGAGTAGCAAGATTGCCAAAGAATGAAGCCTTGAGCAACA
>Ga0164295_10003428_pt1 | contig 12768 bp, 8 predicted proteins | sample GEODES006metaG_FD_111798 | JGI IMG/M metagenome (GOLD analysis project Ga0164295, IMG submission 111798) | Oligotrophic lake water microbial communities from Sparkling Lake, Wisconsin, USA - GEODES006 metaG | ecosystem: Environmental > Aquatic > Freshwater > Lake | place: USA: Sparkling Lake...
CAACGGTTACGGTGTACGGTAAACGCAAATAAACGTGGATAGGACGCGACGCCCCGGCCCTGTCGGTTCTCAATCGAATAGCGAGGAGGCGACACGCTTCGGCCGTCGTGCGTCACGTGTGTGGAACTATCGCGCTCTCATTTTTTGAGCATCGCGCACTTGCTGTACACGGTCTTGATGCTGCCGCGGCTGCACAGGTCCTCCAGCGACGTCACCTCGAACGGAAGCTCTTTCCTCTGGCACTGGTCATCGCATAGACGGGAGACGTTCTTGAAAACCGTCTTGATGATGTCCTCGTTAGCCACGTGGTGGGCCACGACCGTCTGCCATGTGATCGGGCGCCAGATCTGGTCCTTTCGCTCGCACTTGAAGCACAGGTCGTGCAGCTTATCCCATCCCCAGTGCAGAGGCATGAGCGGAAACGGTGACAGGTACAGGAACAGGCCGATCACCATATCCTCGCCGTGGTCCATGATAAGCGGCGTGCCGTCTGGCCGAAGATCCGTTCCTGTCGCCGCGGTGGCGCGACGCTCAAATTCGGCGTAGTTGGACTGCTGCACCATCCACGAGGCGACCTGGTGCGAGAGCACCTGGAGCATGCCGACGGCGTACGGGTACGGTCCGATTGCGCCACGCTCCATGCACTTCTCCTCCTGGATGCCGCCCACCGCCATCATCGGACCCATGCGTCGGGCGCAAGCCTCGAAAGTCTTCGTGATGTAGGTGCCCCAGAGTGTCGAGCCGATGTAGACGTGCGGCGTGTGAACGAAGCGCCGCAAGTTGGCCTCGAGCTTGACTGTCGCCACGAACGCGTCGTCGTCCGTCTTGGCGATGAACGCCGCGCGCGGGTACGCCTGTGACGCGTAGCGAAACCAGGCCATCGTCTTTAGGCACGGCGACTTGCGCTCGGGCACCTTGTTGAGGATGAGCATGTCGCCTTGAGCGGCCGCCTCCTCACGGAGCCGCTGAGCCGTTCCGGAGCCGATGGGCTTGAGATTGCTCTGCAGCATACCGACCACAAAGACCACGTCCATCGTCTTGCCCACGTTGGAATACGTCTTCCACGTCTCACGAATCCACTTGCGCCGCTCGAAGCTGTCGCCCCACATAACGTTTGAGACGATGCCGAGGGCTATAAACGGATCTGAGACCTGCGGAATACCCTCGGCTCCGTTCACATTGCTCCCGCGAGCGACGGTGAGTTGGCTCGAAGCTGCTGTGACGGTAGCGCTGCTGCTGTTGGCAACCGTCAGCGCAGACGTCGGTGGATGGTGGTCGAGCGCAGGCATGGAGGTTGCGCTCGACATCGGCATGAGTTCTCGGCGGCGTCCGAAGCTGCGACTGGCACCGGCATTCGAAGACGCAGGATCGGCGGCCGCCGACCCGCTCGACGCGGCGGATGGCGCCTCTCGCGCAAGCAGCAGCAGACAAACGCCCACTGTGAGGACAAGCATGTGCCACGAACGCATCTGCAGCCCAGTCGTGAACTTGTGCTGTGCGCGCGTTGGGAGGATACCCGAACCGGATCGAAAGCACCGGGGGAGCCGGACACCTACTCGTCGCCGAAACCACTGGCGTGCGCGCTCGCAGCCTCATACGTGACCGGTTTCTCGCTACGCCAGAACTCACCAGCAGAAACTTGCGCGTGTCATTTGTGAACGTTAACACGATTTGTGAGCATCCTCACGTGTCAAGTCATGATGGCGACACTCACGGACGCGGTCCAATCCATTCGCTCGCGAATGGTGCGGCCGGCGTTGCTAGCGCGCGCGGCGGCACCATCGCGAGGCCTACCAAGCTCGTCCGTGCGACGAACGCTCGCATCGCGCCCGCGCCCACCGATCCGCTCCGAGGCGGCCAGCGCTGTTGCCACTGCCATCGCGGAGGCGGAGGCCAACCTGACTCTGCGTGACCACCTGATCCGCATCGGGCTGTGGTCGATCATTAGCCTGAATGTCGGCGCGTACTTCGGGCAGGGCGACGAGGGTGCGCAGGTGCTGCTTCACCTCGACGAGTTCGCAGAGCGCATCCTCGCCGCGGACACGAAGCGCTCAGTGCTCACGGAGGCGCTCGAGCGCGTGTCGCGTGGGGCGGCATCGAACGACACGCTCAAGCTGCGGCTGCTTGCCCAGCCCTTCCTCTTCGATCGGCTGCTCGCGCTCTGCACCGACGCGCGCGTGGGCGGTCCCGCGCGCAACCATGCGGTCAAAGTGCTCGAGGCCATCACTGGTTCTCCGGAGGCACAGCGCGAGATTGTGGCGAGCGGCCGGCACACGGCGTTCCTGGAGCTGATGCAGCGCGAGGGCACGTCGTTGTACGCGCGCAAGGCCCTCGCGGCCGCCGTGTGCAACCTCGCCGAGCTGCCCGAGCATGCGATGATCATGGGGCGTGTGGGAACGGTGAGCGCATTGATGGTGGAGCAGGAGGCGGATGCGCGTCTGAGGCGCAAACGCGTCGAGGTGGGCGCGGCACGGCTCGCGTGCGCGCTGCACGCGCTCGGCGCAGACGCACTCGCGCCGCTGCCCTCCGCCGAGCGCGTGCTCATCGAGCGCCTAGCGGCCGACGAGGCCGCCGCCGCCGCGGCCCTCGGGCCGTTGCACCGCATGCGTGCGACGTTGCTTGAGTCTGGTGTGCTGCTCTACCTGCACACGGCGGCGGGCGGCGCGGCGTGGGGGCTGTTTGAGTCCGTGCGCGCTGGCCAAGGCCGCGCGGCGCTCGTTCAGAACGTCGCGCGCACTGCTCTCGTCACGTGCTTCGTTCCGATTCTGATGGTAGGAGGTGTCGTCACGGGCTACAACCGCATCAACAAGCGCACAGACTCGGTCAACGAGAAGTTTGCGCTCTACTTTGCTGGGTGCGTGGCGCTCTATCCGGCCTCACGCTTCTTCGCGTGGGTCGAGGCCTTCGCACCCCTCTGGCTCGGCGGCCATATCGTCGGTTTCGGCTCCTTCTTCGCATGGACCTTGTACACCGAGAGCGATCTACTCAAGAGCGACAGCGTGCTGCTCAAGGCGCAGCAGCAGGGCCAGTGAGGGGCGCCTCGTTGGATGCCTCGAGAGCGCGCGCGTGGTTCGAGGGCACAGGGCGCGAGGGCCCGCACAGGGCAGCAGCGCAAGATGGCTTGACCTTGAGGCTTGAGCAGCTGCTCGCCAAGGCTTGCTGTTCGCGCGCTTAACAACGAACCGGGTAGCAGCGTAAACAGCAGTCTCTCACGTGGTGGCGGTACTACCGGGCGAAAAGTACAGGCGGCCGAGTATTAACAGCCCATTCACACACACTTGTGTTCGGAGGCACAGAATCCCGAAACGGTCTCCGTCGCGTCTCGCGTGGTTCCACAAACATGCCGACGCCTCAATCGCCTGCAGAGAAGCGGGGGTATGCGCGTCAGGCTGCCGGTAAAAAGGGGATGTTGCCCAAGGAAAGCATCGCAGTGAGCACGTTGCCGCACCCGTACCAGCAGCTCCAAGGCCAGGGCGTACGCATGATAGCCGAGGCCAGGGCGTCGAAGCAAAGTGCGAACCCACCGTTTGCTCTCGGCGAGCCATCGGCGCCCACATCTCCGGCGGTCGTGGTGGCGGCGGCATCTCGTGACGCCTTGGACTCCGCCATCGCTGCCAAGGTGGGCGGCTCGTCTACGCGTCTGTGTGCGGCGTTCGCCAAGAAGGACCAGAGCCGGCAAGGCAAGCTCGCGCCGGCGGAGTTTGCCAAGGTGTGTCGCGAGCTGGGCGTGAGCTGCTCGGTAGGCGAGTTGCAAACCGTCCCGGGCATGCGCGCAGACGTGGCCGCCGGCACCATCGACTACCTTGCGTACGTGCGCAGCCTGGAGCCCAAGCTGCGCGATGAGGCGGCAGCCGTCGCCGCCCAACCGGCCGCACCCTCCGAAGCTCCCCGCAGCAAGCTCGACCAACGGCGGCTGTTCGGGGAGCATTCGCAGACGCCGCGCTCCCAGATCTTGTTCGGCGGCGATGCCGGCGGCGCGGCTGCGGCGCTGCCTCCGCCTCCGCCGCCACCCGTGCTGGTGCTGCATCATCACGAGGCCTTTGCGGCGGCTGCCGGCAAGGGTGCGGAGCCGAGCTCTCCGTCGGCCTTGCAGTATCAGAGCGGCCGTGTAGTCTCCCAGTCGATTCGCCGGCAGTACCAGAGCTCGGCCCTTCCCTCCGATGCGGACCGCCTCATCTTCAGCAGCACGGGCGCGCCGACGAGCCCACGCAAGCAACGCGCCGATGGCCCTGCGACCGTTACACGTCAGGGCATCACGTCCTTAGCGGACGTCCTCATCTTCGGCCATCACATGGGTCTGCCCGAGGCGCCGGCGGACTTGCCCTCGCGGATGTTGGTGCCAGAGCCGGCGACCGTGACGCCGCGCCACAAGGCAGACGTGCTGGCTGTGCCCACGGACGACCGGGGGAAGCGACTCGTGGCTCCTGCTGCCCTTCAGTCGCCGCACAACCGTGCGCAGGCGCCCGACATCATCTCGGGCCGTCTGTCTCCGCAGCCGTGCGCGCCGCCCCTGACCGAGACGCTCGCGGCGGCCTTCGGTGGCGCGGCCGGGCTTGACTCCCTCGGCATTGGGCGCGCCTTGCGCACGAATGCATGCGCCATCAACGCCTTCGACGACGCGCTCGTGCAGCCCTCACGTCCTCGTGCGCTCGGCAATACGGTGCGCCCGCACCACCAGAGCACTGCCGATTCCGTCATCTTCGGACACGACCTCGACGCCTCAGACTCGCGTACACACACGCATCCGGAGGCAGAGGCTGCTCGCGAGGCGGGCGCGGCCGGTCAGTATACCCCGCGGGAGGCACACGTCATCCTCGGGATCGATCACATTGACTCCAAGCGGCACGTGGTCCAGACGCCAGCAGCCGGCACACGGACCTCCGGCCTCTCGCCAGTCGCCGTGCCGTCGCCGCGGGCGGCTCAGCAGTCGTCCCGGGCGGTGGCCTCCAGCTTGAGGTATGACCACGGCGGCATGGTGAGTGACCCTTCGGTGGTCGCATGGACCTCGGAGGCCTCGCCGCGCTCGTCGCGACGCCGCGCCATCCGCCAAACGTCCGCGGTGCCCGCCGGCGAGCCGCCCTTTGGCCTGACGAGCGCCATCCCGGAGCCGTCGTCGCCGCGCTCGGCACGGCGCTCGTTTGCGGGTACCCGTCACGGTGACCGCTCGCCTGCATCGGCCAACGGCTCCGCTTGCAAGGTCTTACGCCTTGCGCAGTCGCCGCCGATTCCACCCTCGCGGGACGGCCCGTATCGGGTACCCTATGGAACCAATGACGCGCGCCCACAACCAGTCACCCTGAGCGCGCCGCCCACCCCCGGGCATGGACCCCTCTGGTTCGCTGAGGCCCAGCCACCCCGCAGCGCTGGGCAAGCCTCGGCGTCAAAGACGCCATCGCAGCTCAACCAACTGTCGAGCTCGGTGGCGAGCGCAGGGGCGTCCGGCAGCCGGCTGTGCACCGCCACGGGCGTCGCAGCGGGCCGTTCGACGTGCAGCCTTGATCCTTGGGAGCGAACGTATGGTGGCCAAATCGCCGCCACGGGCGGGTTCTGATTAGGAGAGCGCAGAGTCCTCTTGGGTCGAGGAACGAAGGTATTGCGTCACGATGGCTGCCGCGTGGGCACGTCTGAACTGACGGATCGCTGAGTATGCGCATCGCACCCAGGAATTGTGCAGTTGTGCAGGGACGGGGCGGCCGCGGCATCTGGGCGTGTTCGGTGGGGTGTTGCAGGGGCGCGGCTCACTAGTGGTTTTGGCGTGGTGTGGACATGTGCGCTGGGTGCGGGCTGCCGGCATCGGTGATCGGATCAGGTAGATTGCGGGCTGCTGCTGGGATAATCGGGGGGATGCGGCGCGTGGGCATCTGCATGTTCTCGGGGTTGCTTATTGACTCGCTACAGTCTGACCGTTTACGATTTACGGCGTCAAATCAATCGACCGTGGAGGTCCCTGTCCTGAGCTGGAGCCGTTGCATGTTTGAAAGCAGCTATGAGATAAATACTAGTGATAAATTGTTGGTTCAACTTCTCCGTCCATTTGGCATGCTTCGCCCTGCACTTTCACCAAATCGTAAACTCGCAACCGAAGCCTTCGAATTCATCCCCACGTTTCAAAAAGATGCGTCGCTCCGCTTCAGCCGAGTCGATGACGTCGCCGGCGTCAGACGCCGACTTCCGGCTCCGGCGCATGGCCAACGCACGATCCGTCGGTGGAATGTCCAACGCCTCCAATGCAGACGAGCGGGAAGCATTGCGTGGGGAACTGCGTAACGCGACAGCGGAGCGCGAGGCGATGGCGACAGAGCGCGCTGCAATTGCAGCAGAGCGTGCTGCGATGGTGGCGGATATGCAGCGCATCGTAGAAGAAGCGATACGCGCCGACCGCTGTGCCTTCTCATGCGAGCTCCAGACGCGCCTCGACAGCACAACGGCTTCACTTCTCGCCACTGCAAGTAGCCAAGCGTCAACCATCGCGAAGGCCGAAGTGCAAGCCGCCACAGCTCTGGTGAGCAGCCACGTGATGGCTCAGACAGGTCAGACTCGGGAGCCGCGGGGGCGCAACTTGCGTTCCGCGGAGTTCGAGGCTGCCAAAGCGGAGCTGTCTCAGCACGCGTCGCGTGCCCCCGAGGCGACCACACAGGCAACTGCGGCCGCCGCCCTGGCCGAGCAAGCCGTTGTCAAGGCGACAATAGAGGCGCGAGAGGCCACCGCCCTGGCGGAGCAAGCTGCCGCCAAGGTGGTCACGCTGCTCGAGGAGCTGCGCCAGCGGCAGAGCGTCGAGGGTAAGATCGCGCTCACGACAGCGCGTGCGCAGCTGCTGCCTTCGACGCCGCTCGTTTCGCTCCACGCTCCCCTGAGCGTGATGAGCGGTACCATGAGCGGTACCTCCCTGAGCCCGCCGCGACGTCCGCGGTTCAGCTACTCTCGCGACGGAGTCCAATTGAGCCAGTTCTTCTCGGAGGAAGACGAGAGAAAGATCCTCGGGCTAGTGGACAAGCGGTTGACGGAGCTTGCGAGGGCGGTGGCGGCCGCCGAGGCCGCGCCTGACGACGAGGTGCATGACGAGGGCGGCGAGGACGACGGGGACGGCGAGGACGGCGGGAGCTACGACCAAATCTACGAGCCGCCGAACTGGCTGCTGCAGGCGGACCAAATGATGAGTGAGCAGCTGGGCGTCACCACGCCGGATCTGAGTGCCAAGGTGAAGGCCAAGGGACCCAAATTGACAAGCTCGCTGATCAGGTCGCGTGGTCCAAGCCGGCCATGCCGAGGCGCGGGGGGCTCGGGGGGCTCGATAGGCTCCTCCGAGTGGGGATTCGAGAGGGGACTCGATAAGGGATTCGAGGCGACGGAGAAGGATGCCGACGATGCTGCCACAGTCCAAGCGAGGGCGGGCGCGGCTGAAGCTACCGTGCCTCCAACGGCAATAACAATGGCCCCCGTCGCGGGAGCGCAACCAGCGCCGCCATCTGCATCGCCACCTCGGGTAGTCTTGCGTTCGCCCGACTGGAGCCGCTGTATTGCTTTCGAGCCAGATGTTGAGTCTCAGCCAGAGGAGGAGTTGCCGCAACCGCCGCCTTCTGCCGCAGCGGCAGCACAAGCAGCAGCATCCGCCGCTGCCGCTGCCGCTGCTGCAGCCGCAGCCGCGCAGCAGACCCCACCCGAAATGCTCGTAGCGCTCGCCGCCACAGCCGCAGAGTCCGCCGCCGCCGCCGCAGCAGCAGGAGAACGAGCAGCAGCAGCCGAGCAGCAGATTAAGCAGCAGACCTCACCAGATCACATCACGAAGAGGCCCCAGCACTCCCAGCGCAACACCATGCGAGGGGGCGACATGAGCCCCTGGTCCGCCTGGGTCGGGTCAAGCTGTGCCGAGGCCCTCGTAGAGGTTCTTCAAGAGGACCTTGAAGCGGAGCGTCGATCGCGGGAGAGCCTCGAGAGGGATCTGGGCCGACAGCGCGTGCTGCTGCTCGAGACTGCGCGAGCAGCTCGGACGGGCTCTGCTGCGCTGGAGTCTGAGGTGGCGCGACAGCGCGAGCTGCTTGCCGAGATGCGCGAGCTGCTCGAGGGAGCGCTCGCTCCAGCTGCACGAGACAGCGCCGGCTGCTCGAGACAGCGCCAGCTGCTCGAGGTGCAGGCTCTCAAGCCTGGTGCTGCTTATGCTGCGCTTGCGCCCGGTGGAGGTAGAGGTGAGGGTGAGGGCATGGGCGAGGGCGAGCCGGCTGCAGAGCGTCCAACGCCAGGGGGTTACCAGTCCCCAACTGTGCCAGAGTCCCCGCCGGGTAATGGCATCTTCCCCAGGCTAGATTCCCCGGGCTATCTCAGCTACGAGCAATTCGATGCAGCTATTGGCGGCTACATCGGCTTCTTTGCGAAGAACTTGCTGGCGCGCACGAGGCCCCCGCCCATGCCCCCGCCTGACTTCGGAGGGGTGCCTGAAGGTGTTCATCTGTCTACCCCATCACGCCCTCGCGCCAGTCCTCGCGCACGGCCCCCAGTGAGCAGGGGGCTATTCTCGTTACACGCTGTCTTGGACGGATAGAACAACAGTACGTTCACGTCACCCGCGACTCGATCTACCGAATCTCAGGTTGCGCGTTTGGAATTCGAATATGTGACGAAATCCTTTAGAGTTTCTTGTGCGGAATTCGGGTGGCGGGGCCTTCGTGTTGCAAATTCGTGCTCTCGGACGCCGTCTGCTGTCACTAATTCTTCCTCAACGCTCGGTTTCCAGTGGTTCGCAGTCGCAAGGAGACTGCGAACCACTCCTAGCAACTAAGGCTGACGATTCGATCCGAACGAGTCGGCCTTCGATGTTGAAGGAGGTTAACGGCGGCACACAAACGGACCCAGAAGTTGGCACACGAGCGGAACCCCTTATAACGCAAATTCGAGATGAGGACCAAGAGCAAGATGGGCAGCACAGCAGTAGGCGAGTATACCCCAATAATCCCTGCTGGGTGCTTTGTTGCTGCGGCTGTCTCCCCGTCGTCGGCCTCATCAAGGGCTTGGTCTTCGGCTCACCCGCAGTCCTAATGCTTGGCGTCAGCTTCACCGGCATCTCCTACATCTGCATGCCTCACATCTTGTACCTCGTGTACAAGGTGCTCTTCACGAACGTGGGGATCGGTCCGAACCTTCGCCTCCTCTCCGCGCTGCTCTTCGTCCCTGCCCTCGTTGTGGCGTACCTTGTTGTGGTGCCCATCATCATTTTCGTCGCTGCCTTCCTCTTCTGCATCGGGTCGATGATGGTCGGCGTCTTCGACGACAATGTGAACCTCTGGGTCGGCGGCGTAGGCAACCTCTACCTTGACGTCATCCCAAACGCCATCAAAAGTTACTGGAAGCTCCAGTCGAGGGACGTCTTCCTTGCAGCCGACGACCTCGTCTACATCCCCCGCGGCTGGCAAGGGGAGGTGTACGATATTCCGCTCTCGAAGGTGTTCATCGGGCTGGCGCTCTTGGCGTGGGGCTCAGCCTACGGCACCATCTTCGCCCTGCTTGTCGCACTACTCAGGCTCATCCCGGGCATCCTCGCCGTCAACAAGGAGTACCTCAAGAGTCACCCAAATTTAGGACAATGCCACTATTGGCCTTTCTTTTGGATCGGCTTTCTCGTGATTAACGGCCTGGGCGCGCCCCTTTTCGTCGCATTCTGTGGCCTGTACGGTGTGGCTATGGGCATCATCGCTGCGAGACACGCCCTGGAGACCGACTCCGTCACTTCTGGCTTTTTCGAGCCGATGCGCTGCGTGCGCGAACTGGACGTCTGGCTCAATGACAAGCTGCGAGAGTCCCTGTGCGACGACGACCGTTGCTGGAAGAGCGGATCCAGCTACTTCCCTGCGCTGCCGCCCAGGCCGCAGGATGCCAGCATTGGGTCGGTCGATGACCCGAACGAAGCCCAAAACGACGCAGCCGACACCACTGCCGACGGCCGTTACACCGTCACGTCCCTTGTCCGCTCCTTCTCCTCTGCGCTGCGCGCTGCGCTTTACGAGAGCCTCGAGCGCAAATGGACCGACAGCTCGGCGGTCGTGAACCTGGAGCCTGCGATCCTTGTTGGTCTACCTGCCCTCGCGGCCTTCGACGTGCTCCGGGTGAGCGCCATTTCGCTGCCGGCCAGCAACGCCTTCTCTTGCTTAACAGCGGCGCTTGCACGGCAAGATCGGCTCCACGGGCCTAAACCAGAGGAACAGGCTGGCGTGGAGGTAGCTCGACCTGAGACCGGTGCGCAGCCCCCTGCCTCTCCCGTTCCGGCTGTCATCACGGAGGCGAACCTGCCGGCGCATCATGCGATGGTCCGGTTGCTATGGCCCAAGTTTGTGAGCTGCAAAGCGCTTCTCGAGGACGCGAAGCTGGACGACGGCGAGATTGAGTACGTGCGGATCAAGCTCGTGGCTGGCGGCGGCGTCATCTCAGACGTCAAGGTGCAAGCCGCCGTGTTGCGCTTCGAAAGCGAGGGCAGGAACCTGACTCGGACAAAGCAGATAGGCGCCGTCGTCTCCGCCGTCAACTCTATTGCTTTCGATCTCTCGAGGCTGGGTCAGGTCATGAAAGCGTGCGGCGACCTCCTTCAGGAATTTTCCTCCTCCCCCGCGGCAAGCCCTCACGATGCGACGGACTGATATGCTTTTTGTGGCATTCGGCACGCAAGACCTGGAACAGTGTGAAGGCGCCGTGGCTGCACAGTGGTCGACTGATCGTGGATCGCGCGCAAGCGAGGTGAAAGACGACTCGACTTGTAGTCCGACTTGTCCCAAATAAGCAACTTGATTTTCATTGACTAAGAGGTTGCCCCGAACGGAATCACAGACAACTATTTAATTGAACCGACCCACCGCGCGCATGGCCGCATCCTCTATTGTAATCTATAATGAGCTCTACTGATGGCCTGTAACCGAGCCGAACCCCACGGGTCGGACTGGGCGGGCGGCGGGGGGGCGTCCCGCATTGGCGCTCGTCCCGGTTCGCGGTCCGGCGCGGATCGTTGAAGCGATGTCACGTGTGGCAAGGCAGGGGCGCGTGCCCCATCGCATGCGATGTGTCTGGCCTCGTCAATACGGATCGGCGCAGTACCATGCCAGTATTTCTGGCTGCGGAGCGACCCTCCACGGGTACGCTCGAGCTCTTGGATCCTCGTCCAGAAATGGATCTCGAGTGACGGAAGATATGGTGTGGTTACACCTCCATAGGGTCGACATAAGCATCCAACTTTGGCTGAGCTGACACGGCCGACGTTGGGCGCGGCGGTGGCTGAGGCGGTATGGCGGGCGATGGGCGTGGCGGTGGCCCAGCCTTCTTGGGAAGGTGCGGCACACCCTTGCGGAAAGTCGGCTTCTCCGGCTCGTGGCCGTACAGGTTCGCTGGCTTCTGGCCTCGAGGGGCTGCCTTCGGTGCATCCCAGTACTTCGGTGCGCTGCCCTTACCATGGCGACCCTTTCCATAGCCTCGGTGACTACGGCCAGGCGCCTGCTTAGCGATCGTCGCACTCTCCCAAGGCCCACCTTTGACGAGGGCGTCAAACGCAGCTCCGACACGCTTGAAGGCGTCCTCTGCACCAGGGGCTCGGCAGCGATCAGGGTGAACCTCGAGGCACGCTGCCTTGTATGCCCGCTTGATCATAGCCGGTGGTGGTGTTTGATCGGCCGGCAGCCGCAGCACCACCCTCGGATTTGTGGCCGCCATGATGCGAGCCACAGCAGCAAGTGATTCAGCACTTGGGCCATCGCTCGCTCTGGAATGGCTCGAAATCGAGCCGCTCATCGTCGGCCGGGCGGTCTCCTCATGATCAGCCGGCGGGGCGCCAGTGGCGTACTCCTCCAGAGGTGGCGGCGCAAACCAGTCGAACATCAGGGCCGTCGCCAGATCGGCAGTCCGCGGCCATTTTTCGGGAAGTGCTCGAAATCCTGGTGGGTTTCCGAGAAGGAACTTGTCATCGCAGCACGCACAGAGAGTCGACACCACGAGCAACCCTACATAACCACTGCATGTACGTAACGAGCAGAATGAAACAGTTTCGGTAATCCCGTGTAACGTTTTCACGTCCAATGGGCGACCTGCTGCTCCTCACGATTCTCGTCGTGCTTGCTGGTGGTACGGCCGGTTACAAAGTGGGTCTTACGCCTCGACCCCACTCGCGCTCGGCCTCGCACCCTCTGTTGTTGATGCCAGCTCAGCTTGCGCCACGCGGCGGTCCCATCCGTCTCTCCGCCGACAAGTTCAGCAACCTGAAGCGTGCGGATGGACCTTCTGAGGAGGAGACGCGGTCGCTGCAGATCATCATGGGCGTGTTTGGATGGCTCATTGGCCCGCGCTTCGCCGGTTCGGCTGTCATGGGCGCCCTCTGCGGCTACACCGCGGGCGCCGCGCTTGTCAACGCTGGCGGCTCAACAGGTCTGTGGGCTAGGGAGATTGGGTGGCAGGCCCACCAGATAGCGGCGCGCAACCGGGTGCCCGAGCTCGCGCAGAATGTGACGACCACTGCCCAGAGGATAGCCCGAGCCACTGCGAGCGAGATGAAGGCCCTCTCGGCGCAGCCTACTATTGCGGAGGCGCGGCGCGCACTCATCACAATGGTGGCTGCGGCGTGGGACAAGGCGCGCGCGTGGGCCGAGACCTCAGGCGTCGCGGCGTCGCTGCTCTCCCTGCGCGTCGCGACGCTCGCTCTGCTGGCACCGGTGCTTAAAAGCCTCGAGCAGTGGATCCAGCGCAGCCGCGAGAACATCGAGCTGCGCAGGAAGAGCGCTGGCCGATGATTTGGGGCGCGACCCG
>Ga0164295_10003429_pt1 | contig 12766 bp, 16 predicted proteins | sample GEODES006metaG_FD_111798 | JGI IMG/M metagenome (GOLD analysis project Ga0164295, IMG submission 111798) | Oligotrophic lake water microbial communities from Sparkling Lake, Wisconsin, USA - GEODES006 metaG | ecosystem: Environmental > Aquatic > Freshwater > Lake | place: USA: Sparkling Lake...
ATTGTGTTATGTGGTACATTAGCTTACAACAGCAAGAGTCATGTCTTGTTATGGCCAATTGCCGTGATTGTTTTTTTGAATTATGTCATGTTAGGATTTGGTTATTTAGGAGAAATCAATACGTTGGATAAAATGACTGCCGCCTCTAGTAGTTTTATGGCTTTTTTCGCCATGTTCGCTACCATCTACTATTACTTTGTACATCCAAAACAACGTTATGTAAACTATATTCTCTATGCTTTCTTTTTCATCGTATGGTCTATGTATGGTTTCGTATACTTTTTCGAAGAAGAAACAAAAAATATATTTCTAAATGTATTGGATGTCTTTTCCAAATGCTTGATTGGTCTCGGACTGTGGGTTTACTTTACCAAGATAGTCGTATAGAGATGTACTCTATAGGTTATTTTCTAGTGGATAAGGTATGGGCGTTTTCCATTCAACCCTACCCGATAGAAGGGCTTGTTCGTTTCGGACTTTACACCACTGGTTGTATTTGATTTCATAGAGTTGTTTCATCAATTTGGTCACTTGATAAAGAGAAAGTGTCATGGGTTGAAAAGGGGAAAATCCGAACCAGGTAACTTGATTGTGTAAGACAAGCATAAAATATCTTTCGCGTTCCGGTATATAAATAGAGTCTTCAATATCCAAGTCGTATCGTTGAATGAATGAAAATACTTCTCTGGTTACGGGACTTCGTACTTTAAATTTCGTATACAGATTACCATTTTCCGTAATCTTTATCCAAAAGTCGTGAACAAAGTGACCATCTTGAATACGAATGTAAAAGGTGGCTTCTGCACGAATCTGTTCAAACCTTTTTTTGGTAGCGAAGTGAGCTTTCAATGTTTTCCACATAGACGGAGACGGAGAGGTAGAGGTAGACATGGTCTTTTCCTAAGAAACGTAAGAATGGTTTCCTGTCAATTTTAAATTTAACTGAACTTAATTGAACTCAACTAAATAAGTTTAAATAAGTTTAAATAAGTTTAAAATTGAATAAACAGAACTTCTTATTCAGGGTATGTACCAAGATATTGGGATAGACCAGGAAGGGTTTATGGATGTGTGGATAGAACGAGGTTCTGCAGTACCCCATGAATTCACGTGCCGTATCAAATTAAATGATATAAACACGTTGACTTTATACGAAGGCAATCATGTAGAGACAAAGAACAATCGTACTCTAGGACCCTATCTATTAGACTCTATAAAGGAGGGTACCTTTACCGTGACCTTGAAGGTATCCAAAGACTATGAAATGAGTATATGGATAGAAGATATTTTTCTAGACAAAGTGACTTGTTCTATGATGTGTCAAGAGGTTTCCGTAGAAGAGTCACAAACACGTCTCTGGATAAATGCCCGCAACGATTTCCGCGATTATATTCAAAGCACGATTCTATTTGTAGACGACGCGTTTACCAAACAACAACTGCCGGAGTGGGAATGGGTCCTGGAAGAACTAGAATGGGCAAAACAAATTATGGACTATGAGGTATCTACGGAAGAATACATAGGCGCTCTGAAAGAGATAGAAGATAAAATCAACCCTCTATTACAAAAAACCTATCATAAAAAGGCTTTTGAGAAATCTCCATTCTTCGTATGAACCCATACAAAAGCAACCAACGATACCATCGCATCCGCAAAGAGATACATCCATGCATGTCGGTTTCCTTGAATTGCAAAATACGCAAACAACAAATACAGAATCGCATGGATAGGACGTAATTCATTCCACCAAATCTTTTCACCAAAGGCACCTACGTTGTTTCTCACTCCGGTAAAAAAGATGTACAGAAATACAATCACGGGAAAGATGGCTAGGTAACCCACGAGACGTAGCCATTTTTTGTTCAGTTGTTTTATGACATAGACCATGATTAATCGTGCACCCATGCACCCGATTAAAAAGTAAAGTAACAATTGCTGGATGTCCATATACAATTAGAAAGAATTTAAATTATGTATGAGAATATATAGAATGGATAGGTCAAAGGTACATACTCTACGGGAATGCCTTGACACCATAGAATCCATGGAAAAAGTGTGTATAGATAAATTCAAGCCTCATGTTTGCAAAAATCTACGTTCTTATTACCTTCAATATTGTTACAGGACATTTGACAAAGAAAAGGATATGGAAAAAGAAATGAATTTTTCTAACTCTCTGCGAAAGAAGACAGGTGATACATTTGTATACAAATAGAAATGATTTAAATCGTAGTCTATGTGTATACGCATGGAGATATCCAGAGTCAGCAATTTAAGCCAGTGTCTTGCATCCATAGATTCTATGAAAAAAACATGTTTGGAAAGGTTCACTCCAAAAGTATGTGAAAACATACAGTCGTATTATCGCAATTATTGTTACAATAAATTTGAAAACAACGCAACCTGTTCTTCTGAGAGTACAGGTGGAGGCAACACTTTGAACTTGAGTATTAAGTCCCCCCCTCCTCCATCTCGTTGAATCCCTTTCCCCTTGATGACTTTCTCATCCATGTTTTGTATGATATGTCCTGGACTACTTTTCAGTTTTAACAAGGTTCCGTCCAGCAACGTCAGGGTAAAATCAAACCCACAAATAGAGTCTTTGAAATGAAGTGTACGTAAACAATAGAGATGAAGTCCTTTTCGTTCAAACAGTTCATGGGGTTTCACTTTGATATGAATTTTGAGAGGTCCTTTGTGTTGTTGGTGATGATTCCCCTTTTCAGGTAATTCTATAATTTCTCCACTGTCAATCCCGGGAGGAATGGTGACGTAAATCTTTTCGGTTTCTTTGGTACGAGACAATCCATGTGCAATGGTCCGCGTGATGGTGACGGGCATAGAATGCCCGTTATAGGCTTGTTCAAAGGTAAGTTCTACTGTGGTTTCTAGAGGTTGGGCGGGGGTATTGTTATGTCCTGGATGAATTTCTTCAAAATTAAAAATCATAGGCTCTCCTCCCATGTGTTGCATCATTTCAAAAATTTGAATGTGTGGATTCATTTGTCTCACGAAAGGGTCTCTGCGAAACAAATCGCCAAACATATTTTCCAAAGGGTTCTGAGGTCCCATGTCATATTGACGTTTCTTAGTAGGGTCTTTCAGCGTTTCATACGCTTCGTTGATTTGCTGAATTTTTAGAGTTGCCTCAGGACTAGAGTTTCTATCAGGATGCCACTTGAAACTGAGTTCACGATAGGCCTTTTTAATCGCACTTTCATTTGCATCGCGCTTCAGTCCAAGGGTTTCGTAATAGTCCATATGATTAGATGTTTCTATTTTTTATACGTATTTTTCTTAATTCTTATTTTTATATAAATACAAAACGTCAGACTATGAAATGAAACTCATAGAAGAAAAATACAGCCCACAATGTCTTGAGGATATTATCAGTCCAAACAGCAAATGCCTTTTGGAACAATTGATGAAACTTTTGCAGGAACAAAAAAACATTCTGTTTATCGGGTCTAACAATACGTATAAATCAGTCGCCATGCGTTTAGCTCTACGAGAATATTACGGAGGACCTCACGAAGATTCCGTGTTGTTTATAGACACTTTCAAGGACCTATCTTTTTACAACAATGAAAACAATGAGCTGAGGACTTTCTGTCGTTGTTCTACGAAGAAAAAATGCGTCTTTATAGAAAACTTTGACATCATCCACGAAAACAATCAGAAGTATTTGAAAGAAATCATGGACGAGAGTCCGCATACCCTGTTTCTGTTTGGATGTGAAAATACCACGAAAATCAATGAGATTATTCAAACCCGAATTTTCCCTATCTACTTTGAACCGTTAACCAAAGTAGAGTATCGTATCCTGATTGAACGTATCAGTCACGGCGAAAACATTCGTATTCAAAACATGGAGGTGTTGATAGATTATTCCAATCTTACTATTTATTACATTTATAATTTGTTCAATAAATTGATATTGCTTGGACTAAATGAAATAGAAGATATTACTCCTTACATTACACTCTTAGACAACCGAATTTTAGAGAATTTTTTCACTATTTTGGCGAGGGAAGAAATCAAAGAAGCGACTCAAATTCTCTTTGGTCTATACGAGTCAGGATATTCCTTGTTGGATATTTACTATTTCATGTATGAATATCTAAAATCCAATAAACAAAGAAGAGGTATCAGTTATCTTTACATTGAAAAAATATGTTTTTTTATTCAATACATTTACGATGGATACGACAACAAAGTGATGCTTCTTTTACTCACCAATGAGTTATTTGGGATTTATAAAAATAGGCCTACATTGTATGGCACATAACAATAAAAATCAAATTTTAAAGAAGCCTATAGATTTTTTCAATGAGTATCTACTCACGTTTGGAACTTTGGAACAAGATTATGTCCTGATTAACATCAATCATTTCAAACGGGCTCAATACGGCGAACGATTAAAGGATTTTTTAACCAAAATAGAGCCCTATTATCACAACTCAAAAAAAAACTACGTGACGCGTCCAAATTTAACCTATATGAATTTCATTACTATTTTGCGTCAAATATCACATATGAATGGTGTATTTTTTGAGTATAAAATAAAATACACCAATTCCAAACACTACATTGAATATTATTTTTATCTAGACCGTAAAATTGAAGCCAAAGAAAGAGACATTCAAGCACCTTAAAATGACTTCAACCTCTACTTTGTCTCCAGAACAAACAAATGCATTTGACCTATATACCCAGGGCAAAAATATATTCTTAACAGGTCCCGGCGGAACAGGAAAGTCCTTTCTTATCAAAACGATTGTGGAAGATGCAAAAACAAGAGGCAAAGCTTGTCAAGTGTGTGCACTCACGGGATGTGCTGCAGTACTCTTAGATTGCAAAGCAACCACGATTCATTCTTGGAGCGGCATAGGTATGATGAATGGAGACGATGACACCATCATTCGGCGCATCTCCCAGAAAAAAGAGTTAAAATCGCACTGGAAAGCTACAGAAATTCTGATTGTAGATGAAGTGAGTATGATGTCCAAAAGAATGTTTGAACTCTTGAACCAAATTGCAAAGCGAATACGTATGAATAAGAAGCCATTTGGAGGAATGCAATTGATTTTCGTAGGCGACTTTTTCCAACTTCCTCCGATTGAAAAGGATGGATTCTGTTTTGAATCGGAGGAATGGTTTGAAGTCTTTCCCAAAGAGCAACACCTGGAACTCAAAACCTTCTTTCGCCAAGTAGACCCGGTCTACATTGACATTTTGATGAAAGTACGAAAAGGACAACTAGACAAAGAAAGTATTGCGATGCTTGAAAAGTACGTAGCACGAGACCGAGACCAACCCATTACCAAAGTGGTACCTTTGCGGAAACATGCTGACTTTATTAACAAGACCATGTTTGATAAAATTACGGAATCTTCGCACGAGTTGAATGCCGACCTTTATAAAGAGATTGTGGTTTATATAAAGGACGGAAAGCCCATTGAACCCACGATACTTGCCTCTTGTCGTGTCTTGAGTGAACAAGACAAGGAACGAGAGTTGGATTCACTCATGAAAAATCATCATATCTGTAAATGTCTTCCTCTAAAAAAAGGGGCACATGTGATGTGTACACGTAATCTAGACCTAGAACATCAAATCTGTAATGGTTCACAAGGGATTGTAGTAGATATTGTGAAAGACAAACCAGTGGTTCTCTTTTCGAATGGTCACCGTATGGTCATGGAAAAAACAATGTTTCAGTCAGAACTCTATCCAACGTTGGTCGTTGGCCAATATCCATTGTCTTTGGCTTGGGCCGTGACCATACATAAAATACAGGGGTGTTCACTCACACATGCGCAAATAGACATTGGAGAATCCATCTTTGAATATGGACAAACGTACGTGGCGTTGTCTCGGGTGAGAACGATGGATGGACTCTATTTGATGAACTTTCAACCAAAACGTATCAAGTCCCATCCAAAAGTGATTGCGTTTTACGAATCGTTATAATTTGTCAATGAATACATTATACAATTTGCAGTATAATGATTTTGCTTTTGCATCTGTTATCAGTTTATGTTTTTTTAACAATCGTAAGATACGTAGAGGGCCATCCAAGTTTTGATTCACGTCAAACCGAAATAACTTATCCAACATGTTTACATAATTATCACTTTTGTCTATCAATTGTGTAAAGCATGCATGATTCGTATAAAACATTTTTTCACTATACAGTCTGTTTTCTTTGTCCATACAATTCATATTCATTTCAAAGTCAATGTGTTTTCCGTTGGGTTCAGGCAATTTTCCCCGATTACGCACTGATTCAATATAATGACGTGTAATCAAATAGACATGTGTTCCAAAGCCATATCCATGAGTAAACATTTCATTGTTTATTGGATGGTCAACTTTGACACAGTACGGATGTAAAAATAAAACATCCATGTCTTCATAGTGACGTTCTAGATAAGAAGCCGCCTTTTTTAAAATGGACCTATCTGTAGAAGAATAAACAAAATCATCTTCAAAAACAAATGCATAGCGTTCATGGGGAAAACGAGTAAAAAAATCTTCCCAGATTTTCATATGGGAATCATAACATCCATAGGCACCGCCACGAATGTCTTTGACAAAAGGAAGATATATCACTTTCTCAGATAACCCTTTTTTTAATTTTGTAAATTCTCGTAACGAATGTTGTTTTCTATCTAGACGATGGTTTAAATTGATACAATAGACCGGCATATACTATTCCATCCTATATTTAAGAAAGCAAAAAACGTATAAACCTATAAATTGGAGTCATTCTAAAAGAATATAGTATCTTTCTAATGGAACCTCTGATTGTGGAGTGTCCACATTGCAAAGAGTTTGTTTGGATAGAACAACTCAATTGTCGTATTTTTAGACATGCCTGCTTCAAAAATGGAGAACCTATTCCACCTCATTCTACCAAAGAGGAATGCGAAGCGTATCTACGAAGTGGTACTGTATTTGGATGTGCAAAACCCTTTCAAATCATGGAAGATGGGTCAGTCGTTGTTTGTGATTATATCTAAAATTGAATCCTTCACAAAAGAAGTGTACGTAGGAAAGATGCAATTTGGAGAAGTCACTTGGAATAGACTCTTGATAGCGGTTTATATCATGATAGGGTTGGGTATGACCCTAGGCATCTATGTACTCTTCCTAATAAAAGACGCCTTCTTATCTCTTGACTAAAAATTGATACAATTCTTTTTCCATCTTTCTCCTGGACAAAGGATTCATCATGGCCGAACTTGAGTATTCTACGATTCCGCCCATCGCCAATCAATATATATTTATTCATTTTCAAACGTTAGAAGAATGTAATCTTCACGTACTAAACAATAAACATCTCCAAATGGCTTATAAATGTTGTGGTGGAAAGGGGGTTGCTTACCCTCGTATCAATAAGCTTTCCTTTCCCACTACACCCTGTCTTCTGTCTCGTACGGAAACCTTTATTTCAACACAAGGAACTTGCGACATTTGCTTTGAAGAAAGCAAACCTTTATTCAATACATGTAATACATGCAAACAACCCTTTTGTAAGCCTTGTTTAAAAAAGATTAAAGACAAGATTTGTCCTTATTGCCGTGGAAAACTGAACAATAATTTTGATTAACTGTTTTCAATCATGTAATGAGAAAAAGCACAACGAGTAGATAATACTTGTTTTTCATTCATGCGCACATACCATTTGTAAGCGGAACGTTTCATCAGTTCACAATAGGGCAAGTAAAGACCCAGATTACATTCAGGTAGTTTTAAATTTTTAGTAGACATTAAATCATCCAAATGAATATTCTCCTTTCTTTTGTTTTTTGTTCCAAATATAGTACCATCTAATACAAAGACCTGATGATTCAAAAAATAATTGTCTGTGAATTCTGCTTTCTCTTCTGTTTTGAGATAGTCTATATAGTGACGTAATTGAGGGTCCTGTGCCGGGGCGCCTGTAATGACAATAGACGGTATCCGATTGGAAGAGGATACATGGTTTGAATTGTAGGTATCTACGACAAACCAACGGTCCATCGCGTCTTGGTGTTTGATATTGTTACGCAGATAAAGTGTATGCGGAAGAAGTATGCCTCCATGTTCGTACAAAATCTCAAGAAGATATCGTTGTCTATGTTTTTCTAATATATCCCCAGATAAGGTGGACAAATCTACCGTGGATTTCAGAATTTCTGGAATATCATCGTCGGTGAAAAGAATGATGTCATACGATTGTGAACACCAATCTACCACCGATTTAATACATAGATTTGAAACAGATAAATTCAAATGAGTAGAACTACGTGAACCAAACGTTTGCCAGTGTCGCGAGTTTCTTTCCAGGGGAATATGTATCCAAATTTTACGCCGTTTTGTCTTCAATATAGAGGGATGATAAAAGAAATCATCTAGCAAAAGCGTTTCTAGTTTTTTTGCTGCTATATGCTCACGCTCTTTTTCTTTGTAATAATTGTAGTTTAAGAAAAGAAACAAGATGACAAATAATACCATAAAGAAAAGAATACCATTCATTTATATATAGATATACATAAAATTACTGAAGCTGGATGATTGAATTCGTCATTACTCAATAATTCTCAAGAATGGATTCTTAGAAATTTACTATAATAGTCTTTCATTTTATGTGCTTGGGACTCTGTCTTTTTTAACAATTCATAGGACAGATGTAAAGAAGTTTTGTATTCTGCATGTTCTTTTTCTTCCAGCATTCGCTCAGCCACTTTTTTGGAGACAGGTTCTGCTACCTTTGCCCGATGACGTTGGTATTCTTCCACTGATTTAAAATGAGGTGTTTGTTGATATACTTTTTCTGCATCTATCGGTAAGATGGATTGAACATATGCATTTTTGATATCTTTGTCATCTACCTCTTGTAAGGTTTTTAATTCCTTGTCAACCACCACTAAGGACATTGCCTTTTTACGTGAGCCTTCTAAATCCGATTTATCATACAATCCTTCTTCCGTTTTTAGCCAGTCGCCGTAACCTTCCTTGTCTGGAATATAGACATTGTCAAATACTTCATTGAACAGTGTATTCAGTTCACGTTCTTTCAGTCCTTTTTGTTGACAATACTCATAAAATCCTCGTTGACCTAGCTCTTCGGTCTGATATGTTTTAGACACGACTTCTTTCTGGTGACGATTGATAAACTCATACACATGTTCCAATTTATGATAAGCCTCTTTGAAATATTCATAGTAGTTGGAAGTGTCTTTGTGAATGTTCTTGTCCGGATGAAGCATGAGGACTTTTTTCTTGGCTTGTTTTAATTCATCCGGAGTAAGTTCTTCAATTTCAAAGAGTCCAAACAAATCATCCAAGGTACATTCTTCAATTCTCTTTAAAGGCATTATCTTTTAAAGAGAAATTAACAGCCTAAACTTGCCTTATAGAACCCCTCTAGACCATTTGGGTCCGCACCAGTCATGCATCTGTAAGGAACATAATAAGTATCGGGGTTATAGTGAGACTTTTTAAACGTCAAAAAGGTAGGGACTCCATTCGCCATCTTCATTTTCTTGAAAAAAGCATATAAGTCTAAAGCATCGTCTACGTCAATCTCCATATACTCAAAATGATATTTTGAATAAATATCGTTCAAACGGTTCACCACGGGAGCAATCTTTTTACAAGGTCCGCACCACGAAGCGGTCAATTTAATGATGGTGGTTTCGTATTCGGTATTGGCTAGATAACGCTTAAGGTCTTCGCGTGTCTGCAGTTCACCCATATTCTTATTCAATTGGTGCGTTTAAATAGATTTGCACATATTATATAAAATTCGGTTTTGAATGTACTGAATGATGTACATGACGGAAAGCAGCAGTCCGCTCATCACAGCGACCTTATTCAATTTTTTTTCTGTAAACAAAAGAAGAACACCCACAACAGTCATCACCACGAAGAAAAGGGCAATTGCTGAAATGATTAAAAATAGATTGCAGTATTTTTTACCTAAAGGACCAAACAAAGAATTCATTTATACATAGAGAGAAGAAAAGATTTTTTATAAAATTGATGGGTCTTTATTTCTATCCTTAACTTCAGAAAAGATGTCTACGATGTCTGCGATGTCTGCGAACTCTACGAACTCTGCAAATTCTAGCATTTATCTGTATGCTATTCACGACCCATGGTTCCACGGTATGCCGGATGGAGATATGGATGACCGTGCTGCATTCTGCGTATATGAAAAATTTGCGCTAGCGAATCCGGATAAAAAAATAATCGTTCATGTGGGCGACCGTTACGATGATACGGTTGAACACTATGGACATTTTCATATAGAATTTCGTAAGAACTTCCTAGAAGAAGAAGTTGCTTTGGCTGAAAAGATAAGTATCTGTGCTCCCGTCAAGAACGAGAGAGAGCGGAACTATTTGACCTATATTCTCTCTATAAAGAAGAATGGATACTGTCAAGGATGCAAGATTGGATGCATGAATTTTCCTAATCAAAATTACATGCCCTTGTTAGAGTCTATTTCCCAACGATATTCCACGGTAGAGACCATGATAACCTTTCCTGTTTCTTTCACTCAACGTCTGGACCCCATTTACTGGGAAGAATACCAGAAGTATGGGTTACTCAAGTTGTTTTCCCCCAGAGCCATTGTACATATACCGGGTCTATTATACCGTCTATACTGTCCCGGAGTTGGAGGCGGACCCGGTACGAATATGCTCGCCATCCAGAAATGTTTGCAAACTCATTTTGACTTGTTGAAAGAAATGCCTGTGGACAAGGACCATTTCATGGAATTCAATCAAGCCTTGATACAGAAGAAAAAATTGGTACCTACCACGGCAATCCAACGGATGTCACACGTAATGGAAATCCCTGAACTGGTAGATTCACTCACGGTGATGGTCTATTTTGCAAATCTCGTCTATCGTGTAGAAGAAGGTCCCTTGTACAAGGACGACACCGAACTCTACTCTTTGCAGTCTATTCCAGAAGGAATTCTCTGGATTAAAGAAACCGAGACACCTCCTCTCTACGATTTGGTGGCTGCTCACGCCATGTTGTACGATGTTCTTATCCCCACAAAAGAAGAAGTGCTTGCTTTCTATTAAAAATAAGGTTATCCAATAAAGAATCATTTTTTATTAAACTATATCCTTTTATACGATGATATATTCGTCATTTACCTTTTTCCAGTGTGAAATGACACGTGGACTAGGATTGCTGTTCAGAATATCTTCACTTGAATAGACATTTCCTTTTTTGTCAATATACTGATGTATGCCGCATATTTCTTCCAATTGAATTTCAATCTTGTCTTGTACAGGTTGAGGATAATCTTGTATCTTACCGTAAGGAAGTCCTTTCAGGTGAGTTCCGCAAAACCGTTCATTTGCCTTGTTCTTGCGTGTACACTGTTCACCATTCAGACGCAATGCACAACACCTCTCGTAGGTAGGGATAATCGTCTTGATACGCATGCGCCGTTTGAAATCATCTTTGGTGAGTTCCAATGTAGGAAAATCGGAAATGTTTCGCAACAAGTCGTTCATACGATTCTTCCCGGTTGCATCTACCAAAGTGACCTGATTTTGTTCTAACCATTCCGTAATATTGGTCTTTAGGTCCGTGATATGGGACGAAATCTTTTGATTCAAATTTCGTTCCATGTTACTTTATGACTGGATTGAAAGGATAAAAGGACCTTCAATTTTATTCATCCTTTATTCTTTTTCTTTTTTTACATTAAAACTGGTTTTCTTGACAGGCAACAAAGCTCCAAACAGTACAACCATACTAATCCAACACATATACATAGAAATAATCATGGGGTCTACTCCGAAAAAGATACCAACCGCATATACTATTTTAGAAATAAATAAAAAAAAGAAAATCATTAACGTAATTCTAACAAATTGATTACCTAATATATCTCGTATGTTCATCTTGTATGAAACAGTTATTTTTTTTTTATGAAATGATACGATAAACAGATAAAATCATCGGCATTTTTTACCATGTAGGTTGAATCGCCTGCATAAGAATCCGCACTTATCCTTTTCGTGTTTGCATGTTTTTTTAAGAAAAGAATATAACGCATCACGTAACCATCTTCTGTACGTAACGAAATCTCTTTTTTGCAATGATTCGGCCTCGTTGATTTGATATAAATGACTTCATCGTCGTAATAATAAATAAAGTATTTTAAACTAGGGTCGCATTGTGGAACATTTCCCAGGTAATGTTTGCGATGGTAAAATGCATTCTTTTCCATACGAACCGTTGTATCTTTGATATCCTTCTCTGAAAGATGATTCTTATTGTCTAACCGAATCAAATAATCATCACTGTCATCTTTGTAATAAGCATCGTATAAGGCATTCTCATAATCTTTGAAATAATAACCATGTCCAAAGATACCCTCTTTATCATTCAATGTCTGCAACAATATTTGTTCGTTGATTTCAGAGACACCCATTCCCCAATAAGCGACAACCGGTACTTCTTGGTCTCGGAGAAAGCATAACGGAGTATGCGCTTTGAACAATTCGGTGCATTCGGGATGAATAGCGTCCTCCCCTACTTTACGAGTATACAGAATTTCGTAAGGTGTCACTTTCCATAGGTCTTCCTTTTCAGTGACTAAAAATTCACTATCTAGATTGGTAATTTCGTAAAAGAGATAAGATTTCTGTTTCCAGTTTAAAGCTCCCCGGTACAAATGTTCCGTCGGAAGTTTAGTTCCTTCAAGGAAAGAAAGGCCATTTTTATTTTTATTTTTATGTTC
>Ga0164295_10003430_pt1 | contig 12757 bp, 2 predicted proteins | sample GEODES006metaG_FD_111798 | JGI IMG/M metagenome (GOLD analysis project Ga0164295, IMG submission 111798) | Oligotrophic lake water microbial communities from Sparkling Lake, Wisconsin, USA - GEODES006 metaG | ecosystem: Environmental > Aquatic > Freshwater > Lake | place: USA: Sparkling Lake...
CATCTGCCTCAGTCCACCGGCACTCTATGACGATCTTCATTCTGTGGTCTTAAGAGTATCTAATAATGGTTATTTCACTGGAGGAGATATGTCAACCGGCGATGTTTTGTATAGCTTTGACCGAGACGTCGCGATCTCGTCCATCGTGCCTCCACTGGGCCCAGTGTCTGGAAACTTTAGTGTCGAGGTGCTTGGGGGTCCATTTGTCGAAACCGACGAGCTCAGATGTAAATTCGGTAAAATTGCGGTGAGAGCCTTTTTTGTGAACGCAGGCAAGATAATGTGCTATGCTCCACCGCATCCGGCCGGCATTTACCCGATGGAAGTGACCCTCAACGACCAAGACTATACTTCTCTGCGCAGGACTTTCTTCTTCTACGCCGATCCCGCGCTCAGTCGGATATACCCGCCCTCTGGCCCGGCCATAGCTGCGGGCACCATCGTAAATGTGTTTGGAACAGGGTTTACCAATACGACCTTCCTGACTTGTCGCTTCGGCGGGACCAAGTCCGTCGGTCTGTACGTCAGCTCGAACTACATCCAGTGTCCCACCCCACCTCTGGACCTCGTAGCCAGTGGGGGGCTCAAGTACTCGGCGTTGAGCGAGCAATTCAACAGATATCCTGATCCAGCGTACGCATATCTCAACTTACAAGGCAAGAATAAACTGAAGTTGTTTCCTGAGGCTCACGGGGTGCCACTATACCTGCAGCGACTGGTGACTGTCGAAGTCAGCAATAACAACCAGGACTTCACCCACAGCGGGATCAACTTCCTCTACCAGTATGATGCCTACGTCACTTCAGTGTCTCCTAACTCTGGTCAAGTGAATGCAAAGATTCCCATCGTTGTCAATGGAAATAACTTTGTGAACTCGACACTACTGAGATGTCGCATAGGCGAGTATGTATCTACTCCGACGTTCATCAGTACTGTCGCAGTGCTGTGCTTCACTCCGAGAATCCCGCTGATTACTTTCGATCACAACTACATTCGCGACAGAAGTACCTTGAATGTGAACACTCCTCAGGCTAGAGCGGCCGATACATCGCCCTTCACTGCTGGTCCGAATGTGGTCTTCGTTGAAGTATCCAACAACGGCCAGGACTACACGAACAACAAGCAGACATTCACGTTCAACATCAAATGCTCATCGGGGACCTACTGCCCTCAACTTAATGAAATCCCATGTCCACCCGGCACTTTCTGTCCCGGCGAATTCAATTTTAATGTAAGGACTAGCTAGCTTTCTCTATCGTCTCATACTTCCCTCACTGACAATTATGACTGTAACCCCTATCACCATTCTATTACAGTATACCCTTTGTCCGGCGGGAACATACAATCCCAATTACAACCAATCTGAGTGCTACCGCTGTCCCATCGGTTTCATCTGTCCGGAAGAAGGGATGCAAGTACCCAGGATATGCCCGCCGGGATTTGTATGTGAGGTTTCTGGAAGTCAGATTGCGGACAACCCCTGCCCTGCAGGACACTTCTGTCTCGAAGGCACCGCAACTTCCGCGACGACTTGCGGGAATCCCGACTTGTCCTCGGATCTGTTTCCGATCATGTCCCATGGAGAGCGCCCATCCACCTTGAGGAAGAACCGAATAGCTCAGGGACAGAAGCTATTCCTAGGAGCTCGTAATTCCGGTTGCTGGACGAATTCATCAGATGATTACGGCTTACAGGGCTCTAGTCAACCATCATTGTTCTGGATGGAAAGGCACCTTCTTCCTTTAGCCGTAGATTCGCCTTTCGTTCCGTTACGAGGGCGATATTGCCTCGACGATCTATGCGTAAAGCTGGCTGATGCAGACAATTACGAGGCTTCCGATTATGCCTTTGATTACAGCGCGAGTACTTTCCGTCTGAGGCGACCCGTTCCCTGCCCTGCTGGGAGGTATTGTCATCCCGGCACAGCGGTGGACTTCTCCAATGCAAAGAATTTCACGACTCCGCAACCATGTTACGAAAGCATGTATTGCCCCGAAGGTAGCGAGCAACCGACGGGCAGCGGAGAGTGTCCAGCAGGATATTATTGTCCTTTCGGGGTAAAGTTGGCATGTCCGACAGGAACCTACTGTCCCCGTGACGGCCACTGGGATCCGTTTCCATGCCCACCGGGCACGTTCAGCGCACAGTTGGCTATAGCAAAATGTCCCAAATGTCCACGTGGCTTCATCTGTCCCGGATTCGGCAGAGTTGCCCCGACGCTGTGCCCTCCTGGGTCCGTCTGTTCAAAGGAGGGACTGAGATCGCCCAACTTCCTCTGTCCAGCGGGATTCTATTGCCCGAGCGGAACAGAGACGGTCGACCCTTTTAGGAATGACACCACGCTACGACCTTATGCCTGCAGTCCTGGGACGTACTGCTTGACTGGAGTGGGATTTAAAGAAGTGAAAGCGGGAGATTTCAAGTATGCTCAGCCCTGCACGGAAGGTTTTTATTGTGAGTCAGCGTCGAACAATCCTCGAGGTGCTGGATTATGTCCAATTGGATTCGTGTGTCCACAAGGCACATCAGCTCCGAGACCGGCTAAAAAAGGTTTCTCGGCTGAACTCAGAGGAACCATCTTAGAGGCCGAATGCCTGCCAGGCACATACGCTCCCACCGTTGAATCGGTAGTTTGCTACCCATGTCCACCGGGTACCTCTTGCGAGGCTGCTGGAATGGCCATCGCTAGTGTTTGCCCTCCCGGCTCGTACCGGTCCACAATCGCGGAGGACGGCATCCCTTGCGTCGCATGTCCACAGGGCTACTGGTCCAAGAATTACGGGTTGAGAGAGAAGGGCGAGTGCGTCAAATGTGCGACAGGGACCTTTTGTCCGGTGGACGGAATGACGACTCCCTGCTCTCACTCCGACCTGCCGTCTTCATTCGAACCCATCATTAACTACAACGGCTTGCCGAACTTAGAGTATTTGTTCCCAAGTTTCATCAAGAAGATTTATTACAGTTACTTGGCATGTTTGCAATTGAACGACGGTTACATTGCCGGTCAGATGGATCCATTCAACCAGCTTTATTTCTTCGGGGAATTAGTTCCTCCTTACATCGACGTGCTCGGACGCGGACCAAACTTCAGAGCAACAGATCAATTCCACTTGAAATACCAGACAACAGCCAAGTGCTACCGCAACACACAGAGATATGGCTCTCCACTGTATCAGCGCATGACCGAATACTATGGTCCCATGTATGATATCCAGAACAACGGCATGCATCATCAGGGATACAGCCTGCTTAAAGCGGACGGTTCTGCGTACTATAGCGGGTTTTTCGGTCATGGGTCACTGTTCATTGATCTACCGCGAGCCCGCAAGTTTGAACCTTCGTATAATTGCACGAAGGGATTCCGACTGATGAATGAAACCAGGATTGCTTATGATAGCAATTCCGTTACTCTGACCGTGTACACTGACGCAACAACTGACCCGGCTAAAGTGTCTCGGCAAATATTTATGGGTGAAGACCAGCTCTACCCAGGTACATGTGAGGCGGACCTTATTTGCTACAGTGCGGTGGCGCTCGATGCTTCCTCGGAAGGACAGTACTGCACGGAAGGGTACATCTGTGATGAAAGGACCACCTCAACGGAAAGTCTCCTCTATCTTTGTCGCGCTGGGTACGCATGTGATAAGGGATCCACGCCAGACCCATCTCTCGAGGCGACCATGGGGCAGTTCCGCACTCTCTGTCCTGCTGGCTATCAATGCGTGGATGGGACCTCCAGAGCTGATGCATATCGGACATTCTGCCCGAAGAACTACTTCTGCCCCACTGGCACGGGAGACCCTCAGATAGGAATCATGGCGAATGATGCAGTCAATCGCAACTTAACAGACATCGATCCAGGCACAAATCCCATGCACGTGCAATACCAGTCGAAGGATTCAGTGTTTGTCGATTCAGACCAAGGGTTTCTGTGCAAGGAAGGCATTGATCCGGACCTGGAAATGCGATATGATCTCGAATGGTTGGCCGTAGGAGAGGGGCTGAATAACCAATACTTGCAGTATCTACGCGACCAAGTGGATGGTCGACTGCCCTATCAAAATGACCCTTTCTTGACGAAGAAGAGTGACCACGAGTACTACCGACCAAAGCCGGTGAATCTTGCGGCGAAGAGTCGACAGCGATGTGCGCGGGACGGGAAGTGGTCTTTGGTAGCCGATGCCATCGATAGGAGGGAATGCAACTGCGAAGATTTTTTCAAGGTGGTGATTGCTCTCTACCGATTATGGAAATGCACCGACTCTGGGGTACTAGACAGCATTGGACTAGGCTCTATCGTGGGGCCATTTTCATCATCGGCGAATAGAGACTACTGGTTTCAGCGTATTCCGCGTGGTGTTAATGATCGACAATGCAACTTTAGCTCTATTCCCTACAATTGGGATGTAAACTTAACCCATGGATCTGTGTACTCCAGCTCTCTCGGAGCTAGTAATAACGGGGTCTTGAATGTTGAGAAAGGTGTGGAGTTCCAGTTCGATTGGGTCAACAGCGCCATCTTCACCAGCTACTCTGATTTGAAGTCTAAAGTGTACACAGAATACAATATGCAGTATGCCGGGTTGAAGCTGCTTAACCCGAATAGGACGAATATTGATCCCTACGTCTACGATCTTTTCATGGGCATCCAACTGATCGAGTTATACGGCAAGTTGTTAGAGCAATACATATGGCTGAAGCCTGGCCGTAACCGCTACACAGGGCTTCCCGAAATGACTCCTGGTCGCTACGACATGTGTGAGTGCCAGAATATGCTGAAGTGTCCCAATGGCACCACCGCCGTGCTGGGGTCTAGTTCTCTGAGCGATTGTACTGCCAATCAGGGTGAGGTTCTGCGGCGGGTGAGTGTCATTCCCAGCTGGTACAACGAGACGTACCCACCCGAGCTGGCCGGCCGCTTGTCGAACATCTCTGACTTCTGGGAACTGGGCGGGGCGGACGCTAGTTTACCCGGAGGGGAGAAGTCCTATCCCATCGGGACCATCACCGTGCAGACCTTCGACGTGATAACTATCACCATAGACTTGTCCAGCATCTCTTACAACCTCACGTATGGAGTACACTATCAAATTTCGGTGTACGTGGATTGCAAGCCTTGTCCTCCGCAATACAAGTGCGACTACACAAGTGCTGAACCCACGTGCTTGTATCCCGATAAAGCCCTGCAACAGGGGCGCTTTGACAACTGTCTCAAGCGGTACAACTTGACTTCGTGCATGACCAAGTGGGGGGTACCAGTAGACTGCAGCAACTCCAGTGTCTATGCACCAGCAACATTCAGTGAGCCGGATTTATACAAGTGCAATCAATTAGGCTACTTCTGTGACAACCGATATCTTCCGTTGCAAACATGGCAGATAGTGAAAGATAAGTCAGGGTTGGCAGCTCCGCGGGCGATGCAAGAGCAGTCTGTGTATGCTACCGATGCGGCTTGGTTGCAAGCAGAGAACACCCTGCCATACCAGACAATTAAAGGTTGCTGTGCTTGCGAGAGGTACTTCTTGCCGCGGTACTTTCAGAACAATATTGAAGACGAAGGGCAGAAGGACAATAAGCATGGCTTCGTGCAGATGAGCATACTGGCGCTGGAACAGACAGCGTTGACAGTGGTGGTTGAGCTACTGAATGGCCAATACATCCAAGACTTCGATGCGAACATCCCTGACAAGAGCGACTTCTTCATCCACACCCCGAACAGAGCCAAATACACTCCGGGGACCCCTAGCCGGTCGGCTTTCATGATGCTTCTGGTGCAGTCCGACCTCATCGACGGTGGTGTGGAGCTGCCGCTGAACCTGCCGATGACTAAATCGAGGGCTCCGGGAAAAAGCCTCGTCGACATCAACACGGCTGGTGGTACGACAGTGCAGATGGCGACCAAGATTCTGATCGGTCGCATCAGTAATCTGTTTCAAGGGGACCCTTCCTATGAGGAGCGGTATACTAAGCACATGAGAGATCTGTATATAACCACCCAGGAGGAGGGAAAGAACGTGACGTCATTCACTGAGTTCGCCAACGTCCCTGACTTGTGGGAGATCAGCCAGAAATTGTACCAAGATCCTGAGCTCACAGTGGACGTTTCTTACACCGACATCTGGTGGTCCAACTACGAACTCAGTGGGCAAGGGTTCTTGGGGCTGCCCTATTTGCCGTTCTTCAGTAGTTGCAAAGGGTCCGATAGTTATATATCTTGGGCAAAAGTTACTGAGACAGATCAATCGTGTCAACTCGTAGACTACCAAAACACAGTGCCGGTGAGTCCATACCCTTGGGCCGGTGCGGTGTATCCCAATGCCGATATCTGCAATACCTCGACGCCCTTGTATCTGCAAGACCTTCTAGGGGGTCCGGGATATAATGGTGCTGTGTTCGAATGCCAGTTCGAGGAAAACATAGCGGTCACCTTGACGAACACCCGCTGGTTCGAAGCTGGTGCCAACACTGTGTTGTTCTACTTCATCAACACCTATGTGGAACCAAGCGACTACGAGCCATCCTTCACCTTCGACGCATACCTGAATAAGACCTACAGTAGATACTGGGGACGAGGTGAAGCCATCAGTAACATTGTCGGGACGTACCAGGCAATCCCGGTGCAAGTTACGACAGTCACCGGGTCGTTTGGCGAGCAGGGCGTCATCCCTCAGCAGATAGAATTGGTAGTTGGATACTATCAAGTCGATGCCTTCAACAAGCGATTGGTGACGACCTCCTACTCTTACTCACCCACTTCGAAATGCGTATCTTTAACTAGTGGTGGGGCTCTGCAGACTTCCCTACTTGCAAGTGGAATCCCTCAATGTGTGTTGGATAGTAGCGGTCAAGTTGCGAATCCTACATATACACTACAAATATATTTCCTACCCTTGCCCTGGTTGAACTTATTGAACGCTTTCCAATTTCCGTTGGGGATATATCTCATTTTCCATTTCCTCACTGGTTTCATTGGTGTGGGCATCGCTGCATTCGTCTGGGGAGTCAACCGATTGCTCACGAAGCTCAGACACCCACCCGTGTTCCATGGCTTCAGTCTGCTGTATTTGTTGAGTCAGCCCAGTGTGGTAGGAGTGTACCTCGGTGTGCTACCCACTTTCATTGCCGTCCTGTTCCTCTACAATTGGTTCTTGAGTGCTGACTTTGGGGGAGCCATATGCACGGCCGATGATACTGTACCTGGTGATCCGCGGTGCTTTCAAGATGTCGTAGACTGGAAAGAAGCAATGACGCCTACTACGCTACGATTGGGTAGGCAGAATCTGTGCATACTCGCAGTCGGTGTGTACGTCTCCATCATCTTCGCTATACTTGTGATGCCGGAGTACTCCGATGAAGACAGAAAAACGGACGCCCAACGAGCTGCTTTGAAGAACAATGCGAAGCTCAGCAAGGCTCAGCAGGCCATCCAAGCAGCAAAAGCAGCCATGGAAGCTACAGATCAGGCTGACGAGCTTCCTCCAAGTCAAGCTTTCCAACCCATCAAATGGCGAAGGGCCACATTCCTTCTTCTTTCAGCTTTTGTACAGTTCGGACTCATGATTCAGATGGAATTGAGTTATGCCAACTTGTTCGGGAGTAATGTCTATACCTTCATCGTAGGTTTCATATTCCTTTACCTCCTCATCGAAGTCTTCATCTTGGGAGAAATTTGTCCTGACAAAATTCAATACGCACCGATGGTAGCGAGTGTATCAGCCATTTCTGCACTGACAACAATGGGAGCTCCCAGCTTCACGGCCTTCTTATACTCATATTTTGTCGGCTTCCTGTTCAGAATCGTTCAAATGGTCTACATGTCTCCATTTATATCGGAGATAATGAGTCTGTGGCCGAGGTGGCAAATGATGATTAAACGTCGATTCCGTGGTAATAAACGCCTCACGCGAGATGAGAAGGCAAAGGAGGAATTGGAGTGGAGGAAGATCAACGAGGAGATCGAGTTGGAGGCAGAAGGCATCGGACCGGTGCTGGACACTCTAGCTGACTACTCCATCGACACCACTGGTCTGTTGATCTCGCCACCGATGTACTTGTGCCTGCAGCTGTTCGTGGACTCGAGCTCTATTGCCCCCAACTACAATATCTTGAGTAATCAAATCATCTACTACATTCTGTTCTCCATCATAGTCATTCCTTTCACATTCATGGGGGACGTGTTCTTGCATAATTCGAACGAATTAGTTCATGGGTGGAAAATTTTCGACTATTTGTCTTACCAAAGATACCGTTTTTCGGTCCGCGAATACCGATGGATGTTGCGGAACCCTGTCATGGATGAATCGATCTCTGAAGAATTCCAGACGGTGGACTTGCTGTGTTTCTCATCCCAATATTACTTCCTCATGGGCTTGCTGTCATTCGCGATGTGTCAAATAACATTTGCAATCGAGGCCTTCTTACGGCTTTCTTACAATCCATTTGGAGATCCTTGTTTCTTGATTATCTTCGCAATAGTTTTTCTCATTGGAGAGGCAATGCGCAGAGTATACTGGTTTCTAGCTGATATTCAAGTTAAGCGACTAAACTGGAGAGGATTATGGGCAACGAAACAGATTGAAGGTACTATCGATGATGATGTGGCGGCAAAACTCGCAGTCGGAGAAGGACGACAAGCAGACTTGGAACAAGAACGTCTGGAATTACAAGCACTTAATTCCGAGCGATTCCGGCATCGATTCTTAGAGCGTAATAGGCCATGGATACTGCAGCATTTGGTGGAGTTGTTGACCCCCCGATCTCTGGATCAGCCAGGACCAGATGGAAGACCCACCATCGAATACGTGCGAGACGTATATGCAGAGCTGATGGCTATGGGAGAGGGCTTTAGGAAACCAGGTGAACGTGAAGACATTTCGTCTGATGAAGGCGACGAGTTGGAAGCTGCGCGGCGCAACTGGCCTCGCGACCCTCTGACAGGGGCATCCCTAGCGATCGCGAGGATGTGGTTGGCGAAGGCGCGCAAGAGGAGAGTCTTCAGCAAACTGGTGCGCGGTATCATAGACCAGAATAGGAAGACTTCATGTGAAATATGCGGGCGCACTCCAGAGCGGAACAAAGCGAAGTTAACGGCCCATTTAGCTACAAATGGTGAACCAGATATTGGGGCAATAGATCGCCTGATCACTGGGTTTGAATTGCTCTATGGAACTAGTGAGTTGGAACCTCAACTTTGGAAAGCTTATTTCAGAGCAACTGCGGAATACTGCACTCGTTGCAATGTTTGCGAGGACAGCATGGCCCAGGAGCGTCTGCTTCAAGCTAGCAGGGAGCCGGGTCCGTCACGAATCAGTAGACCGCAAGACATATCGTCCGATGAAGAAGGGGATTTAGTCGATTTCGAACCAGTGGTAGTCACTAGGACTTCACCAGAAGGGCGAATGATGAGTAAATGGCTTGTCGCAGCTCGAAAGAAACTTGGGGGTACCTTCCCTCGTCCTGATGCACGAAAACAGATGGAAAAATATGCCCAAAAGTTACGCGAACTCAAGATGAAGAAGGCACGCGATATGGTGGGCAAGGAACCAATCAAGAACATCGATAACGACGAAAACGAGGCTGCCCAAATCACTGCTGCGACGAAAGCTTTAGCTTTGCGATGGATTAGAATGGCACGAGACTTCCTCGAATCGAAGTTTCGTTTGCGCAGTGAAAGCTTCAGGGAAGATTTGGAGGCACTCCTAGCACAGATGCCTGAAGAAGACGATTGGTTTTTCGGAGCAGCCATGCGACTGGAGGGGAAGGACTTGTTGAAGAGAGGTTCCGACTTGGAAGATGATCGTCGCACTCTAGAGGCGGAGGCAGCGGTGAAGATCCATAAAATTAATTCAGATGTAGACACTCATATAACGGAGCGTACGGAGGAGTTAGAAAGAGAACGTAGATTATTTGCGACCAAACTAGCGCAGCAAAACGATCGCATTAGTTTGGACATTGAGAATCGTCGGAATGAGCTTGAGAAGCTAAAAGAAGCGCGAAAGAAGGAGTTCATGGCTGAGGAGCGGAAAGCAAGAGAGGAGTTAGGCGCTGCTCCAACCGAAATGATACAGGACCATCGCAACCAGCTGCTCGCCATCGACGAGCTGATGGTCTCCGAGCAAACAAATACTGAGAAATATCGAGCTGATGAAGAGAAACAAGCGAGAATCATGTTCGATCGCTCGGAACTGATTAAGCGTGCAGAAATGGAGCGTCGCAAAGCTATTGCTGGAGAGAACGCTGCCCGCATCCGACAAGAAGTAGCTGTGAAGGTGAAGGTTGCGGAGACCGAATGGCAAGGACTCACCTCGAAGTGGTTGTCGATTGCAAGGCGAAAGGTTCAGGTCAAGAAGAAGGAAGACGACGATGCTAGAGCTGGGAAACGAAAGAGAAAAGGAGGGAAGTAGGTAGTATAGTTAACTAGTGGAACAGTAGCTTATTCTATCTGTGCAGTAGAGAGGATAATGTGTTCTGTACATACTATAAGCTTTCTGTAAGTTAAGACGTGGAATCCAATCCTTTTGGAGTGATAGATATTATAAAATGCGCTTATTGCTTAACTGCTGTAGACGAGCCCGCTGTGAGAATGAACTTTGACGCTGTAACAAAGCAAAGCAAAGCGAAGTGATAGTGACTGAAGGTGAACCATCGCAGATAATAAAGAGTAGAAATACAGCGTGCGAGTTAGACAGCTTACATTCAAGGAAGGAACTTTCTTCGGTGATGGTGAGGCCTTTAAGTCTTGGATTCCTTCGAACACACTCTTCCTCTTCAAGGGAGTCGTTCCTGTCACTGGCTTAGCGAACGGGTTCAGTTTCATCGTCGGCTTATTTGAGGCTATCATATCATTCCCACTGGTCTCGAACATTTCAGTGGCTGGAGACACAACGACACTGCTTGCCATCGATGAGGGATGGTGCAGAGTTCCATGGAAGGGAAGAGATGAAGGAAGTCTTTTATTGCTAAGAGAATTTCCCGTGTAGACGCTATGAGAACGTTCCTCCGTTACATCGCCATAGCTGCTGTAATGGTTACAGTCGTCAGTGATTGATGAGTTCACATCATGACCTGTAGCCTCTTCGAACAACTGGGGTGCTTCACTGTCCCTTTTCCGCTGCAGTAAGTCGTCAAGTAGCTCGGCAACCACACTACGTCCGAAATGATTCGCAACTTTCATCGCGGCATCGATAGCCTTCTCTGTGCGTAATTGAAGTGCGAAGTTCAGTGCTTGTGGTATTTGCTGCAGCTGGCATGCATCTTGCAAAGCCTTCGCTACCGCTTTATCGGCATCGAATTGCAACTGCGTTATCTTGTCTTCCACATCGATCTCACAGGAGGCAGTAACATGATGCATGAATTGCATATGCTCGACGAGGGCACTATCCCAAAGGATGTTATGAGTCTTCTCTTTCACTGACTCGCTGACTGGCTTTCCATTCCTCATGAGCGGGGCAGGGACTTTGAGACCCTTGGTATGGACTACCGGCTGCGGATGAATGGCGGGCTTGCTCTCGCCGTTGAGTTGTACGTACACCAGCTTGTTCTGTTTCACCATCACCGGCCAAAAGATATGGTTGATGTCTTTGCGACTCAGAGCAATGTTGAGCACAGGCATCCAATGCCAGTCGACTGCTCCACTAATCAAACACCACAGCATGTCCTGACTGTCAAGCATCATGAGCAGGCCATTGTCCACATCGAAACCTACCCATTCCAACAATAGGCTTTGTTCCGATTGCTGTACAAATTTATCTTTAGAATTATTGGAATAAGCATCAAGATTCACTGGAGGTGAAGGCAATGGTACACCCGTCACCAGTTTCTTGACTTTGCATCCAGAGCGCCAATCGATATCGAGCAGATCCACCTCCAATCGAGACGAGTGGTGGACGACTGCGAGCAGGTGGTCGGACCCGCACATGCTCACGACCACACCAGGCAGCGAGGAGACCAAGCATAGTAGACCCGCGGAAGAGTACACGTACAGCAAGCATCGGGACGTAGCCACGGCGAGCCATCCTTTCCCGACAGCAACTGCCAGAGCCGCCTCGCCGTCCGACAAGGTCCACTGGAAGCTCTCGTTGACTCCGAGCAACTGCTTCTGACCTGCGAAGGCGTAGTAGTAGATGGTAGAGCCAGGAGTGGCCTTCCTCGACTCTCTGTCTCGCAGCGACATCGAGTACCTGTCCTCGTCGACCTCGGGCTCACTGGCGAAGACTGCCCCCTCGAAGGCCAGAGACCCCATGACATACCCGAGATGGTCCACGATGGACTCGTTGCGGTTGGAGCCTCCAGTGTTGGAGAACCGGAATTCGATCCTGTTGCCGATACTCTCTTTGCGCAGCACGATGCTTCCGACGTGGTTCCACACCAGGTACCTGCGATCTCTTTCGTCGAAAGCGGTGCTAGAAGGTTGGAATGATCGCTGCACAGACCTTGCACCTCGGAGACTGGGGGACTTTACAGCGATGATTTCTTCAGCTCCATAGGCCTGTGAGACCTTATCATCACCCACAGAATCGAATCCAGCGTCTGCATCGTCATAATCGTCATCGAAATCGTCATATGAGTCCGCAACAACAGGTCGACGAGAAGTAGGAGCGTTGCCCTGGGCAATAGTTGTCACGGTAACGTCTTCATCTTCATCCTCTGGAGCAGCAGCAGCAGCGGGAGCATCATCCTTTCCACGAACAGCATCGTCTCTGAATTGAACGGACTTATTCTTCATCAACCGACGCTTCACTTCCGGACTCGATGGCGC
>Ga0164295_10003432_pt1 | contig 12756 bp, 14 predicted proteins | sample GEODES006metaG_FD_111798 | JGI IMG/M metagenome (GOLD analysis project Ga0164295, IMG submission 111798) | Oligotrophic lake water microbial communities from Sparkling Lake, Wisconsin, USA - GEODES006 metaG | ecosystem: Environmental > Aquatic > Freshwater > Lake | place: USA: Sparkling Lake...
ACGTAGAAGACGAAACGCTTAAGGAATTTAACAATGGCCCTAACTAACTATAGTGACTTGAAAACAACCGTTGCCAACTATCTGGCGCGGTCTGATCTCACTTCTGCCATTCCAGACTTCATTCGTCTTGCTGAGGATCGTCTGCGTCGAGAACTGCGTATCCGTCAGATGCTGAAGGTGGTAACTACTACCACTACTGCTGGCGACTCAACGGTTGCTCTGCCATCTGATTTCCTGCAACTCAGGGACATTCACTTCGATGGTAGTCCTACTTCGACGATTAACTATCAAAGCCCATCTGCTTTCTTTAGGAACGCACGCACATCAGAATCTGGAATTCCGGTGTTTTACACGATTCTTGCAAGTGAGTTTCAGTTTGCTCCTATTCCAGACACTGCTTATACGGCCAGGATGTTGTATTACGCTGCACCGACGTATTTGAGTGATAGCAATTCAAGTAATACGTTTCTTGCATACTGTGTGGATGCGCTGTTGTATGCGTCTCTAGCAGAGGCAGAACCGTATTTGATGAATGATGCTCGATTGCAGACTTGGGCATCTTTGTATGACCGCGCAATTAGCGCAATTTCAACTAGCGATGATGCGGGAGAATACTCTGCCTCGCCTATCGCAATAACTCTTGCTACGAGGTAATCATGGCTAATTTTTCGAACTATCTTGAGAATGCGTTGATTAACGCTACTCTACGCAATACGTCATATACAAGTCCTACTACTTGCTATGTGGCTCTCTACACGGCTGATCCTACTGATGCTGACAGTGGAACCGAAGTATCTGGTGGTTCCTATGCACGCACCTCAGTGACGTTTGGTGCGCCCAGTAATGGTGTAGCCACAAACAGCGCAGACGTAACCTTCCCGACCTGCACAAGCGCCTGGGGAACAGTTACGCACGTTGGTGTACGCGATGCACTAACCAGTGGCAATCTGCTCTACCATGCGGCCCTGACAACCTCCAAGACTGTTGGTAGCGGAGATATTTTCAAGATTTCTTCTGGCAACCTTTCTGTGACGCTTGCCTAACATGGAAATCATCAATTCTGACCCGAATCCGCTAGTCAGATTTGCTTGGACTGTGCGTGATAACGAGTATGTCTACATGGACACTTGGGAAATGACTCAAGAAGAGTGGGACGCACTCACGCCTGAAGAAATTGAAAAACGGCAACAAGAGCAATACGCTAAATGGCGTGAACACATGGCTAATCCGGGGACGTAATGGCTAACCGCTATTGGGTTGGTGGCACTGGAACGTGGAATACTACTTCCACAACTAACTGGTCTGCTTCATCTGGCGGAGCTAGTGGTGCGTCTGTACCAACCGCATCTGATTCTGTTTTCTTTGACCAAGCCGGAACTTATACGGTAGGAATTCCGGGTGCTATTACTGTCAACTGTCTTGATTTTAACGTATCCGCTGGCACTGTATCTTTTACCAGTTCTGGTTCAGGTGGAGTTAATGTTTATGGGTCTTTGAACTGGACTGTTTCCGTAAATTATAATTCAGGTGGATCCACAGTAAATTTATCATTTTTATCTACTACTACCGGAAACACAATAAATCTAGGAACTGCTAATACTTATATAAACGCTCTAACATTTAATGGTGTTGGTGGAGGATGGACATTAACTGGAGATTTAAAATCTTCAACTGGTGCTGATAATAGAATTGCCACAATTACCCTTACAAATGGAAGTTTTGACGCTTCATCCTATAATGTAGTTTGTGGAGCCTTTACTTCTAGCAATAGTAATACCAGAACTTTATCTATGGGTTCTGGCACTTGGACTATTGGTGGCACTGGAACTGTATGGAATACTGCAACCACTACTGGGCTGACGTTTAATAAAAACACGGCAAACATTGTTCTTAGCAATACCACAACAACCGCAAGAACATTTGCTGGTGGTGGCCTTACTTACAACAAACTGACTATTGGTGGTACTACTGGTACGTCAACTCTGACGTTTACTGGATCAAACACATTCAGCGAACTAGCAAGCACAAAAACCGTAGCACACACAATTACTTTTACTGCTAGTACTACTATTACAGTTACCACATGGTCTATCACTGGAACATCAGGAAACGTAGTAACGCTCAATAGCGCAACCGCAGGAACTCAAGCAACCGTTGCTATAACTGGCGGCGGCACAGTTACTACTCCAGACTACCTCAACGTAAAAGACCTATCGTTTACTCCGTTTGTCACAAACGGAACCGCCCCGTACAACTGGTACGCCGGAGCCAACTCAACAAACTCAGGAAACAATTCTGGCATTCTATTTGCAGCTTCAACAGTAAAGGCGTATTTAATTACATCCGGCACTTCATTCACAACACCCGGAGATTGGAATAACGCATCCAACAACATCTACTTGATTGGTGGCGGCGGTGGCGGTGCTAGTGGGTTTGTATCCGGAAATAACCGTGCTGGTGGTGGCGGTGGTGGCGGTGCTGGTTATACCGCTCTTACAAATCAAACCATTTCAGGGGCTATTACTTACGCAATTGGTGCTGCTGGTACTGCTGGTACTACTGGTGTTAACGGTGGTGCTGGTGGAACTACATCTTGGAACTCCGGAGCGGCTACTGCTGGTGGCGGTGGTGGCGGTCAAGCAACCACAACTCCTACTTCAACTGGCGGAACTGCTGGCACAGGCTCAACTTATAACGGTGGTGTGGGCGGTGCTGGTGCTACCGGAACCGCTGCCTCTACTGGTTATGGCGGTGGTGGTGGGGGTGGTGCTGGTGGGCCTAATGGTGTTGGCGCTGCTGGCGGTGTTGGTTTTGGGTCGACAACAACATCATTTATTGCTGGTGGCGGCGGCGGTGGTAATGGCGGAGGTACCGCTGGTGGTAGTGGGGCGGCTGCCGTGGGTGGTACGGGTGGTAACAACTTTGGTGGAACAGGCGGCGGAGCAAGTAATACCTCGGGTACAGTTGGCGGCGGCTCTGGTGGCCTTACCGGTACAACCAGTACAACTGGCGGTGGTGGCATTGATATTTCCAACACAGTTGGTGGTGGAGGTGGGGGTGGTGGCGGAGCAGGCGCTGTAGCAACTTCTACCGGTGGGCTGTATGGCGCTGGTGGTGGCGGAGGTGGTGTAAATACTTCAGGAAGTAACCGCGCTGGTTCTGCTGGCGCACAAGGCATGATTTTCATCATCTACACGCCTTCAACTGGAGGAATTGTTAATGGTGCATCCAACATTTCTGTTTCTGCCGTTTTAACTTCTGCCGGATCAATTGAATATAGCGCATCATCTGCAATTTCTTGCTCTGCCGTACTTTCTGCGATAGGGACAAAGTTCTTTGAAGGGGTTGCATCAATATTCTGTAATGCGACAGAAAGTGCATCTGCAACATTAACATTTGTTGGCAGTTCTAGCATTTCTTGTACTGCAATTACGCAAATTACTGCTACACGCACTACGTTTGCAGATTCATCTATTTCATGTAGTGCAGTATTTACATCTTCTGGATTGTTAGAAAATATTGGATATGCAGATATAAATTGTGTAGCAACAGCAACAGCCACAGCATCTTATTTAATTGGTGGTGCTGCATCTGCTGAATGCTTTGCAACTGTAATACCGATAGGAAATACAACATTCTCTGCTGGCTCCACGCTTTCTGGATTTGCAACATTGACTCCTAACGGAAGAATTGTTGGTGATGAATGGTCTACAGTTAGTCCAGGTTCAAATACTTGGACAGATGTTGGCTCTGGAAGCAATACTTGGACTGAAGTTCAATCAGGTGAAAACACATGGCTACGACAAGGCTAACATTTAACGAATGGACTCCAGATAAACCTGGTGTTGCTGGAAACATGACGGATGTAATGAACGTATATCCAGTTGGATCTGGTTACGCTCCATTCCCGAACAAGGTTACTTTTGGCAATGCAGCGTCTCAAACGCTTGCATCTGTATTTGCTGGAAGAACAGTAGGCACATCTGCACTCTTTGCTGCCAGTGCATCAAAGATTTATAAATTTGATCCCTCAACGCTGAATTTTTCAGACGTATCAAAGGTTGGTGGATATACAAATGCACCATACGATGTAGTGCAATTTGGTAATGTTTTGCTTACATCGAATAATGCTGAAAAAATCCAAGCATGGACTATTGGTTCATCTACTGCTTGGGCTGATGTATCTGCTACAGCACCAGTAGCAAAATATATTACTGTTGTGCGTGATTTTGCAGTAACTGGACACCAGTCTAACAATACAAGTCGCGTTCAATGGAGTGATATTAACGACGAAACCAGTTGGACATCATCGTCTACAAGCCAGGCTGACTTTCAAGATATTCCAGATGGCGGAGATATTGTTGGATTAACTGGTGGTGAATTTGGATTGATTTTTCTGCAAAACTCAATTCACCGTATGAGTTACGTTGGAAGCCCACTTTTCTTCCAATTTGATAACATTTCTCGTGGTGTTGGATGTTTTGCTAATGGATCAATAGCACAATATAAGCAAGTTTCGTTCTTCTTGGGCGAAAATGGTTTTTATATGTGTGACGGTCAGAATGTCACTCCAATTGGTGCTGAAAAAGTAGACAGATGGTTCTTTGATAATGTCGATATTCAGTCAATTGACGAAATGAGTTCGCAGATTGACCCTCAGAGAAAAATTGTCATTTGGAACTTTAAAAACGTGTCTGCTGGTTATTACCAACTAATGTTCCACTGGGAATTGGCTAGGTGGAGTTATAGCAACATCAACATTACCAGTATTGGTGGCGCACTAACGGCTGGCGTTACGCTTGAACAGTTGGATAACTACGGAACTGTAGATTCGATTGATGTTAGTTTTGATTCTCGACAATGGTCTGGTGGAAAGTTCTTTATTGCAGGTACGTTTGGATCAAATGTCGTAAGCATTGACGGCAGCAACCTTTCTGCAAGTCTGGTTACTGGTGATCTGCAACTAGATGGCCTAAACAGCGTTGTAACGCTTGCTAGACCTATTATTGATGGTGGTAGTGCTAACGTATCTGTTGCCAGCAGGGTATTGCTTAACGCAGACATTTCTTTCGGTACTTCAGTATCAGCAGACTCCGAGAATCGAGTGTCATTGCGTTCTGCCGGAAAGTATCATCGAATTAAGGTAGAGCCATCTGGCAACTGGGTTACTGCTGTTGGAGTCGATGTAGACCTATCTGGACAAGGCACAAGATGACAACATTTCGCACTGTTCAACCTGGTACTACAGACGTTCGTACTACGCACGAAGTTATCCGTGGGATCATGGATGGCAAGACTAATAACACTGGCACTCTGACTCTTGCTACTGGCAATGCAACGACCACTACTCTCTATGATGAGCGTATTGGTTATGACAGCAAGATACTGTTCGTGCCGATGTCTAGTGCAGCCTACAATGACAATGCTCCGTATGGCGCATTCCAAGATGACACAGACCAGACAATCGTATCTACTACGACTGCGTATGCGATGAAACTTGGCATTACTGATTACACAAACGGTGTGTATATATCAAATACATCAAGAATCAATGTTAGGAACGCTGGCGTTTATAACCTTCAGTGGTCTGGACAATTTGAAAGCTCTGATACTTCAATTCACGATGCAAGTGTCTGGCTGAGTAAAAATGGAACAAACATTGCAGGTTCAACTGGTTTTATTTCAGTTCCTAATAAGCATGGTGGTGTTAATGGAACGATTATTGCAGCATGGAATTACTTTGTTGATTTAGCTGCTAATGACTATATCGAGATTATGTGGTCAGCTACCAATACTGCAATAAGTCTTCAGTATTATCCAGCAGGAACAAGCCCAACTCGTCCAACAACTGCATCTGTAATTGCGACCATGCAATATGTTGCTCCTGCTGCAACATCAAACATTTATGCAAGTGCATTGCAACAAGGTAGTGCAACAATTAGTCACTGGGCTAATAATACTGCCAACAAAACTTATGGCTATGTGGTGATTGGTTAATGGACGTTAAATACATCAACAAAGATGAATTGAGAAGCTGGTGGCCCTGGGTTCGTAAGGGTTTGGATAAGGTTCTAAAGAAAACTCCGGAATCATGGATTCCAGAAGATTTGTATTGCGATTGCTACGAAGGTCGCTCTATGCTATGGGTAGCGATGCAGTATAATTACCCAATTGGATTTTTTGTTCTTCAGCCTAGTCAAACAAACATCCACGTTTGGGTTTCGTATCTTGAAAAGCCAAGCCTAAAGAATCTTCATGAAGGCTTTGCTCATATAAAGGGAATCGCCAAGAATGGCGGTTGTCAGACTATAACCTTCTCATCATTTAGAAAAGGTTGGTCTAAACGCGCTAAGGAACTTGGATTCACGGAGCGCACTTGGATATGTGAGGTGTAACATGGGTGGTGGCGGCGGACAAACTTCAACAACGCAAATTGATAAAGTATTGCGTCCATTCGTAACATATGGACTCAATGAGGCGCAACGTCTCTATGAATCTCAGACTCCAGAGTTCTATTCTGGCAAAACCTATGTCGGCCCATCTGAGTCTACTACTAGCGCAATCCAGGCTGCTACCAATCGTGCGATGCAAGGCAATCCGCTTCTGCCCGCTGCACAACGCCAGCAACAAGATGTGATCAGCGGCAGTTATCTGACCGCTGGCAATCCTTACTTCCAAGCTGCACTGCAGCCTGCTGCTCAGGCATCCACTCAGCAGTTCTATGATGCCCTGCAAGGTCTTAGTTCAAAGGCATCTATGGCTGGTCGGTATGGCTCTAACGCTATGGGCCAACAAGAAGGTCGCGCTGAGACTGCTCTGGCTAACGCTTTGACTAATCAAGCAGGCAAACTGGCATACGAAAACTATGCGGCTGAACGCGCCCGCCAAGAAGCGGCTGTTACTCAAGCCCCGACGCTTGCTGCTGCTGACTACTTTGACATTAACCAACTGTTGAAGGCTGGCACTCTTGGCGAACAATACCAAGGCAAAGAACTTGAAGATGCTATGGCTCGCTTTGAGTTTGAGCAGAACAAGCCCTATGCCAAGCTCTCTACGTTCCTATCAAGCGTTTATGGCGCTCCCCAAGGTTCTGTTACTAGCACTTCTGGTGGCAAGATTGTCTGTACCGCTATGTGCAAGGCATACGGTTTCGGTTCGTTCCGTCAAAAGATTTGGCTGGAACATTCCAAGAATATGCATCCAGCATTCCAGATTGGCTATCACGCCATCTTCCTGCCTGTTGTTGAGTATGCCTACAGTGGAGAACTGACCAATGCCAAGGCATTTACCCGCAAGGTGGCCGAGCATATTGCACGCCATCGTACTGCTGACATTTGGAAGCGCAAGCGTGGCCGTTTTGATCTGCTTGGTACTGTTTATCGTGGAATCATCGAGCCTATCTGCTTTGCAGTAGGTATGCTGAAGATGCACCGACTGGAGGCCGTATGAGTGGACTAGAGCCAATTATTATTGGTGCAGCCATTGGTGCTGGCACTTCTGCACTTACTGGTGGAGACCCGCTAAAGGGTGCTGTGCTTGGTGGTGCTACTGGTGGGATCACAGGCGGTGGCGGTGTAGGCGGTCTGTTTGGTAGCAGTTCTGCTTCCTCAGGTGCTGCTGCTGTGCCTGCTGCTGCCGAAGGTGCTGCTGCCAGTGGTGGCCTCCTATTTAATCCGGCAACTGGTTCATTCCTAAATCCTGAGTATTACGCTCTGGCCTCTAGTGCTAATCCTATCTACACAGGCGCTGGTTCACTTGGTAGCCAAATTGCTACTGGTGCTGGAAGCCTTATGGATACTCCGTTTGTGCATGGACTGAGAGACTATTTGCCGTCTGGTCAAGCTCTGGCAAATCTTGGAATGTCCTCAATGCAGCCTCGTCCTACCATGCCAGCACCTGCTGGTGGCATTTCCAAGGGTACTCCTCCTAACATTGCTGCCGTAGAAGATCTTATTAAAAAGCGTAGGGCGCAAACAGCGCAACCCACTGGTCTAATGGGTAACTATTTCGGGTGACACTATGGACGGATTCTTTTCGCCTCCCTCAGTAATTACTGGCCTACTTGGTGAGCAAGAGGCTGAACGTCTCCGCAAACAGTCAATTGGCACTGGCCTAGTAGGTGCGCTAATTGGTGGGCTTTCTGCTGCACCTAACTACCGATATGGTGGCATTGCTCCCATTTTGGGACAGGCTCTCAAGAGTGGATTCGAGGGTATGCAAGGCACTTATACGTCTGCTCTGGAGAACTACCAGACTCAGCAGAGGCTTGCAGAGGCTCAACGTCTGAAAGAGCAGCAGCGTCTTCGTGATGAAGCAATCGCTGGTCTTTCTGCTGAAGAGCGGGCTATTGCTCGCATTGATCCAAATTCGCTTGGTCAACTTTTGGCTGCTAGGGCAAAGCCAGTTAGGTTTGCTCGTCAATTGTCTACCGCTGAAGCAGAAGCTGCTGGATACCCTGTCGGTAAAGGTCAGATGTATCAACTCACTGCTGATGGTGAAGTTAAATTGATTCCTGGCACAGAACCACCCAAACAAGAAGCAAGCACCACTGATTTCAGGAATTACGAAGTGGCTCGTGGTCAGGGATATACAGGTTCTTTTCTTGATTTCCTTAATCAACAAAGCGCATCCAAGACTCCGAAAAATGTTGTTAATGTTGCCGTAAAGACTGGTGGCAAATTAGGTGAGTCTATTGCAGCAGAAGAAGGCAAGAAACTTAGCGCACTCTATGAAACTGCACAGAATGTCCCCAGTGTTTTGCAAACTATTCAAGATACAAGAAATATCCTTAACAGTGGAAATGTAATCACTGGGATTGGTGCAGAAGCAAAACTTGATCTTGCTCGACTTGGTCAATTGTTTGGTGTTGGCGGCAAAGACAATGCCGAGACTGTTAAAAATACCCAACTATTGTTTGCTAATCGCGCACAAGCAACTCTTGATGCTGTTAGAACATCCGGTCTTGGTGCTGGTCAGGGTTTCTCTAACGCTGACCGAGAGTTCTTGAATAAAGCAAAACTTGGTGGTATCCAGTTCAGCCCTGCTGCTCTCAAACGTCAACTTGATATTGAAGAACGTGTTGCTCGCGCCACTGCAAATTCTTGGAACACTCGACTTGGCAAACTTGATCCTGAGATTGTCAGCACTGTTGGATATATGCCCGTTCAACTTCCTCCCCCTCAGGTTCCGGCTGGAACAGCACCGAAAGGTGTCGATCAGAAGGTTTGGAATGTTATGACTCCAGAGGAGCGTAGGCTATGGCAGACGCGATGAACGAACTTGAGAAGCAAAGGGCATTGGCTCTTGCTAATGCTAGGTTGCGTCTACAAGAGCAAGAAGCTGCTCCAGAACAACAACAACCAGAACTAACTGCTGGTCGTGCTGCTGGAATGCTTACGCGTGGTGCTGCTGCTCCTGTTGCTGGTGCTGTTGCCGGAGGTATGCTTGCTGGCCCACCTGGGGCGCTTGCTGGCTCTCTAGCGGTTCCTGCTGCTGACATTCTTACCAGTCTGTATAACCTTGCAGCACCTCAAAGTTATCAGATTGGCTATCCCTCGCAACTTGTACAGCAAGGTTTGACTAATCTTGGATTGCCAGAACCTCAGAGTATGACTGAGCGTGCGCTTATGGCCGCTGGTGGTGCTGTTGGTGGTACTGCTGGACAAGTTAAGGCATTAGGTCAATTGGCACAGTCTGCTGCTACTCCGGCAGGCCGTGAACTCGCGGCAACACTGTCTCAGCAACCAGGACGACAAATTGCTGCATCCGTTCCTGCTGCTGCTGCTTCTCAGGTTGTAGCCGAAACTACACAGAATCCTCTGCTTGCTGCTCTTACTGGTGCAACTGTTGGCGCACCTTTCATGGCGTTTGGTGGTGCTAAGGCTCCAATCCCTACTAGCGATAAGCTAAGGCAAGAGGCATCTGCTCTATATCGTAAATCTGCTGCTCAGGGCGCTTTGATTGATCCGCAGAGTATTCAGAATGCTGGTATCGATATTCTTCAAAAGGTCGCCAATAAGGTTGCTATTGACCCGCAGGTTGATACCGAGGCAATGGCAGTTGTTCGTAGGCTTCAGACATCTTTTAATCAGCCTCAAAGTCTTGAGCAACTTGATTTAACTCGCCAGTTTCTTGCTGAAGCAAAGGCAACTGGTGGTCGTAGTGGCAAGTTTGCTGGTGATGCTCTTGAACTCTGGGATGACTACGTTAATAACTTGAAAGTTAGTGATATTGCTAACGCCAAGAATCCTAATGTTGCGATTAGTGCATTGAAGAATGCTCGTGCTGCTTATGGCAAATCAAAGAAAGTGGAGACGCTTGAAGATTTGCTGACAAGTGCAGAATTGCGTGGTGAGGTTAATTACACGCAGGCTGGTGTTGAGCAAGGCATTCGTCAAAAGCTGCGTGCTTTGGTAGAAAATCCTAAGCAGATGCGTTATTTCACTAATGGCGAACAAGAGATGCTTCGTGCCGTTGCTAAGGGTGGCCCGGTCAATAATCTGTTGCGTTGGGTTGGTAAGGTTAGCCCATCGAGCATTGTTGGTCTTGGTGCTGGTACTTATGTCGCAGGATCAACTCTAGGGCCAGCCGCTGCTGCTGCCGTTCCTATCATTGGTGCTGGTGCAAAGGCTGCATCTGAGGCAATGCTGCGTAGTCGCTATGAAAATGCAATGCGATCAATTGCTGGACAACCTACGGTTAATCCTCTTGTTGGGCCTATGGTTGGTGCAACTCGTGGTGCATTGTCTTCCCCTCCGTTGGGCCTTCTTTTCCCTTATGGTGAACAATAATGGCTAAGACTAAGATTTCAGAATTTAGCAGCACTGCATCCAATAACACTGACATCGACGGTATCTCTGTTGCTGAAGGAATGGCCCCGTCTAACGTCAACAATGCCTTCCGTGAGCTTATGTCTCAATTGAAGGATTGGCAGTCTGGTGCTGTCTCCCAGGATATGAACGTTAACGGTGTGCTAACTGTTTCTGGCAATACCGTTCTGAGTGCAAACCTGACAGCCACTGGAACTGCCACTATCAGTGGCGTTACAAATTTGACGGCATCTCCTGCCACATCATCTGGCACTTATGGTCGAACTGGAACAACTATTACTGTTTCTAGTTCATCACATGGTTTCTCTAATGGGCAAGTTCTTTATTTATTTTTCAGTGCTGGAACTGGTGGTACTGCTACTAGCAGTGCTTATACAATTTCCAATGTATCTACAAATACATTCGATGTAACCGACGCTGTAAGCGGCTCAATTTCCGGATCGCCTTCTGTAACTATTACTCGCGGTGGTTTTACTTGTAACGGTGCTGTTGTCAGGTCATCGTTGTCTGTTGGTGGGCCGATGAATGTTGGTGGTGATGCAACACTTAATGGTGCGGCAACTATCTCTGGTGCTACCGTATTAAGTTCTACCCTTGCCGCTAATGGCAATATCACTATGGGCAATACCACTACTAATGCTCATATTCTTAATGGCTCGCTTACTGCTACCACCAGTTCTGTTATTTATCTTGATGATTCTGTAACTACTGCTAGCGCCCCAGTTCTTTCATGGGATGGTGATACCAATACTGGTTTCTTCCGTCCTGCTGCTGACACGATTGCAATTGCAACTGGTGGTACTGAGCGAGTTCGTATTGACTCAACAGGCAACTTGACTGCAACTGGAAGTGTTGGTTATCCAACTGGCTCTGGTGGTGCAGTAACTCAAATCACAAGTAAATCAACTGGTGTCACGCTTAATACTATTTGCGGTCAAATCACTACGCACAATGCTTCTCTTGGTTCTGGCGTTGAAGCCTCTTTTACGCTTACCAACAGTAAAATTGCCGCAACTGATGTTGTAGTCGTGTGCATTGCATCTGGTGCAACTACAAACACATATCAACTTCTTGTTGACGCTGTTGCTGCTGGATCTTGTAGGATTTTCTTGAGAAATTCATCTGGTACTAGTCGTGCTGACACACTTGTTATTAATTTTGCTGTCATTAAATCTGTCGCTGCTTGATAGTAAGTTTGTCTGGTTCTATCAACATTCTTTATGAGTAAACAATGGATGATTTGCTATCTATCATCAATACACTATGGCCGATTGCCGTAGGTTTCACTGCATTGGTATTCTGGTTAGCAAAGTCTCATTCTGATATTGAGCAGTTGAAAGAAAAGGTACGCGTACTGTTTGAACTGTTCAATGGAAAAATAAAATGAGCCAAGAAACAGAAATCGCCCTGCTCACTCACAAGGTTGAGTCGCTGCACGAAGATATGTCTGAGATGAAAGTGGTAATGCGTGACATTGCTGCCGCTCTGACTAAACTCGCAATCATTGATGAGCGCCAGGCTCAGATGCACGAATCGCAGGATCGTATCTTCAGCACTCTCAAGAGCCACGACATTAGGATTGGCGCAATGGAGAAAGATGATGGCCGTCAGCAATTGGCGATCGATTGGGTATTTCGTGCGGTATGGGCATTCTTCGGTGTCTGTGCAATGTATGCACTCAAACTAATCGGGCTGGTATAAAAATGCTGACACTACTCTCGACGCTTATCGGATTCTTTTCGTCTGGTCTTCCAAAGGTTCTTGATTTCTTCCAGGATAAGTCTGACAAGAAACACGAACTTGAACTTGCTCGGATGCAGACAGAGCGTGAATTGGAGATGGCAGAGCGTGGTTTCCACGCACAGCAGAAGGTTGAGGAAATCAAGTTAGAGCAAACTCAAACAGAGGGATACTATGCAGAACGTCA
>Ga0164295_10003434_pt1 | contig 12753 bp, 10 predicted proteins | sample GEODES006metaG_FD_111798 | JGI IMG/M metagenome (GOLD analysis project Ga0164295, IMG submission 111798) | Oligotrophic lake water microbial communities from Sparkling Lake, Wisconsin, USA - GEODES006 metaG | ecosystem: Environmental > Aquatic > Freshwater > Lake | place: USA: Sparkling Lake...
CCCACGCGGCTTCAATCTGTTGGACCAATTCCTCTCCCAATGTCGGTAAGCTTCGAGCCATGCCGGAGACTGAAGCAGTGCCCCAAGGATTGGAAGTCTAAAACCTAGCGGATTTTGGTATCACTCGTATGGTACGCGGCTATCCAATTGAAATTGTTGACCGGATGTACTCGGCAAGCGTTCATGAAGATGGCGAATAAATTCTGCGACAGCTGGCGGTGTATTGTATCGCCCCAAGACGTGATCCGTCAAAATTTCATGTTTGCGTTGATGTGAAACAGTCGCAGTCATTTGCGTTTCGAGAAAACCAGGGAGAATCGCATTCACACGGATTCCTTTTGAGCCAAACCGTCGTGCCAAATCGTGTGTGAGTCCGAGTATCGCTGCCTTCGCAGAGGCGTAGGCGGCCTGCCCGATAGGCGGATGAAGTGCAGAGTAGCTCGAAATAAAAACAATGTGGCCTCGCCCTTTGGCGATCATTTTCGGCAATACGGCCTCCGCACACGTTCGCGCGCCAACAAAATTCACCTGCATCACTTGATCCCACGCGTCTTCTGGTAGTCTGACAATGGGGACGTCGTGCGTCAGCCCCGCCGCGCAGATCAAGAGGTCAATGTCTCGCGATTCAAAGTACGCACCCACTGAATGACGTTGAGTTACGTCCAAGGTGTGACGGTCCGGATGTTCAGTTACCCAATGCGGATCAAGAAACGCCAATGTAACGGCTTTCGCCAAACCTCCAGCGCCTCCAGTAACGACTAGGTGATTCACGCTTGAAGGTCTATCGAAGGATCCTCGGTCTCACAAGCCCAAGGATAAGAACACGTCGGGAAAACCTTGTGAATATCTTGTGATGTCTTGTTGGATAATGTCCTAGGAGCAGGGCAGACGGAGATAGCTGCCATCCGGTACAGCGACATCCACAAGTTATTCGTCGCGTGGAACATTGGTAGGTGATAGGTGGAACAGCCAAACTCCGAAGTTACTCACACTATGAAGAAGATGATCTTAAGAGGTCAAAAATGAAGAAATCATCAAGATCCCCATTGCAAAAAGACTTTAACAAGGGCCCCGAACGACAAAACCCAGCATGCGGTGATACCACACTGGGTCATGACAAGGCACCGTAAATGAGTGGCTCAGAGCAACATCAAAGCAGGTTGCTCGATGAGTTTCTTAATTTCAGACAGGAATTGAGCTGCAACCGCCCCATCGACGACCCGGTGGTCACAAGATAAGCCAAGGTTCATGCGGAGACCTGGAACAATCTGACCATTTTTGACGACCGGTTTCTCAATGGCCGCTCCAACGGAAAGGATCGCTGCCTGTGGAGGATTGACAATGGCATCAAACGATTCAATTCCCCATGCACCGAGGTTGGATACCGTGATGGTACCGCCATCGAATTCGTCGGGCTTCAGTTTCTTGTTTTTGGCGCGAACGGCGAAATCTTTGACGGCTCGCGAAATCGCGAGAAGGGATTTGGATTCTGCCTCCTTGATGACAGGGGTTACGAGGCCATCCTCGACAGCAATGGCGACGGAGAGGCCGACGTGCTTGAACTTAACGATATGCTCTTCGGCAAATGATGCATTGACCGCTGGCACTGCCTCAGTCGCATTGATGACGGCTTTGAGAATGAAATCATTGACTGAATATTTGTTGCCGTGAGTTTGTTCGGCTTGGGCGTTTACCTGTTGGCGAAGTGCCATCAACGGTGCGGCATCCACTTCGAGGTGAAGGTAGAAATGAGGAATTGTGGTTTTCGAAGTAAGAAGACGCGATGCGATGATCTTACGCATCGAACTGAGCTGGACTAATTCGTCTCCGTCTCTCGCAACGGGCTGAATCGCCGCCGGGGCCGAGGCATTTGTTGCAAAAGGAGTGTTCGATTTAGATTTGAGGGAAGCAGTTAGGGCAGCTGCCGCATTCGCTTCAGAGGACGATGCAACCTTTGGTTTTGAGCCAGAGATTACATCGGATTTAAGAATGCGTCCTGCTGGCCCGCTGCCCGAAAGTTGGTTGAGGTCGACGCCCAAGTCGGCAGCGATTTTCTTGGCGAGAGGAGACGCTTTGACTCGACTGCTTGCGGGTGTGATGGTTGGCGAAACCACCGGCGTAGCGGGTGTCGTGGCGGCTTCAGGTTTCCGCACAGGCGTTGGGTCTGCGACGATTGTACCTGAAGCAGTCGTCGTGTTAGCCGAATCACCATCAAGAACGGCTAGAATTCCTCCAATCGGCGCTTTTTCACCCTCTTGGACAAGGATTGCGGTGATGGTGCCGTCGTCAAATGCTTCCATCTCCATGGTCGCCTTGTCAGTCTCAATTTCAGCGAGGATATCGCCGATCTCGATAGAATCTCCGACTTTTTTATGCCATTTGATGAGGGTACCCTCGGTCATCGTATCCGAGAGTTTAGGCATTTCGATATTCACAGACATGGTAGTATTAGGAAGTGGTCTCGGCGGAGGATGGGGAAATTGGCAACGATTTCCAGCCTTTTAGTAAGCGAGATGGAAACAAAAAAGCGCGAGGAGGTGATTCCTCCATCGCGCTAGGTGAAATCGACTGCTTTGCCGATTACGGAGTAATTTTCTTCATCGTTGGGATGAGCCCGAGATTGGGACTGCCGTTTGACCCTTGAGCACTCGACATGGCGATGGTGGACGCAGAGGTGGTGCCACAGAAGTCCGATGTGGTGCAATAGAAATGGAAGCACGCAGAACGTGGCACACGGACCCGTTTGGTGACCGTCTTGTACCGTGGGACCTTTTCTTCAACGATCTCAGTCATACCGCTCTTGCCGCTTTTGGAATCGCCTGGGCAGTTGATTTCTCTACGGATGATGTCGTAGCTGCAGGTTTTGACTTGGCGGGTTTCAGTCCGGTAACCAGCACTCTGGCTGGATGTGTCGAACATCGAGCAGGAACAAAAGGATCCGAAAACAAGGGCGATGAGGGGGGTGATAACGACGAGGTTTTTCATGGTTTGCATTTAGGGGGGTGATGCTGGACCTACCTCACATGCAGCAGCAGGAGCTAATGCTTAAGGTGATAACGACTGCAGCAAACAGATGGGACAGATGAACCAGCATGTTTGAGAATCTAGTAAAAGATTCCATTGATTGCAATCAAAATGGCATCGGAAGCACGGTTCGCCCTAGAAGTTAGGAAACCACCCAGACTCGTCTAACGCGAAACTAGGCTAGAGCGAGCACCTGGGCAACAATCCGATTTGGATTTGGAAGTTGTTCATGCTCAATGTGCGGCGAATAAATCGCTGGGGCATCGATCGAACAAACGCGCTTGATGGGAGCGTCGAGATAATCGAAGGCGTGTTCCTGAATGAGCATGGCAACCATCGCGGAAACTCCACCGAACGGCTTTGATTCATCGACAAGAACGACGCGGTTGGTTTTCATTACCGTCGCGAGAATCGCCTCTTGGTCGAGAGGTCGGATCGAGCGGAGGTCGAGGACTTCTGCATTGATGCCGTGCTCGTTTTGAAGCGTCTCAGCGGCAGCGAGAGCATGGATAACCGAACGTCCGTGAGCAATGAGCGATACGTCTGAGCCTTCACGTTTGATGTCGGCAAGTCCAAGAGGCACGACAAAATCACCGTCTGCTGGATCGGGGACCTCGCCGGTCGTTCCGTACAGCAGAGTATTTTCCATCACATAAACTGGATCGTTGTCGCGGATGGCCGCTTTGATGAGACCTTTGGCATCGGCAGGTGTCGCGGGTGCACAGACCTTCAAACCAGGAAATGCAGCGAATAGTCCCTCGGGAATGTGTGAGTGAGTGGCACCCACTCCAGTGCCGCCATTTGCTGGGCCACGCACGACGATTGGGCAGTTGCAAAGCCCGCCTGACATGTAGCGGACGCAAGCGGCATTGCTCACCAATTGGTCGAAGGCCACCGAATGGAACGACCAGAACATCAACTCCATCACAGGGCGAACGCCAAGCATCGATGCGCCGATTCCCATGCCGATGAAACCCGCTTCCGAAATGGGGGTGTCGACAACGCGTTTGTCGCCCCATTTTTTCCAAAGGCCTTCGGTGACTTTATAGGCGCCGTTGTATTGTGCGACCTCTTCGCCCATCAGGACGACGTTCGAGTCGCGGGCGAGTTCCTCATCGAGGCCTTCACGGAGGGCTTCACGGTAGGTGAGAATGCGAGACATGGTATTCAGAAATCTGGAGTCGTAGGTGAGTGAGCGATGGCGATGGCAGGTGCGGATCAGTCGTTAAAGAAATGACGGCCGATCTTGGAAGCCTCGGTGTTGTGGTCGGATTCCCAGTAAACATCGGTGCTGATGTCTGCAATTGTAGGTGCGGGGGAATCCTCGGCAAATTTGACCGAAGCTGCCGCTTCGTCTGCAGCAGCCTTGTTGATGGCAGCCGCTTGATCTTCTGTTAAGATGCTCTCCTCGATGAGGCGGCGGCGGAACACCGCGATGGGATCATGGTTCTGTTTGTAATTTTCGATCTCTTCTGGAGTGCGGTATTTTTTATGATTCGCATCCGCAATACTATGTCCATAGTAGCGGTAGGTATCGATCTCAAGCACCGTGGGTTTGTGCTGCTTTTTCGCACGTTCCATGGCGATGTGGGTCTTCGCGCGAACCTCGTAAATGTCGGAGCCATCGATCACATCCCATTCGATGGCATAGGCTTCGGCCCGCTGCGCGAGGCAACCGTTAAACGCGGATGATCGTGCTTGGGAAGTTCCCATCGAGTAGCCATTGTTTTCGATGACATAGACCACAGGAATTTCAAAAAGAGAGGCGATGTTGAGCGATTCGTGAAAAGCGCCTTGGTTGACGGCACCATCACCGAGGTAGCAAAGGCAGCAGCCCTCGCGCCCGAGATACTTGAGACCGTAGGCGAGCCCCAGACCGAGTGGAGTCTGGCCTGCAACAATTCCGTGGCCACCCCAGAAATTTTTATCAGGGGCGAAGAAGTGCATCGAGCCTCCTTTGCCTTTTGAGCAACCAGTTTGTTTACCGTACATTTCGGCCATGCATTCATTCATGTTCATGCCTACGGCGAGCGCGTGACCGTGATCACGGTAGGCCGTGATGAAGTGGTCGTCGGGCCCTGCGAGTGAGATTGTGCCAACGGCGACCGCTTCTTGGCCGATGTAAAGGTGGAGGAAGCCACCAATTTTGCCTGCTTGGTAGTATTTCAGACCGGCTTGCTCGAAGCGGCGGATCCGGATCATTTGAGACAATAGCTCAATCTTCCCCTCGGGGGTGAGTGCTTGATTGATGGGTGAGCTGGCGAAATCGAGTTTATGAGAACTGGCGCTGGTCATGGTGGCGGTAAAATAGGTCGGATCTGAAGTGCTTACTTGCTGGGGGCAAGCGTGTTGTGTGCCGAAAGGGTTAGCTTGGGGAGTTTCAGCTGGGCGCATGCGAAGATACTGGTGAAAAGTACGTTGGCCACCGTGAGATTTCTGAGGAAAACCCAAGACGGCAGGCTGGACCCGGTAGGCCCGGTCCACAACGATTGCCACAAGCCGGTGAGGGATTTCTGATAAATCGGATCGGCGATCCAAGCGGCCCCATTGGTGATGAGATGGAAGAGTGCTGCCGCTGCGATGGACCCGAGAATTAACGCAGGAATGCCGCGGGCGACGAGGGTCCGGCCCAAAAAGTAAGTTGCACCGAGTCCGAGGAGCGTGGACAAGAAAATTGATACGTCTGAAACCGGTCCAATTCCGAGTGGATAGGTGATCGCCCAAATCCCTGCAGGGATCGCGAATCCGCGCCAGCCGGGAGCCAATAAGGCCCCGCAAAAGAACAAAGCGCCGAGTGGCTGGAAATTCGGCTGCGACTCGGGAAGGGCGCTTCCGATGGCACGAAAAGCAACCATCAGGCCGATGACGAGGCATAGTGGAAGGTAGCGATGCATGACGTCGGGAGAATTGTGGATTTTTGGGTGTACGGCTAGATCAAAATCTTCAATTTGATGAGGTTTTTTCATTCCAGGATTCGGGCGGTGTGATTAGGTTTCCCGAATGAATTGGGACAGCTTGATTGAGGCGGCATGGCAGGTTCGCGGTGCGGCATACGCACCGTATTCAAACTTTGCGGTGGGAGCCGCGTTGCTGGCGGTTGATGGCCGAGTGTTCACGGGCTGCAACGTCGAAAACCTCTCTTATGGACTGACTCAATGTGCTGAGAGGGTAGCAATGGGTGCGGCCGTTGCTGCTGGGGCTCGAGAATTCCTCGCAGTGGCAGTCGTGGCCGACACGGGGGTTCCGATTTCACCTTGTGGGGCTTGTCGGCAGGTTTTGGCCGAATTTAGTGTGCCCCGGGTTATGTTGGCGAATCGAGACCAAAGGCTTGAATTCGGATTGGAAGAGCTTCTGCCACGGGCTTCCTCGGGGATTCTCGATCGGCCAGAGTAAAATTGTTCCACGTGGAACAGCGACGTTTCCGGGCTTGAGCCTGCGTTGCTAGGCTGTATCTTTTGCTTCCAACGATGTTTATCTATCCGAAATGTTATGATGTGATTGTCATCGGTGCAGGCCACGCGGGGGTTGAGGCCGCTATGGCTGCAGCCCGCCTAGGCGCTGAGGTTGCGATTCTTACTCAGAATCTCGATACGATTGGCCAGATGTCGTGTAACCCTGCGATTGGAGGGTTGGCAAAAGGGCACATGGTCCGCGAGATCGACGCGCTTGGTGGGATCATGGGGTTGAACACCGATGCCACGGGAATCCAGTTTCGGATGTTAAATGCTTCCAAGGGTCCATCGGTCCGAGCGCCACGAGCTCAATGCGATAAAAAAGCGTATCAGTTTCGGATGAAGCGCGAACTCGAGGCGATGGCTGGAGTGGAGATTCATCAGGGGAATGTCGCAGATCTTTTGGTTGAGAATGATCGCATCGTGGGGATCACCACGTCGCTGGGCATGCAGATTTCTGGGAGGTCGGTTATTCTCAGTGCAGGAACCTTCATGGGTGGCTTGATGCACGTGGGGTTGAAGAATGAAAAGGGTGGGCGAATGGGTGACGCGACGTCCAATGTGTCGGAGGCGTTGAAGCGGCTGGGATTTCAGGTTGAGCGCTTCAAGACCGGCACGCCGTGCAGGTTGAATGGGCGTTCCATCGATTTTTCACGTTGCGAGCGGCAGGATGGCGACACGCCGGTACCGAAGTTCAGCTTCATGGCCGACACGCTGTGGCGCTCGAAAGATGACCTTTTCACCCTGAATCCTTGGGGTGACCCGATGTTCCATGTGGAACAAATGCCCTGCTGGATCACTTACACAAATCCCAAGACCCATGCAGTGATCGCGTCGAATTTGCATCAATCGCCGATGTATTGCGGGGTTATCGAAGGCGTAGGTCCACGCTATTGTCCGTCGATTGAGGACAAGGTCGTCCGTTTCGCCGAAAAGGAGCGGCATCAAGTGTTTTTAGAGCCTGAAGGGCGTCACACCCTGGAATATTACGTGAATGGCGTTTCTACGTCCTTGCCTTACGAGGTGCAACTGGAGTTTTTGCGCTCCATCGTTGGTTTAGAGCGATGTGAGATTTTGCGTCCTGGCTATGCGGTGGAGTATGATTTTTGTCCACCGACCCAGTTGCTGCCGACTTTGGAAACTAAGCGGGTCGAGGGGCTTTATTTCGCGGGACAGATCAATGGAACTTCAGGTTACGAGGAAGCGGCAGGGCAGGGATTGATTGCTGGGGCGAATGCGGCGCTTAAGGTCCATGGGCGGCCAGAGTTTGTTTTGCGGCGAGACGAAGCTTATTTGGGAGTCATGATCGACGATTTGGTGACGCGCGGGTGCACGGAGCCTTACCGGATGTTCACCAGCCGGGCGGAGTATCGATTGCTTTTGCGCCAAGACAATGCGGACATCCGGTTGACGCCGAAGGCTGCTGAGATCGGTCTTGCGAGCGGTGAGCGGGTAGCTCGGGTCGAGACGAAACGATTGGGGCTTGAGAAGGCTGAGTCTCTGGTGCGTCGAGTTGCCCATGAGGGCGTCAAACTTGACCAGTGGTTCAGACGCTCGGAAAATTCTTGGGAATCTTTACCTGCGTCGTTGCTTGAGGAGTTTGATGTGGGGCTTTGGCCGTTGATTGAGACGAATTTCAAGTACGAAGGCCACTTGGGTCGGCAGCAGGCGCAAATCGAACGAATGTCACGGCAGGAGGGAAGGTTGCTTCCCCAAGGGCTTGATTATCTGACGATTCATGGCTTGAAGAAGGAAGCTCAGGTTCGCTTCACAGAAATCCGCCCGACGACTCTGGGACAAGCGGCGAGAATTCCAGGCATCACACCTGCGGACATGGCGATGCTGGTGGTTTGGCTGGAAAAAATAGGTCGCGATAACTCGGATGCCCCGTAAGCGACGGTTACCGCTGAAATCAAGATTTTTGGTCGAGATTCGCTGACATCTCCTCATCCGTTGGCGTTTTGGATGGGACGCCATTTTCGGGGATGTTGAAATTGGCGATCCAGGCGATGGCATTGAGGACGATGCGCCGGTAGTTGTCTTGTTGCCAGTTTTTGTGATAATGACCACCGGTAAATCCAAAAGCTCGGCCGGCTCCTCGTGTTGCAGGGCGTTCGTAGACCCAGAATGTGTGTTGGAGCTCCTTGCGTTCAAGAACGGCAGCCCGGACCTCGGGATTTCCCTCGTGTGGACCATCTGGCCGACTCAGGGTCTCTGGGGGCGGCAATGCGCTTAAAATCGGGGTGACACCAACCCCATTTTCTTGGAAGCGCATGTGGTAGTACCACTCGTCGCGAATTTTGAAATCTTGAATGCCACGGGTGACCGCGTGCTTTGGTAGCTTGAAAAAGCCCTCCCAGTGAGGATTGACCGACCAGTTTGTCTCGAAATAGCCACCAAGAAGGTCGAGGAGTGCCTCACCAGGATCACCCTTGGGAATCTCCACTGCATAATGGATGCAGCCGATTCCAATTCCAGCCTGTGCCATCTTTTCCAGCTCCGCCAGGTGTTTGATGGCAGGATGACTACGGCCACCGTCGGAATAGATCACGACGGCGGATGCCCCGTTGAAGATCGATTCATCCTTCGGCCAGCCACCTGTGCTTACCACAGCTTGAATAGGTAAACCACTCTCGTTCAATTGGTTAGCGAGTAGCATGCACCCGGCACGGTGTTCGTGTTCACCTGGCCGGTGGCTAGGATTTCCAGCGATAAAAACGACTTTTTTCTTTGGGATCCCCGTGGAAGTTGGTTCTCCGTGGCCAACTCCGATCAGCCCAAGAAGCGCAGAGATCAAATAAATGAGAGAGAAAAGTGCCGGACGGTGAGCAATGAGTGGATGGCGCATAAATTTAAAAATGAATGACCCTTCCATACGACTCAAATGGCCAAATCTTGCAAGTAGAACGTCTGCCAAGTCCCAATTCGTGCGGAAGATATCATGGATCGACACCTGAATCTGGCTGATACACTCTCCACGTAATGCGCAGCAGAGTCACTGCCCTGGTATCGATCATCGTTTGCGCGGTCGTGCAAGCGGTGCCCATACGAGTGGCGACGTTCAACATTGGCGCGCATTTTACGGCTGATGGTTATCCCGGCTATAGCTTGGGAGACCCCTCTTCGCCAGACCATCAAAATGTAGCGCTGGTTTTGTCTCGGATTGATGCGGACGTCGTCGCCCTCCAGGAAATCGCCTCAGCGGATGTTTCTGGCACGCCCGACGATTTGGACGCACTCGCCGCCCGTTTAGGTTATCCTTACGTTTATTCAGCACCGGTAAATGCGGATACGCCCTTGGCTGGACCCATCGACACCAGCCTCCGAGTTGCCTTTCTTTCACGCTATCCTTTTTTAACAACTCAAGTGATTCGCTCGCCGCAAGGGGCCAAGGAAATCACCCGACTCTTTCCAGTCATCAAGGTGGATGTTCCAGGAACCACTCGCGACCCGGTGTTGATTTCCGCGCATTTGAAGTCAGGGACTACCTTGGCAGACCGCTACCGCAAAACCGTGGAAATGCGCCGACTCACCGGTTACCTCGCATCGCAGGGTCTCACGGTCGATGACAACTTCATGATCATGGGTGACTTCAACCTGTCGTCGAGCACCAAGACCTTCTCCACACCACCTGCAGACTTACCTGTTTCATTTGTGCTCGGGAGCGATATCGCGCTTCCGATCACCTACTCGACCAACCCGCTGAGCTATTTTAGTAGCCCGAAAGTGACCCGCCTTGATCCGAGGCAGCTTAACAATTCAGCGAGTACTTTTCAAAGCGGTTCGGTCATTGATCTGTTCCTCGTTTCACCGGCCATCGCGGGTCGTCCGTTAGGAACTGAGATTTATAACTCGACCTTGGATGTTTCTAACACAGCTGGACTCGCCAAGTCAGGATCTCCGCTGCCGGCAGGGACAAGCGCCTCGGCATCTGACCATTACGCCGTATTTGCGGACTTCGAATTGGATGCGGACTTTCCAAATCTCGACGCCGCCCTCTCCGCAAGCACGATCCTTGAGGGATCCGCCGATGGAACTGCCAATCTAACGGTAACCTTACCGGCCTCGCGGACGACGGCCCTCACGGTGAATGTCGCGTCGGATGATCCAGCTACAGCATCGCCTGTATCGGCGACCATCACCATTCTGGCCGGAACAAAGTCGGCGACTGTTGCGATTCGTACCGTTCGAAATTTCATCCAAGATCTCCAACGGAGTGTGACGCTCACCGTGAGTGCCAGCGGTTATGATCCAGACAACGTGGTGCTTCAGGTAAATGATGCGGATGAGCCGTACACATTTCTCGCCCCTGGCGAAACCATCAATGAGACCTTTAATGGATTTATTGGCACGACAGACCCAGCACCATGGACTACCACTGGAGGCACTTGGCAAGGGGTGGATGCCGGGACATCAGGAGCAGCAGGGTTTCACGCCTATGGCACACTTACCGATTCTTCACTTGGTTTTCTTCCGGGCGAGCCGACCGGAGTTGCTACTACGACTTTAGTAAATCAATCGGCAAAACTCCTGACCGCCTTGAGAATTTCATTCACTGCAGAACAATGGCGTGCGGCCTTGGGTGGCACCAAAGACACTTTGAAAACCGACTTGGTAATCGATGGTGTGGCACGACCCGTCCCTGAGCTTTTGTTTGAGGCTTCTACCAGCAACTCAACGGGCGCAATTGCCAATGGGCTGTCCACGGCAAAATCTGCAGTGGTCATGGGACTTGCGATTCCCTCCGATGCATCGTTCGGGTTGAGGTTTACCTTCACTCGCGGATCAGGCGGTGGGGTGTTGCCAGCGGATGTCTTCGTCAATGAAATCCACTATGACAATGCAAGCGATGACACGGGTGAGTTTGTCGAGGTCGTCGTCGGCCCTGGTTTTACGGGCAACCTCTCGAATGTCAGTTTAGTGCTTTATAATGGGTCGGATGGAAAAACTTATGGAACTCACCTCCTTTCCACATTCACTGCTGGTGACGTCACTTCTGCCGGTTACCGAGTGTATTCAAAGCTCATTCCTCAGATTCAAAATGGCGATCTCGATGGGCTTGCCGTGGTGGTATCTGGCACGGTGAGCCAGTTTATTTCCTATGGTGGGTCGTTCAATGCAACCAATGGTCCCGCCATGGGGATGACCTCTACGGATATCGGCGTCAAGCAATCCAACAATGATCCTGTGGGGCAATCATCGCTTGGCTTGATGGGCACTGGCAGTGTGCCAGCCAACTTCACTTGGACGAAATTCACGGGCATTGCCCATTCGCCCGGACGCCCGAACTCTGGCCAAACGTTCGCGATCGCCTCTTTACCATCGCAGGGCATCGCGATGGATAACCTTGCGGTCACTTTTCTTGCCGATAACGACAGCGATGGAATTCCAGACACCATGGATCCTGACGATGACAATGACGGATCGCTGGATGTGGATGAGCTGGTTTTTGCAACCGATCCATTCAATGCAGCGTCGAAGTTTGCGGTCGGCTTCTCTCGTAGCGGAGCATCCAGCGTGATGCTTTCTTTCCCGACCGTGTCGGGTCGAAGCTACAAGGTCGAATCAAGCCTTAATCTTTCAGGATGGACTGTCCTATCGACCTATCCAGGAAATGAGACCACAAGAAAAGTTACCCTTGGGATCAATCCTTTAGAAAAGAAACGGTTTTACCGCGTCGGTGTGACAGCGCCATGATTTCTTTTAACCTCTAATCCGCAGTTGAGAGTGATGACGAGGCGCACAGGTGCTGATCTTGTCGGCGTTTGAAGACGAAGTGCGGTCACCCGAGCAAAAGGTGCGATTACCCGAGCAAAAGGTGCGGGCACCCGAGCAAAAGGTGCGGCCACCCGAGCAAAAGGTGCGGTCACCCGAGCAAAAGGTGCGGTTACCCGAGCAAAAGGTGCGGGCACCCGAGCAAAAAGGTGCGGTCGCCCGAGCAAAAGGTGCGGTCACCCGAGCAAAAGGTGCGATTACCCGAGCAAAAGGTGCGGTCACCCGAGCAAAAAGGTGCGGTCGCCCGAGCAAAAGGTGCGGTTACCCGAGCAAAAGGTGCGGTCACCTGAGCAAAAGGTACGGGCACCAGAGCAAAAGGAGGGTGTCAAAATTTTTGTGTAAGTTCAGATTCGCTGATTGAGGTTAGTGGGAGGTTGGTATGCGGTCGGCAAACTCGATGGCGAACCGATTTAGGGCATCGCGCCAGTTCGGCACGGGCTGGGTCCATTTTCGGCTGATATTCTTCAGGCCCAGATAGAAGAGTTTGAAAACCGAATCGACG
>Ga0164295_10003435_pt1 | contig 12751 bp, 12 predicted proteins | sample GEODES006metaG_FD_111798 | JGI IMG/M metagenome (GOLD analysis project Ga0164295, IMG submission 111798) | Oligotrophic lake water microbial communities from Sparkling Lake, Wisconsin, USA - GEODES006 metaG | ecosystem: Environmental > Aquatic > Freshwater > Lake | place: USA: Sparkling Lake...
AGTTGTCAAAGTTGTCAAAGTTGTCAAAGTTGTCAAAGTTGTCAAAGTTGTCAAAGTTGTCAAAGTTGTCAAAGTTGTCAAAGTTGTCAAAGTTGTCAAAGTTGTCAAAGTTGTCAAAGTTGTTGAAGTTGTTATAATAATTAAAGTTATTCTTAGTTGTTGTAATTGTTATAATAATTAAAGTTATTCTTAGTTGTTGTAATTGTTATAATAATTAAAGTTATTCTTAGTTGTCGAAGTTGTTGTAGTTGTTAAAGTTATTGTTGTTGTTGTTGTGGGTTTGTCGAAGTTGTTTAAGTTGTCAAAGTTGTTTAAGTTGTCGAAGTTGTTGTAGTTGTTGTAATTGTTGTAATTGTTGTAATTATTGAAGTTGTTTTTATGAAAAAATTAAAAATTAAAAAAATTAAAATTTAAATATTGTTGTATTATTAAAAATCTTTATAAAAACTTTTACAAAAATAAAAAATATTTCCTCTCTAGAATCACAAAAACTCTGTCGAATGTGAAATAGACTACAAAATCATCATTTTTAACTTTGTCGAATTTACTAAATCATTGATGTCAATTTAGCATCCATATATACAAAACCAAATTCGACACAACATTGTTGGAGCCTTATGTTGATTAATCATTAACGAAATGAACGGATATAGATGATGCTATTTCACTGATCACAAAATTCATTTTGTATTTATATACACTTTTTTACTTTTTAGAAAATGGAAATTATAGCAACCATAATAACTTTTGTAGAAATTACTACTAAAAAAACTTTGTCGAATTTCAGTTGTGATCAAGATTTTAGCACTCACCATATCCGTTCATTTCGTTAATGATCAATCAATATAAGGCTCCAACAATGTTGTGTCGAATTTGGTTTTGTATATGGTGCTACTATTTTAGGTGTAAAAATGGGTGAAAAAATATATCCACCATAAATAAAATTAATTTATATACTTATTATTTTTGTATAGGTTATGTATTTTTATAGGTGTTGTCGAAGTTGTAGATGTTGTAGATGTTGTAGATGTTGTAGATGTTGAAGTTGTTGAAGTTGTTGAAGTTGTTGTAGTTGTTGTAGTTGTTGTAGTTGTTGTATTTGTTGTAGTTGTCGAAGTTGTTGAAGTTGTTGAAGTTGTTGAAGTTGTTGTAGTTGTTGTAGTTGTTGTAGTTGTTGTAGTTGTTGTATTTGTTGTAGTTGTCGAAGTTGTTGAAGTTGTTGAAGTTGTTGAAGTTGTTGAAGTTGTTGAAGTTGTTGAAGTTGTTGTAGTTGTTGTAGATGTTGTCGAAGTTGTTGTAATCATTAAAGATGTTGAAGTTTTCGTAATCATTGAAGTAAATGTTAAAATAAATGTTAAAGTTTTTTATGGAAAAATTAAAAATTAAAATTTTTAAATATTGTTGTATTTGAGAAAATCTTTATAAAAACTTTTATAAAAATAAAAAATATTTCCTCTCTAGAATCACAAAAACTTTGTCGAATGTGAAAGAGACTGCAAAATCATCATTTTTTAGTTTGTCGAATTTACTAAATCATCATTGACAATTTAGCATCCATGTATACAAAAACAAATTCGACAAGACATTGTTGGAGCCTTATGTTGATTGATCATTAACAAAATGAACGGATACATAGGCTACTATTTCACTGATCACAAAATTTATTTTGTACCTATATACACTTTTCAACCTATTTAAAAATGAAAAATATAGCAACCATAATAACTTTTGTAGAAATTACAACTAAAAAAACTTTGTCGAATTTCAGTTGTGATCAAGATTTTAGTATCCATCGTATCCGTTCATTTCGTTAATGATTAATCAACATAAGGCTCCAATAATGTTGTGTCGAATTCGATTTAGCATATAATGCTACTATTTTGGGTGCAAAAATGGGTGTAAAAATATATCAACCATATATAAAAAATATTTATCATATTGAATATTTTAAATAAAATAAATAAAAACTTCAAAGAATCATACAATAATTCATAAACTTTGTCAACGGATGATTATTATTTCTAACTATAATAATATTTGGTTCTGGATATAAATCATTAATAAATCTAATAAATGGTTTAACAACATTATATTTATTTGTCATATGAACTTCAATATATTCAACATTATATAATAAACAGAATTTAATAATTGTATCCTTATTAATTTTATCATAATCATATCTTAAACCAACTAATAAACATTTAGTTAATTTATTAAGTTTATTATTTTCTTTTTTTTCGTTTATCTCATTCAACCATTCTGTTAATGAATTTAAAGAATCAGGATTTTTCAAACTAAAGCATAACAATATAACTTGTGTTGTATCAATATAAGATCTTATTAATGTTCTTGCTTCATCATAATCAGTAAGATCCCATATATGATATTTGAATAAATCATTCGGTCTTGATTGTAATTTATAATTTCGTGTAAAATAATTAAATAGTGGATTATTACCACCTCCAATTAATGTTTCATAATTAGTTTCAAAATCAATAAAAGTTTTAACAAATTCAGTTTTTCCTATAAAGGGAGCTCCAAAAACAAGTATTTTCAAATGATTTTCACTCGATATCTCAAATTCCATATTAATATAATATTAACATTTCAGAATATTTTTTATTTATATTATATAATCATTATAGTGACAATGTATAAAAATAAAATAATAATTATAATAGTTATATCATTAATTATACTTTTATTATTAATAAAATATATAATCCATCAATTCACATATAAAATAATAGATAGTAAACCGGATAAAGATATTTTTAAAAATAATAAACCAATAATTTGGTTTTATTGGGAAAATATAAATGGTAAAAAAAGACCAGGTTATATAGATTTATGTATTGAATCTATTTATAAAAATTGTAATGAATCATTTAATGTTGTTGAATTAAATGAAACAAATATTAATGAATATTTACCAGAAATAAAATTAAATAAAATGAATTTTTCTAAATTAAAAATTGCACAAAAAGTAGATTTTTACAGAATATTATTAATGTATAAATATGGTGGTATATATATTGATGTAGATATATTAGTATTAAAAAATTTAGATTCAATAATTGATAAATTAAAAATATATGATTATGTTGGTTTTGGTTGTACCGGTAATGTATGTAAAATTGGAACTAGTAAACCATCTAATTGGTTGTTATGTTCGAGACCTAAAACAAAATTAATGAAAAATATATTATACAAATATATAGAGAAATTAAAGTTAATTAATAAAGAAAATAGTGAAAATATTGGTTATCATGATTTTGGTAAAATGATAATATGGGAAGAATTAGATAAATTAATAAATCAAGAAAATTATAAATATTACCATTATCCAAATCTATATGATGGTACACGAGATATAAATGGTACGTGGGTATCAATGGATAGATTATTTTCAAAAGAAAATATTATATATGATAACCCAAATGAATTAATGTTTATTGTATTATATAATTCTGATGCGAATGAACATATAAAAAGTATAACAAAGGAAGATATATTAAAATCTGATTATTTTATAAGTAAATATTTCAAAATCTAAATTTATATATCATAAGCTATCATAAAATCATTTTCCATCCATTCAGGTATTTTTTTTTCATATTTAGATAAGTCACTAAGATTATTAATACAACCATTTTTTCCTAATTTACATCCAGGTGTTCTTGAACATATTTGATCATTATTTAATTGTGGACAATTTGGTCTAGACATAAAATATGATTCATTATTAAATATACCAAAATTATCTGAACAAAAGGTAGTTTTATATATTAAATATAAAATAAACAAAACTACTATTGTTATAATTAATTCTTTCATTTATAATATTAGATATTATAAAAATATCTATGTATTATAAAAATATCTAAAGATTTAAAGTTTTATATTCTTTAATTTCTATTTTTGCATCAGAATAAATAATTGTGTCTCTAATTCCATATAAATTTTTTTTCTTACATGATGGTGATTTATCAAGCAATAAATTATAATAATAATAAATTATATCTAATAATAGAGTAAATATTTCCATTTGCATATTATCAATATATGAATATATTGCAATATTTTCAAATCCCATTGCATATCTAAAATTTGGACAAAATATTAACATGGTTTTTGATTTAAAATTAGATGTATATTTAATAAAAGATGAATTATCAACTGATATAACATAGTTATATAAATCTTCTTTATTTATTATACCTTTAGACGGTGTTTTATAACAATCAACAATTGTACCATAAAATATAGAATCAATAATTGCCTCAGAAAATTGTGCAGTATTATTAGAATTTGCAATAATTTGATGTAATTTTTTACCATATTGGTATTTATATTTCTCATCATCAGATGGAGGATTACTTCCTTGTTTGATCATCGCAGCATTAACACGATGATCATATATAGTATTTATTAATACAGAAAAATCTTTTGATTTTATTTTATAATCTTGTTTATATTCTATTTTTATACCATTTGTTGTTTTCATCTTTGTTGGATCAAGTAATTCACCAAATATTTTTGAATTAAAATTATGGGCTAATAAAATTAATAATAAATGTGTTGTAGTTGGTGTATCTTTAGTAATTGGATTATCTAATACATTATGTAATTCTGCACATAAATAATCATTATATATATTAATTTGGTCATATAAACTATATTTATCTGTTAAATAATCTTTAGCAAAATCATTAATTTTCTCAAAATATCCACCAGCCTGAATTGGATTTGCTAATTCATGTTTTAATTTATCTATTTCTTGTTGATTATTTGAATATAGATAACCAAGTAATTTATTATACTTTTCGATTGTCATTAATTTAATATTTAATTTATTTGGATCAATAGTTGGTATAATTGTATCGTGTGTAATTTTTACACATTTATCATCAGTATTTAATTCTAATTTTTTTTCATAATATTGAGATTGTTCTCGTTTTGTTTGTGTTAATAAATTATATTTATTTTGATAGGGTGTTTTTTTAATACATTCAATATTTGTTAATAGATATTGATATCTACTAATAAATGAAATTAAATTTTCAAAAACAATAGGTCTTTCTTCTCTTAATTTTTTCAAATCTTTTCTATCTTTTTTATTTAATTTCTTATGTTCTTCAGAAAATGCATTAACAGAAAGTGCATTAACTTTTCCATATGTCATTTTAGGGAAATAACCACCATGTGAAAATAATAAATATTGTTCAGTAGTTGATTTATATTTTTCATCAATATCTCCATCTTTAGTACGAAAATTTGTATGTATTTGTACCTCCTTAATAAATTCTGCTTTTAATAATAGTGTATGTAATTTTTTTCCTTCAGACAATACATTACGAAAATATCCTAATGTAAAAAATGCAAGAAAATCTAATTGTTCATAATTATTTAATTCAACAAATTTTGTTCTATTAACATTGGGCACAAAACTTTTACTATTTAAATTATTAAGTGTATGAAAATATAGAAAAGCTAAGTTAGCTAATTGTTCCAATATATTTTCATCTTTTTTAAAAAATATTTCATAGGGAATTGTAAATAATAACATTTCAGCATCAATAGATTTAAATATTTTTTGAAATTGTTTTAAAAATTTATATTCAAGTTTTATTTTATATTTATCATCAATAGTAAAATAATATTTTACCCAAAATGGATAAAAATTATTTGGTTTAATACTAAAATTAAATGATTGTATTTTTTTATATAATTCTACTGTTAAATAATTAAAATTATCTCCAGTAGGATTATTATAATCCTTGGCAATACCTGAATTATCGTTAAGATGTGATAAACTATGGATTTTTATTTTATCTATTTCTCTATTACCAATAATAAATAAAACATTATCTTCATTACAAAAATTAATATTTGCATCATTAAAACTTTTGTTTATAATTACATTTCTATAATATGATTTATAAGCATCTTCGATCTTACCACTTTCTACATTTGGTAATAAAGGCATAACTGAAAATGTAGAATCGGTTATATTACCTAATATAATATAATACATATCATTATAATTAATATCTCTTTCTACATTTCTTAACAATAATTCCCTAATACTCATGCCTTCAGCATTTCCTATAACTCTTGTTTCTTTACCATCATATTTAATTTTATTTGCAAAATTATCTGCAAAATCATATGCAAAAGATTCTTCATCAAATTTACCATTAAATGTATAATATGATTTTAAACCATCCCGAATTATTGCATTATCCCTTGCTTTTTTAAAAAGTTCTTCATCTGATAATTTAGCTGTTGACATATATAATAATTATAAAATAATAAAAATTACTTTATAATACTAAAATTAAAATGTTATTGATTGCATAAATGATATTATTTTTTGTATTTGCGGATCTGTTAAATTATAATAAATTAATTTATATCCAAATTTTCCAGCGCCATAACCTTGTTGATTTAATGTAAATACAGCATATTTATGATCTTTTGTAAATCCATGGAAAAATAATCGTGCATTCTGTTCACCGGGTGGCATATCAAATAAATGTAATTTTGATAACACTTCATTATTCGCTTTTTCTTGTATTTTTAATAATGGCTGTAAATTAAGTATATCAACATTTACCGACATTGGTCTTTTATCAATTGGTAAATTATCACTATAAATAGTATTTTCTGGATTTATATATTCAGAGTGAGCTTCAACTGTATCGATATCAAAAATCAATATTGCCTTTGTAATTTTAGGATTAGTTAATCTATGGCTAAAAGTATTTGTTATATCCAAATTTATTAATATCGAATTACCAATTTCAGCAAAAGTTACACCATGTCCCGTTGAATAATGACCAAATACTTGTACCAAATTTGGTATATCAAGTGGTAAACGTTCTAATTCTCTAATACCTGTTACTATGGGACCAATATCTGACATCTTTTGAAAATTAATACAAACTGAAGGATTATTTAATCCTGGAATAACTTTTGATAAAAATTTTTGACAATCAAATGGAGCACTAATAATTAATATAAATAATAATTCACTACTTGGTTTTTGTATTGGATGATTAAATTGATCTGTAATTATTGTTATTTGTGTTTTTATTATTTTATTAAAATTATTAATATGTTGAATCAAATCTTCAGGTGTATTATTTCCACCTAATTGTACACATTTTTGATATGATATATTATTTGCATCAGTTAATAATTCTTTAAATTGTGGATTTGATAAATGTTGTAATAAATTATTAAAATCATATTTAATAAAATTACCTGTCATACCTCCATGAGAAAATGTGAATAATTTTTCTTTATGATCGAAATATAATATACCTGAACCTTTATTATAAAATTTAATTAATAATCCTCTTAATGAATTAATTTCTTCTAAATTTGGTGTAACTTCTAATGGAGGTGATTGTGGTTGTAACATTAATCTAAATATATATAATGTAATAAATGCTTTATGTTCTAATTGTAATGTTCTACTTGTTTTACCAAATAATTCATATGGAATAGTATGCAATAAATTACCAGCACTCATTGTACCAATAGAATTATCAGGTCCAAAAATATCATTAAATCTACCTAAAAATGTTTTATTGGAATGTGATTTATTCCAACATCTACCAGAACCAACATTTGGACTCCAGAATGTATACCACGAAGACATATTATCTATTACAAAATTTTTGGATATCATTTTTAATTTAATGTGTAACAAGTCTTGTCTAGTTAAAGTACTATTATTGAATTTATTTATTAAACCATCATGACCATCATGACCATTAAGAGTAGTTAAAGGAAAAACTTTTAATTTATTTAGATCGCGATTACCAAATACATAATGTATATCACTATTTATTACACATTTTATCAAGTTAGATATATTATGTGAATATAGAGATAAAAATGTTGATTGTGGTAAATATGTATTAGTATTTTGATGAGTCGACGTAGAATCAATTAAATCACCAGTAATAATTAATTGACCTATATAAGGTGGCTCACCAGCCTTTGTAGCAGCTTTAATTATATCACATCCTTCAACATCAGATATAACACGTATTTCTTTATTTTGCCTAACAATAAAATTAGATGACATTGTAATAATGTAAAAATTGATTAAAAATATTTATAAAGATAATAAAATTATTATATTTAATAATAAAATATGTCATATCAAGGTAAAAAATGGACTCAAGATGAACTGGATACACTTTTAGATTATATTAAAAAAGGTAAAGATTACAAATATATTTCAACAAAAATTACTCGTTCTGAATTTGCAGTAAAATGTAAATTAGAATCATATGTTTTTGATAAAATTACAAATAAAAAAATCCCAGCTAAAGATCTTGCGAAAGAATTAAAATTAAAAGAAGAAGAAATTACAGAATTACATTCAGCACAATTTAAACGAAATATGCAACAAAATATGCAACAAAATAACCCAAACACAACTACCAATAATACAAATTCCAATAATTATGGAAATGCCAATAATTATGGAAATGTGAATACTAATATTTTTCAACTTGGATCAATTAATTCATATTCGGTTATTAATCGCGCATTGACACCATATATTGAATATCATGAAAATCTAAAAAGATTAGAAAATTTAGAAGGAACTGTTGATAAAAAGACATTAAAATCAATTAAATTGATTTTAAATGGAGTTGAATTTAGTGAGGATAAATTTTTATCACAATTAAAAAGAATTTCAGAAACATTAAAAATTGAACCAATTACAAATAAATCAGATTCAACAACAGATGAATCTGATATGGAATCAAGACAAAGTTCAAAAAAAGATTCTAATAAAGATTCCAATAAAGATTCCAATAAAGATTCCAATAAAAATTCAAATAAAAAAAATAATATGGATTCAGATGAAGAACCAACAGAAAAAATTGCTATGAAAATGCCTAAAAAACGTTTGATCTAAACTTAAACAGAACTAAAAGTTCTTAACTCGATAAATTCATTTATCTCATCTTCATTTGGTTTTCTATTATATTTTTCTTTAAACTTATTTATAAATTCATCTTTTAATTTTATTTCCTCATCGTTCATACTAGATGCAATACTTGAATCATCATTAATACTATTTAATTTGGGCTCATATACTTTAGAAGAAATGATATAACCAGTAATTTCTGGTTTAATTAAATCAATTGAATCTTTATATAATTGTTTAAATTGTTCAATAATATCAGATGGAATATCTGGTGATATTTCTGTCAATCTATCATATTCTCTAACACTATAGCTAAAAATTTCTTTTTTATTTGTTCTATCATTTGGGTGTCTTTGTAATTCAATCTTTAATAGACGATTAAATTTATCCCAACTTTTAGCAGCAATATTATGACCTTCTTTTAATTCAGCAGTTTTTAAAAATTGTGAAATAGTAGATATAATAGCGGCTATTATATTAAATGTACCAACTAATAATTGTGCATATGATTGATAATTTGTATCAGGTATTCTTTCTAAAGCAAAGTTAGCAGCACCAGTTAATGTTGAAATAATAATTACCGGTATCATAAATCTTAGATAAGATTTCTTATATTTTTTATATGCTTTTTGATGTAACCATTTAAAACACGCAGATTTATCAACCCATTCTTTTAAAATTATATCATCATCTTCAGTCCATTTATCATCTTTAATATTTAAATTAATTAAAGTTTGATTATTACTAATATCAGAATTACTCATATAATATTATTACTTGATATAATTATTCATTTTAGTCAGATATTTCTGTATCAAGAGTTTTTTTACTAAATGATCTAAAAAATGATGGTTTTTTTACATCGTTATCTATGCTATCTTCATCATAATTTATATAATTTGCTAATAACCCTCCAATATTATTAGCTCTATCACTAATAGTTAAATGGATATTTAATATTGATTCTAATATTTGTACAACAATTTTATAATCAATCTTAATTCTATCTATTTTACCATTTAAATCCATAACAAAAGTTTGAGTTAATATACCCTTATCTGCTTTAAATTTTATATCATCAAGATTATATTTAATTAATTCTTTTGATAATAATAATTCTTCTAATCTCTTATGTAATTCATTATATATTGTAATTATATTTGATATATCAAAAATATCTTTCTCTAATTCATTATATATTTTAATGTTAGTGAACCATTTTTTTTTTATTTCTTCAAAAATCTTATTATCATGTGTAATGAATGAATTAATTCTTGTTGCATCAGCAATTAATCTTATAGATTTTTTAATTTTTTTAAATTCATGTGTTTCATTACTTATTTTATCAGAAGAATTCCATATTTTAATAACGATATCTTTATTTTCTTTAAATATATCAAGTGTTGTTCTGATAATTTTAGAATATAATTTGAAAAGATCACGATAAAATTTATTTAAATTTAAATTTAATACATCAGATAAATATATATATTCAATATTTGTAATATTTATTTGATGTCTGATGTCATCAACGTATGTTGAATAATTAAGTGAACTCATTTCATCATTATTAATATATGTATTATGTACATTTTCTAATTTTTTAATATCATTATATATATTTTTTAAATTATCATTTAAATTTTTATAATTTTCAACAATTTTGTTAAATTTTAATTTATAGATTTCAAGCTCGTCTAAATTAGGACTTTCCATATATATATTTATTTAATATTATTTATTTAATAATATATTTTTAATTAAACCAAAACCTTTCATACCATCAATATATGAAATATATGTCCAATCAACACATAATAAATTGTAATTTAAATTTATTAATTGTAATATATTAGGTAATTTTATAATTTTATTTTTTTTAATTTCTAGATGTTCTAAATTTTTTAATTCAAGTATGTCATCTATATTTAATAAATCAGTATTATTACATATTAATGATTTTATATTTGTAGTTAATTTAAGATTCCATAATTTTGAAATAGGATTATTTGAAATATTTACTTTTTCAAGATTAATTAATGATGAAATCACATCTAAATTCGTAATGATATTTTTATCCAAATTTAGATTTTTTAAATTTATTAATTTTTCAATTCCATCTAAATTTAATATTGAATTATTATTTAAATTAAGTTCAACAAGATTCAATAGTTTATTTAGATTACCAATTTTTGTTAAATTACATCCATTAATAGTTAATTCTTTTAAATTATTCAATAAAGAAATATCAAAATCATCAATTTTTTCACAATCTATAAATGTTAAAGAATCAAGATTAATTTGAGATGAATTTATAATACTAGATAAATATTTAATATTGCATTTATTCAAATAAAGGGATTTTAAATTTTTACATTTTAATAGAAAATTATAAGATGTTATCGATTTAAAAATTACTGACTCGAAAAATAAATACTCAATATTTGAGAATAATTCTGCATCAAAATCAAAATCAAATGATAAATTTGAAAAATTAAAACGAGTAACCATTTCTTTATTAGTTATATTTTTATATTCATATTGATTTGTTTTTTTAATTTCATTTGAATTATTATATATATAACAAATTTCGACAGGTGCGCCCCAAATTAGATTCAACAAATAACTCATTTATAATATAACTTACTATAAAAAATAAAAAATTTCAAATTTAATAAATAAAAATATATAAATTAAAATATATAAATTAAAATTTATTTTCTTTATATTTAGTATAATGATCAGTCTATATATTGTATGTTTAGTTTTAGTCTTAGTTGGTGCTCTCAACTGGGGCTTAGTCGGCGCAGCCCACTTTAATCTTGTAACAAGTGCTACTTCACTTGTATTAAGCAATCCATCAACAGTTCAAATGGTAAGCAGAGTTGTATACGTAGCTGTAGGTTTATCAGCCCTCTATGTTACATGGGTAAATAAAGATCTTATTTTACATCATTAGATAATTCAATTAAAATTTCCTTAAATCTCCAATTAATAATAATTTAATTTTTGGATTTAATATTCTATTTTTTATTTTTTCAGTAAATAATAATAATTTTATTTATTTATTATTATATAAATGTATCAAAATCAATATTCACCATTAAATTATTTTTATGTAATTGCAATTATATTTGTATTACTTGCATCTTTAAAAGCTGGTTATCACGGTCTATGCACCAAAACTAAATTATCAACAATTAAAAGAATATTTTTATTATTAGTTGGAATTTCAGCTTTATATTTAATTTTTGCTCCACATGTTAGAACATTCTTACCATTTTTAGGTAAAACTGTATTCCCCCCATCTTTAATATTATTATCAGAACAAGCCAATACAAATGCAACAGTTAAAGTGGAGGCAAACGGAGCGGAAAAGGTAGCATATTGGGCTGCTCATCCTGATCATGGATATGTAGAAGAAGATCCATTTAACGCTTATTCAAAATATGAAAATATTGGTGTTGCAGCTGTTAAAGATGGTCATGCTATATTAAAATTAAGATGCCCAACTGAATATAAAGTATATAATGGTATGGTAAAACTGCCTAAACACGTTCATTATAGATTAATATATTCAAATGGTGTTGTATCAGAAGTAAAAACAATAAAATTAGAAAAACAATGTGAAAAAAAATAAAGATAATTTATTAGGTTATTAAATTTTTAATTTAATGTTTTCTGGAACCTTTCTAGAAACATTTAATTTTTTTTAATTTAATGTTTTCTGGAACCTTTCTAGAAACATTTAATTTTTTTTAATTTAATGTTTTCTGGAACCTTTCTAGA
>Ga0164295_10003436_pt1 | contig 12748 bp, 8 predicted proteins | sample GEODES006metaG_FD_111798 | JGI IMG/M metagenome (GOLD analysis project Ga0164295, IMG submission 111798) | Oligotrophic lake water microbial communities from Sparkling Lake, Wisconsin, USA - GEODES006 metaG | ecosystem: Environmental > Aquatic > Freshwater > Lake | place: USA: Sparkling Lake...
CGCTCTGCATCTTTAAGATGCTTGTGTATATGCAATAATTGTATTTGTTCTTCTCCACTAACTTTTTCCATGTCTTCTTGATTTTGGCGAATCATTTTTTTTAACTTTCTTAGTTTGTAATAAAGCAAACTCACTTCAATTTGTTGTTGGTATGTGATGGCCTCTACTGCTTTATTTAGGCCTAGTTTTTCATTCCATCTAAGACTTAACTCATGTTCTGGTTCAAAAAGTCCCATCACCAATTGCTGCACTTGATTGTCTTCATGGTATTGTAATGTTTTATGGTTGGGCATCTTGCCTGCTTCCTGCCATTCAAAATATACTTTCACCAATTGTATAATATCTTGGTTGTCCAAGGGGAAGGGTTCTAATTCCTCTGCAATCCAATTGCATACAAGTTTTCCATCTGGTAATATTTCATGTCCAAATTCTATCAATAACCTTACTAAGTTTTTTTCGTGTAAAAAATCCTTATCAAGAACAAGGTCAATATTGTCAAGATCCTGTGTTTCTTGCTGGAAAGTTGGCATCAAAATGGCTGCTTCGTCATAAGCCATCTTCTTTTCTTCTTTGACAATTTTATCACGCTTAAACTTATTGACTAATTGAGTTAAACCCGATTCGTCAATACGCAATATGTCGGCACACTTTCTTACATACTCTTGTAATTTTGTAAAATCTTCTGCCTTATTAATCTTACTTAATGTCTCCGCCATTTGATTGACTAGACTATTTTTTTTATTTAAGTCGTTCCCAACTTCTTTTAGTTGAACTTCTAATTGAAATAAAATAAAGTCCTTTTTTGCAGATTGAACAAAAGCGCGGAATGCATCCGGACCAACTTTGTTTACATAACTATCTGGATCTTCGTTGTCTGGAATTAACACCAATTGCACATTCAATCCTTCCTCTAATGCCATATCCAATCCCCTTAACGCGGCCTTCACACCTGCTGCGTCACCATCATAAATAATGGTCAGGTTTTGTGTATATTTTTTCACCAACCTCAATTGGTCAATCGTCAAAGAAGTACCACCACTTGCAACTACATTTTCGATACCCGCTTGGTGCAAGCTCACCACATCTGTATAGCCTTCTACCAATAAACATTCATTGGCTTTATCTATGGCAGTTCTTGCAAAATAAGAGCCATAGAGAATACGACTCTTAATATAAATCTCGTTCTCTGGTGTATTGATGTATTTTGGTGAGCGGTCATTCTTAGCAATTTGTCTGGCACCAAAGCCTATAATTTTTCCTGTGGTATTGTGGATAGGGAAGATGATGCGGTCCCTATAATTATCCTGCCAACCACCATCGCGTTCCACCACTAAACCTGTTCTAGCAAATAATTCAGGATTGAATTGATTTTGAATCAACGCCTTTGCTAAACTATCTCGTTCAGAAGGGTTGTATCCTATTTTAAATTTTTCTACAATTGGGCGTAAAAAACCTCGATGCTGCATATAACTCTGTGCAATGGTTTCGCCAGATTCTGTTTCCCAATATTGTTTGGTAAAAAATTCCATTGTAAAATGGTTGATCGCATACAAACTATCTGCCGTTTGTTGTGCTATCTTTTGCGCAGGACTGGTTTCTGTTTCCTCGATTTCAATATTGTATCTAGCAGCCAACCATCTTAATGCTTCTACATAACTATACTTTTCGTGTTCCATCAAAAAAGTGATGGTATTGCCACTCTTACCACAGCCAAAACATTTGTAAATTTCTTTGGCAGGTGAGACCGTAAAAGAGGGAGATTTTTCGTTATGAAAAGGACAGTTTCCTAAATAATTGGTGCCTCTTTTCTTGAGTTTCACAAATTCACCCACCACATCAATGATGTCAATTCGGCTGGTAATTTGTTGAATGGTTTGAGGCGTAATCATAGGAGCGTGAATTTAGCAAATCTTACACTATTCTTGCGTAGAAAACTCCATATCATCACTATCGAGTAATTCACGTTCAATTTCCTCCATTTGAACGATATCCCAGGCTTCAGTTTCGGTTGGGGTCAAGTTCATGACTTCGCCAAATTCAGTCGAATCTAGTGCGTTTTGTAAGTTATCTGACAAGCAGCAAAGCACAAAACTGGTATTATTGTCATAAAACACTTCTTGATGCTGTGCTAAAACCTCCATGATGCTCAAATCCCAGTCTTTTACGGGCTCAAGGTTCAACACAATGTTTTTAGGGCTTGTAGAACCTAATTTTTTGATCAAATCATTCAATTCTGGCACGAGATTTGAACTAAGACTAGGGTCGAGTAAGGTTAAAACGGTGAATTTCTCTTTGGTCTCTATTTTATAGTGCATAACTCATATACTTTAGGTCAAAAATATTCGTTAATCTTGTAAAGCTCGAATAATTTATATGGATAATAATTTTTCAACACAAGTTAAGGAAATCATCTCTTATAGCAGAGAAGAGGCATTAAGATTAGGTAATGATTTTATTGGAGCGGAACACCTTATGTTAGGTTTGATCCGTGATCAGGAAAATACAGCAATCAAGGTGCTTAGACAATTGAATGTAAATTTGGGAGAATTAAGAAAAGAGATTGAACTAGCCGTTAAGGATAAGTCAGGTAAGAATATTGCGAATATCAACAGTCTTCCTTTAACAAAGCAAGCGGAAAAAGTGATTCGCGTGACTGTTTTAGAAGCCAAAGCTTTGAAAAGTCCAATGGTTGAAACAGAGCATCTATTATTAAGTATCTTAAAGAATAAGGAAAATATTGCGACACAAATTTTAAATCAATTTGATGTAGACTATGATTTATTCCGCAATGAATTAGGGATGGTTGGTTCTTCCCCATCTGCACCTTCAACGCCAAGTTCTGAATACCAAGAAGAAGGGGATGATGATTTTGAAGATGAAAAAGGTAGAGGCGGTTTTGGAGGCGGCACAAAATCTAAGCCGACTTCAACTAGTAAGACTAAAACGCCTGTATTAGATAATTTTGGTAGAGACATTACTAAGTTAGCTGAGCAGGATGCGCTTGATCCCATTGTTGGAAGAGACGCCGAGATAGAAAGAGTAAGCCAAATTTTAAGTCGTCGAAAAAAGAATAACCCTATTTTAATTGGAGAACCAGGGGTGGGTAAGACGGCAATTGTAGAAGGACTAGCCTTAAGAATTGTACAAAGAAAAGTGAGTCGTGTTTTGTTTGATAAAAGAGTGATTTCTTTAGATTTAGCAGCTTTAGTGGCCGGTACAAAATACCGCGGTCAATTTGAGGAGCGTATGAAAGCGATCATGAATGAATTAGAAAAAAATAGGGACGTCATTTTATTCATAGATGAGATCCATACAATTGTTGGCGCTGGTGGTGCAAGCGGTTCATTAGATGCATCCAATATCTTTAAGCCTGCATTGGCTAGAGGCGAATTACAATGTATTGGTGCTTCCACATTGGATGAGTATAGAATGCATATCGAAAAAGACGGTGCATTGGATCGTCGTTTCCAAAAAGTGATCATCGAGCCACCAAGTGTTGCAGATACGATCACTATTTTAAACAATATCAAATCTAAATACGAAGACTATCATAGTGTTATTTATGATAAAGAAGCCATTGAGGCTTGTGTGAAATTAAGTGATCGTTATATGACGGATCGATTACTTCCTGACAAGGCGATTGATGTATTGGATGAAGTAGGTGCAAGAGTGCATTTGAAAAACATTTCTGTTCCAGAAGACATTGTGGATTTAGAAAAACAAATCGAAGAAGTTAAGAACGAGAAGAATAGGGTGGTGAAAAGTCAACGTTTCGAAGAAGCTGCAAACTTAAGAGACACCGAGAAAAAATTAGGAGAAGCTTTAGATAAAGCAAAATTAAATTGGGAAGAGGATAGTAAGAATAAAAGATTCCCAATCAATGAGGAGCATATTGCAGAGGTTATTAGTATGATGACTGGCATACCTGTTAAGCGCATGGTAGAAGCAGAAACGACCAAATTACGTAAGATGGCCGAGGACATGCGTGGACAAGTGATTGGACAAGAAGATGCGATTGGAAAAGTGGTGAAAGCGATTCAAAGAAATAGAGTTGGATTAAAAGATCCAAAAAAACCAATTGGTACATTTATTTTCTTAGGTCCTACAGGTGTGGGTAAAACTGAATTAGCGCGTGCATTGGCAAGAAATATGTTTGACTCAGAAGAATCTTTGATTCGTATCGATATGAGTGAGTACATGGAAAAATTTGCAGTCTCTCGTTTAATTGGTGCACCTCCAGGCTATGTGGGTTATGAAGAGGGTGGACAATTGACAGAAAAAGTGCGCCGTAAACCATACTGTGTCATTTTATTAGATGAAATAGAAAAAGCACATCCAGATATTTATAATATTTTATTACAAGTATTAGATGATGGTATATTGACTGATGGATTGGGTCGTAAAGTTGACTTTAAAAATACTTTAATCATCATGACCTCTAATATCGGGGCACGTCAATTAAAAGATTTTGGTGATGGAGTAGGTTTTGCCACAGCAACTAGAATGGAGCAGACAGACGAAAATAACAGATCTGTTATTGAGAAAGCATTAAAACGTACTTTCTCTCCAGAATTCTTAAATAGAATTGACGATGTAGTTGTATTCAATTCATTGACCAAAGACAATATTTATTTGATCATTGATATCATCATGAAGCATGTACTTGCGCGTTTAGTCAACCTAGGGTTGAACTTGGTCTTAACAAGTGCTGCCAAAGAGTTCATTGCTGACAAAGGATATGATGTTCAATTTGGTGCAAGACCTTTACATAGAGCCATTCAAAAGTACATTGAAGATCCATTGGCTGAGGAGATTTTAAATCACTCAGTGAAAGAGGGCGATACCTTAATTGGGGATTTAGACAAGGAAAAATCATTGTTGACTTTTACTTTACAAAAAAAGGAAAAAGAAAAAGCACCTAAAGTCCCTAAGCAACCAAAGCAAGATTAGTCTTTGAAAAATTTATAAAAAAAGCCCCGAATTATAAAGTTCGGGGCTTTTTTTGGATTATTTTTTCTACTTTTTTTCTACTTTTTTTCGAATTTTTTTTCTACTTTTTTTTCTACTTTTTTTTGAATTTTTTTTCGAATTATTTTGGATTATTTTACTTCGTGCTCCAGCGATAAGTTTTTATGTCAAGACCGGCTAGGTCCATCATTCTTGAAACCACGGTCATTGCCACTTCTTCTAATGTTTTTGGGACACTATAAAAACTTGGTGTTGCAGGACAAATGATACCTCCGGCAAGTGTTACCGTCTCCATATTGCGAATATGAATTAAATTATACGGTGCTTCTCTAGCGACTAAAATTAATTTTCGGCGTTCTTTTAAAATGACATCTGCAGCTCTGGTAGTTAAATCATCACTTATACCTGCTGCAATCCTACCTAATGTACCCATACTACAAGGCACCACAAACATGATATTGTATTGTGCAGAACCAGAAGCAAATGGGGCGTTAAAGTCCATTTTATGGTAAAAGTCAAAAGGATAATTTAAATAATCCTGGTTGTCCAATTCAGTTTCCCAAACCGTCTTAGCATTGTCGCTCATAATGATTCCAACTGCTTCATATTGAGTAGGAATTTGCTTTAAGCTATCTAGTAAAGCTTTGGCATAAAGTGCACCACTTGCGCCTGTAATGGCAATGACGATTTTGTTAGGCATAAAAGTATAACAAAATTAGAGTTTAAATGTTGTACATTTTCTCATAATATTCATCTGCCATACGGTTGCTATCAAATTGGAAACGAACATCTTTCATGCCATTTTGAGTGATTTGTCTCCAAGTGTCTTTTTGCTCATAATACATAGGCACAATTTGCTCCTCTAAAATCTTGTACATTTCGTTTAAATCATATTCATCTTGTGCCTCGGTGCTCATATTGGCATAATCTGCTTTAGGTACCACAAAGCCATTGTTGCCATGGTTTACAAATTCTGGTATCCATCCATCATCGGTAGAAAAGTTCACAGAACCGTTCATAGCTGCAGTCATTCCACTTGTACCAGATGCTTCTCTTGGCACTCTTGGATTATTTAACCAAACGTCAGAAGCCTGCTTCATACGCTTACTTAAAGCCAATTCATATCCAACTAATACCGCTACATTCTTATAGTTCTTACTTAGATTCACTAAGTGGTTGAATTGAGAAATAGCTGGATGATCTACTGGGTAAGGTTTTCCTGCAAAAATAATTTGAACAGGATGTGTTAAGTTCGATAATAATTTTTCGAATCTTTCTAAATCCCAAGATAAAAAATCTGCACGCTTATAACCTGCAAATCTTCTTGCCCATACAATTGTCAACACATTAGGGTCAAATATTTTACCAGTCTGGTCGGCTACGATTTCAAAAGCTCGTTTTTTCAAATACCATTTTCTGTCATCAAATCCAGTATCATCTCCAGCTTCAGCAAATTTATACAATTGCTTGTCTGCCCAATAACGCCAGTTTTGTGCATTGGTGATATGGTCAATTGGACAAATGCCTTCATACTTACCCCACATTTCTCGGCTCACGTGCCCGTGTAATTCTGATACACCATTCGCTTTTCTAGCAAAACGAAGTGCCGCTAGTGAGTGGTTAAATTGATCCTCTTGAATCCCTGTTAATCTTCTTACTTCGTCCATACCTAATCCACAAAAATAACCCATTTTATGACATAAGTAAATATCGTGTTTTTCGTTACCTGCCTCCTCTGGAGTATGGGTCGTAAATACTAAACGCTTTTTAACTTCGTCTAATGATTTGTATTTATTCAATAAATAAAATGCTGCGGAGAAACCATGGGCTTCGTTTAAGTGATAGACTTCCGGGTTAAAATTTAATTCGTCAATCAATTTTGCACCACCAACGCCCAACAAAATAAACTGAGCAACTTTTGTGGCTACATTGGCATCATACAAACGATGTGTAATTGTTTGAGAAACATAATCGTTTTCTGGCAAATCAGTACTTAATAAAAACAAAGGGGCACTACAAAAAGTATTGGGTGGTAAATAAAATGCTTTCACCCAAACAGGATGGTCATGTATTGAAATTTGAAATTTAATACCTGTATCTTCTAAGAAGCTATACATCTTCTCCATGAATGTAACTTGCAATGTTTGGTCTTGATTTCTAGCTTGATCATAGTAGCCAAATTTCCAGAGCATACCAATACCAATCATATTTTGGTTCAATTCAAAAGCGCTTCTTAAATGTGAGCCAGCTAAGAAACCCAATCCACCACTATAAATTTTTAATGGCTGGTGTATGGCGAATTCCATAGAAAAATAAGCAGCTTTCTTCGAATACTTTTCGTTAACAGGGTAAGGAACTTGGAAGTTTCTAAAGGACATGTTTTTGATCTTTGGTTAATTTGACCCACAATATATCCCATTTGTGATTCATTTTACTCAAAGTCAAAACTAGTGTGAATAACAATCGTTTGCAATGGCAGAATGTGGATTATTTCTTATTTTTTGGCTTTCTTTTCTTGTCATAACTATCATTAAAATAGCAGGTCATATTCCTATGATTACCGCAATTTCCATCCTCCTTAATTTTAATGATATTTCCTGTGATGGTGAATTGAATCGTACATGGATCACCTTTCTCAGAATAAGTGGCCTGATTTTTATTAAAATTCAGTAGACCTTTAAGTTCGCCAACACATGTGCCACCTTTCTTTTCAAAATGCAGGAAGAATTGGTATTTATTAGCATTGCCAAAGTCTCTTAATGCAATGAAATTCTTTTTATCTCGAGCATAGTCTCCACTGTAAATATTGACGGTGGGTAAAGTGTCAATTGGATTCAAAATAGCTTTTTGCTCAGGCTTAATATTGGCATCTAAATAAATCAATCTAAATCCATTTTCTGAGTAGGCCCAACCTTTTTTTTCATTGGTTAGTCCTTGTTCAGGATCTAATTTAGTTTCTTCTATTAAAAAAGTAGGTTCTTTATTTATTAATAAAGTTTTACCATAAAATTGAGAACCTTTATGCGTTAAATCAAATTGTGTCAAAATTTTATAGTCTAAGAAAACATTTTTCTTACTGAAAGTAAGCACTGATACAGTTTGTTTTTTGGCATCTTGATGATTCAACAATAAGTAATATTCATTTTCCTTTTCAATTCTACCAATTGTAAATAGAGATGCTTTTTTAACTTGCTTAGGAACAATGGCCTCGACTACCGAATCTGGTAAAAATTGCGCTAATGCTTTTCTGCCTATTTCTAAAGTATCTGTAAAACTGGCTAAATTGGTATCATTCACGCGAATGGGCAATTCAATATTTTTGAAGGCGGCATTAAAATCGTTTATTTTTAATGGCGTATTCCCAGATAGATCAACTTTTGTTTCTGAACACCCATTCAATGCCAATAAAATCAAAAGAGGGATTAGATAGCGCATGGCAGTCTATTTTTTGCTAAAATAGGCAACTATATGTCTTTAACAATGGGTTTATAGTTAAATTTACATATCAATTATGTTTCATAAATCTTTAGATCAACTACATGAGTCTGTTCCAGTACAAAACAAAACTGGATGGAGACGATTATTTGCCTTTATTGGACCAGCTTATTTAGTAAGCGTTGGATATATGGATCCTGGAAATTGGGCCACCGATTTACAAGGTGGTGCTGCTTTTGGATTTCAATTAATTTGGATTTTACTGCTAAGTAATATCATGGCCATCCTCCTTCAAAGTTTGAGTGCAAGGTTGGGCATTGTTAGGCGTTTAGATTTAGCTCAAGTGAACAGAGAGACCTATCCTAAATTTGTAAATTTTTGTTTGTATCTACTCGCTGAACTAGCTATTGCCGCCACCGATTTAGCAGAGGTATTGGGTATGGCCATTGGTATTAAATTATTAACCGGCTTGCCATTAATGTATGGCACCATTATTACAGTGACAGACACTTTTTTATTCATGCTATTACAACGTTATGGTATGCGTAAAATGGAGGCGTTCATTTTTGTTTTAGTGGCAACTATTGGAGGCAGCTTTCTAGCAGAAATGATTATTGCAAAACCTGATTTAGCCAGTGCTGCTAAAGGTTTAGTGCCCTCTGCTTTATCTCCAGGAGCTTTATATATTGCTGTTGGTATGATTGGTGCCACTGTTATGCCACATAATTTATACCTACATTCTGCACTGGTTCAAACAAGGAAAATAGAAAGAACGAGTGCAGGCATTAAAAAATCATTGTGGTATAATTTTATAGATAGTGCCATCGCGTTAAATGCTGCATTTTTTGTGAATGCGGCGATATTAATTTTAGCAGCCACGGCTTTTTATCAAACAGGTAATCAATCTATCGCAAAAATAGAAGAGGCGCATGCTTTGCTAGCGCCTTTATTGGGTTCAAAATTAGCCCCAATCTTATTTGCAGTTGCCTTAATTGCAGCAGGTCAAAGTTCAACGGTCACGGGGACTTTATCTGGCCAAATCGTCATGGAGGGGTATTTAAATCTAAGGTTAAACCCTTGGATCAGAAGACTGCTCACAAGACTAGTTGCCATTGTGCCTGCAGTATTGGTGATAGGACTGATGGGTGAGGGCAGGGTGGATGAATTACTTGTTTTTAGTCAAGTCATCCTTAGTTTACAATTAGGTTTTGCAGTCATTCCACTCATTCACTTTGTGAGTGATAAAAAGACCATGGGAGAATTTGCTATCAAATTTTGGGTTAAAACTTTAGCATGGATTGTGGCGAGTATTTTAGTCTTTTTGAATGCCAATTTAGTGTTTGACTTTGCCAAGGCTTTTTTAGTTGGGCCAACTCCTTTATTTATAAAAGTAGTACTCGTTGTATCCATACTTTTCTTTTTTGTATTGCTGATATACATCATCATGTATCCACTGATTCAGTCAAAGAATAAACAAGAGAGAACTGCTTTACATGGTGCAGCTGTTGAGCTAGATTGGACTAAAGCAGCCCCAATAGATAGAATTGCTATTGCTGTTGATTTCACATCCGGAGATGCCAATTTAATTAAATCCGCTATTGCTCAAGCCCATGCTGGTACAGAAATTATTTTGATTCATGTAGTGGAGAGTGTGACGGCAAGTTATTTTAAAGAGACGAGTGATGATGAAGAGTCTAGAAAAGATAAAGAAAGACTAGCACTTTATGCTGAAACTTTAAGTAATAATGGGTACAAGGTTAATTTTATTTTAGGTTATCAAAATAGGGTGAATGAGATTGTGCGCATTGTAAAAATGACAGATACACAATTATTAGTCATGGGTGCCCACCATCATTATGGGTGGAAGGATTATTTCTTTGGGGAGACCATAGAATCAGTGAGGCATAAGGTCAAGATTCCTGTATTGATTATCCAACAAACGGCTTAATATTCTGGAGTCTATTTGTTTACATTTAGTACATTTGCGTACAAAATTTTTAAAAAATATGGTACAAAAAATTAAAGTTGCCAATCCAGTTGTAGAACTAGATGGGGATGAAATGACAAGAATCATTTGGAAGTTCATTAAGGATAAATTGATTTTACCTTACTTAGAATTAGATATTAAATATTATGATTTAAGTATGGAGTATCGGGATGAAACGAACGATCAGGTGACGATTGATGCGGCCCATGCGATTAAGCAATATGGTGTTGGAATCAAATGTGCAACCATCACGCCAGATGAGCAAAGAGTTGAGGAGTTCAAGTTAAAACAAATGTGGAAGAGCCCTAATGGCACTATCCGTAATATCTTAGATGGTACAGTTTTTCGTGAGCCAATTGTTTGTTCAAATGTGCCACGTTTAGTGCCTAATTGGACTTCCCCAATTTGTATTGGACGTCATGCGTTTGGAGATCAATACCGAGCAACAGACTTTGTTACAAAAGGCAAAGGTAAATTAACGGTAAAGTTTGAAGGGGAAGACGGAACAGTGCAAGAATTTGAAGTGTTTAATTTTAAAGGAGATGGTGTGGCATTGGCTATGTACAATACAGATGAGAGTATCTATGGATTTGCAAGAGCTTGTTTTAACCAAGCTTTAGCAAAAAAATGGCCTTTATATCTATCTACAAAAAATACGATCCTAAAAAAGTATGACGGTCGTTTCAAAGATATTTTTGAAGACGTGTATCAAAATGAGTTTGTAACAAAATATGCAGATGCTGGTATAACATATGAGCATCGTTTAATCGATGATATGGTAGCGAGTGCTTTAAAGTGGAATGGTAATTTTGTATGGGCTTGTAAGAACTATGATGGCGATGTACAATCAGATACAGTAGCACAAGGATTTGGCTCATTGGGTTTAATGACATCTACATTAATTACACCAGATGGTAAAGTGATGGAAGCTGAAGCTGCACATGGTACGGTGACACGTCACTTCCGCGAACACCAAAAAGGGAACAGAACCTCTACCAATCCAATTGCATCTATTTTTGCTTGGACAAGAGGTTTGGAATTTAGAGGTCAATTGGATAGCAACCAAGAATTGATTCGTTTTGCTAAAACATTAGAGGAAGTTTGTGTTGAAACAGTGGAGTCTGGCATCATGACTAAAGATCTAGCAGTTTGTGTGCACGGTAATAAAGTAAAGCATGGCGAACACTATGTTTACACAGAAGAATTCTTAGATGCATTGGATCATAACTTACAAAAAAGATTAGCCTCATAATACCGAAATCAAATGGCATCAAATAAAAAAGTCATCCTAGCATTAGGATGACTTTTTTATTTATTATTAAGTGCAATTACTTTTTACATTCTGCAGTACACTTATGTCCTTTTTCTCCATGACTAGCTACATGACCAGCGCCATTTTTATGACAAGCTTTATTACATTTATGTGCAGCAGCTTCTTTTTTACATTCTGCACATTTTGATTTGTCTTTACATTTGCCATCACAATTTGCCATTGCAGCAAGGCTTAAGCTAAGACCTAAAAATAAGATTGATAATTTTTTCATAATATAAAGTTTTATAGTCTAAAGGTACGATTATTTTAATACTCCAAGAATTGGATTTCCAATAGACCCGCTTGGCATTTGAATCCCTAAAAGTGTAGTTACTGTAGGTGCGATATCTGTCATATAATTTAAAGTGTTGATAGCGCCTTTTTTGATACCATTTCCATACCATAATAAAGGAATATGTGCATCATTATTGTATAAAGTGCCATGGGTTGTGCCCGTAGCGTAGCCATCCATATAACCAGATTTTGTAACTATAAATAAATCTCCACTTCTTTGAGATGAGTAACCATTTACAATGCGCTCTCTTAAGGCTTCCGGAAGCGATGCAGTTGCAGCTTTTCTTGTTTCCACCACTTGCAAGATGCCTGGATTTTTTTCTAATCTATTAGATACTAATTGTACCAATTGTGCTTGGCTTACATGAAGGCTATCCATTAGATCATGGTTAAAATGAATATAGTATTCTCCAATATCTGAAATCATTTTTGGGTCTAAACCATTTTTAACCAACAGCCCATTCAGTTCTTTTTTAATATCTGATTCACTGATTAACCCACCAGGTAAATGGTGTTTCTTTGCAAAATCAGGTATATGTTGCACCGCATGATCCGCTGTTAAAAAAACAGTGTAATTATTTTTCCCAACTTGCTTATCTAAACTTGCAAAAAGTTTTGCTAATTGAACATCTAATTTGATATAACCATCCATTGTTTCCCAAGAATTTGGACCAAAAGAATGTCCTATATAATCTGGAGAAGAAAAGCTGATCGCCAATAAATCAGTGATATCGTCTTGACCTAGACCCTCA
>Ga0164295_10003438_pt1 | contig 12747 bp, 9 predicted proteins | sample GEODES006metaG_FD_111798 | JGI IMG/M metagenome (GOLD analysis project Ga0164295, IMG submission 111798) | Oligotrophic lake water microbial communities from Sparkling Lake, Wisconsin, USA - GEODES006 metaG | ecosystem: Environmental > Aquatic > Freshwater > Lake | place: USA: Sparkling Lake...
ATAATACCATAATGTGCTTTTATTGGATCTATTATTGTGGATTTTTTTATTACTATAATTACTTCATTGCAGGTTCATTATTGTTATTGTCTTTAAGTTTATTTTTTAAAAGCTATCTTGTTAATAAAAACAAATCATTGCTTATTGCAATAATTATCTTTTTTCATGCTTTTATGCTTGAGATATTATTTCAATCTAATAACGAGAATAGATACCTGTATGTTTTTATTCCAATTTCAATTTTTTCAATTGCTTTATATTTTATAACTCAAGGAAATAAAAATAATTTAAGCAACATACTAAATGGTTGTTTTTCCTATTTATTTTTAATTTTATTTGTCATCAAAAAAATTGTTTTAAATAATTCCCAATCTAATTTATATCTATATATTTCAATCAGCATTGTGTTTTACATCCTCTTTTATTTAATTACTTTTATGTATTATTTAGAAGAAAAGAAAAAAATATATACCTTAATAAATTTACTCAATACTGTTCTTTTTATCACACTTACTAGTTACGTATTTTCTAGATTTAACCTGCTAAATAGTATTTATAGTGTCGTTTTTTTAGTATTATTAATCCATTTATTGTCCGTTTTTTTTAGTTCCAAATTGCATCCTAAAAAGAGGGATTTAAAACATTACGAATTCATATCAATTATATTAGTCTCAAGTTTTATGCCCCTTGTTTTAAATGATTATTTTATAAGTCTCTTTTTAGGTGCTTTTTGTTTATTTCTATTTTTATACGCCCGTAATTATAAAATTAAAAGTCTAATGCCAATTGTAAATGGATTAACATTTCTGATGGTAAGTAATATAATTTATATTGTTACAAACGCCTATCTTTCTATTTTATATTCCCCAGATAAAGGGTTTTACGAATTGAATCAAACTACTTTTATTAATATTGCAATCGTTTTAATAGTAACTTTTTTCTTAAAAATATTGATTAAGAAGTCAACAGAAGCAGATGAAGAAAAAAATTGGTTTAATAGAAAAAAATATGTGACTTATTTGAATGGATTTTTAGCTTTAATGATATTATTAGCTATTGAATGGTCGGTTTTTTCAATATTGTTTTCAAATTTTTATGTTGACACTTTCTCAAATAGAGTTGCCCTTTTAATTTTTAGCTTTTTCTTGTTTTTTATTTTTAAAAAGTGGCACTCCTTTTCAAATAAATTAAGAAAATGGTTTAGTTTTTCATTATTAATATACTCCATTTTATACCTCTCCCAGATCTATTTTCTATTTTCATTTGAAAAATTTAATTATATAGCTTCTAATAATCTATTAATGGTCGAAATAGTCCTCCATTATTTAGAATTACTATTAGCATTTAGTCTAATATATATAACCTCTTTAAAAATCAACTCATATAATTATAGCGCCTTTAAGGAATTTTTTAAATTTCTTTTAATGTTGTTGTGCTTTTTTATTACATTAATTTGTTGCTTTGAATATGATTACCTTTCTATATTGATGTCAGAATTTAGTTTTGATAAACTAACCTTTGAAAAATATCAAATAATCATTACTTCAAATGTTTATTTACCTTATTCAATCATAACATTAATATGCTCTTCATTAATGATAATTTTTGGCGTTAATATTAAAAATAAAATAACACAAATTACCAGCTTGGTTGTTTTTGGTATTACTATATTCAAAATAATTTACTTGGATTTTACCATGATTTCAGATAGTGCAAAGAGTTTAGCTTTTATTGTAATTGGGGTACTTTTACTATCGCTTTCTTGGTTCTACAACTCCACTAACAAAAAAAAGAAAAAAAGAGTTTCAAGCAATGTTTAAATCAAAGGCAATGATTTTTTTATAAATAAGAACAGAATAAAGTTGCTTACTTTTGTATCGTTATGAAAAGGGTTCCAAAATCACTGATTTCAAAATTAGAGCAACGCCAGGACAATAATTCTTTGCGAAAATTGGCATTGCCAAACCATTTAATCGATTTTGCTTCTAATGATTATTTAGGGTTTTCTAAATCCGAAGCTATTTTTAATGAAACTCATTCCTATTTAATTGACAATTCTATTCTCCAAAATGGAGCAACTGGATCCCGTTTATTGTCAGGAAATCATTCTGTTTATAAAGAAGTGGAAAATTACATTGCAAAATTACATCAAGTAGAAAGTGCTTTAATCTTTAGCTCTGGTTACGATGCAAATGTGGGGTTTTTTGGATCGGTTCCTCAGCGCAATGATATTATTTTATTTGACGAATTATCACATGCTTCCATTCGAGACGGAATTCAACTTTCAAATGCTAAATCCTACAAATTTCACCATAATGATTTTGAGGATTTAGAGCGATTAATCCAAAAACTAAGACCTAAAACCCAAGACCTAGAAAGCATTTACATCGTTACCGAAAGTGTTTTTTCTATGGATGGCGACACTCCAAATCTTGAAGAATTAGTGAATATTTGTAATAAATACAATTGCTTTTTAATAGTAGATGAAGCCCATGCTTTAGGAGTTTTTGGCGATTGTGGAGAGGGATTAGTCCAAATGTTAGGTTTACAAGATGCTATTTTTGCAAGAATAGTAACTTTCGGAAAAGGGTTGGGTTGTCATGGTGCGGCTATTTTAGGTAGTCAAAAATTAGTTGATTATTTAACCAATTTTGCAAGAAGTTTTATATACACAACGGGACTTTCGCCACATTCGGTGGCAACCATTTTAGTGGGGTATCAACATTTAGAAACCGAGAAAGAAGCCCTTGAAAAACTGCGGGAAAACGTCATTTATTTCAATCAAGAAAAAAATATTTTAGGATTAAATCCTCTTTTTGTGAGAAGTAAATCAGCAATTCAAAGTGCCATTATTCCTGGAAATCAAAAGGTAAAATCAATTGCCCATCAGCTCCAAGAAAAAGGTTTCGATGTCAAAGCGATACTTTCACCAACAGTTCCTGAAGGTCAAGAACGCCTTCGGTTTTGTTTGCACAGTTACAATTCGAAAGAAGAAATCTCGGAAGTGTTGCAATTGTTGAGTATCTTTGTTTTTTTAGCCACTGATTAAACGGATTTTACAGATATACGCAGATAAAATATGGGAACTCTATTACACAAATCAATCACAGATAAAATTTTGAAAGTTTATTATGAAGTATATAATGACCTAGGGTACGGATTTCTTGAAAAAGTATATCAAAATGCTATGTATTTCGAATTGAAATCATTAGGATATAAAGTGGAAGCTCAAAAACAAATTAAAGTTTATTACAAAAAGCAACTTGTAGGTGAGTATTATTCAGATTTACTAGTTGAAGACAAGGTTATTGTTGAATTGAAAGCAACAGAATTACTTATGAATGCCCATGTTGCGCAAATAATTAACTATTTAAAAGGTACTCCAATTGAAGTTGGACTTCTGTTAAATTTTGGTGAACAACCAGAATTTAAAAGGTTTATTTATACAAATGACAGAAAAATAAATTTAAAAAATCAGTGAAAATCTGTTTAATCCGTTTTATCCGTGGCTAATAAGAAAAAACTATTTATTACAGGAATATCAACCGACGTAGGAAAAACAATCGCCTCAGCAATAATAACTGAAGCGCTTGAGGCCAATTATTGGAAACCAATTCAAGCGGGGGATTTAGACCATTCTGATAGTCATTTTATTAAGTCAAATATCAAAAGTCAAAAGTCAAAAATTTTCCCAAATGCCTATCAATTTAATACTCCCGCAAGTCCGCATTTAGCAGCTGAATTGGATGGAATTACTATTGATTTAAAAAATATAATTGAACCAAAAACAAATAATCACCTTGTTATTGAAGGAGCAGGTGGCGTTTTGGTTCCTTTAAATAGTTCCGATTTTGTTATCGACTTGGTTCAGCCTGACTACAAAATTATAATAGTTTCCAGACATTATTTAGGAAGTATAAACCATACCCTTTTAACTATAGAAGTGATAAAAAACAGAGGTTTGACTATTGCTGGAATTATTTTTAATGGCAATGAAAACAAGCCAACCGAATCTTTAATTTTGAATCATTCGAAACTAAAATTCATTGGAAGAATTAACGATGAACCTTATTTTGATAAAAATGTAATTTCAGAATATGCCGATTTATTTAGAGATAATATAATGGCAATTGAACCGTAAATAAAATAATTAATGGGTTTAACCGAAAGAGACGGGTTACATATTTGGCATCCTTACACACAACATAAAACTTCAAAACCGCCAATTGCAATTGTAAAAGGCGAAGGAGCTTTGCTTTGGGATGATTCCAATAAAGAATATATTGATGCCATTGCATCTTGGTGGGTTAATCCGTTTGGGCATTCCAACACGTTTATTGCCGACGCAATCTACAAGCAATTAACCACATTAGAACACGTTTTATTTGGAGGATTTACTCATGAACCAGCAGTTGTTTTATCTGAAAAGCTGATTGAGATCTTACCAAAAAATCAAAAGAAAATATTTTTTTCTGATAATGGATCTACCGCAGTTGAAGTGGCAATAAAAGTCTCTTTGCAATATTTTTTCAATAAAGGAGAAAAGAAAACTACCCTAATTGCTTTCGAAAGTGCCTTTCATGGTGATACTTTTGCCGCAATGGCCGCAAGTGGAATTTCGTTTTACACCCAAGCTTTTGAAGGGATGTTTATTGATGTGGTTCGGATTCCTGTTCCCGTAAAAGGTCAGGAAGAACGCAGTTTTCAAGCTTTGGCTCAAGCCATAAAAAACAATAATTGTGCGGCATTTATTTTTGAACCTTTGGTTTTAGGCGCAGCTGGAATGGTGATGTATGAACCGAAAGAACTTGATATATTAATTGGAATTTGTAAAGAAAATGGCATTTTAACCATTGCCGACGAAGTTATGACTGGCTTTGGTAAAACTGGAAAAACGTTTGCTTGCGATTATTTAGTTGCCCAACCCGATATGATGTGTTTGTCGAAAGCGTTGACGGGCGGGACGATTCCAATGGCAATTACCACATTCACCCAAGAATTATTCGATGCTTTTTATAGTGATGATATCAACAAAGCGTTGTTTCACGGACATACATTTACTGCAAATCCAACGGGTTGCGCAGCGGCATTGGCAAGTTTGGAATTGTTACAAACTAATGAAATGCAAACCAATATTATTAGGGTAAACCAAAGTCATTTGGCCTTTGAAAAATACATCAAAAATCATCCTAAAGTTGCTACAACGAGAGTTTTAGGAGTGATTTTTGCATTAGAAATAAAAACCGAATCCCAAGCGAGTTATTACGGAACTTTGCGAAACAAACTCTATGATTTTTTCATTGAAAATGGAATAGTATTACGCCCTGTTGGAAATATAGTATATATTTTACCTCCATATATTATAGAGAACAACCAGCTTCAAAAAATTTATACCATGGTTGAAGAAGCACTTGAAATAATTTAATATAAAGATCCCTTTCTTTGCGAAAAACTTTGCGACCTTTGCGGTTAAGTTTTCATAATTTATAATTAAATAATCCTTTGCCAACAACAATTTCTATTACCGCCATCGCTTCTCTTTCTGCATTAGGAAATAATCAAGATGCGATTTGGAAAAGCTACCAATCCAATGAACATTATTTTGTAGCACCCGCTTTTGGTAATCAAAATGCACTTGTGGCGCCATTAGATGTAGCTTCAAAACAGGAAATTGAAGCATTAAAAAATTCAGATCAAAAATACAACACGTTAGACAATTCTGTTTTATTTGCAATAGCCGCTTCTCGAAAAGCAACAATTGATGCAGGATGGAAAACCGGAGATACTTTCGGAATTAACATTGGTTCTTCTCGTGGTGCAACTGAATTGTTTGAAAAACACTATCTTGATTTTATTAAAACAGGAAAAGCTGCAACTTTAGCTTCCCCAACTACCACACTTGGAAATATATCCTCTTGGGTTTCTCACGATTTGCAAAGTCAAGGGCCAGAAATTTCTCATTCTATTACCTGCTCAACGGCTTTACACGCCTTATTAAATGGCATTGCTTGGCTAAAATCGGGTATGGCTGATAAATTTTTGGTTGGTGGTAGTGAAGCTCCTTTAACCAATTTTACGATTGCTCAAATGCGAGCGCTAAAAATATATTCTAAAAACAATGACGAATTTCCTTGTCGCTCTCTCGACCTAAATAAAAAACAAAATTCCCTTGTGTTGGGTGAAGGCGCTGCAGTTTGTTGTCTTGAAATCGGAAGAAGTGAAAATACTATCGCAGTTATTGAAGGAATTGGATATGCTACTGAAATTTTAGAACACAATGTTTCTGTTTCGGCTGAAGCGACTTGCTTTCAAAAATCGATGAAAATGGCTTTAGAAAATACGGATTTATCAGATGTTGATGCCATTGTAATGCATGCGCCAGGAACGATTAAAGGGGACTTATCAGAATACAAAGCGATTCAAAAAATATTTGGTAAAAATCTTCCTTTACTAACCACCAATAAATGGAAAATCGGTCACACCTTTGGAGCATCTGGAATGTTGAGTGTTGAAATGGCCGTTTTGATGTTACAAAATCAAATGTTTATCGGAGTTCCATTTGCGGAAGCAAAAACCCAAAAGAAATCATTGAAAAAAATCATGGTAAATGCCGTAGGTTTTGGAGGAAATGCGGTGAGTGTTTTGTTGAGTTTGTAGTGGATTTGTGGGGTTTTTACCCTATAAGGCATATAAGTTCATATAAAAATGTCGAAAGTTATAAAAACGAAAGTTATAAAGTTGGTCGTTTTTAATAACTAATAACTCTCTAAGTCCTTTACTTTTTCATAAACTATATTACTTTCAAATCCTTTTCGCAGTAAGAAATCACAGAATTTTTTTCGTTTTTTAAAACTATTATTTTCATTCATAGTTTGCCAATGGCGATCGGCAAGTGCATGAAAATTAGTATAATATTCTTCTTCGGATATTTCTTTAAGTGCGGTCTTAATATTGTAGGAAGAGATATTTCGGAATTTCAATTCGTTTACAATTCTGATAGTTCCCCAATATTTAATTCGGTGTTTTCCTCTTGCAAAACTACAAGCAAAACGCTCTTCATTTAGAAAATTTTGATTAATAAGGTGCACAATTATCAAATCGATAACTTGGGGAATCATGTTCATTCCTCGAAGTTTTTCTACCACTTCTTTGTGACAACGCTCTTGATAGGCGCAGTAATTCTCAAGCTTGGATTGGGCTTCCTGAATGGAATAGGTTTTATGAGAATTGTTTTCCAAAATCGATTAATTGTCAATTGAATAGAAACAAAAAACTAGGCATTTGTTTTCCCTGAGGCTTCTAAATTCTTTTCGATTTTATGTCCTGGTCTAGACCATTTTGGCTTTTCTCCTAATGATTCATACTGTGAATCTTCCGCTTCAACGGTGGTAGGTTGAGCCACTTTAACAAATGGTTTTTGGGGAAGTAATCCTAATGTTTCAAACATTTTCATGTCTTCATTTACATCTGGATTTGGAGTAGTCAATAATTTATCACCGGCAAAAATAGAATTTGCACCGGCAAAGAAACACATCGCTTGACCCTCACGACTCATGTTCATTCTACCAGCGGAAAGACGCACTTGAGTTTCAGGCATTACAATTCTTGTGGTAGCTACCATTCGGATCATTTCCCAAATTTCAACCGGTTTTTCTTCTTCCATTGGCGTTCCTTCAACTGCAACTAAAGCATTTATGGGAACCGATTCTGGTTGCGGATTTAATGTAGAAAGGGCAACTAACATTCCTGCACGATCTTCAATAGATTCTCCCATTCCAATGATTCCTCCACTACAAACAGTAACGTTGGTTTTACGAACATTTTCAATGGTTTGAATACGGTCTTCAAAACCGCGTGTAGAAATTACTTCTTTATAATATTCTTCTGAGGTATCTAGGTTGTGATTGTAAGCATATAAACCAGCTTCCGCTAAACGATGGGCTTGATTTTCAGTGATCATTCCCAGCGTACAACACACTTCCATATCCAATTTATTGATGGTACGAACCATTTCTAATACTTGATCAAATTCAGGTCCGTCTTTCACATTTCTCCAGGCTGCACCCATACAAACTCGGGAAGAACCACTTGATTTTGCTCTTAAAGCTTGCGCTTTTACTTGGCTAACAGACATCAAATCGTTGCCTTCAATTTCAGTATGATAACGAGCTGCTTGAGGGCAATAACCACAATCTTCTGGACATCCACCTGTTTTTATGGATAACAAGGTAGAAACTTGAACTACGTTTGGGTCGTGTGATTTTCTATGAATAGAAGCTGCTTCAAAAAGCAAATCCATCATAGGTTTGTTATATATCGCGATAATTTCTTCTTTCGTCCAATTGTGTTTAGCAATGCTCATAATACCTTTTTTATGTTGCTTCAAAAGTAATCAAATTGTTACAAAGAAGCAATATTGTGTAATTTATATCGAGTTTAATATCGTTATAAATTATATTTCAAACTAAAAATGATATACCTCGGTTGAACCGTATATTGAGAAGTTCTTGTTGAAAATTGTGAGAAACTATCGTCGTTTAACGTATTTGTATTTAACAGATTGGTAGCGGCAATTTTATATTCTAATTTACTGGCTTTCGTTTTTTGATAAATCAAACTTGCGCTTAAAAAGGCATACTCATTATTAACCGTTTTATTGTTATTGGTATAATGATAATATTCATATTCTGATACAAAAGAGAAACTCTCTAAAAAGAAATAATCCAATCTAGCAGAAGGGGTATCCGTGTAAAACTTAGTTCCTACATAGTCATTTATAGTTCGGGAATATCCTAATTCCAAGTTGGGTAAATCTTTATAATTGGTAGCAACTTTTACGGTGTAATTTTGGGTTAGTGATTCTGTTGTTACAAAAAGTCCGTTTTGAATGTTATTGAATATAGAACGGTTTGCCGATAAATTAAATGAGGCTTTATAATTTTTTGCAAATGACCTACCGTAGTTGGCATTTCCAGAAAGAGTTTCATCGGCAAAATTTGAATTTATCGCTGAGGAAACTTGGTTAATTCCTGTAAAAACGGCGCTTGATTTAATCGCATTTAAGCGTTTTGTATAATTTATATTTGCAGAAATGTTCTCAAAATTGAACATGTTGTATTTAAAATAACGTAAAGAATGCCTTTCAGACATTGCGTTTTCTAAATATCTATTCCCTCGAAATAAAGAGTTATAGTTCGTGAATGTATAGCCGGAAGTAAACCTATTAATATCTGTAAAATCAGTATTTATTGAGTAATTGTAAGTTAATGTTTCGGCTTTTTTAATTTGATACAAAGCATAGACGTCGGGTAAAACTCGGTAAAAATTATCGTTCACTTTAGTGCCTAATTGCTCATTATACGTTTTGTAGTAATGTGCTGAAAACCCTGGATTAAAAGTAAATTTCCCGGTAATAAATTTGTAATGTAGTCCTAAAAAGGCATCATTAAAAAAATACGAAACGTCGTTATTTTTATCCGCAGAGTTCAAGTCGTTTATGGTTCCGTTATCCAAAATTTGGAAAATGTGCGAATTGAAATTTTGCAAGGAATAGGTGTTACCAAATGTAAAATTAATATTGCTTTTTGGAGTAACCATATAATAGTAATCGACCTTCGCGTCCAATTTATTGGTTTTAATAAATCGAGTTTGATTGATGTTGTATCTATTTGCTGTTTGCAATCCTAAAATTGGAAATGGATTCTGACCTAAATTAGCATTATAAAAAGGATCTTCATCTTGATATAAATGTTGGATTTCAATATCGTAAACACTTTTATCGCTTTTAGTATAATACAAACTCAAATTCTGAGTTAAAGTAACCGGATCTTGTTGCTTGAAAGAAGCAATATCTTGGTCGGGAATAGCGGGTGGCGTTCCGTTTGTTGCTGTTGCAAATGATCGAGTAAATAAACTATTGTTCTCGTCTTGTTTTGAATTTTTTAGTAGCGCATCATAATCAAATTGAAGGTTGGAATTCGGTTTATAGCTAGAGCTTAATTTAAAAAGCCCCAAGCTACTTATTTGGTTCGCTGCTTCATTCGTTTTTTGTGTAGTATTTACCGTTCCCAAAGTACTTATTTGATCGGTTCTATTATTTTGAGAAACTGTTTCTAAATCAGTAAGTGTTGAAGAAACAATTGCAAATCCACTTAAACTCCAGGCTTTGGTAACATTATAAGAAAAATTAGTTGCGCCAAATTTGGTTTCAATTTCCTTAGCCCTGTTATTTCTTAGCAAAGAAATCCCTAAATCATTAGATGATAAATTGAAGTTGGTTCCTCCTTTTTTCATCATGCTTCTAAATCCACCTGTGAATTTGAAATAATCTTGAACGGTGAAAGGAAGTTCTCCTATATTATTATAATTGGCAATAAAGTTCACACTGTATTTTGGACTGTAATAAAAAAGCTTTGGATTGGCAATATATCGAGTGTTTTGATTCTCCTTTCCTCCGCCAGCATTTATATCTCCGAACCAGAAATTCTTTTTCCCTTTTTTGAGTTTGATGTTCATCGCAATGTTTTCATCTCCATTTTCCAAACCTTTTAAAGCAGAAACATCGTTGAAATTTCTTAGTACTTGGATTTTATCAATCGCATCTGCAGGAATATTTTTTACTCCTAATTTAGTATCTCCGTCGAAAAAGTCTTTTCCTTCCACCATTAATTTGGTCACTTTTTTTCCTTCCACTTCTATTTCACCATCGGCATTTACTTCTACTCCTGGTAATTTTTTTAAAACGTCTTCTAATTTTCTTTCGGTTCCTGATTTAAAGGAATCGGCATTGTAAACTATTGTATCTCCTTTAATAGAAACTGGCATTTCACGAACAATTTCCACTCCTTCAAGCTCTATTCCTCCCGATTCCAAAGTTATGTTTTGATTCATGTTTAAAGTGGAAGTAGAAATAAAAAGCTCTTTTGTTTGCATTCCTAAATAACTCACTTTAATGGAATAACTGGAATTCGGTTTTAAATTTAATAAATATTTACCTTTGTCATTTGTAATTGCATAGGAATCCATTGCCTTGGTAATGGTGTTAACCGCCATAACGTTGGCCATTTCAAGTGGTGTTTTTCCAACATCCAGAATAAAGCCCTCAAATTTTACAGATTGTGAAAAAGAAACTGAAGAAATAAATAATAATAGTAGGAGGGATTTTTTCATTACCTTTTAATTGATTTTTTAAATTTTAATTTGTGAATTAACGCCCCATTCTAATTTGCATGGTCCCATTTCCGCCTCTACCTTGATTCATTTGTCTAAACTCCTCCATTTTTTTAACAACGGTATCATCGTATTCTTTTTGAGAAATTTCTTTTCCGTTGGTTGGTGATTTTATTTCTACTTTTTCTTTAGAATTTAGGACAACTTTAGAACACAAAACAACCGTTTTACCATCGCTAACTTCTAATATTAATCCAGGTAATCCCCAGTAATTTTCCGGCCCTTGACTGATTGGGATTTCAGGAGTATACCATGCGGTGATGGTCACTTCTTTTGGTAATTCAAAGTCGTCCATAAAGTTGGTTTTCTTCGCCTCTCCTTCAGGTTTTTTAGTTTCATCTTTAGATTCTTCCGCTTTCTTTTCCTCTTTTTTAGGTCTGAAATTTCTAAAATCAGCTTGGCTAACTGGTCGAACAGTAGTCGCTTTGAAACAAGTGTAACCTCCAATTAATTTGGTTTCGCCTTCCAATTTCCATGCATAATTGGGTAATGAATCTTTTACTAAAAATTCTTTTCCCATAAACTCTTTATCCACAGCATAGATTTTATCCTTTATGTTCTTAAAATTGGTTCCGCCACCACCCATCATCGAACCCATCATTCTCATTCCACCACCTTGACCGCCTTGACCTGGAGCGTCTAATTTTTCTTCTTCTTTGTAAATTGAAGTTGTTTTTGAGAAATTCAAAATAAACGTTTTCTCAAACATTTTTTTCATTCTCTCCTCAATCATTTTTTGCATGTCGGGAGTCATTTCTTTGTTTCCTTCCATTCTAGTTTTGAAATCAGAAGTACTTGTTTTTGACTCATATACGGCCATTCCTTGAAAATCTTGCGCGTGAACTTGTGTAAATGCTATTGTACTAAACACAAGTGATAATATTGTTTTTCTTAACATAACTTGGATTTTTTATATTGTTAATTTAAATTCAGAAACTTAATAATTATAAAAATTAGTAATTATTAAGATGCAAATATGACAATTTAGAATAATAAATATTACAAATTATATGTTAAAATAAAATACCTAAAAACTAAAACCGTAATTTAGCGTTCAATGAAAACATATATTCAAATAATTAGTCTGTTTATGTTGGTGATTTTCCCGTGTAAAGGGCAAAACACTTCGGCTATTTTATTGTCAACTGAACCCATATTAGCAAATCGTTTTTTAGCTGTTGATCTTTTATCCAATTACTATTATGAAGAAAATGGTGTCTTATATAAGAGTAATCAAAATCACATTTGGCAATACAAAAACCTTGCTTTAGGAAAAATACTAAAGATTGATACCCAAAATCCGCTAAAAATTGCTGTTTTCTTTGAACGATTTAATGCTGTAGTTTTATTAGACAATCAGTTAAATGAAATTAAAAGAATAGCCTTCTCAGATAGTAATAAAAGTTCAATAATTGCTAGTGCTATTGGTATTGCAGCCCAAAATAAACTATGGTTTTACGATACTATTTCTCAAAAAATAGGGCTTTACAATTATATAAATGACGATTTTAAATGGAT
>Ga0164295_10003440_pt1 | contig 12742 bp, 14 predicted proteins | sample GEODES006metaG_FD_111798 | JGI IMG/M metagenome (GOLD analysis project Ga0164295, IMG submission 111798) | Oligotrophic lake water microbial communities from Sparkling Lake, Wisconsin, USA - GEODES006 metaG | ecosystem: Environmental > Aquatic > Freshwater > Lake | place: USA: Sparkling Lake...
TGGGATTACATCAAAAAGCATAAGCTGCAAGATAGCGTCAACCGCCGCAACATCAATGCGGATGACAAGCTGAAAGCTGTATTTGGTGGCAAGAAGACCGTTTCTATGTTTGAGATGACCAAACTCATCTCTGCACACTTGAAATAATAGTCAGGTGACGAACAAAAACGCCCGCATAGATGCGGGCGTTTTTGTTTATATGAACGTATTTATTTAGCCTTGTTAAAGGCAGTGATTGCTCGAAATAAGTCCTGATATTCCTCGCAGCCTTTACCGCAAATTTTTTCTAGTTTGACCAAGTGTTCAGACGCCTTGTCTGGCTGACCGGCTTTCAAATACGCCTGACCAATGTATTCATGCGCACCCTTGTGATTAGGGTCTAGTCTAAGGGCCTGATTGTAATGCGCAAATGAATTATCCAAATCGCCAAGATGGCGATAAGAATAACCAAGATAGGTATGAGTGTCTGCATTATCTGGCGTTTGTTTAGCTGATTTAGAGAGAGACTCAACCGCAGATTTCCAGTCCTTTCGTTCTATCGCTTTTTTACCCGCCACAAAATCTGAATCATTACTGTTTGCCTGGGCTTTGCTCTCTTTTAAGTTAGCCATTACATTAGTCATGGAAAATAGCACGACTAAAAAACATAAGAATTTTTTCATAGCGTTCTCTTGCTCCTAACTAAGTGGATTCCCAACGTTTCCAAGCAGCCCTAACAGCGCTTGGATACTCTTGACGACCTCGACTTCCATTGTAGCGACCCAATGCTAAAAATAAGTCGCCGCGCTCCATATCAATATACATGCGCAAAATGTTGCAACCATAACGTAAATTCGTCTGCATATGAAACAGCCTAGACGGCTGGCCATCACCAATCACTCGCGTCCAAAAGGGCATCACTTGCATGTAACCTCTTGCTCCGACACTTGAGATTGCATATTTACGAAATCCCGATTCCACTTGGATTAACCCGAGTATGAGGGCTGGCTCCAAACCAGCACGGCGCGCCTCATACCAAAGTGTTTGCAAAAATTCGCTACGCACCATGGCGTCCGGCATGCGACTGTGCAAACGTTTGGATACTGACCCCGACCAACGCTGCCATTCGATGCGCTCTGCGTCATTGGCAAAATTTAAATACGGCGGACGTGGGTCGGTGATTGATCTGGCCAAGGCAAGTTTTATTGCATTAGCCAACACTTCTTCACGCTGATTACCTGCGGACGCATTCGACACCGCAACTAACAGCGCAACAACCATCAAAACGACCATCCTCGCATACAGCGGGGACAGTCGCATCATGATGGCAAGCGGCATAATTAAATCATCCGTGACCGAAGGAACGATAGCATGTCGGCTCGAGCGATCGGAGTGGCCGCCTCATCGCGACGACCCTGATACTCCAACAAATCATCTTTTAAACTACGCTCACCGATGACGACTCTGTGTGGCACACCGATTAACTCCCAATCGGCAAACATTGCGCCAGGACGCTCTCCTCTATCATCCAAAATCACGTCGATACCTGCCTCAACCAGCAAGGCATACAGACCTTCTGTGGCCTCGCGTACGGCGTCACTGCGGTCATACCCTAGCGGACACAGCACCACTTCGAATGGAGCAATGGCGAGTGGCCAAATGATGCCCTTCGCATCGAAATTTTGCTCAATCGCCGCGCCCAAGATACGCGTGACGCCAATGCCATAGCAACCCATCTGCATAAGCTGCGGCTTACCATGTTCATCTAAATAGCTGGCCTTCATATCTTCAGAGTAGCGCGTGCCTAACTGAAACACATGACCTACCTCGATACCGCGCTGCACCTCTAATACACCTTTGCCGTCGGGCGATACGTCACCCGCAATCACATTACGAATATCTGCCACAACGGGCTCAGGCAAGTCACGTCCCCAATTAGCGCCGGTGAAGTGAAAATTTTCTTCATTCGCACCGCAGATAAAGTCACTCATTTGCGCAACGGTACGATCGGCCACAATTTTTACTGACTTGGGTGTGTTGATAGGACCCAGATAACCTGGCTTACAGCCGAAATGCTCGAGAATTTCTGTGTCACTCGCAAAACGAAACGGACCCATACCAGGAACCTTACCTGCCTTGACTTCATTCAGTTCATGATCGCCGCGAACTAATAGCAACCAAATCTCGCGTTCACCCTCATTTTTTTCAACAGATAAGACTATCGATTTAACGGTATCGGTTAATGAGCATCCCAACAATTCGGCGACATCATCACATCGTGTTTTATTGGGGGTCGCAGTTTTTGTCAGCGCTTGTGTCGGCGGATTTCTTGGCTTGGAAGGTGCGACTGCTTCAGCGGCTTCAATATTGGCTGCGTAATCTGATTGGGGGCAATACACCAGGGCATCTTCGCCTGTGTCTGCGATCACATGAAATTCCTGCGAACCTGAACCACCAATGGCACCATTATCTGCAGCCACCGCACGGAAATTCAAACCAAAGCGATTAAAAATAAGCGTGTAAGCATCCACCATAGCCTGATACGATTTTTTGAGGCCCTCAACATCGCGATCGAATGAATAGGCGTCTTTCATGGTGAATTCACGTCCACGCATCAGACCAAATCGAGGGCGTCGCTCATCGCGAAATTTGGTTTGTATGTGATAAAAATTCACTGGCAACTGGCGATAGGACTTGATCTCGCTGCGGGCAATGTCGGTGACGACTTCTTCTGAGGTGGGCTGGATTGCAAAATCACGGCCATGCCTATCTTTCACGCGCAATAGTTCTGGGCCCATCTTGTCCCAGCGCCCTGTCTCTTGCCACAATTCGGCCGGCTGAACCAAGGGCATTAGCAATTCGACAGCGCCAGCGCGGTTCATTTCTTCGCGCACGATGTTTTCTACTTTGCGTATCACCCGCAAGCCCATGGGCATGTAGTTGTAGATGCCCGAACCAAGGCGCTTGATCATTCCCGCACGGATCATTAGCTTGTGGCTCACGATCTCAGCGTCGGATGGAGCTTCTTTTAGGGTGGAAATAAAAAATCGTGAGGCGCGCATGGAGATGAAATCTTTTAAAAAGAGGGGGTTATAATCAACTCAATTTTAAAGTATTCGCTGGTCGTCGCGTCGGCGGATCGCACCACCCTCGCGCTGGAGAGCATGGCCAGGCTGCTTTCCTTAAGTGCTTATTGTGCGAGCCGGCACCGACCGCAGAAAATTCGAGGTGAGATATGCTGGACCGTGAAGGCTTTCGCCCGAACGTCGGCATCATCCTGCTAAACCACCAAAATGAAGTCTGGTGGGGAAAGCGGGTGCGTGAACATTCGTGGCAATTCCCGCAAGGTGGTATTAAGCATGGTGAAACACCCGAGCAAGCCATGTACCGCGAATTGCAAGAAGAAGTCGGGCTCCTTGCTGAGCACGTAAAAATCGTCGGCCGAACGCGCGACTGGCTACGCTATGAGGTGCCCGATCACTTTATCAAGCGCGAGGTTCGTGGGCATTACCGTGGACAAAAGCAAATTTGGTTTTTATTACGAATGATAGGGCGCGACTGCGACGTCAACCTACGTCATTCCGAACATCCCGAATTCGATGCTTGGCGCTGGCATGACTACTGGGTCCCTATGGATGCCGTGATTGAATTCAAACGTGATGTGTACATGAGAGCATTGCAAGAACTCTCGCGCTTTATTAACCGCCCTCAACCATCTGGTGCGCGACGACCACGCGACCCGTCACAAGCAAAAATGGATACAGAGAATATGTCAACTCAAAGCCTGATCGAGCCTGAGTCTGAATGATGCTAATGCACAATCGCATTTCGAATTTTTTCTTAGTACTCTCGGCATTGCTAGCACTCTTCACACCTTTCGCCTTCTCAGCCAACACAGACGACGCAGATAGTGAGGCATTGAAAGCTGAAAGCCCTGTCGTTCTTCCGGCACCAGTGCAAAAAAATAATCTACTGCCTTTTTATGTCAGTCCAACTACCACGCTAGATTTTGCAATCGATGCAAAATCCGTCAGCGTCACTGGAGAGGGCATAGTCCGCTTTGTGCTCGTTGTCACTAGCCAGAGCGGTGCCAGCAACATTAGTTACGAAGGCATACGATGCAGCACGGGTGAAAAGAAGCTGTATGCCATAGGCCAAATCAATGGTAGCTGGTCAGTCGCGCGAAAAGACGTATGGGACACCATCATTGACCGAGGCATTAATCGTCAACATGCCGCACTGGCGAAAGATTATTTTTGCGAAACCGGTATGGTGGCAGGCAAGGCAGAGATCATCGTCGATAGACTACGCAAGAAAAAAGCGCTTCGATAAAAATAAACAGGGCTTAGGACTTGGATCCGCCTTAAGGCCTCAAATCAAGACCAAGTTATCGCGATGAATAAGCTCAACCTCTTCTACGTAGCCAAGGATGGCCTCGATCTCTGATGATGGTTTGCGCAGAATGCGCCGAACTTCAGCGCTAGCGTAATTAGAGATGCCCCGCGCAATTGACACGCCGGATGGGTCAACGCAGGTAATCACATCGCCGCGGCCAAATTCACCGCTCACATCAGTCACACCAATCGGCAAGAGTGACTTACCTTCTGCAGTGAGTTTTTGTACGGCTCCCGCATCAAGCACCACTTTGCCTGCTGTTTGCAGGTGATCTGCCATCCACTGTTTACGCGCAGTCAAACGAGCCGTCTCTGCCGTCAGCTGTGTACCAATCGCCTCACCCTCGGCTAAGCGAACCAACACTTGATCTTCTCGGCCCCACGCAATAACGGTGCTGGCACCTGAACTAGCGGCGCGGCGCGCGGCCAAGACCTTGGTGAGCATACCTCCGCTACCAATCCCTGTTCCCGCACCACCGGCCATGCTTTCTAAAGCGGGATCGCCAGCTTTGGCCTCATGAATAAACTGTGCATCAGGATTTTTTCGCGGATCGGCTGTGTATAAACCGCGCTGGTCGGTCAAGATGATCAAGGCATCCGCTTCAATTAAATTAGCTACCAAGGCACCGAGTGTGTCGTTGTCGCCAAACTTGATTTCGTCTGTCACCACCGTATCGTTTTCGTTAATGACGGGCACGACACCAAAATCAAGTAAAGTGAAAAGCGTAGAGCGAGCATTGAGGTAGCGCTCGCGATCGGCCAGATCAGCATGCGTCAGCAATACTTGAGCGGTACGCAATCCATGTCGACCAAAGCTGGATTCATAAATTTGCGCTAAGCCCATCTGACCCACCGCCGCACACGCCTGAAGCTCATGCACGCCACTCGGACGCTTTTCAAATCCTAAGCGCTGCATACCTTCGGCGATCGCACCGGAGCTGACTAACACCACTTGTTTGCCCAGCGTGCGTAAATGAGCGATCTGATCAGCCCATTTACCAATCGCCGCATGATCCAAACCTTTGCCTTCGTTCGTAACGAGTGACGAACCAACTTTAACAATGAGTCGTTGTGATTGCTGAATGACAGATTGCATTGATAAGACCAATGACGGTGAGATCAGACGATGACGGAAATTTTAGTTTATTCGATCAGCTTAAAACGAGGATCATCCGCCTCAACGGAGGCCACATCCATCGCAAGCTCAGCCACGCCGGATTGCTCGCGTTGTTCTTGCTGTCGCTGAGTCGCTAGGTAATCGTAAATTTCAACCACTAAATCCTCGCAACCTTCACGAGTCAATCCAGATATTTGAAATACGGGGCCCTTCCAACCAAAATCTTTGACGAAGGTTTTTACACGCTTAGCGCGCTCATCATCAGGAACCATGTCGAGCTTGTTAAGCACTAGCCAACGCGGCTTATCAAACAAAGTTTGGTCATATTTTTTTAGTTCTTTGACGATTGCCTTCGCTTCTTTTGCAGGATGAATATTTTCATCAAACGGGGCAAGGTCAACAATATGTAATAGCAATCGCGTGCGCTGTAAATGCCGCAGGAACTGCACGCCTAACCCAGCACCATCAGCAGCGCCTTCAATCAAACCTGGGATATCAGCAATGACAAAGCTTTTTTCGTGACTGACGCGCACCACACCTAAATTGGGATGCAAGGTCGTAAAGGGATAGTCTGCGATCTTTGGACGCGCGTTCGATACGGCCGCAATGAACGTGGATTTACCTGCATTGGGCATTCCGAGCAAGCCCACATCAGCAAGCACTTTCAATTCCAATTTTAAATCGCGTCGCTCACCTTCTTTGCCATCCGTCTTTTGGCGCGGCGCGCGGTTGGTCGATGTTTTGAAATGAATGTTGCCCCAACCACCCTCGCCGCCTTTGGCTAGCAACGCCACCTGACCATGCTCGGTCAAGTCGGCAATGATCGCGCCATCATTGTGGTCAATCACGAGAGTGCCAACGGGCATACGCAGATGAATGTCATCCGCGCCCTTACCATAGCAGTCTGAGCCCCGGCCATTTTCACCATGCTTTGCACGGTGCAATTTTGCGAAACGATAGTCGACCAGCGTATTGATATTACGATCCGCAATCGCGAAAATACTTCCGCCCTTACCGCCATCACCGCCATCGGGCCCGCCAAAAGGACGGAATTTTTCTCGGCAAAACGATGCAACACCGTTGCCACCGTCACCGGCTACAACTTCGATTTTTGCTTCGTCAATGAACTTCATGATTTGCCGCCCTAAAAGAAAAAAGGCCCTACCTGCACGGCAGAGCCTCTTCGCAGGATGCGCCTGAAATTATCAGGCAGGTACGACCATGACTACGTGACGCTTTAAAGCGCCCTTAGTCGCAAACTGAACTTTGCCATTCACCAGCGCGAACAGTGTGTGATCTTTACCCATGCCGACGTTTTCGCCTGCATGCAGCTTAGTACCACGTTGACGAACGATGATGCCGCCAGCATTGATGGCTTGGCCACCATAAACCTTGACGCCAAGTCGTTTCGACTCTGAATCGCGGCCATTGCGCGTAGTGCCGCCGCCTTTTTTGTGTGCCATTTGATGCTCCTGATTACTGGGTTATTTCGTTCAACGGCTTAGCCGTTGATAGAGACAATTTGCAGCTCGGTGTAATTTTGGCGATGGCCTTGACGTTTTTGATAATGCTTACGACGACGCATCTTGAAAATCTTTACCTTGTCGTGACGACCATGCGCCACTACCGTAGCCAGCACCTTAGCACCTTGAACCAACGGCGCACCAAATTTAATGGTGTCACCCGCGCCCAATGCGAGCACTTGATCCAATGTGATTTCGGAGCCTATGTCTGCCGGTATCTGTTCTACTTTAAGTTTTTCACCAGCAGCAACTTTGTATTGTTTGCCACCGGTTTTTATGACCGCGTACATGGGAACCTCATCTATCTATCAATCGGGACACGCCTGAACCTAACTAGGATCAGACGGCTTTCTAGCCCAAAAGCGCAAACCCCGCGCAGATTCGGGAAAACCTCAAATTATACATGGACTTAGCCCCAGGGTCAAAGCCCGAAATGACGTCTCGATTAATGATTCGCTGGATGGCAAGTCTATAGCCCGAGAAATCAAGACCATGGGGGCGTCGTATAATCGCAACCTTTATCTATTTAGAGGCTGTCGCTCCCGTGTCCGCTCCAAACCCTGCTTCCCCAACGCTTTCGCTGGCGATCATAGCCGCCGATATGAAGGCCGTGGACGACACCATCCGGGCCCAGCTGTTCTCCGATGTACCGCTAGTCAGCCAAATTGCAGACTACATCATCAGCGCTGGCGGCAAGCGGATACGCCCAGCATTGGTCTTATTGATGGCAAATGCTTGGGGTTATAAGGGACATGATCATCACAAATTAGCCGCTGTTGTCGAATTTATACATACGGCGACCTTGTTGCATGATGACGTGGTCGACGAATCGGAATTACGCCGAGGCCGACAAACCGCAAATTCTCTTTTTGGCAATGCCGCCTCGGTACTTGTGGGTGATTTTGTTTATTCGCGCGCTTTTCAGATGATGGTATCGGTCAATAGCATGCGCATCATGCAAATCCTTGCCGACGCAACCAATGTGATCGCCGAAGGCGAAGTCCTTCAGTTGATGAATATGCACGACCCAGACGTTACAGAGGAACGTTACCTTGAGGTGATTCGATCGAAAACCGCAAAACTGTTCGAGGCCGGTACAGAATTGGGCTGCCTGATCGCCGGCGCCCCCGAAACCGCCATTGCAGCGGCCGCCGAGTACGGCAGATCTCTCGGCACAGCATTCCAACTCATCGATGATGTGCTGGATTACTCCGGCAACCAAGCTGATATTGGGAAAAACGTCGGCGACGATCTACGTGAAGGCAAGCCCACCTTGCCGCTTATTTACTTACTTCAAAACGGCACCGAGCAACAACGTGAGCTGGTTCGCAACTGCATCGCTAATGGAGACGAATTACATTTCGATGAAATTTTGTCAGCCATTACGCAGTCGGGTGCATTGGAATACACGCGACAAAAAGCCGAAGCCGCCAGTCAACGCGCCGCCGAAGCCATAAAAAGTATTCCGGATGGGCCGAACAAAGTTGCGCTTCTAGAGCTGGCCGCCTTTGCTGTTAGCCGCACCCACTAAATACCTTTAGTCCCTTAAACCGTTGCGGCGACCGCTTTCTCAGCTACTTCAGCTTCAGCCACAAGCTCCGGTGAGTCAACTTCAATCAACTCGTCATTACGTTCTGCAGTCGCTTCCTCTGCAATGCCCTCGCCTTCGGACTCGAACTCAGGCACAGAATTGGACTCAGCAGAATTTTCCATCGCTTCTTCAACCAAGTCCTCAACAGATCCGTCAACCAAAGTAATTTGTTCTGGAACAATCACTTTCTCTGGAACCGCCCTTAAGCGATCAATATGATCTATCAAAGTCGGCAAATATCGATGCATGAAATCTTCATATCCCGCTAGAGGGATAGTGGGCGAGTTTGCGGGCAAACGATACCAAACGAATTCCGTTTTTTTATTCAGTCTATAGCGTGTGTAGATTTGCGGCTCAGGATAAACAATGCGCTGAGCAATGATTTTCGGAACCTGATAGCCAAACGTTGGATTTAAGTGATAAATCGCGGCATCGACTAGCCAGTCACCCACCAAACAAATCGCATGACCATTCCATTTTTCGGCGTCTTCAAAATTTAAACATCCGCCGACGAATTCTTTTTCGGTCTTTAAATTCGAACACCACAGACGTGCAGGGATAACCCGGGTCTTAATCCCATAGTGATGCAGTGCTTTGCTTATAACATGCGTAGAAAACAAGCTATATGTCTTTAGGATTTCTGGCAACGCGACATAAAACTCCTTAACCACCATCTGCAAAATTCTGTATTCGTCTTCATTGAGGCTTTTTAGCTTCATTGACTATTCCAAAAAAATCGAGGCCCACTCGAGGCATTCAGGTCCGGCGGTCTGAAACTGACAAATTTAGCCATGTCACTTTTAGACGCGGACTTTCTCCTATCTCTCAGCTATCGACCGCAGCGCGCAAAACTAAAGGGTAAATCAAACGCAATTTTTTAAATTTTCAATCGCAACAATTCGTCAATCTTAAACACTCTATTGAAGCTTCACAAAAGATACGCGCAAACGAGTTGATCACAACCGCTATTGAAAACTTACTTACCTCCAGACTCTCGAAAGATCTATCAACCACGGGAGGTATCGTAATGAAGAAAAAGATTCTTGCATTCGTCGTAGCGCCACTACTAGTAAGTGGCTCGGCTTGGGCGCAAGCTAACCTAACCCTTTATGGCAATATCGATGCATCGGTGGTCAGCGCTAGCGGCATAGGCGCCGGAGACAATCGACGCACAAGCTTTGGAGAGGGTAACTGGGCTCCTTCTGTTTGGGGCGTACAGGGAACCGAAGATCTGGGCGGTGGAATGCGCGGCCTTTTTCATCTCGAAGGCGGTTATAACGCCGGCACCGGCGCTATCGCGAATGGCGGCACTACTGGCATCTTCAGTCGCTTGGCCAATGTAGGCGTAGCTGGATCATTCGGCACATTTAGGGCGGGTCTTAATTTATCTCCCTTTATAAATGCCTACACCTCAGTCTTGGGATTAGCAGGCAATAATTTTTATGTACCAGCTTTGCAAATGCACAGAGCGGGTACGGTACTAAATAGCGTGGGCGCCAGCGTGCCTGCCTACACCGGCGGTACCGATGCAGATCCAGGCTTCGCTACGACAGGTGGTTTTTTTATTCCCAATTCAATTACCTACAGCCTGCCATCCGACTCAATGGGTGGATTTAACGGGAACCTGTTGTATTCCTTTGGCGGTATTGCCGGCTCCACTTCTAGAAATCGGCTTTTATCGGGCAATCTAGGCTATGCGTTTGGCGACGTTAATGTTGTCGGCGCTATGTCGGATCGAGATGCGCAATATAGGCAATGGCTAATCGGAGCGAGTGTCCCGGTGGGCGCAATAAAACTCGCTGCCAATTATGTGCATTTCAGCCCCGAAAATGGCGACTCAACCAACACATACGTACTGGGTGCTGAAACACAAATGATGCCTGCAATGCGTATAGGACTTAACTATGCTCACAACAGCGGCCCGGGAAATCCCGCCATAATTAATCTTTCGACTGTGTATACGCTATCGAAGACAACTCATCTTTACGCAGCATTTAATCGCGCAACCGAAGGAGTGCCCTCATCCTACTCTGCGATTGTTGATTCTGGAACGAACGCCGCCTTAACTCAACCTGGTACATCGAATGCCGTTATGGTGGGAGTTCAAAAGGGTTTTTAATAAAATCTATTTGTTTAAATTAAAAAGCCTGCCAGCTGGCAGGCTTTTTTAATGCTTTCGTGAAGAGCGAAATACAGTGGCATCATCATAAAAATCATCAGACTGATCATCCCACCAACCAGGCACACCCAATATAGGCAAATGATTGAAATCTGAGCTAAGAAATCCTCCTGCTAAATCTTCAGCCACCCTCTGATCTAACCAAGACCTGCGCTCCTCAGTTGATAACTCAAACCAATCGCTCTCAACAGTCACATTCCATACGTGAGCTGTAATTGCTTTGTAAGGAGTGATCAACTTTTCAATTAATGCGTGTCCAAATAAAATCACTTCACAGCGATTAGAAAATTGAGGTGGATCGATCATCAATATTTCTTTCCATCGGCGCGCTTTAAGGGCATCTAAAAAAGAAAGATCGGAGCTAATAACGAAGGCGCAATTCTCATCAAACAAAGTAGCAGCATCGCGCTGCTTCCCTCGCTCTTCGGCTGCAGGAGATGTACGCAGCTTTCTTTCAATTTCAGCATATTGCATGCGATTTAAGGTCTGCTTTATTTTTGGAAACTGCAGCCATATCAACGCATTGAAAAAATCATGCACGTTGTCGCGAGTTGGAATTTCACCCGTGCTGTAGATGTGTGCCTCATACCCCGACAGATCAGTGATATTTTTTTGAGGAACAAAAGAAATTAGCTTAGCGTTCGCGTTAGTCAAGCCTCGCTGGCTGGCCATTTGATTAGCAACACTCATCCAATCGGATGAACTTGAAATCATGCCACCCAGTTCACGAAGATGAGTAAGCCAGGGTCGCTGCCAATCAATGACTGCGAAATTCATACTCAATACAATTCAACCTTAGCCAACGAATTTCCACTGGAGTAGTTGACCCGCATCTAGAGGAACCACCGTAGTCTCAGCCATAGGCAATTCTTCAGGAATGTGCCACGGACTACGCTCTATGGTTATTTGATCTTGATTACGTGGCAGACCATAAAAATCTGGCCCATGAAAACTCGCAAATGCTTCGAGTTTATTTAGCGCTCCCATTTCTTCGAATGCCTGAGCATAGAGCTCCATCGCATGCAGCGCGGTATAACAACCTGCACATCCACACGCATGTTCTTTGAGCCCCTTGGCATGAGGAGCTGAATCGGTCCCTAGAAAAAAACGCGGATTACCCGAACCCGCAGCTTTAAGCAGCGCCTGCCGATGAATTTCGCGCTTTAAGACGGGTAAGCAGTAGTAATGAGGGCGAATGCCCCCTTTGAAAATCGCATTCCGGTTATATAGCAAGTGATGTGCTGTTATTGTTGCCGCTATCGGCCCGTCAGCCTCGCGCACATAGTCTGCAGCCTGATACGTTGTAATGTGCTCAAAAACTACTTTTAACGCTGGAAGCTGCTTACGCAAGGGAATCAGTATTTTTTCAATAAATACGGCTTCACGATCGAATAAATCAATATCGCCGTCAGTGACTTCACCATGTATCAACAGAGGTAAACCTTCTGCCTGCATCATCTCTAGCGTAGTCATGCAATGCTTGAGATTCGTAACGCCCGCATCAGAATTGGTCGTCGCACCCGCAGGATAGAGCTTAACGCCATGAACAAAGCTGCAATCTACTGCTCGTTTGATTTCTTCGGGCGCAGTATTGTCTGTTAAGTACAGAGTCATCAATGGCTCGAACTTCAAATCGCTTGGTAGAACAGCCTTGATCCGTTCGTAATACGCTTTAGCTAGCGCAACCGTTGTCACTGGAGGCTTTAAATTAGGCATCACAATGGCACGGGCAAACTGGCGCGCAGTGTGTGGCAGTACATCTCGAAGAACTGCACCATCACGCAGATGCAAATGCCAATCATCGGGGCGCGTTAGCGTGATACTGGAGGGAGGGAGTGAATCTGGCATAGAGCAAAAGTTATGTATTTAGTGAATGATTTTACAGTACCAAGATAACGCGATAATCATTCACATTAGTTCGTGTGGGTCCAGTTACAAGCAAATCATCTAAGGCTTGAA
>Ga0164295_10003443_pt1 | contig 12734 bp, 15 predicted proteins | sample GEODES006metaG_FD_111798 | JGI IMG/M metagenome (GOLD analysis project Ga0164295, IMG submission 111798) | Oligotrophic lake water microbial communities from Sparkling Lake, Wisconsin, USA - GEODES006 metaG | ecosystem: Environmental > Aquatic > Freshwater > Lake | place: USA: Sparkling Lake...
AAGGCGATTTACGTTTAAGCCCTGACTAAGCACTCAACAAATAAATGCTTACAAAACTCAGGGCGATTCCCACTTTCTTCATCACACCGACTTCCTCGCCCATGATCACTAAACCAAACAGTGTGACGATCACATTACTCATTAAGTTCCACACAAGATTCATCACCGCCATTCCTTCCACGTTCAATGACTGTAAAAAAATCCAGGGATCCAAGGCGTACAACAGTGTGGCAATCCCCATCGTCCACATCGGAAGTTTGTTCACATGAACGAGTTTCGCAATCGGCATCATGATGACGTCAATCAATGCCAAACTAGTTCCGTATCCGAGAATGCGCCAGTTCGTCATCTTACACGGGGGGTCTAATTTCCTAACACGCATCTGTGACAATTGCAGCGGACCGCAAGGATGTCGCCAAGGTTGCGTCGTGAAAACAGAACGCCGAACCACCTCGTTTGTACTGCGTCGTCATACGATTGATGTCAGATGCACAGACTAGGTCGGATGTGGAGGACACAGCCCACTTGCTGTGGTCATTGTATTCGGAAAACGCAATTCCAGTCGGATAGGACACGTTTCGCACATCCAACACGGGTTCTGCTCCGCACGATGGTCCTTCCGCACTCCCACGAATCCACGATTCCACCAGCAAGGGCGTATGTTCGTTCGGCGCAATACAGGCTGCATACAATTCATTGTTCCATTGCGTGCTTTTCGTATAATAGGCCAGCTCTAATCCAGCCAATGTGGGAACAGATGTATTTGTACAAACTGGGTCTAACGAAATCGCGCCGTTAGCAATGGCTTGTAGGGATGCAGGAGCGGATGCCGACACACGAGAATCGTAAATATCTGGAACAGTCAGAACCGTCTGCTCTGCTAAGGTCGCCAAGTCGGCGACAGAGAGTGTAAAACAAGCGAAATGCTGTCCATACATCCATGCATTACCGCCCAAGCCTTTGTAGTTTGCTGCTTGACTAGGACCAAGAGGGAAGAGAGGCACGGAATGCTGCAAGATAATCGCTGAATCTTGGGCAACATTCCACGCCCAGACGCCTTTGGTGTGTCCTACAGTGAAATTGACGACTGTAGACCCAGCGGGCTCATCATTAAAGATGAGGTAGTTGGTCGTTTGTTCGGACCATAATTGTTGGAGTGTCGTTGCCAACGCACCCTTAGTGGTGCCATTCAGATCATGGGCGGGTGTCACAAATCCATTTGTGGTGGCATCATAATACAGAGATTCTGTACCTTTGGGGGCTTTCACCATAAACCAAGAATCCACGGCCTTCCCAGCATCATTCTTACATATGGGAAAGGCTACGATGGATGCGAACCATGTCGCAACAGCAAAGACGACCGACAGCATGATTCTACTCGGGAGGCAGAAAAGACAGCCTAAACTTTCGGCGGTCTTAACACAGGAAGGATGAGTTCTGTTCCCGATGAATACATATGTCCCATCACACAAGTTGTGATGATAGACCCCGTCTTAGGGTCTGATGGAAGATCATATGAACGGTCGGCAATTACAGAATGGTTGCGAACGCACAATACAAGTCCTCTCACACGGGAGGTCATGACTGCAGGAACTCTAAAACCCAATTACGCCTTGCGGTCTTTAATCCAACGTCACAATGCGTTGCCACAGGTCACAAAACCACAGGTCACAGTAGTGCCGGTTCAACCTCCGACACAAGTAGAATTGGACCATTATTATGCGTTGGAGGTGTTTCAACAACAAACAGTGGGATACACATCCATTCCTGTTGCGAACGTTCCGCACACGGTTCTAAGTCACGTTGCACAGACACCCGCCAAAAAGCGAATGATGGTCTTTTGCGGTGTAATCGCATTAATTGTCATTTTAGCACTCTTTATACATTTTCTCTAACAAACCGGATTCATAGTTTATGAATAACGTTTGAATTAACGACGATTGTTGCGACGGGTTGCACGACGATTCTTGCGATGATTGTTGCGTCTGGAACGACGACCATTCAATCCGCCATTCGGACGTTGGACGAATCCACCTTTGGGCCTTTTCGGATCCTGATTATTAGGCTTTGCAACATTGCGCTTAGGAAAGAATCGGTTGTTGCGATTGGGAGGGGCGTAAACATTGGGCAAGGTTTTGTGGTTAGAAGGGTGAGGATTCATCTGCATTATTCTATTTATGGTCACGGAAATTTACGCACTTCCCTTTTGATTCTTCCATCGCTTGCCCACTTCTCGCACAACGTCCACCTGTGACATCTCGGGATTATTTCGGCGAATACGAGCCCCCTCGTTGCGCATAAATTCCGCATACTTGTTGGGCTTTCGCTTCGTCTTGACCGTCTTATTTTTGTTGTTCTTGTTGTTCTTCGCTGCTGCAGAAGCAGACACACGATTAAATCCCACCGGAGCCAACAAATCGTCATCGTCATATTCGGGAGCAGACGCAGCGGCAGACGACGACTTGGGAGGGCTCGCCTTGCGCGTCTTTCGCACAATTTTATTCTTGTACGAATTTTTCTGCTCCTGCGATAATTCTCGCCATTCGGCCGCAATCAAGGGAGCAATTGCGGTGAACGCCTTGTCGGGGTGAGCTGCCTTGACGGCCGCGTATCTATTCTTGGTAAATTGTGCATAGGCGGTGGCCATTCTATTGATGCCCGCGAAAAAAGGAATGACTATGTTATCCAGTGAGGTGTATGACGTCCTGTCCATTTTAAGATGTGTTCTTTCGCACCCAGATAGTATCGGCGATACGACCGAATGGCGCTCCCCACCTTGTATTCATCAGGCATCGCTAACGCAGGACGGCACCATTCCACATTGGGAAGTTGCACCGGGACATGCGCTCGTAACCATTCCATGTGCACCTGGCAACTATGGACCTTTTTGGCTCCAAATCGGTGGCGATATTCACGAAGCAGTTCCAGGCCGTATTCCGATAGCCACAAATAATGAAGGACGGAGGCGCGCACCCATTTTCCGCAGGGATGATTACGACTCACCGGTTTATAGCCGGGAGCCGTACTCCCGTCCTTACAGGGAGCAGTCAATAAATCAGGAGGTCCAGGAAGAGCGAGTACCCAGTGGCAAGTATATAGGAGTTGACATGTTTCAAGAATCATTTTGACCACGTGTTTATCACACGCATAACGTGCGGCTTTGCGTGGATTGGAATGTAGGAAGAATATGTTCATCAGAGCACCGCGTCCACTCCGTGTCGTGTTTCTTCAATTTTTTTATTTCAAACAGAAAGTAGAATGGCAAAGGCTGTCCCTACATATATTATCGCTGCTGCTGTTTTAGTATGCGCATTCATTGTGTATGGAGTGTACGTCTATGCGCAACGATTTCATCCAAGTGTGCATTCCATTCATTACATTAATTTGGACAAGGATGCAGACCGTCGCAAACACATGGAGGAACACACACGTCGTTTAGGTATGGTGGAACGATGGCCGGCTGTATACGGAAAGGACATTCCAATAGATGATATGGTGAAACTGGGAATTGGCTATGCCATGGTGTATTCGGGCCAAGGAACGTACAGCGAACAACGAAAAAATAGACGTAATTTGGGCACTGTAGGGTGTTATTTATCTCATCGCACTCTCTTGGAGCATTTGGCCACCCGAAATGTTCCCGATTACTACGGACATCTCATTCTGGAAGATGACGTGCAAGTACCAAACGATTTTCTGGCGCCAGGCGACCGTTGGCACGCTATTCACAAGACGGTACCAATGGATTGGGATATGGTGTATTTTGACATCAGTGAACCTAAGGGGTTCCTTGTCGCACCTGGCATTATGAAACTCCAACACGAATCGGGTGTGACTATGGGTAACTGGGGAACTCATGCATATTTGGTCCGCCACGGTGCAATTCGTTCCAAACTTCTTCCTTGGTTGGCCTATATGAATGATGCCGTAGACCAACAATACGACCGTAAATTCAATGAATGGAATGTGTATGCGATTGTGCCAGGCATTATAAAACTGAATGAAGCCCAATCAGCGGAATCCACGATTCAAAAACATCCTTGAACTGTAGATGGGCCAGCTTTTCAATGACAATCCACGAGGGGCGCCACAACTCCGAACGCTTGGATACGGGAGTGCGAAAAAAGCCCGCGCATCAGTGCGAGCGTTGCGTCGTTTTCCCTGTGCGTACCAGGCACAGGCGGCGACGGCCATGTATTACCGAGCCAAACATCATGCGCATCAAACAGCGGATATGCGCGCGGCGATGAAGGTGTATGGAAAGTTTTTGCGAAATAGGACTCGCAAATGCAAACGTGGAGACAAAAGTTGAATTCGTGTGGACCCGTGGAGAAGGGCCACACCATGTCCTACGATGCCAAATGCGCCCAAGTTATCTTGCAACTCGTAGAATGTATGACAGATGTTCTAGAGGATCATAGTACGGACTTGGATGAATGGCTGTCTGAAGGAGAGGCCATCACGGATTTCGGCGAATTGTACAAGGACGTGTTCACGGAGGTCTTTGGCGCAGAACTGCTTGTAGAAGAGCTATTAGACCGCATTTACTTCTTTGGCATGAATCTGGCCGTGACCCTTCAAGCAGGTCGCTGTATCGCAGGAGACATAGAGTCGCTCCAAAAACTGGGCTCGGCCTTTATTATACACCAAATGGATATCTTACACATTTGGTGTGATGAATTAGTAAAAGGAGACGCGTATAGGGAATTTTAGGACTTGTTACGCAAGTCGTTCCATTTCATACCGTTTGTTCCATTTTTGCTTGGTTTGAAACCCATGCGCTGCGTACAATCGTTGTGCCGCCATATTCTCTTCATGGACTTTCAGAAGGAGTTTACTATGTGCTTGCTGTTTCAACAGCGCTGACAGAAAGAGACCTCCTACACCTTTGCTTCTGTGCTCTGGATGTATAAGAAAGGAGGAGAGGTATAGATTCTGGTGTGCGGTTTCTTCCAATTTACAAAAGGCTAGAACGGTGTTGGCTGGATCCAACATCCAGCTGTAGCGGGTCGCCGGATGTTTGGATTCGGCGTCAAAGTCTTGGAGAGTGTATGCGGTGTTACGATAGGCGGCGATATGTGGGAGAATGGTCGGGAGGACGTGACGCAAGGCTGGATGAGTGGACTTGGACGTTAATAACCGTACGGGCTGCAGCGCTGGTGTGTTATAGACCAAGAAATTCGTGGGGAGTTTAAGCCAGCCAGCCGGCCGCAGGCTTTAGGTGCTGTTGGGCCTAAAGCCGCCCGCTATTGCCGGGGAATACTTAGCAGTGCCAACATGACGACAAAGAAGAGACCGGTTTGGACGGCGATGCCTACCTTGCCCGGACAGCCATTGACAGAAAGAGTACCCAAGTGGGGGCCGAGTACATGTTGGATTGTCTGATATGTTTCAGGAGCGGCGAGCAGGAAAAACACCAAGGTGGTGTAAAAACTGTATTTTATTTGAAGAAGCAAGTTCATTTGCGGTTCTTCCTAGTCTTGCGTTTGGATTTTTTAATTAATAGATGTTCGCGGGATTGTGCGAACTCTTTAGCTTTCTTGGCTGCATTTGCAAGGGGGGCAACTGCTTGTCTAAGATTTTTTGCTAGCTCTTCTGCAGACTTTATTGGCTCTTCTGCAGACTTTAGTGGCACTCCACCACCGCCTGCTGCGGCCGTTGATGATCTCCCACCACCGCCTGCTGCGGCCGTTGATGATCTCCCACCACCGCCTACTGGTGGCCTCCCACCAACGCCTTCTGCGGCCGTTGATGCTCTCCCATCGCCGCCTGCTGCAGTTAAGGCCTTAGGCGGCGGCGATGCTGCAGTTGATGCGGCCAATGCAGCAGGCTTTCTTATTGCAGCAAAGTTACTTGCAATTTCAAGCGCTGACCGCTCGCTCCCCTTTGATACAGAGGTTTCGCCTCCAAATGAAGCGCTTGAGCCAAAGGAACTTGTTCGAGATGTGGGACTTGGGGCCCGAGAAGAGGGTCTTGAAGCCTGTTTTGCTATTTCCCCTTCAATGCCAACAACTTTTTGACGCACATAACCATGTGGATGTCTAAGCGCCTCTAATTCTCTTGTCAATACCGCAATCTCTGCATCTTTTTTCTCTGTCGTTGTTGACAAACTGGCTCGTGCTTGTTCTGTAGCTTTAGTTGCAGCTGATAATTCTGCCTGCATAGCATTCAAGGCGGTTTGTTGTGCTGTGGATGCGTTCGCTTTAGCGTCTGCAACATTCTTGGCTGTTCTCTCCTTTATAGATTCTAACTCGCTTCTCAAGCTTTCAGACACTTGCCGAGCTGCTGCAACTTCAGCTTGGGATTCTTCCAATTCTGCAGCCTTTGCCGCAAGGCCAGTTAAAGTTTCTTGTATATGAGCCAATTCGTCATTTTTTTCAGCAAGTGCTTGCTCGCACCGGTCCTTGGCTGCACTAGCTTCGCCAAATCTTTGTTCCATCGCAGCGGCGGATGCTTTTGCTGCAGCCAACTGTGCTTGCACTTGAGCCAACTCTGCTGCCGTATTTGTAGCGGTGGCGTTGTATTCATCTCTTGCTGCTTCAGCTGCCGTTAATCGTTCTGTCAACGCAGCCTTTGCTGCAGCTTCTTCTGCAGTGGTAGTTTTCGCTTGACTGATGGCGGTGGTGGAAATCTCCTTTAAATTGGCTACTTCCGCAGTAAGTCTTTTCACCTTTTCCATGTTGGATGCCAAATCAGTTCCAAGCTCTACACTCGTTGCTGATAGCACCTCAATAGATTTCTCGTGAGTCTCCTTTTCTGCACGAAGTCCTTGCATCTCCTCCTCCTTGGCAGCCAATTCACGTCTGAGCTCTGCATTCGCTTGTTCCAGTTCTACAACATGGGCTCTGATTGCTTCAAGTTGTTCGTTGCATTCCGCTGCTCGTCTCCTGACATCTTTCAGTTCTGCCAATGAAGTTCTCACTCTCTCGGCAAGTTCCTCGGTGGAGGGAGCTCCAAGAGCATTGGACACAGCGTCATATTTCCTTTTAAGTGCAGCCAAATCTTCCCCAAATTTTGCTGAAACACGCTGCTCCTCTTTGTAATGGTCATTGAGTGCTGCTCTACTTGCTGTCAGTTCAGCAACTTCTTTTGCATGGGTTGCGTTTGCTGCCTCTAACTGCACCGACAACTCTGCGTTCGACCTTCGCAATTCTTCGGTTGTTGCATTTTTCATACTTGCATTCCTTGCAGTGGATGCTTCAATGGCTGCAATCTGCTCTTGTAGAGCGGCCTCTCTTGCTCTCAACCTGGTGATGTCAGCGGCATTTTCTTCCAAGGTAGCGCCAGTTCGTGCAGCATCTGCGTTCAATCTATCAATTGTCTCTTGTTGAGTGTCTAGAGAACTGCTTGCTACTGTAAGTCTTTCTCGCAGTTCTTTTACTTGAGTTCGTTCTTCATCCACTGATTCTGTTAATAATGTGGCCTGCCTTTCTGCGACGACTCGTGCGTCGTCCAGTGCCTGCGTTAATGCTGCTGACCGAGTTTCAGCGGCTGCCTGAGCTACTTGCGCTGCCTGCGCTGCGGCTTGTGATTCCTGCAATCGCTGTGCTGTTGCTGCCTGTGCTGCCTGCGTTGCCTGCTCTGCGGCAGTTTGTGCTTGCTCCAGTTCCTGCAATCGTCGTTCTGCATCTAATCTTCGCTCCACAAGAAACCTATTCCGTTCGGTTTCCTGCGTCAACCGTGCAGTCAAATCCGCAACCTCTGCGGTAGAGCTAGACGCCGATGAGGAAGCTCCTGCTGCTGCAGCTCTTTGTGTATTCAACTCCCCTTGCAAACGAATCACCTCTGCTTGTGACCGACGTAATTCAGTTTCCGCTGTCGCTACACGTTGCTCTGCCGCAGCACGAACTTCCTCCAACTGTCGTTGAATGTTCGCAATCTGCGGTTGAACAGTCGCCGCTGTACTAGATGCACCCATAGCAGTAGCCAAATTCCGAATTGCCAACGCAATATCGGGGCACGGACATGTTCCTGGAGCAGGGCCAGATGTTGACGGAGGTCTTGCTATTCCTCCTCTAGGAGGAGGTCTAATCGCTAGTGCAATGCCTGCATCTGTTTCTAACTCACGAATCCTGTTCAGAATGGAACGCCGCAGCTCCTGCAACCCTATTTTTACTCCGTCCGAGGTTTGTGGCGTTAATATTTGTTGTTCACAAATTCCTGCAACATGTCTCCAATAATGTATCATTTGTGGTACAGTCTCTATGGTTAAATGCGCACGAAGTTCTTCTGTTGTAAAAAGTCTATGCTCCACCACTGACTGCATGGGACTGTCTCCCACCATGAGCAAATCCTCTCTCAGCCTAGCTTTCTCCTCAGGAGTAAAATCTGCAAATCCAGGTCTTAGTGGGGCTGCTGCACCCCCGCCCCCAGTGCCCTCAGCTGTAACTGATGGACCCCCGCCCCCAGTGCCCACAGCTGTGGCCGTCTCTCTACCATCGCCTTCTCTCACCCCAGGTGGTAGTAGTCTCATAGAAGCATGTAGAATGCTTTCGCTGTGTCCAGAGGGCGTTGCGAAACTTGATGAATACAGACCCTCCTCGCCTTCCTCTCTAAATCCGATGGCGCCCTCGCCCCCCCTTCCGCCCTCAAATCGTGCGCTGCTCGCGGACGATGAACTGCTGCCTCCGGCTGGAAATGATGATAGACTCCCGCGACTAGGCACGGTGCGTTCTGATGTGGCCGTCGCTGAAAGACCGCCTGCCCCCGACAAAGGTAATAATGATAACAAAGAACCACTTGAATGTCTTCCCCCGCCTCCACGGGGCGTTGAGAAGCTTGCTAAATGCGTACCCCCCTCACCAAGTTCGATACCGCTCTTCCCCTCACCAGCCTCAAATCGTGCGCTGCTCGCGGACGATGAACTACCGCCTCGCTCTACCACTAATGGTGAACTCGCTGACGACGAACCACCTCGCCCTCCATATGATATTAATGGTGAACTCGCGGACGACGAACCACCTCGCCCTCCATATGATATTAATGGTGAACTCGCGGACGATTGACCACCATATCCCACCGGAAAGAGTTCTTGCCTCTTGCGCGATTCTTCCTTAGATTCGCCTTCTTCTTCCCTGCTGACAGGTGCCGCACTGGAACCTTCAGATGTTTCAGGCGGAGAAGAAGTCGCACGTCCCGCTACGAATGTCACAGGCGGGTCTCCCCCCCTTGTTTTGCGACGACGACTTCCAGAAAACTGTGTAGTTCCAGAAGGCTCTGCGCTAGATGACAGAGTTGCAGATTCTTCTGATGGTAACCTATGAGCTTGACTTCGTAATGTGCGCCCACCTGGTGTTGACATCCTCTCTACTGTAGACTATGATATTCTGGTTGCAGTCTGCCGTATGACTATATGAACTGGCCCAATCGTTGCAACCGTGCATTCAACAAGCTTTGGTCAAACCTAGAAAATAATGTTGATAAATGCGCTAATTCCACGGAGGTGACTATCCCGCCCAGAGGTGCCAAAGCAGTCTCTACAGCTCGCATTTCAGCGGCACCCTTAATGCCCCGGGACATTTTCGCCATCCACAACAATTGATACACGGGTTCGCACCCTTGTTTCAAAAAAACGTTGGTATCTGATTGACAGCGTGGGAGACTTCTGAAGAACTCTGGTAACAGTGCTTTTAAAGCATTATTCGTTTCATCTATTTTGTAATAGTCTAGCAATTCCTTTTCTTCTTGCAATAACGTTAGACCCCCTCCTGCAAAATAACTCTGTCGTCGTGCATTTGCTGCGTCTCCTACACCAATCAAAAAAGGTCGTTGGCCGATGTTCACTTCCACGTTGGTTTCGCCTGGTATTGTTGCAGGAAGGCGTGTTGCACCTCCTCTAGACGGCGCAACATACAAATGTGTTCTTGATGCTGTTGTTGTTGACATCTCTAGTTTCCTCCTACAGTTTTTCCACTTCCTATTCGCACGAATCTTTGAACTATCCGTCGGCCTAAATCTTGCATAGGTCTACTTGAATATATCATGACCACTCCTGGCCCTCTAGAACGACGTTCCACGACGGTCAAGAACCGTATCCAGTGTAAACAGGACCACGTCGTGACATGGCTCCAAGAATTTTACACGGTGCCGGGACACTTGGAAAAACTTCTTCCCATTTTGACGGGCACCTCCCCCATGAGTTTACGCCTTGTAGACTACTTTGTCACCAATTATGCTAAAAAGATGAATACCTCCTTCCCATCAAACGGTCGTCATTTCCTCGTGTATTTTCATTACAAGCGTGAGCTGAATGCCTATAGTAAACGACTGTTTGACCCCTTTTGTCGCCGGGAACGAATCATGTTTCAGGCAAGGGGTGTAGAACCTTTCGTCACCACGGTGGGACAACTAAACTTTTTTCGCTGGTTTCTAGAGAAAAATATTCTGGAATATGTGTTGGAGCACAAGGAAGCAATAGAAACAGATATGAATAAAACTCTAAAAGAACATTATTCAAGATCTACGACGGGAAGTTCTACAGTAACTGCCGATGCATCCAGTGGCACCAGCAGTGTTAGTACATCTAGCAGTGGCAGAAAAAAGCGCTGTGAATTAACAGCCTCGGCGATGAAGAAGGTTAATATACACGAGTGCGACGTGATTGTCTCGTTCGGGTAACTCGTTTGTTTTTGCGCGTAGTAGGATGTTTTTCAAGATTTTCAGTCGTATAGTTTTGGTGAAGTCGGTGCAGCAACATTTGTTTACCATAATTGGATATACGTTGGTCAGCAAGGATGAGTCCTTCCATGTTGCTTGGATCTTCTGCCTTTGCCGAAATTTCTGCATACACACGTGCTGCATTATTTCCGCTCAAAGGGCCACGATTCTCTACAGGCGTTATCTTTGAAATTCCTTCCCTGGCCTCTCTCATATTGTATTCAGCATCCGTCGTTGGGAAATAAGTGGGCAGCGGGCGGTTTTTTTCACCTCTAGATTCGGACACATTGTTGAAGCTGTGGGCCAGTTCATAATTTTTGACATTGTTGGGATTACTTGAGGTTGTTAAACCAAATCGCATCGTTTTTTTCGGAGTCTTTGCAAACAGATTCCTACTTGCTTTTTGTGTAAAATTGCGTTTGCCTATATTACGCAAGGGAATCTTAGGCAAATTATTTGGCATTCTATGTTCACAGGTTAATTAATTTGCTTGTTTATGAGATCCCACGCCAATTATCCTGCTTTGGTCGCAATAACTCGTACGCCTCCAAGGACTGGGCATCAGATGCCGCCATTTGCGGCAACCACCGATCCGTAAATTGGCGCTGCGTCAAACTGCGATCCGCATCATTCGCTCGTTCTCGGTTATCTTCCACCACCGATCCACGGAATTCCCGCATTATGTTGCGAGCATCTTCACCTGCTGCATCCAGTCGCTGCAAATAGGGCGTTTGTGAAAACGTAGAGGGCGGTGCTGTAATGGGACCTGGAGGAGGTGCAATGCCATTCATCGCCGTAGACCCTCGCACAGGATCTGGAATGTACTGTTGCTGAATTCTATAGGTCACAGTATTTGTGCGAGACGCAATCGGATTCATGTCCATGTGAATGGGTGCATTCTTCGTCTGAAGCACATCACTACTGACCTGCGTCGGTGGTGTGGCGTGAAACTGATCCCACGCCCGTGAATTGATGGCGTCACGGGACAAGAACTCGCGGCGAATCCGAAGACCTGAAATACCGGGAGCCATGGCCGTGGGGTCCGGTAAGGGCGCTGTGCTGGTTTGTCGTTCTCGTGTGATGTCCGCCCAGCGTTGTTGTGATGGATCCATGCCCTACTGAAAGGGAGATGGATTCATTTTATTTTTTTTACGAGAGGTGTAAGATAGGTTTTTGTAAAATTTCTTTTTACAGTTCTTTTTTGTGGGCTCGACAAGGAACTCTTGTTAATCCTGTTCATAACATTTTCTACAAAATTGTCAGGAGATGTGTATGAATTTTCGTTGAGAGATGCTATAATTTTAGCATACTCGTGCGCAGATGTCGCATTCATTCGTTTAGGTGTCGCAAACTTGTTGTAAAGAATCACAAGGATCGCTGGAAACACAACCGCCAACACACATGTTATGATAATTTCCGTCACGTTCATTTGCTATTATGTGTCAACATAATGGAGGACATCTAAACAGAACAGACATATATACTCATAAGATGTTTAAGGTAAAAAGTACACGACGCAACACGAAACGAAGTGGCAGCCCCTCCCACACGGATGGCGTGATACCCAGTGTTACCCCCGTGGACCCTCTTGCAAAACCTACCGTAGCGAATACAGTGGATTTCTTTCAAGCCGAGTCTGCTGCAACCTCACTAGCCAAACCCTGGTTGCGACTAGAGCGAGGCCTCCGTCTTCAAAAATTCCGAGTGTATGCCGAAGCCTATCCTGGGTTATCGCCAGAGGAACAGAAATCTCTGTATGCCTTTCTCATGAAGGCCAACGACAACAAACAGCTAAATACCAAACAGCAAGTCGTGTATGAAAATGGTGTGATTCAAAGTATTCGGGGTTTAAAAGTGATTCGCACTGGAGATATAGCTGTGCCTGCTGTATTCAAAATTGAAGCCACCCGCCTGACCAAGAAACACCAAGATGATTCATGAAAATATGCAAACAAAATCGCAGGAATCAATAGACATGGTTTATTCCGATTGCGCCGCCTGGTTCCACGACTGGGTCCAGCCCCACCCTCCCACCTTAGAAGATGAGTGGGATCTTGCCACATGGATGGACGACGAGA
>Ga0164295_10003444_pt1 | contig 12730 bp, 11 predicted proteins | sample GEODES006metaG_FD_111798 | JGI IMG/M metagenome (GOLD analysis project Ga0164295, IMG submission 111798) | Oligotrophic lake water microbial communities from Sparkling Lake, Wisconsin, USA - GEODES006 metaG | ecosystem: Environmental > Aquatic > Freshwater > Lake | place: USA: Sparkling Lake...
CGTGTGCTTCCTGGGGTTTCACCTCGTTGTCGGTGTCCTTTGCTTTATTTGATTCGCTTTTGGTCTTTTTTGTTTTGGATTTGGTTTTTTCTGGGGGAGGACTCGGGTTATCTTCATTTTCTCTCTTCATACTGTTTTTTAAAGAGTCAATTTCATTATGAATATACCTTTTATCATTATAATTTTGTATAATATAGGTTTTTACATTTTCAACAAATTCAGCACTGTATTTTTTACTGTCGGTTCTCATATAAGTAATATATCCTTCCTCATACAAAGTCTGGCATAGTTTCATGGTTTCCTTGGGTGATATGTGTAATTCATTGCTTGCCAATTGCTGTATGCGTGAGGTAGTCAATGGTTGTGGCGGTTCTTTAAACACTTTTTTAGGATCACTACGGGTAAATACATGGTCATGCTCGCAACTCTTTTCCAAAAATTCACACATGGTAGTTTCACTATCATATTCCTTATTTAATTCAAAGGAAATCCCTCCGCTGAAATATCCAGTCGTATTGTATAATTTATTTCCTGGTTGATTTGTGATTTCGATGTGATTATCATAAATGATTTTCAAGGCAGGAGTTTGGCATCTACCCGCACTTAAACCGTTACTAGAAATATATTTCCACAGAACAGGTGAGACCTTGAAACCGACCATCAAATCAAGCACCTGGCGTGTTTGTTGTGAATTCACCTTATTCATATCTAATGTTTTAGGATTCATCATGGCATTTTGAATTGCTGATTCTGTTATTTCATGAAATATGATCCTTTTTGTAGTTTGAATAGGGAGATCAAAGAGAGAACAAATATGCCACGCGATAGCTTCACCTTCTCGATCATCATCCGTCGCTAATATTACTTCTTGGGCTTGCGATATTTCTCTCCTCAACTTGTCTATTTGTTTTTCTTTTTTTTCATCATTTTTGTATTTAATATTAAAATACTGGTCGATATCATCCAGTGATTCCAGTTTTCGTAAATGACCGAAACTTGCGACGCACTTGTAATTTGACCCTAAAAAAGATTCTATTTTGGCGCACTTGGCTGGTGATTCTACAATAACTAATGTGGTTTTTGATTTATTATAAGATTTTAATGTCATACTTATAAATCAAGTTATATATGTTATATTATAATAATTTTAAACCCTTTTACCTTTTTGAAAATAGAGTCAAAGAGAGAAACAGGGTAGTGTTTTAGGTAGTGTTTGTAATTTAGAAACTTTTAATTATTCTTTTTGAATTTGATTTGGAATTCTAAAAATAATAATATCTGTATAATATATACTATTATATGCGTTGTAAAAATGGAACAAGAAGGAATAATAAAACCGGTGATTGTGATAGGTTATCCCAAATTATGAGTCATCGTTGTACAAATGGCTCGCGTAAAAACAGGAAAACTGGTGAATGTCAGAAAAAATCGGAAATTAAACGTGTTCGTTGTCCCAACGGAAGTAGAAAAAATGTCATTACAAAAGAATGTGAAAAAATGAAACACGCAAATAAAACAATGAAAACAAGAAGCTCTAGAAAATTATCGTCTAAAAAATCGAGTTCATCATTATCGTTTAAAATACCAACTCGTAATACACCATTGTCTCAAAGAAAGCCAATTGATTTGAATAAGCCAATCGATTTTGGCACATCATCATCATCAAAATCAATCCAACCTACCAAATTACCATCACCTGAGTTTGTTTCTATTGTTGAAAAAAAATCATCAAGTATAAATAAAGATGATGAAGCTTTAAAAATAAGTGAAGATTTGTCAGTTGCTGAAAGTTTTGATGGAAAAAATAAATCAATTGATATGAATAAACCAATCGATTTTGGTACATCATCAAAAAAATCTACACCAGAAGTCATTAAAGAAAAAGAGTCGTCAAATAAATTATCAGAAACGATTGTTCTTGAAGAACCAATTATTTTTGAAAAATCATCATCATCTAAAAAATCATCATCATATAAAAAACCATCGTCCTCTAAAAAATCATCGTCTTCTAAAAAATCATCGTCTTCTAAAAAACCATCGTCCTCTAAAAAATCATCGTCCTCTAAAAAGTCATCGTCTGTAAAATTAAAACCATCCTTGAGTTTTACGAATAGTAGTAGCGGTAGTGATGAATCATCAAGTGATAAAAAAATACAAATTGTTTTAAAACCACAGGCAGTTATGAAAAACGCACCAACTGAAAATACAAAACGTGTAAATGATAATTTTATTATAAATCGTTTAAAAAAAAATCGCGGTAAATAATAATTATTTTAGAATTTTTAATATAAAATAATTATATAATGACGGTGATTAATGGAATTGAAATAGATTTTATAGATTATAAAGTAAATGATATTAAATTAGCAATAACTAATAATGAACCAATTGAGGATAAATTAAATGTAATTGTTGTTATTTCAAATCCATGTTTATACGCAAAACGATATATTTTATTGAAAGAATTTGTAAAAAGAATTGAAGAGGAAGAAGAAGATGTGCGTTTATTTATTGTTGAAATGATATATGAAAATCAAAAATTTATTATTACCGATAAAAAAAATAAAAATCATTTACAATTAAAAACAGATACACCTATTTGGCATAAAGAAAATATGATAAATTTAGGTGTAAAATATTTATTACCAAAAAATTATAAAGCATTTGCTTGGATTGATGCTGATATCGAATTTGAAAGTAATTCATGGGCATTAGATACTTTAAAAATATTGAATGGGTGTAAAGATGTGATTCAATTATTTAGTCATTGTGTTGATATGAGCAAAATAAAGACAAACTTAAATATTTTTAATGGGTTTGGTTATAGTTTTTGTAAAAAAAAATTATTTACCTCAAAAGGTCTTGATTATTGGCATCCTGGTTATGCGTGGGCAATCACCAGAAAAGCATATGAAAAAATAGGAGGGTTATATGATAAAGGAGTTTTGGGTTCTGGTGATAATATAATGGCATTGTCATTTATAAATAAAGTAGAATACATGACAAATGAAAATTATAGTGATGAATATAATCATTCTATGTTTGAATTTCAAGATAAAGCAAATAAATTAAGATTAGGATATACACCTGGAGTGGTGAGACATTATTTTCATGGTTCAAAACAGAATCGTAAATATACCGAAAGATGGAAAGTATTAATGAACAATCATTTTTCTCCCGATAGAGATATTTGTTACGATGAATATGGAATAATTGTTCCAACAAATTTTTTTTCAAAAATCTTCAAAGAGGATATCATGAATTATTTTAAAGAAAGAAAAGAAGACGATTAAGATGATTCATTATAATGTTTTTTTGAAGTCTTTCCATGAAATATTTACCACCTCTCTGGGTTGTACCATTTCGGGTTCATCTTGATTTAATTTATCGGCTTTTCTCAAAGCACTATCAACATACAATTCTTTGAGTAATGTTCCAATAAGAAAAGACCCTTCATGTTGGTCGATTTCTCCATCTTCAATTCTTCTTAATATATTCAAAAATTGATTTAGGATTTTCAAATCAATTTCATCTTTGCGGATTTTATTATAAATGTCCGTATAATACGTGAATAAAAAACCGCATTCATTCATACCTTCCTCATTAATTTTATCTTGATTATTTCTATGTTTTGCCTTTAACATGATTAAATTATTTATATCATTTTGAAGTAAATGACTGTGTTTTAATTCCCGAATTAACTCTGTTTGGTCTTCCACATTATTTGCCTTGATCATTTTTTGGAGTTGTAGTCTTGCCTTGTCGTCCATTTATTTATTTTCATATTTTTATTTTTATATTTTAATTTATTATAATAATATATATGTCTAATATTACGTCAAATCGTAGTTTACAATATCAAGAATTACCGGCACCACAAGTAAAAGGTATGCTTGCTGGAAGTCCAGGTGAAAGCGCATATATTAGTGGTAAACAAAACGCAGAATTATTATCTTCATTATCAAAAGTTGGCGGTAGAAAAAGAAAAACTAGAAGAATTAAATATACTCATAGAGGAGGTGCGGGTAGTATTGTAGTTCCAGTTATGCCTGTTCCATATAATGATCAAATGGCTGGGTCTCAATCAGTAATAGGTCAAACCGTTGGTAATGCTTCTACATTATTACAGGCAAATGAAAATAGTAAATATGATAGTGTAAAATTAGCTCCGCCAACATCAGGATTTTCCACTGGACAAGTACCACATAACAAAACTGGAGGTCGTAGAAAGAAAACAAGAAGAATGTGGAAATCGAGAAAATCAAGAAAATCAAGAAAATGTAAAAAATAATTTATTTAGTGTTAGAATATATAAATAATATCTACATAATATTTAACTATGCCTACTGGATCAGATTATGCGAAATTAGTAATTACTATTATGGGATTTATACTTATAACGGCATCAATGTTTTTATTCGTCTCGATTAATGATATTAAATCTAATTGGGCAAATTACCGTTGTAATCCGATGTACATGCCTTTATCCGACAATATAGAAAAGGATTTTGTATTTTGTATTCAAAACATGCAAACGAATTATATGGGTTATTTACTCCAACCATTAACCTATATGACATCTACATTATCTACATTAGCTAGTCAATTTGTTGGAAATATTGATGCTATTCGAACTGTATTAAGTAATGTACGAACATTTATGAGTACCATTTTAAGTGGTATTTTTTCAATCTTGATGAATATTGTAGTATCTTATCAAAAATTAATTATATCAATCAAAGATTTAGCAGGTAAATTAATTGCTTCAATGGTTAGTTTAATGTATATTATGTATGGAAGTATGCTTACCATGCAAAGTACTTGGAATGGTCCGCCTGGTAAAATGGTAAGATCACTTTGTTTCCATCCAGAAACAAAAATAAGATTAAAAAATGGAAATGTACGTTTGATGAAGGATTTAGATTTAGGAGATGTTTTAGAAAATGATATTAAAATACAATCCATCATGAAAATGAATAATTTAGAAAATCAAAATAAGTTATACAAGTTTGAAAAAATGGGTGTAGATGGTGATGATATTTATGTCACTGGAAAACATATGGTATTTTTTGAGGAAAAAAAGAAATTTATATATGTTGATGAACACCCTGAGGCGGTAGAACAAACCGAGGTTTCAAGTGATTGGTTTAGTTGTTTAATTACATCAGACCATCGAATACCTATAGGCAAACTTGTATTTTGGGATTGGGAAGATGATGACATCGCATACTAAAAATATATTAATACAAATAATAAATATAAATAAAAACATTATTATCCATCATTTATATATGGATAATAATATTAATAAAAATGATACATCTGACAACACATTTAATGATTCATATAATACTGTAAAAAATTTATACAAAAATATTGGGTTTATTGACCAATATGGGGGTGATGTATTTTTATGTTTTATATATTTTATGATACCTATATTTATTTTTTTTTATTTTAAAACAATCAAAGATATACAGCCAATTAAAGATGATTGGGCGAATCAAAGATGTAATCCAACAGTAATCCCTTTTGCCGGATTCATTAATAAACCCGATAACATGACTATGGCAGAATTTACTCAACAAAACTTTACATTTTGTGTTCAAAGTATTTTAGTTTCTATTAGTTCATTTGCTCTTCAACCATTGACTTTTCTCACATCGTCATTATCAACTATTTATGGTGATTTAAACAGCTCAATCGATTCATCTAGAATATTGATGTCAAATATCAGAACAAATATGGCAAATATTACCAAAGAAATATTAAATCGTATTATAAATTTTACAGTGCCTGTTACAAAAATGGTTATTGGTTTTAATGATCTTGTTAAAAAAGTAATCGCTGTTATTACATCTGGTATATATACTAGTTTAAGTACATATTACGCGTTAAAAGCATTTTTAGGAGCATTAGTCCAATTAATTATTTATGTATTAATTGCTGCGGTTTCTGTAATCATTAGTTTATGGTTAGTACCGGTCACATGGCCTATGGCAATTACTGGAACTGCTATATTTAGTGCGGTTTCTATATCGATGGCTATTTTTCTTGTATTTTTAACTCAAGTTTTGAATATAAGAACAGGTGGATTTAAAATCCCTAAAGTTCCAGCAAAACCCAAAATAAAAATATGTTTTGACAAAAACACATTGTTGAAAATGTCTGATAGAACAATGAAAAAAATTAGTGAAATAAATATTGGAGATGAATTATGGCAAGTAGGTGATAATAAAAATATTGTTACTGCTAAATTAAAATTGTTAGCAATAAATAATAAAATGTATCAATTAGGTGATGTTATTGTGAGTGGTTCGCATCGTGTAAGACATAATGGCATTTGGATTTTTGTAAGCAAGCACCCAGATGCTAAAGTGGTTGAAAATTATAATGAGCCAATTATTTATTGTTTAAATACAATTTGTAAGGAATTTACTATAGGAGATTATATATTTAGCGATTGGGATGAGATCACTGAAGAAAATTATTTGGTTATTAATGATTATTTAAAAACAAATAATCCGGAATATAAAGAAAAAGATTTAGACAAAACAGATATACACAAATTATTTGATATAGGATTTGACGAATACACATATGTTCATTTAAAAGACCGTAAAATAGCAAAAATAAGTTGCGTCAAATTAGGGGATATATTGAAAAATGGTGAAAAGGTCTATGGTTTAGTAGAAATTTTGAATACAGCTTCTTTAGGTAATTCTAATAAATTATATCATTTATTGACAGATAAAAATAGTTTTTATTTGAACGGAATTCAAATAGGGGATTATAATTCTTTGATTGATAAGTGTTATATTTGAAGATTAAGAAAATTTTAAAATATTTTATGATAAAATATATGCATATATTATAAATATGTCAAAAAAATTGTCTCTTAAAAGTAAATTTGTAAATACTTTGTTTTTTATATTCATAATTTGGTTAATTTATATAATATTTTCAAAACTTCTTTCTAGAAAAAAAGAAGGATATTTTGCTCCACTTGGAAAAGAACCTTTTGCTGCTCTTGGATGTGACCCAAAAAAAGATCCAAATTGTAAGTAAAAATCGTATATTTTAGGTAAATAAAAATTTTATTATATATAAAAATTATCTTATAATTATATATAATAATGGAAATCGCTATACCTGGATTAAAAATTAATTTAGTAACATTGTTTGTTATTATTGTCTTGTTTTGGATAATGTGTGGTCATTTGTTATTTTCTACTTGTACCGTATCCGCATCTGATTTTCACAGTATATTTAAGAGCACTGCCTCAAGAGTAGTTGAAGCATTTACTAACAGAAAAAAAGAAGGATTCACTGCCATGAAGGACTCACAATTTGCCAAAGCAAATGATGTTCCTGTCGACACCTCGGCTTGGTTTACTCCTAACCTATCTTACACCAAGACCACCGACTTGAAGAAAGATAAGTCAATTCAAGATATATTGAACCGCCCAGAACAACCAGTCCCTTTACCAGAAGGCGAATTGGATTTCTTTGCGACTACCGAATTCAAACCTGAATGTTGCCCAAATGCTTACTCCAACAGTACTGGGTGTGCCTGTATGGATCTAAAATCTTACAATTATCTTATAAATAGAGGTGGAAATAATGTTCCTTACTCCGAGTATTAAATGCTTCATTTTCAAATAAAATATAATAATATTATTTGAAATAATTTAAAGACAAAGCAAATAATTTCGCTTTATACATATAATGGAAACAACTTGTCCTCCTATACCCACTTTAGAAGAATTTGCTGAATTATATCATAACGGAGAATATATATTGGTAGATGTGGAGAATCTTCAAAGAGGTGAAAAAGTTTTATCTACACAACCCAATTGGGATTATTTAGTTTGCGAAGAAATTGGTGAAAATAACGAAGAGTATCTTGAAAAACGTCCTCATCATCTAATAAACTATGACTTTATTCGTGAAAGTAAAAATTATATTAATTCAGTTCGGGGTACAAATCGAGAACTTTTATTTTTTAGAAAAAATTTTAGAAAAAATTTTGACGATGTCATTTTTAAGCTAAATAAAGATATTAATGATAATGAAAAGAAACCTGATAATGAAAAGAAGAATATCGGTACTATTTCAGATGCGGGTAAAGATGTTCTGGGAAATGAAGATTTAACTAGACGTATCGGGTCATTTTTAGGACCTAAACCTTCTCGTAAAGGAGGTCGTAGAAAAACTAGAGCAAAAAAGAACAAAAGAAAAGGCACCAGACGTATTCAAAGAAAATATAAAAGATGAAAACCTACTTAAAGAAACGACGCATCTAAGCAAAGACAAACATATATACTAAAAATCCTACAATGGATAGTATAAATATTGTGACGACGATGTATATATGTAAAAGATCATTGTTACATATATATGTTTCTCGTCTATTTCCATTTTCCAATAATTGAGACGATAGTGTGAAATCGCTACTACTTACCGAATTCATCATTTGAACTGCTTCTTTATTTAAAATAATATTTTTAATATAATTCAATAAAAAATATTATTTTACAAAACAAAATTTAACTATCTATAACTAACTATACATACAAACCATATAACGATTTACTTAATTCGTCCTTATCTTTTTTAATTAATTTATCTACGACATCATTGGCGACAGTCATTGGGAATTCTACTTTTAATGACATTTCTTGTTCAAACAAATTCGTGCCGGGTTTCATGAGGCGATACAAGTTGAGTTTAGTATATATGATTTCTAAACAACGCTTCAAGTTACGTACGCCGTCTTCCTTCATACAATATTCTTCAATAATATGATGAATTGTATTATCAGGTATCACGATATCTTCACTCGAGAATTTCACTTGTTCTCTTATTTTTGGTAATAAATAGTTTGTGGAAATAATCGTCTTTTCTTTCTTGTCATAACCTTTGGTTTGAATTTTATACATACGATCTCGCAAGATTGGATTTACCTTTGACTCATCATTATAACTGAATATAAACAAACATTTACTTAAATCAAAATCTATTTCCGAGAAATACTTGTCGTGGAATTGCGAGTTTTGTGATGTATCTGTTAAATGTGTTAATATTCCGGCAATTTCCTCACCTTTTGGCGTATCACTGATTTTGTCTAATTCATCAAAATAGATCACTGGATTCATACATTTACTGTCAATAATGATTTGAACTATTTTACCCCAGACACTGCCTTCATATGTATAGGAATGCCCCTCCAAGAAACTACTGTCTGTCGCACCACCAAGGGCAATAAATGAAAATGGACGGTTCAATATTTTACTAATCCCTTCTTTTACCAAACTAGTTTTGCCTGTACCCATGGGTCCCTTAATCGCAATCGCACTGCCAATTGCCTCTGGGTTAGTCACAAGTTGTCCTAACATTTGCATGATTTGCATTTTAGCGTCGTTTAATCCATATACCGCATTATCAAGTGTTTTTTGCGCTTTTTCCATGAATTCGTGACATGCCTCCACGCCATCACTAATATTGACTGGTAATGTTTCATATTTTCCAAATGGAATACGCATAAAAGTGTCAACCCAGTTTTTGATTTTGTAATACTCGCCACTTCCAGGTTCCATGTATCTCAGTGATGCTATTTTCTTCATGGCGGATGCTTTAAATACAGATGGTATGTTGGATTCTAACAATGTCATTCGGTATGGTTTTTCAACACGACTGATTTTATTAATTTCGCGCACCTCCTTAATGATTTTCTTTTGTTCCTCGGTTTCCAACTTTTCGAAAAACTTGAAATCATTCATGGTATTTTTGTCACGAATCACGCGTTTGAATATACGCGAATTTTTCGCTTTTTGTTTCTTTTCTTTCTTAGCATTTTTCTTTTTATTTTCTTTTACCTTTTCTTCATAGGTTTCAATACAATCCAAGATCGCTTTGTTGTTTTTGTTTTTACCTTGTAATTCTTTTAATTGTTTCAAAACATCGTCCTCACTTGATTCATTTTCTTTTTCGTCCGCGGTTTCCTTTTCATTAGTAATTTTCAAGACATGATTTTTCGATGATTTTTTGGATTTTTTAACAACAACGTCTTCCTCTTCTTCTTCCTCTGATTCGTCGTCTTCTTCAACATAATCTTCGTCTGAATCATAATCGTCATCCTCATCATCACTGGATGAATCGGTTGAAACACTTTCATCCTCATCCTCAGTTTCTGAATCATCATAATCTTCATCTTCGGAATCATAGTCTTCCCAAATACTTTCTTCATCTTCATCCACATGACCTCCAATAGTGAATATAATATTGACCTTGTTTGATTTTGAGTTTTCGTTTTCATCATCGTCGTCGTCATCATCATCCTCGGATTCATCCTCGCTTTCAGAATCCTCCTTTTTGAGATTTTTCTTGCTTTTATCTCGTTTCAAAGATTTCATTGGTTTTTTTGATTTGTTTCCGTATTTTTTAACGGGTTTCTTTTTTGGTGATTTCTTTTTAGGCTCTTCATCCTCCTCTTCTTCGTCGTCAGCATCTTCTTCTTCGGATTCATCATCATCACGCTCTTGTTTTTCCTTCTTCTTCTTCTTATCGTTTTTCATAATATCGTCACATAATTTTTTTAATTTATTTGTGTCTTTCACCTTTTTATCCATATATTTTGATGGAAATATTTTTGAAATAAATTTGCGATACTCTGGAATGTCGATTTCATCTTCTTCATCATCATCTTCCGTTTCAATATAACTGTCACTTTCACTGTCAGATGATTCATTGTTTTTTCTACGTTGTTTGATTTCCTCTCTCTTTTTAGATTTAGAGGTTGACTTGTCCTTTTTAGAGGTAGTTGCTGCGGTTTTAACTTTTGAGTCTTTGGTCATTGTGTATAATGTTTATATATTTTTGTATTACTAAAATTTAAATCAATTTTTTTATAATTATTATTTCTATTTAAAAAGATAAATTTAATTATTATTTTAATAAATAAAATTGATTTTAAACAATCTAAATAATATTTATATTAATATATTAAGATGTCGTCTACAAAGATAAATACAGTTACACAAAATAGTTCCAAGATTATCGGCATTCAATTTAGTATTTTGTCTCCAGAGGAAATACGTAAAGGATCTGTTGCTGAAATCACCTCGCGCGACACTTATGTCAATAATAAACCAATTATTGGCGGATTATTTGACCCGCGTATGGGTGTATTAGAGCCAGGACTCATCTGTCCAACAGACGGTCTGGACTATATGCAAACTCCTGGTTATTTTGGACATATTGAATTAGCACGACCCGTCTTTTATATTCAATATTTAAATACTATATTGAAAGTATTACGCTGCGTTTGTTTCAAGTGTAGCAAACTTTTAATAAGTAAAGAAAAATACAAACAAGCCTTGAAATTAACTGGTGATAGTCGTTGGAAATATGTGTTTAGTTTAGCAAGTAAAATTAAGCGATGCGGCGAAGATACCGAAAACGGTTGTGGCTGCTTACAAGCAACACGAATTCGTAAAGAAGGTTTAGCAACTATTTTCGCGGAATGGAAAACGAAAGAAGAAGAGGTGGTTATTAAATTGACACCTGAAATGATTATGAAAATATTCAAAAGAATTTCTGACGAAGACGTCTCTTTTATGGGATTTAGTCCTGTATGGTCTCGTCCTGATTGGATGATATGTCAAGTCATGGCGGTACCACCACCTGCGGTAAGACCATCGGTAAAACACGATGCGCAACAACGCAGCGAGGATGATTTAAGTCATATTTTAGTCAATATTATCAAAACCAACAAGACGTTACAGGAAAAATTACAAAACAATGCGCCGGCGAATATTATTGATGATTGGACTACCGTCTTACAATATTATGTTGCGACTCAGGTTGATAATAAAATTCCTGGTATTGCGTCGGTGGCTCAACGTTCAGGGCGACCTTTGAAATCCATCAAGGATCGTTTGAATGGAAAAGGTGGGCGTATGAGGGGAAACTTAATGGCAAAACGTGTTGATTTTAGTGCGCGTTCGGTTATTACTGCTGACCCGAATATTTCCATCCGCGAATTGGGTGTGCCCATGAAAATCGCAAAAAATATTACGAAACCGGTTGTCGTAAATAATGTGAATCGTGCGTTTCTAATGAAGCTTGTTCAAAATGGTCCAGATATTCATCCTGGTGCCAAAATTTTGGAGAAGAAAAATGGAGATTCTATTACATTACGATATGTTGATCGAAAGTCGATTGTCTTGGAAAACGGGGATATCGTCCATCGTCACATGATGGATGGTGACCCAGTGTTATTCAACAGACAACCTACTTTACATCGTATGTCAATGATGTGTCATATTGCGCGTATTATGAAGCGCGGTGATACTTTTAGAATGAATGTAGCCGATAGACTTGGTGTCGGCAACAGGGAGCGTGAAAAGCGTGTTACTCCCTAGTCGTATATTATTAAATATAATAAACGGCAACGTGACCAAATTGCTGGAAGTTCCTTAGAGTCTTTACTACTACTCATTATTGGAAACGATATTGAGGAACTCGTTTAATTGACGAACCCAAAAGTAAAAATGTAAAGAATTGGATAATCAGCAGCCAAGCCCCTAAACTCGTTATGATAGAGCACTGGGGAAGGTTCAGAGAGTAGACGGTTACGGGTCTCAAATGATGGACTAACCAACCTGATGAGGCACAAGGTGTACTCCGGCCTTACGAGAAATCGTAAGGAAATGTAAAGGCAAGACCA